>JGI24025J20009_10003535_pt1 | contig 10583 bp, 12 predicted proteins | sample Cruoilmetagenom3_FD_20009 | JGI IMG/M metagenome (IMG submission 20009) | reverse complement strand
GGGTGCCCACCTAAGCCGGAGAATATTGGACATGGCATAGTGATGGCCATGAAGGCAATAGAAGGTGGCTTTAAAGGTCACTGAATTGGGGGAAGACAAAACGAGTAGGGACATCGTATCAGAAATTAAAGAGAAATTTGGTGAATCCGTTGCACATGTAAGCAATGAGGCGATCACTACATTACTTGTGGATAAAGCCAAAGTGTTCGAAGTGGCATTGACCCTCAAGGAGAAGGGATTTGATCACCTTTCAGACGTGACCGTTGTTGACTATATCAAGGAGAAAGAATTCGAACTAATCTATCATCTCTGGTCGCATAGAGCCAAGAGAAGAGTGATGTTGAAGACTAGGGTGCAAAGGAGCGAAGCACTGATGAAATCCTTTACCTCTCTGTGGAGTTCAGCTCAGATGCATGAGAGAGAATGCCATGAGATGTTCGGCCTAAATTTTGATGGAAACCCCGATCTATCCCCTTTGCTTCTCGAAGACTGGGATGAGATTCCCCCTCTGAGGAAAGATTTTGATTCACGAAAGTATGTTTTAGAAAAGTTCTACGGAGGCGAGCGAGAATGATGGAAATTCCCTTCTTCACCATACCCTTCGGGCCATGTCACCCTTCGTCTGGACATTTCTATGCGTCNGTTACCGTCGATGGAGAAAGGGTCATTAAAGTAGTTCCACACCCAGGCTATCTNCATAGGGGTTTTGAAAAGTTGATGGAGTATAGAACATACCTACAAAACTCCCCATTGGTCGATCGAATATGCGTTTTAGATCCCTTTGCCGCCGAGCTGGGTTACGTGGACGCCGCTGAGAGGGTTCTCGGTATCGAATCTCCTGAAAGGGCGAAGTTCATACGGATCATCATGGCTGAACTCGGCAGGATTTTAAGCCATATTACGTGGATAGGCGTGACATCGAGTGTGCTCGGTCTAGACAGCGGATGTAGGATCGCATGGGGAGATCGGGAGTCCATTATACGCTTAAACGAGGTTGTAACTGGGGGGAGAATCTATCCTTGCTACTTCATTCCAGGAGGAGTCAGGAGAGACCTGCCAAAAAAATTCTCTGAAATGGTGTTCAAGGCGTTTGATCGGCTGGATAAGGAACTCCAGCTATACGATTTTCTCATCTTTAATAATAAAACGTTCCGTGTTCGCATGGAGGATGTTGGTATCCTGAGTACGAGTGACGCGATCGACCTCGGCGCGACGGGACCGAACCTGAGAGCCTCCGGAGTCAAAACGGATCTGAGGAAAGACGAAGCGTATGAAGCTTACGATCAAGTGGACTTTGATGTGGTGTCATCAAAGAAGGGGGATGCTTTTGCAAGGGCATTGTGTAGGAGAAAGGAGATCGAAGAAAGCATGAGGATCATTAGGGGTGCTCTGGAAAAGATGCCGAAAGGGAAGATCAGGACCAGAAAGTTTGGTCCCTTTACAAAAGCTTTAAAAAAGGAAACCTATTTCTGCTGTGAATCCGCTAGGGGAGAGCAATGCTACCATATGGTGGGTGATGGAACAGACAAACCCTATCGAGTCAAGGTAAGGGGGCCTAGTTTCTCTCACACCTTGGCTGAGTTTCCATACCTAGCGAAAGGTGCAGAGATAGCAGATATACCCGCAATATACTGGAGTCTAGATCCCTGTCCAGCGGATGTAGATAGGTGAGGGTGATTGAAATGAGCTTATTTAAACCATTCAAACTGATAAAAAATCTCTTCAAGAAACCCATGACCCTCATTTTTCCAGCGGAACAACTTCCACCAGTTGAGGCATACCGGGGAAGACAATTCTTTGATCCCAAAAAGTGTATAGGATGTGGATTATGCGCAAAGGTCTGTCCAAATGAGGCAATAAAGATGGTGGAGTTCGAAGGAAGAAAATGCCCACAAATTCACCTCGGGAAATGCTGCTTCTGCGCTCTTTGCGCAGAAAATTGTCCCACCCAAGCTCTCAAAATGACCAACGAAGTTATGCTTGCTGGATTCAATAAATCCTTCGCAATCTATGGTCCAGAGAAGCTATCCAAAACATCTTAAACCCGTGAAATAAATCGTTAATATTATTAATCAACTCCCACCTGAACTGCTCCCTTGAAAACTATATCAGATAGTATTACCCTACTGCTACAAGACCAAGATCGATAATGTTTCAGAATAGGTGTGTATTTAGCTCATGGACATGATTCCCTCGTATTTGGTGCTCTTTCAGCGAAACAAGCTTGAATTTTGGATCTTTTTCTTCACTGATTGAACGTAGAATCGAAGCCTAAAAAAGCGTCCTTTTAACACTCTGAACCCATTTCTAAGTTATTGACTATCACGAGCTAAATACATACCAGAATAGTTTTTATATCTTCCAATTGCCGCAAAAACCCGTCTCTTCCCAAATTCCACACAGGAAAGAGGATATATTTCAGATGCTACCCCTTCTCCTCTTTCTTCTTCTCAGGGGGCTCTCGCTCGAAGACGAGGACACATCCATCCTGGCTCAGGGTTGCCAGCTCGTAATCCCGCGTCAGTTTGATGGCCCCTGTGGGGCAGACCTCCTCGCACTGCTGGCAGAAGAGGCACCTGCCGAGGTAGACCCTCAGTCCCTCGCATTTCGGCCCCCTCCCACCGATGAGCTCGATGGCGAAGGCGGGGCAGACGCGGGCGCAGAGACCGCAGCCGATGCATTTCCCGCCGTCGTAGACGTGCTTGCCCCGGAGCCCCTCGGGCGGCGCCGGCTTCTCGAATGGATAGATGATGGTGCAGGGCTTCCGTCCGATGCTCTTCAGCAGCTCTCTCTCCATCGCCGTCTCACATCACCCCCGCGATGACCTGCACCGCCATGATGTAGAGGATGGATAGCGGTGCCAGATACCTCCATGAGCCGGTCAGCATCTGGTCGATGCGGAACCGTGCGAAGACCGCGCTCGCGTTCGAGAGGATGAGGACGCAGAGGGCCGTCTTCAGGATGAACCAGGCTACCGGAGGTATCGGCCGCGGTCCCGCCGGTCCACCGAGGAAGAGCGAAGTGAGGAGCGCGGACGCGAGGACGAGCTTTATNTCACGGGCCACCCACAGCAACCCAAGCTTTTTGCCGCTGAACTCCACCTGCCAGCCGCCGACGATCTCCGTCTCGGCCTCGGGTATGTCGAAGGGCCTGAGCTCCAGCTCGGCCAGCTGGCAGACGATGCAGATGGCGAAACCGACGGCGAGGATCAGGNCGATGGGGATCGCNAATGGGCCGGGGGCGCTGAGGAAGCTCTGGACGCTCCCGACCTGCCATTCCACGATCTTNNCGATGCTGAGGCTGCGGGCGAAGATGGCCGGTCCGATCACCGCCATTCCCAGCGGGATCTCGTATGCCAGCATCTGGATGCCGGCTCGGGTCGCGCCGACGGCCCCGAACCTGTTCGTGGAGCTCCAGCCCGCGAGGAAGACGCTGAGGATGACGATGGAGAGGAGGGTAAGTACCAGGATGAGGTCGCCCTCGAAGGAGACGACGGGCGAGTATCCCCACAGGTCCGTCAGGGATTGAATCGGTATCAGGAAGATCGCGGCCAGAGGCAGGGCAAAGATGACGACCGGCATCAAGGCGAAGACAAACTTGTCAGCGGCCTTCGGCGTGATATCCTCCTTCGCCAGCAGCTTGATGAAGTCGGCCAGCGGCTGCAGAATCCCCTTCCAACCCGTGTGCAGCGGCCCGATGCGGTTCTGTAGGCGGGCGACAAACTTCCGGCTCACCCACTCGCAGAAAAGCGCGTAGCCGAGTATGAAGAGGAAGCCAGGGAAGAGGAACACCTGGATCAGGTTGAGGAGGACATCGGGAATCATTTGTACCACTCCACGCCGTACCGCCTAAGCTGCTCCCCCGTCATCTCCCAGCGTTTACCCCTGTCCTCGTCCACGAAGGTCATCCTGTCCGTGCAGCTGAAGCACGGGTCGATCCCCGCGATGACGATGGGGATGTCGGCGATGTACCCTCCCCTGAGCTTCTCGCAGACGGATGGGATGTTGCCGAGCGTCGGCGCCCTTATCTTGTAGCGATAGGGCTTGTCCTTGCCCCTCGACTGGATGTAATGGATGAGCTCGCCGCGCGGGGCCTCGACGAGGCTGACGCTCTCACCCTCGGGCACCTTGCTCAGGGGCGAGAACTTGACCCTGATGGGGCCCTCCGGCAGGTGCTCCAGACAGTACTTGCAGATCCCCACGCTCTCTAAGACCTCATCGACCCGGACGAGGACGTTCGCCAGCACGTCCCCGCCATCGTAGGAGATGAGCTTCCAGGGGATCTCGTCGTATACGAGGTATGGACTGTCAGCCCTGATGTCGCTGGTGACGCCGCTAGCCCTCAGCGTTGGCCCGCAAGCGCTGAGCCTGATAGCGTCCTCCTTGGACAGGACCCCAACCCCCTCGGCCCGTGCCAGCACCGTCCTCTCGGTCGAGCACACATTCTTGTAATATCTGGTGCGCTCATCCAGCACATCGAGCATCTTCATGTACTGCGGAATCTTGTCCTCCGCTATATCCCGCCGGACGCCGCCGATGGTCGGCATGGCGTAGTTGACGCGGTTGCCGCTGATCATCTCCAGCAGGTCCATGACAACCTCCCGGTCGCGCCAGATGTAGTAGAAGAGCGTGTCGAAGCCGATCTCGTGCGCCGCTACGCCCAGCCACAGGAGGTGGCTGTGGATCCTCTCCAGCTCGGCGGCCAGGACCCTGATGTACTTCGCCCTCTCGGGGATCTCCATGTCCAGGACCTCCTCGACGTTCTGCGTGTAGCAGGTCTGGTGGCTGCAGGAGCAGATCCCGCAGACTCGTTCGACGATGTAGAGGTTCTGGATGTAGGTCCGGCTCTCCATCGCCTTCTCGATGCCGCGGTGGTTGTAGCCTATCCTCGGCTCGACATCCACGACGTACTCGCCATCAACCCTGAAGGTGAAGTTCTCGGGCTCCTTCAGCGCCGGGTGCTGCGGCCCTATCGGTATGATGAACTCCCTCTCGTTCAATTTCACCACTTCTTGCCGTCGATCGTCTCCCTGATCTTGTCGATGTCCCACTTCTTTCGGAGCGGATACACGCCCTCGGGCCATTCGTCCGGGAGGATCAGGCGCTTTAGGTTGGGGTGCCCCTTGAACACTACGCCGAGCAGATCGTGGACCTCACGCTCGTATAGGGGCGCCCCGTTCAGGATGTCCACGATCGAGTCAACGACCGGCTCATCCATCGACACCTTCACCTTGAGGGCCAGGCTCAGGTCCTTCTTCGTGAGATGGTATATGACCTCTATCTCTTCGCCCACGTCAACGCCGCTGATGGTCGTGATGTGTGTCAGCCCCTCGCGGTCCCTCAGGTACCTCACGGCGTCCCTTAGCTTATCCCTCTCTATCGTGACCAAGGCCCTCCTCTCCCGAGGTACCTTCGATTCCAGCACGTTCTCGGCGCCGAGGAACTCGGTGAACTCGTCCAGAAGTCTCTTATGATCGTCCATCAACGACAACTTGACGCCTCCTAATACCCCGCGCTCTTCAGCAGCTTGACAACCCCGTCGAGGATCGCCTCGGGCCTCGGCGGGCAGCCCGGGATGTAGGCATCGACCGGGATAACCTTATCGAGCCCCTCCATGACGTTGTAGCACTGCTGGAATACCCCGCCGCTGATGGCGCAGGCGCCGACGGCTACGACGAACTTCGGCTCCGGCATCTGCTCGTAGATCCGCTTCAGCCTGTCCCTTACCTGCCTGGAGACCGCTCCCGTCGCTATCATCACGTCAGCGTGTCTCGGGCTTCCCTTCAGCAGCGCGCCGAAGCGCTCGAGGTCGAACCGGGGCGTAAGCGCATCGACGACCTCTATATCACATCCGTTACAGGCCCCGGCGTTGAAGTGGATGACCCACGGCGACCGGGTTCTCGCCCATGTCACTAGATCTATTCTACCTCATCCTCCTCAGGTTGAGCGTGACTATAGAGAGCAGCGAGATCCCAGCAAACGCGATCGGCATGAGGACGTTCGTAGGCCTCGCGATGGTTGTCGCGAGTATGAAGGCGAGGATGTCGAAGATCATGAAATAGACTGCGTATATGAAGAACTCCTCGACATTGACCATGACCTTCTCAGGGGGGAGGTCCTCCCCACATGCATAGGGAGCGAATTTGCCGGGTGTGTCCTTACCCTTCGCGGCGATGCTCTTCCCGATGGCGAGGATGATAAGGGTGACAATAAACGAAAGCGCGATAATCATGACGAATCCCGTCAAGCTCTGCCACAAGCGAGTTCCCTCTACAACTCCCCACGCGCGCTGAATAAAAAGATTTACGATTAAAGTCTCGACAACCGAAAAGGTATTAATATAGAATGATGCGCTCTCATAGGATTCAGGTCCTTTGGAGTGCTCCCCGTTGGCGAGTGAACTCGTTCAAATTGGGCTTGCCGTGGCCGCTGTCGGGTTGGCGGTTCTGACCGTCGAGTTCCGGAACCTACTCTACGCGGCCCTCTGCTTCGGCGGCATGTGCATCTGCCTCGGCGGGCTGTACTGGACCCTCTTCGCGCCTTACGCAGCGCTCTTCCAGATGCTCATTTACGGCGGGGCCGTGGTCGTGCTCTTCATATCCGTTATCATGCTCACGAGGGGGGTTGAGAGTGAGTAGGGCCTATTCAGCGGCGGGATTCGCCCTAGGCGCCCTCCTGTTCTTCTCGTTTCTGCTTGTCGTGATCAACGAGCCGTTCCCGGTCCATTCGTTCCGGCATGGTGAGCTCGTGCCGATCCGACCGCTGCGGGACATCGGCATGGCCGTGAGCGGTTTCCTCTGGGAATATCGGGGGTTCGATCTCCTGATGCAGGCGCTTGTGCTGTTCGTCACCGCCATGTGCTGCCTCGCGATGCTGCGGGAGGAGAGGAGCAGATGAACGAGGCCGTCTGCCTCGCGGCGATCTTCGCGCTCTTCTCCATAGGCGTCTACTGCCTCTCCGTCAAGCGGAACATGATTCGCATACTCCTCGGGATCGAGATCATGCTCAACTCGGGCAACCTCGCCTTCATCTACTTCGCGTTCCTCCGCTCGGGTAGGGCCTTCGTCGATCCCCTCGGCCAGTCCATCGTCATCATGTCCATCGTCCTGGGCGGCTGCGTCGTCGCCGTGGGGCTCTCCCTCGTTGTCAACGCGTATAAGCAATTCAAGACCACGGACGTACGCAAGCTCAGGAGGCTGAAGTGGTGATACCCGCCCCGCTGCTCGCGATGTTCGCGCCCATAGTCATCCTCGTGTTCGGTTTCCTCGGCGAGAACACGAGGGTCGGGAAGCTGAGGGAGGCGGTCGCGGTGGCGATGAGCGCCGCCAGCGTCGCCGCCGTCTACGTGCTATACCTCATGCTCAAATCGACGCCCGACGGGATACTCGTCTTCTACCTGCAGGGAGCACCGCCACTTGGTGCCTGCTTCGAGATCGACATGCTCGGCATCTTCATGGCGTTCTCCGTCACGCTGCTCGCCCTCTTCGCCACCGTCTACTCGGTCAGGTACATGGAGCACGATACCCGGCTGACGGAGTTCTACACACTCCTGTCTGCGATGGCCGTGGGCATGGTTGGCGTCGCCTTCGCCGGCGATTTCTTCACCTTCTTCGTCTTCTGGGAGCTGATGTGCATCTCCAGCTACGTGCTCGTGGCGTTCCGCAAGGACAGGTGGGGGCCGATCGAGGCGGGCTTCAAGTACATGGTGATGAGCGCCGTCGGCGCGGCCATCATCTTCCTCGCGATGGCGTTCCTCTACGGCATGGCCGGGACCGTCAACTTCGCCCAGCTGTCGAGCGCGTTGCACGGTCAGCCGATGGGCCTGTGGCGGTACACGGTGTTCGGGCTGCTGGTGGTCGGCTTCGGTATAAAGTCCGCCATCGTGCCGATGCACACGTGGCTGCCGGACGCGCACCCGGAGGCGCCCAGCCCAATCAGCGCGATGCTGTCGGGGATGCTCATCGAGACGGGCCTCTACGGGCTGTGCCGCGTCCTCTTCCTCATCTACGAGCCCCCCGCGTTCAGCATGACGATCGCCGTCCTCTCCGTCGTCACGATGTGCTTTGCCAACCTGCTGGCGCTGCTCCAGCAGGACATCAAGAGGCTGCTCGCCTACTCAAGCATCGCCCAGATGGGCTACATGCTGGTGGGGCTGTCTGCGGGGTCTCCCTACGGCATGCTGGGGCTGGCGGCGCACGTGTTCAACCACTCCCTGATGAAGGGGCTCGCATTCCTCAGCTCCGGCTCCCTCGTCCATATGACCGGCACCCGCGACATCGACAAGATGAAGGGCGTGGGGCGGATGATGCCCGTGACGACGCTCACCCTGTGCATCGCCCTGCTTGGCCTCGGCGGGGTGCCGGCGACGAACGGCTTCGTCAGCAAGTTCATCCTGTTCAACTCGGCGCTGGGCGCCGGCATGTGGTGGCTGACGGTGCTGGGTGTGCTCAACAGCGCCTTCAGCATGGCATACTACCTGCGCGTGATGAAGACGCTCATCTCAGAGCCGGAGGAAGGGCTGAAGGTGAGGGAGGCGCCTGCGCTGATGGTCGGCGTGACCGTCGTCATGGCGGTCCTCATCATCTTTTTCGGCATCTACCCCGCGCCGGTCATCAGCCTCGCTCATAGCGCCTCTGAGGCGCTTGTCAACGGTTTGAAAAACTACATTGGGGCGGTGCTGGGGTGAGTCCGTGCGTAAATGCTTTTAAAATGGTTTGGATGAGGGTAGAGGATATGATGGGAGGTAGGGTGTGATGGGTCCCCTTCAGATCATCCTCGAACACCCCGGACCATGGCTGTGCTGGATACTTCCCCTCATAGGCGCGCTGCTGATGCCCCTGCTGGGCAAGATCAACCACAAGCTCAGGGACTACGCGGCCGTGGCGTTCGCCTTCTCCGCCGTCGTCTCTGCCATGTCCATGATCCCCTGTCTCCTCTCGGGCCACTGCCCAGGGGACATCAGGCTGACCACATGGATCACCTTCCCAGGCGGTGCACCACCCCTCGACGTTGGGGTCCTCGTCGACCCGCTAAGCATCATCGTCTGCAACGTCGTCGCCTTCATATCCTTTCTCATCGTCGTCTACTCTCTGGGTTACATGCACGGTGACCCCTGCCTGACCCGGTACTGGTTCTTCTTCCTATTCTTCATCGGCAGCATGCTGCTACTGGTCATCTCCGACAACCTCGTGCAGGTCCTCGTCGGCTGGGAGGGCGTCGGCGCGTGCAGCTACGGCCTCATCGGCTACTACTACAGGGACGCGAAGGAGCGGTGGCTCGGCGGCCCGCCCCCCACGAAGATGTACCCGCCTTCCGAGTGCGGCATGAAGGCGTTCGTGGTGACCGGCGTCGGCGATGTCTTCCTGTTGGCGGCCATCTTCATCATCTTCCACTTCGCAGGCACCCTGAACTTCATCGAGCTCATCGAGACCGCGCCCGAGTGGCTCTCGGGCATCTCTGTCGTCCCCGGCCTCCTCGCCGCCACGGCGGTCCTCTTCCTCGGCGGCCCCATCGGCAAGTCCGCGCAGTTCCCCCTCCACGAGTGGCTGCCGGAGGCGATGGCAGGCCCCACCTCGGTCTCAGCCCTCATCCACGCAGCGACCATGGTGAAGGCCGGCGTCTACCTAGTCGCCCGGATGTCCCCCGTCTTCTACCTCGGCTATTGGGTCCAAGGAATCCAGGAGGCCCAGGTCTACTTCATCACCATCGCGTGCGTCGGCGCCTTCACCGCCTTCATGGCCGCCTCCCAGGCCATGGTCTCTGTCGAGCTGAAAAAGATCCTCGCCTACTCGACGGTCAGCCAGATCGGCTACATGATGCTCGGCCTCGGGGTCTCGGGCCTGAGCGAGGGCGCCTACGTCGCCGGCCTTACCAGCGGGGTCTTCCACCTCGCGAGCCACGCGCTGTTCAAGGCGTCGCTGTTCCTGTGCGCGGGCTCGGTCATCCACGCCGTCCATACCATCTACACCTTCAACATGGGCGGCCTGAAGAAGTACATGCCCATCACCCACGGCCTCATGCTCATCGCGACCCTCTCCCTCTCGGGCATCCCGCCCCTGAGTGGTTTCTGGAGCAAGGACTCCGTCTTCCTCGCATGCCTCTCCGCGGGGACGCCCCTCTCGATGGCGCTCCTGGCCGTAGCCGCAATAAGCGCCGCGATGACCTTCTTCTACAGCATAAGGTACATCAGCGTCACGTTCTACGGCCACGAGAGCGAGTACATAGAGGAGATGGAGCACCACGGCCACCACCCGCATGAGGCCCCACCCGTGATGTGGGTGCCGATCGCGATCCTCGTCACCCTGGTCGTCGTCGTGGGGATCTTCGGCCTNGTCGGNATCTTCATCCCCCATCTCTCGCCCGAGGTCTTCATCGAGGAGCAGATGCACAACATGCTGCACCACATGAATATCCCGATCCACATGGAGCATGTCGAGGTNTCAACGAAGCTGACGGCGGTGGGCACCTCGGCAGCGATGCTGCTCATCGGCGGCGTCATCGGCTGGGTCTTCTATCTCGGGCATAAGGTGGACTCTTGGGCCTTCGTCTCGGGAAATCGCGTGCTCAGGGATATTCACACCTTCC
>JGI24025J20009_10003533_pt1 | contig 10584 bp, 7 predicted proteins | sample Cruoilmetagenom3_FD_20009 | JGI IMG/M metagenome (IMG submission 20009) | reverse complement strand
GGCCGGCCCGCGCGCGCGGGNCGGCCNNCAATATCGGACGACCCGCAAATCTGAAGGGGGGGCAGATGGCCACGGAACGCCCGAACCGGCTGTTTCGCAACAAGACGGCGAAGGTCGCCGCGATCCCGATGATCGCGACGGCGCTGATCGTCTTCATCGGCGGAACGGTCTGGACCATCGTCTACAGTTTCACCAAATCCGGCCTCTTGCCGCGCCTCAAATGGGTGGGGTTGGACCAGTACGAACGCCTCTGGGACTCCAAGCGCTGGCTGATCTCGATCGAGAACCTCGCGATCTACGGATTCCTCATGCTCGTCCTGGTGTTCGTTATCGGCTTTGTTCTCGCCGCCCTGATCGACCAGAAGATCCGGTTCGAGAACACGATCCGGACCGTCATCCTCTACCCCTACGCGATGAGTTTCGTCGTCACCGGCTTGGTCTGGCAGTGGATCCTGAACCCGGAATTCGGCGTCCAGAGCATTGTCCGCGGTCTGGGCTGGGAAAGCTTCACATTCGATCCGCTCTACAATGCGTCGATCGCCATCTACGGCGTGCTGATCGCCGGGCTGTGGCAGGGCACGGGCCTTGTCATGGTGCTGATGCTCGCGGGCCTGCGCGGGATCGACCAGGACGTCTGGAAAGCCTCCCGTGTCGACGGAATCCCGGCGTGGAAGACCTACCTTTTCATCGTCATCCCGATGATGCGCCCGGTGTTCGTCACCGCGCTGGTCATCGTCGTGACCGGGATCGTCAAGCTCTACGATCTGATCGTGGCGCAAACAGGCGGCGGCCCCGGCATCGCCACCGAGGTACCGGCGAAATACGTCTACGACATGATGTTCCAGAGCCAGAACCTCGGTCAGGGCTTTGCCGCCTCGACGATGATGCTGCTCACCGTCGCAATCTTCATCGTGCCCTGGGCAATCATGGAATTCGGAGGAAAGAAACGTGGCTGATGTCCTGACCTCCGCAACCGCAGCCAAGACCGAAACCGCGCTACAGGGGCCACAGGGTCCGAAGCCGCATAAGACCTTCTCGCGCCGCAACATCATGCTCTACGGGACCCTGATCGTGGTCGCGGTCTACTACGCGATCCCGCTGTGGATTATGGTCATGACCTCGCTGAAGGGCATGCCCGAGATCCGGCTGGGCAACATCTTCGCGCCGCCGGTCGAGATCACCTTCGAGCCCTGGGTCAAGGCCTGGTCCGAGGCCTGCACGGGCCTCAACTGCAACGGCCTCTCGGGCTATTTCTGGAACTCGGTGCAGATCACGGTGCCCTCGGTGATCATCTCGATCGTCATCGCCTCGGTGAACGGCTATGCGCTCGCCAACTGGAAGTTCAAGGGCGCGGACGTGTTCTTCACCATCCTGATCTTCGGGGCCTTCATCCCTTACCAGGTGATGCTCTACCCGATCGTGATCATGCTGCGCGAGATCGGGCTCTACGGCGATCTCGGCGGCCTGGTGATCGTGCACTCGATCTTCGGCATGCCGATCCTGACCCTGCTGTTCCGCAACTACTTCACTTCGCTGCCGCAAGAGCTGTTCAAGGCCGCGCGGGTCGACGGCGCGGGCTTCTGGGGCATCTACTTCCGGGTGATGCTGCCGATGTCGATCCCGATCTTCACCGTCGCCGTCATCCTTCAGGTGACCGGCATCTGGAACGACTTCCTGTTCGGCGTGGTCTACACCGGCCCTGAGGCCTATCCGATGACGGTTGCGCTGAACAACATTGTCAACACCACGCAAGGGGTGAAGGAATACAACGTCAACATGGCGGCCACCATCCTCACTGCCTTGGTGCCCCTTTTCATCTACTTCGTCTCCGGCAGATTGTTCGTGCGCGGCATCGCCGCGGGCGCCGTGAAAGGCTAGGCTCATGACCGTTACTGAAAACAAGGAAAAATCGGTCGAAGTCAAGAACCTCGACCTCCACTTCGGCGCGGTCAAAGTGCTCCAGAACCTCGATCTCGATATCTACGAGGGCGAGTTTCTGGTGCTGCTCGGCTCATCCGGCTGTGGCAAGTCCACGCTGCTGAATTGCATCGCCGGGCTCCTCGAGATCACCGGCGGGCAGATCTTCATCGAGGGCCGCAACGTCACCTGGGCGGAGCCCTCCGAGCGCGGGATCGGGATGGTGTTCCAGTCCTACGCGCTCTACCCGCAGATGACCGTCGAGAAGAACCTCTCGTTCTCGCTGAAGAACAAGCGGATGAGCAAGGCCGAGATCGAGGAGCGGGTGGCGCGCGCCGCCGGTATCCTGCAGATCGAACCGCTTCTGCACCGCAAACCCGCCGCCCTTTCCGGCGGGCAGCGCCAGCGGGTCGCCATCGGCCGCGCGCTGGTGCGCGACGCGGATGTGTTCCTGTTCGATGAGCCCTTGTCCAACCTCGACGCGAAGCTGCGCGCCGATCTGCGCGTCGAGATCAAGAAGCTGCACGAGCGGCTCGGCAACACAATGATCTATGTGACCCACGACCAGATCGAGGCGATGACGCTGGCCGACCGGATCGCGATCATGAAGGGCGGCCGGATCATGCAGCTCGCAAGCCCACACGAGATCTACAACCGGCCGCGCAACCTCTATGTCGCCGATTTCATCGGCTCGCCGTCAATGAACTTCCTCAGCGGCGAGCTTGATGGCAGCGATTTCGTCACCAACGGGCTGCGGGTGCCGATGGGCGCTTACGACTTCGAAGAGGGTTCACGCCGGCAAGGCAAGGCGATCATCGGGCTTCGGCCCGAGCACATCTCCACCGGCGACGCGCTGGCCTCGGCAGCAGTAACGACGCGCGTCAAGGTCGACCTGGTCGAACCGATGGGGTCGGACACGCTGATCTACACCGCACTCGCAGGCGAAACCGTGCATGTGCGGATGGACGGCCAGGCCATCGTGGGGCCGGGCGACGAGGTCGAGATCGGCTTTCAGCCGGATCGCGCCTCGCTGTTCGATCCCGACAGTGAAATGAGGCTCTGAACATGAGGACAAATCCCGCTCACCGATCACTCGCGGGGCTCTGGGCGCTGACCGACGATACCGGGGAATTCGCCTGCGACATGGCCCTTCCCGGCGACGGCGTGACGGCACTCGAGCAAGCCGGGCTGATCCCCGACCCCTATTGGCGCCGCAATGAACATGATCTGCGCTGGATCGGTGAGCGCGACTGGACGGCGCGCCGGGTGGTGCTGCTCGACGCGCCCGAGTACGAACTCGTCGTCTCTGGGCTCGATTGCGTCGCCGAGATCCGCTGGAATGGTGCGGTCGTGCTGGAAGCGGAGAACCAGTTCCGCAGCTACCGGGTAGATCTCTCCAAACTCGCCGTCGAGGGAGAGAACGCGGTCGAGATCGTGTTCCGCGCGCCGGTGCGCGAGGCTGCCGAGCGACAAGCGGAACAACCCTTTTTCGTTCCCTACACAAAGAATAACCCGGTTCCCAACGGCAACATGCTGCGCAAGGTCCAGGCCGATTTCGGCTGGGACTGGAACATCGCGCTCACCCCCTTCGGGCTCGACGGCGACATTCACCTTGAACCGGCCGGCGCGACGCGGATCAGCAGCGTGCTCGTTCACCAGCGCCATGCGCCGGGCCGCGCACGGGTGGTGGTCGTCGCGACCGTGGCGAATGCGGAGGGTGGCGAGGTCACAGCCACGCTCGCAGGCGCGCAAGCGACAGCAACCGTGCACGGCGGCCGCGCATCGCTGGTGCTCGACATTCAGAACCCCGCGCTGTGGTGGCCGAACGGGCAGGGGGCGCAGGTCCTGCATGAGTTGCATTTGACCTGCGGTGACACGTCGGCCCATCGCCGCGTCGGCCTGAGATCGCTGCAACTGGTCACCGAGCCCGACGCCGCCGGCGCCAGCTTCAAATTCCGCGTCAACGGCCGCGACGTCTTCGCCAAGGGCGCCAACTGGATCATGGCCGACGCGCTGTCGGGCCGGATCACGGATGAAAAGACCCGAGGCCTGCTGCAATCGGCCGCCGACGCCCATATGAATATGGTCCGGGTCTGGGGCGGTGGACGCTACGAGCCCGACAGCTTTTACGAAGCCTGCGACGCGCTTGGCCTGCTGGTCTGGCAGGATTTCATGTTCGCCTGCTCGCTCTACCCCTCGACGCCCGCGTTTCTCGCCGAGGTCGAGGCCGAGGTCGAAGAACAGGTCGCCCGGCTCCAGCACCATGCCTGTCTTGCGCTGTGGTGCGGCGACAACGAACTGGTGGGCGCGTTCGACTGGTACAAGGAAAGCGTCGAGAACCGCGACCGCTATCTCGTCAACTATGACCGCCTCAACCGGACCGTTGAAACGACGCTCAGACGCACCGACCCGACGGCGACCTGGTGGCCGTCCTCGCCGTCGCTCGGGCCGCTCGACTTCCGCGACGGCTGGCATGTCGAGGGCCAGGGAGACATGCATTTCTGGTCGGTCTGGCACGAGAACCGCGCGTTCGACCATTACCGCGACGTCGCGCCCCGGTTCTGCTCGGAGTTTGGCTTCCAGTCCTACCCGTCGATGGATGTCGTCGAGAGCTTTACCGCCCCCGAAGACCGCAACATCGCCGCGCCGGTTTTCGAAAGCCACCAGAAGAACGCCGGCGGCAACGAGCGCATCGCCGCGACCATGTTTCGCTACTTCCGCTGGCCCGAGCGCTTCGAGGATTTCGTCTGGCTCAGCCAGGTCCAGCAATCGCAGGCGATCAAAACCGCGGTGACCCATTGGCGGGGCCTCAAACCCCACTGCATGGGCACGCTCTATTGGCAGCTCAATGACACCTGGCCGGTCTGCTCCTGGTCGTCGCTCGACTACGGCGGCGGCTGGAAGCTCTTGCACTACGCGGCGAAAGAGTTCTTCGCGCCGGTCACCGTGGTGGCGGTACCCGAAGAGGGCGGTATCGCTCTCAAGGCGGTGAACGACCAGCCCGCCCCGATTGCGCTCACCGTCACGGCCCATGCGGTCAACCTCGCCGGGGTAACCCGGCTGCTCGACCAGGCGACCGTGCAGGTGGCCGAGGCGGCAGAGGTCGCGATGCGCGTCGAGGACGACGCGATAGCGCCGGACGAGATGCTTGCTTTCGCCTGGACCGGCTCCGATGGGTCGCAGGGTAGCGATCTCCATGCCCCGCGCCCCTGGAAGGCCTACGATCTCCTCCCGCCCGGGCTGAAGATGCACCAGGATGGCAATCGTCTGACCGTGTCGGCGAAGGCCCTCGCGCTGTTCGTCACGCTCGAAGCCGACGTGCCCGGCCGGTTCGACCGCAACGGTTTTCCGCTCACCCCCGGCCATCCGGTCGAGGTGACCTTCCACCCCGACGATCCGGCCGCGAAAGCCCGTTTCACGACACGCGATCTCCATTCGGCCACAGTCACCGTTTGACCTTGGCCCGCTGAAAGGAAACCCCATGCCCACCATCGCCTACCAGCTCTACTGTTCGCGCAACTGGCCGCTCGTCGAAACGCTCGACATGCTGGAAAGGATCGGCTTCGAGGCCGTCGAAGGCTTCGGGCCGCTGTTTGAAGACCCCTCCGCCACCCGGGCCCTGCTCGACGGACGCGAGATGACCATGCCGACGGCGCATTTCGCCTTCGACCTCGTGGCGGGTGATCCGAAACGCACGTTGGAGATTGCCCGCACCCTCGGGGTCGAGACGGTGATCGTGCCCTTCCTTGCGCCCGATGCGCGCCCGACCGACAAGGCAGGCTGGGAAGACTTCGCGAAACGGCTCGCGGAGGCCGGAAAGCCGATCCGCGACGCAGGCCTCGGCTATGGCTGGCACAATCACGATTTCGAATTCCTCGCCTGCGACGATGGCACCCTTCGGCATCGAGGCCATCGCGGCGCACCCGGAGGTGGGCTTCGAGCTCGATCTCGGCTGGATCCATGTCGCCGGCCACGACCCGGCAGCCTGGATTCGCAAATATGCCGACCGCCTGCTTGCGGTCCATGTGAAGGACCGCGCGCCCGAAGGCGAGAACGCGGATGAGGGCGGCTGGGCCGATCTCGGCTACGGCGAGGTCGACTACACCCGTATCGTGCCCGCGCTGGGCGACGCCGATGTTCAGCATTGGGTGCTTGAGCACGACAACCCGAGCGATCATGAGCGGTTTGCCACACGGTCGTTCAACGCCCTGTCGATGTTCGTCTGAGGAGGGGACCCCCAATGACCGCCAACATGGGCAAGATCGGCGTCGGCATCGTCGGCTGCGGCAACATCTCCACGGCCTATCTGCAACTCAGCCCGCTGTTCAAATCGCTGGAGGTGCGCGCGGTCGCGGACATTGCGCCCGCGGCGGCGGATGCACAGGCGAAAAGATTTGGCGTGCGCGCCGAGGGGGTGGCCGACCTCATCAAGGCCGGCGACATCGACATGGTGGTCAACCTCACCGTGCCCAACGCCCACTACGAGGTGTCCAGACGGGTGCTGGAAGCGGGCAAGCACAGCTACTCCGAAAAGCCCTTCGTGCTCACGCTGGAGGAGGGCGAGGCGCTGAGGGAGCTGGCGACGAAGAAGGGCCTGCGTATCGGCTCCGCCCCAGACACCTTCCTCGGCGGTGCACATCAGCTTGCCCGCGCCACGCTCGACAACGGCAAGATCGGCAAGGTCATCGGCGGCACCGCCCATGTGATGGGTCACGGCATGGAGGCCTGGCACCCGAACCCCGATTTCTTCTTCCAGCCGGGCGGCGGGCCGGTGCTCGATCTGGGGCCCTACTACGTGACCAACCTGGTGCAGCTTCTGGGGCCGGTCCGCGCCGTCACCGCGATGACGGCGGCGAGCTTCCCCACCCGCACCATCGGCAATGGTCCGCGCAAGGGCGAAGAGGTGCCGGTGGACACGCCGACCAACAGTCACGGCATTCTCGAGTTCGCCTCCGGCGCGCTGGTGACGCTCAGCGCGAGCTGGGACGTCTGGGCGCACCGGCACGCCAACATGGAGCTCTACGGCGAGACCGGCTCGCTCTACCTGCCGGATCCGAACTTCTTCGGCGGCGACGTCAGCCTGGTCGCGGCCGGCAAGGCACCAGTGCCGCTCAGTTGGGATCACCCGTTCGGCCGGCCCAACCACGATGACAAGGGCGTGGCGCGGGCCAACTACCGCACCGCCGGGCTCGCGGAGATGGCCGCGGCGATAGAACAGGGGCGTGACCACCGGGCCGGGTTGGACCTCGCGCTGCACGTCGTCGATGTGCTAACCTCGATCCTGAAATCGGGCGAGACTCGCGGCTGGGTCGAACTCACCACCACTTGCGGCCGGCCCGCGGCGCTCGGTCCCGAAGAGGCCGCGGCCCTGATGGCCTGAAGGGAGCCGGATGGAAGGCTACGTCACCCGCGCGATCGGCTGGGCGCAACATGGGCGCCGCGGCCAACTCCGGCACATCAGGAACCGCCGGGCCTTTGAGGCCGGCGCCGAGGGCGAGGTGCCGGCGGACTGGCGCATCACCTGTTCTTTCACTGACAAGGACTACCGGCGCCGGGGCGTGGGCGCGCGCGCCCTCGAAGGGGCGATCGGCGACAGTTTCGAGGCCTTTCCCGAGGTGATCGAGGGCCAGAAGACGTCGGCCGGGTTCCTCTGGAACGCGACCTTGGGCATGTTGGTAAAGACCGGGTTCGTCCCGATTCGAAAGATCGGCAAGCACCGCTGGCTGGTGCGCCGGACCGTTGAAGGAGCCTTGCGATGATCCGCAACCCCGTGTTGCCGGGATTCAACCCTGACCCGTCCTTGCTCAGGGTCGGTGATGACTACTACATCGCCACCTCGACCTTCGAATGGTACCCGGGTGTGCAGATCCACCGCTCGCGCGACCTGGTGAACTGGACGTTGGTGACGCGCCCGCTCAACCGCGCGGCGCTGCTCGACATGCGCGGCAACCCGGATTCCTGCGGGGTCTGGGCGCCCTGCCTCAGCCATGACGGCGAGAAGTTCTGGCTCGTCTACACCGACGTGAAACGGTTCGACGGCGCTTTCAAGGACACCCACAACTACATCACCGCCTGCGATACGATCGACGGGGAATGGTGCGATCCGTGGTCTGTGAATTCCTCCGGTTTCGACCCGTCGCTGTTTCACGACGACGACGGGCGCAAGTATTTCCTCAACATGCTGTGGAACCACAGGGGCAAGGATTCGGGGTCCAACCCGGCCCATGACCGCTTCGACGGGATCGTGTTGCAGGAATGGAGCCCGGAGGACGGGCTGACCGGGCCGGTGCGCAACATCTGGACCGGCACCAGCAAGGGCCTCACCGAGGGGGCGCATCTGTTCAAAAGAAACGGCTATTACTACCTCACGACCGCCGAGGGCGGCACCGGGTACGACCATGCGGTCAGCATGGCGCGGTCGCGCGACATCGAAGGCCCCTTTGAGGCGCATCCCAACAAGCACCTGATCTGTAACGCTACGGAACCCACCCATCCGATCCAGCGCACCGGCCACGGCCAGTATGTCGAGACCGCGGACGGGCAGGCCTACCATTCTTTCCTGATGGGCAGGCCGATACCGGGCGTGGACGGGCATGGGCACTATTGCCCGCTCGGGCGCGAGACCGGGCTTGAGCGTTGCGTCTGGGGCGAGGACGATTGGCTCTATCTGGAATCGGGCGGCATGGTCGCGCGCAGAGAAGTGCCAGGGTTGGCGGATGTCATGCCCGTGCCGCCGGCCCGGATCAGCTACACCTTCGACACGCTTCCCGCTGATTTCCAATGGCTTCGCACGCCAGAACCTGACCGGATTTTTCGCTGCGAAGACGGTGCTCTGGTGCTCACGGGCCGTGAATCTCTCGGTTCGTGGTTCGAACAGGCCCTGGTCGCACGCCGCCAGGAACATCACCGCTATGCCGCCGAGTGCTGGCTCGAGTTCGAGCCGGAGACCTATCAGCAGGCCGCTGGCCTCACCACCTACTACAACCGCACCAAGCTGCATGCGCTGATGCTGTCGCGCGAGCCCCGGCTGGGGCGGTCGCTGACGATCTTCTCCTGCAACGGCCAGTACCCGGAGGGGAACCTCACCTACCCGCTGACCCTGCCCATTCCCATCGCCGAAGGTCCGGTCGAGCTTGGCGTGCGGGTCGACCATGCGACCCAGCAGTTCTTCTGGCGCCATGGCGACGGCGACTGGCGCGCGATCGGCCCGAAACTCAACGCCGCGCAGATCTCCGATGAGGGCGGGCGCGGCGAACACGGCTCCTTCACCGGCGCATTCGTCGGCATGGTCGCCTTCGATGTCTCCGGAATGGGCGCTGAGGCCCGGTTCACCGGGTTCAGCTACGACCCGACCTAAAGGTTTGTCGCGCGCGTGCCGGCGGCTGTGGTGTTTCGGTTCGGGTGGTGGACTGCGCGCAAGGCCCGGGCGCACGGGCTCTGCCCACAGGCGCACGGGCTCTGCCCACAGGCGCACGGGCTCTGCCCACAGGCGCACGGGCTCTGCCCACAGGCGCACGGGCTCTGCCCACAGGCGCACGGGCGAGGTTCGCCCGCCCGGGACAGTTAGCGGTAGCATTAGCAAAAACAACCACTTGACCCCCCGTCCGAGTTCGCCCACCCGTCGCCCGAAGTGCCGGACGGGCGCCCAAGACCTCGGGGTTCACCCCCCGAGAGGGTAACGCACATAGGCGAAGGCGGAGCTGTCCGGCGCCCAGGACGGCACGTTGATCGTGCCCTGGCCGCCGGTGAAGCCGTCGATGTCGGAGATCCCGATGTCGGAGATTCCGCTGCCATCGGGCCGCATGGTGCGGATCAGCACGTCGCGGTCTTCCGGGTGGCTCTCGGTGTCCGGCGGGTAACTCAGATAGGCCACAAGGCTGCCGTCTGGGGCGGGGTGGGGGAACCAGTTGACCCGCGCGTCGTGGGTGATCTGGACGCAAATGGTGCCGTCGAGCGGTTTGTGGAAGATCTGAGCATGGCCCGGCGCTGCCCCCGCGGGTTCGGCGTTGAACCACAGCGCGTCGCCCTCGGGCGAAAACTCCGGGCCGTCGACCAGCCTCGTGCCCTCGGTATGCACGCTGTCGTCGCCGCCCGCAGCCGGGATCGTCCAGATCCGGGTCATCAGCCGCCCGGCGTGCAATTCGAGCCCGACATAGGCGAGCGTCGTGCCATCGGGTGAAATACCGTGGAGGTAGTGCCGGAAAGCGTAGGCCGCGGGGCGGTCGTTCGACACCCGCAAGGGCGTGCCGCCTTCGAACGGCAGGCGGTAGATATGGCCGTCCTCGGAGGTGACGAAAATCCAGCGCCCGCCCGGGGAGATCACGTGGTCGTTGTTGATGTCCTCGACCGGGGAGGTGTCGATCTCGATCGGCGTTCCAGTGCCGGCCTCGGTGCCGCCTGCGGCAATCTTGTAGAGCTTGCCACCGCCGTTCACGATCAACCAGCGCCCGTCCGGGCTCCAGTTCGGCGCTTCGATCCGGCGGTTGGTGGTGCCGACCAACCATTGCGCGGTGCCGTCGCGGCTGGTGACGATCAGTTCGGCGCGTTGCCCGGGGGCGAGCGGTGCGGCGGCGGGGAAATCGGTGGCTGGCAGGGAAGGCACGGGAGGTCGCTGCTTTGCCGGTGTGATCGTCGCACTGCCCGAAGGCCGTCGGTCCGACGGTAGTT
>JGI24025J20009_10003527_pt1 | contig 10595 bp, 12 predicted proteins | sample Cruoilmetagenom3_FD_20009 | JGI IMG/M metagenome (IMG submission 20009) | reverse complement strand
GGCAAAGGCATGATCGTCTGCATGAGCAGGCGTATCTGTGTAAAACTTCATGATGAGATCGTCAGGTTGATGCCGGAGTGGTATCACGAAGACGATGATAATGGTTTTGTAAAAGTCGTCATGACCGGCTCTGCAGGTGATCCGCTGGGATGGCAGGAGCATATTCGAACCAAAGCGCGGCGTAGGGTGCTTGGGGACCGGATGAAAGACCCATCCGACTCGCTTAAGCTGGTTATCGTCAGGGATATGTGGCTTACCGGGTTTGATGTTCCAAGCCTTCACACGATGTATATCGACAAACCGATGCGCGGTCACGGACTTATGCAGGCGATCGCAAGAGCCAACCGCGTCTTCAAGGATAAGCCTGGTGGTGTTGTTGTTGACTATCTGGGAATAGCGCACGAGTTGAAGGAGTCGTTATCAGAATATAGCAGAAGCGGGGGACGCGGCAAAACAACGTTTGATCAGGAGGAAGCGGTTGCGGTAATGCTTGAGAAATACGAGATCGTGTCTGCGATTTTCCATGGGTTTGATCACTCCAAATTCTTTACCGGAACGCCAAAAGAGCGGATGACTCTTATTCCGGCTGCAATGGAGTACATACTCAAGCAGGACGACGGCAATGAGCGGTGTTTGAGATATGTTACCGAATTATCAAAGGCGTTTGCTCTTGCCGTACCGCATGAGGATGCTCTCAAGATTCGAGATGATCTCGGGTTCTTTCAGGCTGTAAGGGCAGGTCTTGCCAAGACTACCGCATCAACGGACAGACCACCGGAAGAACTGGACTATCGCGATCAGACAGATTATATCAAAAGCTATCGCCTCGGATAAAGTTATAGACATCTTTGCTGCCGCAGGGCTTCCCCAGCCGGACATCTCGATACTTTCCGATGAATTTTTGGCAGAAGTCAAAGGAATGCCGCATAAGAATCTTGCGCTCGAACTCCTCAAGAAACTACTCAATGACGAGATAAAGATATGATCAAGAACGAATCTGATAGAGAGTAGGTCTTTTGCGGATATGCTGGAAAATACGATCAAGCGATATCAGAATAAGAGTATAGAAACGGCTCGGGTCACCCGAAGAACTGATAGAACTGGCAAAAGAGATGCGCGAAGCAAGGCGTAGAGGGGACGAACTGAATCTGAGTGAGGAGGAGCTTGCTTTTTACGATGCTCTCGAGGTAAATGATAGCGCTGTTGCGGTTCTGGGNGATGANACGCTNCGAACGATCGCNCGAGAGCTTGTCGANANGNTTCGNAACAATCTGACGATTGACTGGACGTTANGNGAGAGTGTTCAGGCAAAGCTCNGNGTGATGGTCAAACGAATACTNNGGAAGTACGGGTATCCTCCGGACAANCAGAAGANGGCGACAGAGACCGTGCTGGAACAGGCGGTGCTGATATGCAACGTCCGGATCGAAACTTAAAGCCGCTATAAATTGGGCAGTATGGGTCATGAGACAGATCCGGAAGAGTTTATTTCGTAAGTGGACGATCCAACGCCAACTGTAACATCCAAGAACCCGACACCCACCATGATGTCGGCGCCCGGCATAAGTGCCCCCGCCCCGACTGCTACACTAATGTACCGCGCAACGATTGAGCGTCCGGTCACAGCGTTCTCTGTGCTGCTGCCGCTGACACGTTTCTCGTAGTCTTCCACGAGTGCCGTACCCACTCCGGAAAACCCTTGTGCTCACGGAACCACTCCCGCATGAACCGGATGGTCTTTGGATCGGACGGATACCCGCTGCCGAAATCCCCGACCTCCCGCCGCAGCGTCTCGACTGCGTGATCCCTCTGCACCTTTGCGATAATGGACGCTGCGGCAACGATCGGGTAGGTCGCATCGGCTTTGTGCCGTGCAGTAATCATGAGATGGTGCTTGCAGGACCCCTGCACGTTTCTTCCGAACCGCGCCTCATTGACATCGGCAGCATCCAGGAATGCATGTTCGGGTTTCAGGTTCTCAAGCACTCTTGCAAATGCCTTGACCATGATCTCGTTCATCGTCATGACCGTGCGCAGTTCGTCGATCTGGTGTGCGCTCACCTCCAGTACAAACCAGCCGTCAACTATTTTTTTTATCTCTCCGTCAAAAAACTCGCGTCTCTTTGGAGTCAGTTTCTTGGAGTCTTTCAGACCGAGTCCATCGATCAGACGCATCCTTTCCTCCTCTACAAGCACGCCGGCAACGCACATCGGACCGATCACCGGACCTTTGCCTGCTTCATCGATTCCTGCGATCTTCATGGTCGGTGATGGCACAGAGGGGGGATAAATGTATTTATGACTCTGTTAAAATTTATTCAAGGTGCGCCGACGTGCTTGCTCGAGTATTTGACCGAGATCACGGCACCATCTGAAAATCCGAATACGTTTCCATCGATTATCGGTTCGCGATTGTCCGTTAAATTCGCGCAATTCGTGATGAAACACGGCAAAACATCACCACGCCCACCGTCATCCTCAGCACCGGAGAGACTTGACATCCGAAACGTCCTTGACATTCCGAAACCTTTTAATATTCTCCTGCCATCCACTATATCTACCTATGAGTAAATCCTTGTTTCGCATGAACCATCTCCAGATAGCAGATGGATAACACTTCATGATCGTTATAAGTTAACAAACGGAGCAGTAGGTGAATATCGGTGACCAATAATTCAAGCAATACTCAAGTGTGTTACCAGTGCGGCACCTGTACTGCCATCTGTCCTGTGCGTAGGGTTGTGAAATTCTCTCCGAGAGTCGCAATCTACGATTCAAACATCTACGACACAGATACAGACGTCTGGGATTGTCTTACCTGCGGACAGTGCGAAGTGGCGTGTCCACAGGGTGTGCGGTTGCTGGACTTCTTCCTCGATCAGAGAATCGGGGGCAAGCCCAGCGATATCGTGCACAAAGGCGTCTTTACAGAACTGGCAGACTTGATGACGCGGCTTGGTAACAGCAAAACGACCCTCCTTGAGGGTGACGGCGCATCCGGAATCGGATACTTCCCCGGATGTGTGGACTTCCACGACATGTTCTTTGACCTGGATGTGGATTTTGGAGAGATTGCAACGTCCTCTGTAACGCTCCTCGCAAAAGCAGGACTCAGCCCTAGAATCATGCAGCTCAAATGCTGCGGGCACGACGAGCTCTGGCAGGGGAATCAGGAGATGTTCGATAAGCTCAAAGAGGCGAACACGAAGATCATCAACGAGAGCGGAATCGAAACGCTCGTTGTGAGCTGTGCGGAGTGCTACAGGACATTTCTGATGGATTACGACCTAGATTGCGAGGTTAAGCACATCAGTCAGGTTCTCGCAGATGCTGATCTCGGAATAACGAATGGCAGTGCGACTGCTGCAATCCATGACGCGTGCAGGCTCGGACGCCACACAGGCGAGTATGAGGCCCCACGAAAGGCGATTGCAGCAACCGGCGCAAACATCGTCGAGATGCAGCACAACAAGGAGAACGCTCTCTGTTGCGGCGTCAGTTCGATGATGAACTGCAACGACCGCACAAAAGCACTCCGGGTCCTGCGGATGGATGAGGCGAAAGCGACGGGTGCGGATGTGCTGATCACGTCGTGTCCGAAGTGTCTTGCACATCTGAACTGCCTCAAGGAAGAGGAGGATTCCGAGCACGGGCATGATTACCCGTTTGAGGTGATGGATCTTACCGTGTATCTGGCACGCAAACTTGGTAGTGGCAATGGCGGCGATGGAGGCGATGGAGATGAGTGACACAATCAAGACAAGCGATCTCGACAAGGCATTCAAAGACGAGGTGCTGACCGAACCCGGTGCTGAAAAATTGATTTTGTGCTTCAACTGCACGGGCTGTACTGCCGGCTGCACGATGGCGGAGCACGAGCCAAACTACAACATCAGGCAGCTCCTCAGGATGGCAAATCTCGGAATGCGGGATGAGCTTCTGAACCATCCGTACCTCTGGAACTGCACGACCTGCTACAAGTGCCAGGAGAGATGCCCGCAGGGTGTTCCGAACGTGGACATCCTTTTAAAGATCCGAACGATGGCTGTGCACAGCGGAATCATGCTCGACAATCACAGGAAGGTTGCGCAGTTGATGGCAAAGACCGGGCACGCAGTCCCGATAAACGATGATAACAAGGAGAAGCGGAAAAAACTCGGGTTAAATGAGCTCCCTGAGACCGTGCACAACTACCCTGATGCGCTAGAAGAGGTGCACAAGATCGTTGCTACAACGAAGTTTGATAAACTGACGGAGGACAAATCATGAGTGAACTATCATTCTTCCTCGGATGTATCGCGCCGAACAGGTACCCTGGAATCGAGAAAGCCACAAAGATCGTGATGGAAGAATTAGGCGTGCATCTTCTGGAACTGAAAGGGGCGTCATGCTGTCCCGCGCCCGGTGTTTTCAGGTCATTCGACAAGCTCACATGGCTTGCGCTTGCATCTCGAAACGTTGTGCTATCCGAAGAGATGGGTGTAGACCTCCTGACGGTCTGCAACGGATGCTTTGGGTCGCTTGTGGATGCGAACAACCTCTTGAAAGAAGATGAGCAACTCCGAAGCGATGTTAACAAAGTGCTTGCAGAGGTCGGACGCGAGTTCAAGGGTACGATCCGGGTGCGCCACATCATGGAGTACCTGTACGATGACGTTGGTGTCGAGAAGGTCAAAGAATCGATCAAATACCCTGTTGACCTGAAGGTCGCTGTCCATTACGGCTGCCACCTGATCAAGCCGTCGAAGGAGCGGCATCTCGGCAGTATCGAGAACCCGACGTTCTTTGACGAGCTTGTTGAGGCAACAGGAGCGGAATCGGTGATGTACAAGGACAAGAACGCGTGCTGCGGCGCAGGCGGCGGTGTGCGGACATCAGCCCTTGAGACCGCACTCAAGCTTGCCAGAGCGAAACTCGAAAATGCGAAGGCGGCTGGCGTTGACTGCATCGTGGACGCATGTCCCTTCTGCCACCTCCAGATGGATGTTGGTCAGACCGAAATTGCAAAGAAGTTCGGAGATGTTTTTAATATGCCAATCGTTCACTATTCACAGCTTCTCGGGCTTGGGATGGGATATACCCCACAGGAACTCGGTATCGACATGAACTACGTCAAGAACGACAAGTTCATATCAAAGATTGAGGAGATAGGGGGTGGCAAGTAATGGCAGAATTAGTAGGAGCGGTCGCGGTTGCTGGAGGCGGCATCGCTGGCATCCAGTCAGCGCTCGACCTTGCTGACAGCGGGCTTAAGGTCTACCTGATCGAGTCGACCCCGTCGATCGGCGGCGTGATGGCGCAGCTCGACAAGACATTCCCGACGCTCGACTGTTCGATGTGTACGCTCTCGCCAAAGCTTGCGGAGGCGTCAAGACACCCGAACATCGAACTCCTGACCTACAGCGAGATCAAGGAGATATCGGGAACTGCTGGCAACTTCGAGGTCACGGTAACGAGAAAAGCAACGTTTGTTGATCCTGACAAGTGTACCGCGTGCGAACTCTGTCTTGCCAAGTGCCCCTCAAAGGTTCTTGACGAGTACAACGCCGGAATGAGCAAGAGAAAGGCGATCTACCTTCCGTTCCCGCAGGCAGTGCCAAGGGTGATGACGATCGATGCCGAGCACTGTCTCTATCTGACAAAGGGCAAGTGCGGCAACTGCAAGAAGGTCTGTGAGAACGACGCGATCGACTACGAGATGAAAGACAGGGATGAGGCGATCAACGTCGGATCAGTCATCCTCTCGACAGGATTTACGCCGTTTGACCCGACCGAACTTGAGCAGTACCATTATGAGCACCCCGATGTCGTGACATCTCTTGAGTTCGAGAGGCTCCTCTCCTCATCAGGTCCGTATGTGGGTCATGTGAAGATGGCGAACGGCGAAACTCCGAAGAAGATCGCGTGGCTCCAGTGCATAGGATCACGCAACCCAGAGATCGGGCGTCCGAACTGTTCTGCGGTCTGCTGCATGTACGCAACCAAGGAAGCGATGGTTGCGATGGAGCATGACTCAGAACTCGAGACCACGATCTTCAACATCGATGTGCGGGCGTTTGGAAAGGGCTTTGAGCAGTTCTACCAGCGTGCGAAGAATGAAAAGGGGACCAGGTTCATCCGTTCACGCCCATCAGGTGTTGACATCGATCCGGTCACAAACCAGCTGTCCCTGCGATACGAGGTCGAGGGATCGACCGAAACAGCGTGCGAGGAGTTTGACATGGTCGTGCTCTCGATCGGTCTCACGCCATCAGAATCGAGCAAGAAGCTTGCGGAGATTGCAGGTGTTTCCATGGACGAGTACGGAAACATCGCAACCACAATCGATGCGCCGATGACGACGAGCGTTCCCGGAATCTTCGCATGTGGCACGATCGCCGCACCAAAGGACATACCTGACACGGTGGCGGACGCATCAGGCGCAGCATCGAAGGCACACTCGATCCTTGCATCAGAGCGTGGAACGCTCGTAACCGAGCGGACGTATCCGCCTGAGAAGGACGTAACAGAGGAGGAACCGAGAATCGGAGTCGTCGTCTGCGACTGCGGAATCAACATCGCATCAGTTGTGGACGTTCCCGCGGTCGTCGAGTACGTAAATACCCTGCCTCATGTGGTTCACGCTTATGAGCAGACGTATGCGTGCTCAACAGACTCGCTAGACCACATAAAGGATGTAATCAAGGAACACAACTTAAATAGGGTCGTTGTAGCCTCGTGTACCCCGAGAACGCACGAACCGCTCTTCCAGGATACGTGCAGGGACGCAGGCTTGAACCCGTACCTATTCGAGCTTGCAAACATCAGGGAGCACTGTTCGTGGGTGCACCAGCAGGAGCCCGATCGGGCTACCGAGAAGGCAAAAGACATCATCAGGATGAGCGTTGCACGGGTTGCACTTCTCGATCCCCTCTACACCCAGAAACTCGACTTCAACCACGGAGGGCTCGTCATCGGCGGCGGTGTTGCAGGCATGACCGCAGCACTCGATATTGCTGAGAAGGGCTTTACGACACACCTTATTGAGAGGGAACCGGAACTCGGCGGTCTTCTCGGGACGTTTACGAGGCTGCAGGACGGAAGAACGACGAGCGAGATCCTTGACCCGATGATTGCGGCTGTTAAGAGCAATCCGAATCTCTCAGTCTACACAGGCACAACGCTTGACGAGGTCGAGGGTGCGATGGGCCGCTTCAAAGGGAAACTCTCTGACGGCACAGAGATCGAGTTTGGTAGCGCAATAATCGCAACCGGAGCAAACGAGTTCGAACCAGAGGGCTACTTCGGATACGGAAGCGATAACGTGATCACGCAGTCGGCACTCGAGGTGAAACTCGACGAAGGAACCGTTGATGCTACGAATGTTGTGATGATCCAGTGTGCAGGCGGCAGAAACGACGAGAGGCCTTACTGCTCACGGGTCTGCTGCACCACAGCGATGAAGAACGCAATCCGGCTGAAGGAGGAAGACCCCGAACGGAATATCTACGTCCTTTACCGTGACATCAGGACGTACGGCGTCTGGGAGGAACTCTACACCCGCGCACGTGAACTCGGCGTCCTATTCATGCGCTACACTGAGGACGACGAGCCGGTTGTTGCGGATGGAACGGTGACGATCACGGACAAACTCCTGAATGACACGAAGTTCGAGATTGCAACAGACCTAGTCGTCCTGAGTGCACCGCTTGTTGCACCAGATGGCGTGGAGGACACTGCAATGCTCTTTAAGGTGCCTGTTGATTCCAACAGGTTCTTCCTCGAGGCGCACATCAAGCTGCGACCAGTTGACTTCGCAACCGATGGCGTATTCCTCGCAGGATGTTCACAGGCACCAAAGCTCGTGGACGAATCGATCTCACAAGCATCCGCTGCCGCATCGCGGGCATGTTCGATCCTTGCGAAGGAACAGCTTGAGACGAGCGGTGTCATCTCGGTCGTGGACGAGGACGTCTGCATCGGCTGCGGCAGGTGCATCGAGGTATGCCCGTACGGCGCACCGGAATTAAAAGAGGTCGAGGTTGTGACCGAGGAGATCACTTACATTACCCGCAAGAGCGAGATCGACCCTGCGATCTGCAAGGGCTGCGGATCATGTGCAGCCGAATGCCCGACAGGTGCGATCACATCACGGCACTTCACCACAAAACAGATATCAGCCGTGATCGACGCATTCGCATTTGCTGATGGTAGCATTGAGGAGGTGGCGTAAATGGCTGAATTCGAACCACGAATCGTGATGTTCTGCTGCAACTGGTGTTCGTATGCAGGAGCAGACCTTGCCGGCGTCGGCAGGCTCCAGTACCCGACAAACACCCGGGTCATACGCGTGATGTGCTCAAGCAGGATACAGCCCACGTTCATCCTGCAGGCATTAAAAGACGGTGCGGACGGCGTTCTGGTCACAGGATGCCACATCGGCGACTGCCACTACATCGACGGCAATGTCCACACCGAGGAGCGGATGGAGAACGTAGTCGATGCGATGAAGCACCTCGGACTCGAGGGCAGGGTGCATCTTGAATGGGTCTCTGCAAGCGAGGGACCGAAGTTCAGGGATACGGTCACCGAGTTTGTCGAGCAGATCAAGGCGCTGGGCCCAAGTCCGCTTCGGGCGGAATAGGCGCGAACGCGAAAGTTTAGGTTATCGCGGGTGGCGGCAGGCGGGTCGTCGCCCGGTTCTTGTTTTTTCGACCAATAAGACGCGAATTGAGTCGCAATGCTTATACGATATTAGCCGGATATCAGATGCATAAGGCGAACATCATGACGACACTAACGTTAAACATACCCAAAGGACTTGGAAACCACATGAAACTTCTGATAGAAGATGGTGTATACCACACAATGGATGAACTTGTTGCAGATGCGGTTCGGATATTGTTGGAGGCTCGAACCCACGCGCCTGTTCAGTCGCACGAATACTACTGGAACAGATTAACGGCAGAGCGCGATGTCGAGATAACAGAGGACGAATTGGACCGGGTAATCCACGAAATCCGCACTGAGATGGTAGAGTGAAGCATGCGTACCTGGATACCAACGTACTGGTTATGGGCATTCTGGGACATAAATCAAATTCAAGGCAGGTACTTGAACTGGTGAACAGTGGAGAGGTTCACGCGGTTATATGCGATTACAGCATCGAGGAGCTAAAGAGAGTACTCAGACGGCTGCTCCCGCGCAAGGAAGCTGATCGCAGGGTATACCTGTTTATAAAATATGTATCATCAAATCCGTTCATGAAAATTGTGAAATATGACTACTATAGGCACAGAGAAGGTCATTTTAAAGAGTATATCGTCAAAAAAGATCTGCCACATCTGATCGTTGCAATCGAAACAAAAACAGAGATGATAATCACAAAGGACAGACATTTCAGCAATCAAGAATTAATCCGTACCCTGACTCCAAGAGAGTTCCTACAGGAATTAGGTAAAAATGTATTCGAAGGCGATGATCTATGATCTGTTGTGAATTGATTGATCTTCTTATTAGTCTTCACCCTTGTGGACGCTGATGTCCGCATCGGCTGCGGCAGGTCTGTTGAGGTATGCCCGACAAGTGCGGTCACATCACGGCACTTCACCATTCTGAGTGCGCGTCACAGCCCACCGATCACATTCGCGTCCAATTGTTTTTATCCGCATCACAATGGCATGCAAATCAGGATAATGTAGCAGTATCACCGCCTACCACGCAAAGACTGCACCGCTTTTGTGACCGGTGCTGTGAATGGGGGTGCTGCCACCGCCATCAACATGGTTACACGGTAAAACTGTTGCAGCACTAAATATTTAATGTGCATCAACACATACATAAGTTCCCATGAAAGAGTTCGAATCCGATTCTGCCAATGTCCGCATCCCTGAAGGATACAGCATGACCGTCATCAAACTATATTTCTGGGTAGGGCTCATCTCGGCGACCCTGCTTCGAGCGATACTAATTGCCGACCATTACAGCGACTTCATTGCACGGGCGCTCTGGTACCTCGGAGTTATCGGGTATATGTGGTTCTTCGCTCACAGGTACCACATCGCCAAACGCAGGTTTGGTGTGATAAAAGACCTGAATCTCCTCGGAAAGATACAGACGCAGGAACCCCTGACAGAAAAGGATTTCGAGGGACTCAATTACATCATGTGGAGCATCTCGGTATCCAAGGAACGCCTGAATTATCTGGTCATCTTTACATTTTCCGTAATAGCTATCATCCTATCGCTGGTGCTGGATCTCGGGTTTGTGAAGTTTTGATGGCGGCGGAATTTGAGTATAAGCGAACGAAAGCATAAATCAAATGCTACTCTATTGGGGTATATACCTCGGTCAAAAGCTCTTCTGGGGGGACCTCTCGCGGGCCATTCAGATAAACTTCCCTTGTTGGACCCACCAACCTCTTCCCACTCTCTTCGACCCACGCAAAGAGTTTTTCATAAGTGGGCGTAACTACTCAGGTATGTTGATTGGTCGACCGATTGCGATTCTGCACTTTCTGGCAAGAAAGATAGGGTCTTTGGTATCTCGCGTTGCGGTGACCAAAACCCCGGAGACTTTTGATATTTTCGAAATAAAGTTTCGGAAAACCACAGAGG
>JGI24025J20009_10003526_pt1 | contig 10600 bp, 8 predicted proteins | sample Cruoilmetagenom3_FD_20009 | JGI IMG/M metagenome (IMG submission 20009) | reverse complement strand
CTAAGGAAGATAACCTTCTTAGCTAATATTTATGTTCTTAGCCTTTAGATAGAGAAGAAAAAAAAGGGAATTTTTTACCTAGGATTTACGTGCATACATGTAGACGGCAACGATGGCTATGACCGCTAATACCGCGACAACGCCAGTCACCGTAGCTCCGTAGGATTCCCAGAATGATGGTGGTGGAGGCTGTGTTGGCTGTTCTGGTTCCACGGCTTCCAGATCGAAGGCGGTCACCGCGGAGGTGAAGCCGGTTGCCGTGGCTTCAACCCTTATCGTGTAGTCCCCTTCGAACCAATCTGATGTATCAAAGTCAACCTGGTACGTCCCCGATCCAACGTGTTCCAATGGGTACGGCGTTGGATCTCCCTTCAACATGGCGGTGACGCTTGCATCTGTGATCGGCGTGCCCTCGGGGTCCACGTACTTGATTCCAAGCGTAAAGGTCTCTCCGATCTCGACTTCGGGTGGCGGCGCATGTACTTCCGACATACTCATGGCTTTAAATTCCACAATTGGGCGGACATTTATGTAGTTCCAGCCGTGGTCCATGCCCGCTGCGTAGTGCTCTATCCAGCCGGTCAATGTGTCAGTTCTGTAGACGCTTGGGCTCTGCCGGAAGTAAAGCACGATCAGGGGGCACTCTTCTGCGAGGATCTCCTGCATCCTCCAGATGGTTTCCTTGCGCTCCGAGACTTCGAACTGGTTGCCCTGGAGCATCGCCAACTGGTCGAACTCGGCGTTGACGAAGCCGTAGTAGTTAGGGTTGGGGATATTGTCCGAGTGTAGACGGGTGTGCATCCATGACGGCTCTACTGATTGCGAGGAGCCGAGGAGCCAGGTGTCGATCTTGGTTGGTGAGTCCAAAGGCTGTATGATCTTTTTCCATAGCGTAGCCCACTCCATGTACTGGACCGTGGCTTTGACGCCTATCTGCGCGAACCATTCGCTCAGCAGCTCGGCCGCCCGGCAGCGGACGGGGTCGTATATGGGGGGACCGATGTCGAATTCCAGCGGTTCACCGGCGTGTTCCCCGGTGCCCTCGCGGACTCCATCGCCATCCGTGTCGACCCAACCCAGGTCGTCAAGCATCTCAGCCGCCTTGGTCAAGTTGAAGTAATATGTCTCGGGAACATCGGGGTTGTACCAGATACCCCAGAAGGGTGCCTGAACACCGCATGTACCCGGCAGTCCGTACCCGAGCAGAAGGGTGTCAACGATGTCTTGCTTGTCTATCGCATGCGCCAGGGCGAACCTGAACTCCTTCACGCTGAAGGGCCACTTCGCGTTGTTCATCCCCCAGTGGTACATGTATGGGTTGTTGTAGAGGTACAGGCCGATGCCCTTCTCCCTCAGCAGGCCGGGAATCGCCTCGGAGGCCAGGAAGCCGGTGAATACGTCCACCTCGCCTCTCTTCACCGCGAGGAGTTCCGCATCGCCGCTCGTGATTATCGGTCTGAGCAGATAGTCGACGTAGGGCTTGCCGTGCCAGTAGTCTTCGAATGCCTCGAATTTATACCATGCACCAGGTACGTAATCCATCAGTGCGAACGGTCCACATCCAATCTGTTCGTCGAGGGTGGGAACGTATGTAAACCAGTCAAAGTCTGGTCTCTGCGTTATCGGCTCCCAGATGTGCTTTGGGTAGATATACGGCGTTCCCAGAGTTTCACGTGGGAATGGTACATAGGGCTCGATGAGGTGGAATCGTAGGGTGTAATCATCTATTATCTCCGTCGGCTTCTCACGGCTCAGTCTCTGCCAAACATCGGACATCCTCGTGAAGTTGTTCGCCATTATGAAGTCGAAGCACCACTTGACGTCTTCAGCTGTGAGCTCGATCCCGTCGTGGAACTTCACGCCCTTGGTCAGGTGGACGACGTAGCTCAATTTATCCTCTGATACCTCCCAGCTCTCAGCGATCCATGGGACCACTCCTCCACCCACTGGATCCGTACGTGTGAGGTAGTCGTTAAAGATGTCCAAAAAGTCGTAGCTGGCGGTTGCGCCTGCGTTCCATTGATGCTGTTCGGGCGGGTCTGAGGGGGTAGCGACGGTCAGAGTTCCTCCGTGGACAACATCAGGGTCGTATAGATAGCCCTCGAATGGCTCCGTGATCGTGACCCCGGGGGAGGATAGATCGGGTTCCCATGTCTCCCAAGGCTCTGATCCCTGCGCAAAGCTGGTTAGAACAGGAAAAGAAGACAGCACTAGGGCCAATGCTACTAACAAGAATATCGGTTTCTTCATTTGTAGATCTCCGGTAGAACAGTGTGAGACCTGTTTATATAACCTTTTAGGTCCACACGCTTTATGGTGTTTTTGATTTGGGAATTGAAATTCGGCTTATTTTCAAAATTAACCTGATTTAATCCTTATTTAAGGGTGAAAAAGGCTATTCTATCCCTCTTCTGCGCTCGTATGATTAACTATGGATGCATCCCTGCCCTTTTTCAGGGATGTGACAGGGCTTGGGCACTTCCCTAATTTTGGTCGGTTAAAACCTGATCGAAGTAACGAAAAGCCCCTCCTTTGCTTAGCTATCTATTCGAACGCCAAACCCGCGACCAACGCGGCCAAAAGGGCGAAGAACGTCGTAACGATGACGTATTGCACCACCCTTAAGAAAACGGCATAGGTGAACATGTTCCTGTAATATACGCCTTCGATGATTCCGAACAAGACAGGCGCTGATAGGGAAAGCTGTGTCAGCATCGCTGAGAGGAGGATTACTCCAAGGCTCAATATAATGGTCCTTTTCATATCCCTCTGAAACCAGCCAAGGCAAAGCACAAGCGCGCAGGGGATGAGGATCACCGAGATCACCTCTGGAACCCCGTAAAGGTTCGTTGCGAGATAACCGGAGTTGATGATAACCGCACTCGCCACGACCAGAAACATGGGTCCAAGTTTCCCTATATCGACCATTATATTCTACCTACTGCGCCCTGAAATTAAATTTAGCGGCTCGTCTTGCTTGGGGGCCATGGTGAATAAACCCCTTAGCATGTCCCGCTTCATATCGATACGGTTCTATGAACGGTCGTCTTCTTATGAGCCGTTCGGCCTGTTACGGGAGACTGAGATCTTAAACGCTGAGGATTTTATCAACGGGTGTTTGTTTTTAGCGTGGATTTGGGATGAGTATAATAATCTGCGTTCCGTTTTAATATTCAAGATCACTCGACCGCCGTCGAATCGGTGGATTTCATGCGTGAGATTTGAACCGGAGATGGGGGATGTCGCTCTCGATTACGATCACGGAACGACAGAGGGGGTATGCGCGCTTTCTCTTTTCCTTCGCCTTCCTTGGTTTTCTGATGAAGATTGCCAGCGAATTCATTCACGAGATGGGTCATGTGCTCTTCGTGTTGATGCTCGGAGGTAGCATCACCGGGATCAGCATCCCAGTTGCATGGCCCTTCAGCGTATCGTACACGAAATGGGTGATGGCAAACCCCTCAAGCATCCAATTCGCGCTCATTGCCAGCGCCGGCATCCTTTTTGATGCCTTGACCTCGATAGCAGGCCAATCCATCCTCATGATGAGAAAAAAAATTCGACCGGTTTATGCGCTCTCCCTTTTCTGGTTAAGTTTCTGGGCTTATCTAAGCTCCGTCGTGTATCTCGTTATGGGGGCAATCCACCCCTTTGGAGATGTGCTCGACCTAATCACCGCGGTCCCCGTCCCGAGGTTTTGGATAGGAATGGTGGGCGCGGTTTTATTGGCCCTGAATACCTACTCCCTTTCGATCATCCTTAGGGATATCTTCTCCCGCGTTCTACGGTTGACCCGAGCATCGGAGGTCGTTTCATTTTTCTGGGTTCTCCTCCACTCGTTCTTCGTTTCAATAACTATCGTAAAATATGGTTTACCTGTGCCTCCAACTATAGCCGTAACGGTTCTAGTATTGATATTTATATGGTCTTATATTATTGGGAGATGGTTGCTGGCGGCAGTCTCATATCCCAGGGGATCGAGAAAAAAGATGGTGTTGCCGAGATCGGTAAAGCCGAGGGATGCTGAACCGTCTGTAGGCGATATCCCCCATCGAGGGCTTAAGCTGGGCTATGTCGCCTTGCTCTCAGTTGCGTTGGTTTCGATCCTTCTCACCGGTTACATGATCACCCAGTACCTCTCCACATACCGTCTGGTGATGAAAACCGATATCGATATCGAAGTGACTTACTTCGAGCTGAACCTAGAGGAGCCTGTTATGAATCTGAGCGTGGAGATCTTCAACCCGACCCATAATAACCTGAGCCTGAGCAGGATAGAGTTTGATCTATACCTGAATGGTAAGTTTATGGATCATCAGGCCCTGAAAGAGATACCGGCAGTCGACCCGGAATCGCAGATCGCCTTCACTCACGCTCTGACCTTGCCGCTGGATCGAATGTTCACGGTGGAACAGGCGCTAAAAGATGGAAAATGGGAGTGGACGGTCTCGGGATCTGGTCATGTAGGGACCCTCTTCGGCGAAACTCTCCTCCGTTTCAGTTCCAAAAGCACGCTTGAACCGCAGGAAGGCTAGATGGATGCGGCGCGTCCAGCTCTTCAAGACGCAGGAGGGCATTCCACCCGCCTCTTTTTGGGACTGATCGTATTTGGAATCTTGAAGCACAGAAACAATTGAAAGAGGTTTCCATACCTCGTATGCTGGGTCCAGGGGAACTTGAGCTCAACTTGTCTTGAGGGATTCATATGACTTTGTGGCAGGCGACATAATGCCCGTTTTCGATTTCGACGATCTCCGGCTCCTCTCTAGAACAGATATCCGTTGCCTTGGGGCACCTGGGGTGGAATCTGCAGCCCGATGGGGGGTTGATGGGGGTGGGCACCTCGCCACCGATGATGGCGCGCGCGTGTTCGAGTCGTGGGTCTGGGACGGGGACGGCGGTCATCAAGGCGACCGTGTAGGGATGTAATGGGTTCTTGACAAGTACATCCATAGGGGCCATCTCGACTATCTTCCCGAGGTACATGATCGCGCCCCGATGGCATATGTGACGGGCATAGGCGAGGTCGTGCGTGATGAAGATGTAAGTAATGCCCCGCACCTCCCTCGACCTCAGCATCACCTTTAAGATCCCGGCCCTGATGGAGACGTCGAGCATGGAGATGGGCTCGTCGGCGACGACGAAGCTCGGTTGCATGATGAGGGTCCTGGCTACGGCAACCCTCTGCCTCTGTCCGCCGCTCAGCTCATGGGGGAATCTCTGGATGAACTCTTCCGGCGGGGCCAGCTCAACGTCCCTGAGGACCTTATGAATCATCTCCTCCTTTTCCGAGGGGGTATCGGCGAGGTTGTGTATGTTGATGGGCTCGGATATGATATCGGAGACGGTCATCCTTGGGTTTATGGACTCGTAAGGGTCCTGGTAGATGATCTGCATCTTCTGCCTCATCCGTTTCATCTCCGATTTACCGAGATCGAGGATGTCCTGCCCTTGGAAGTAGACCTCTCCGCCCGTCGGCTCTAGGAGCCTGAGGATGGTTTTACCGGTCGTCGTCTTGCCGCATCCGCTCTCGCCGGCCAACCCGAAGATCTCGCCTTTTTCCACCTCGAAGGATACTCCATCAACGGCCTTCACGTATTCCGTCTTCCTGGAGAGCAGGCTTGAAACAAAGCCCTTTCTCACGGGAAACCATTTCTTCAGGTCCACGACCTTGAGTTCTAACCCTTCGCTATCCATTCAGATATCCCCCTTAATCTAGGAGGTGACAGGCTGCGAAATGCCCCCCTCCAAGATCCACGTATTCCGGCTCCTCTCTCGTGCAGACATCCATGCGGTAGGGACATCTGGGGTTGAACCTGCAGCCCGTTGGAGGGTTAAGGAGGTTGGGGGGAGCGCCCGATATCGATTCTAGCTCCCTCCTCTCCTCCTTTATGCTCGGGAATGCGCTGATCAACGCCTTTGTATATGGGTGAGCCGGATTTGTGAAGATGGTTTCGATGTCGGCGTATTCGACAATCTTCCCCGCGTACATGATCGCGCATGTCGTGCATGTCTCGGCGACTACCGAGAGGTCGTGGGTTATCAGCATCATGGTGAGGCCGAGCTTCTTCCGTAGGTCGTTTATAACCTGAAGCGTCTGGGCCTGGACGATGACATCGAGGGCTGTGGTGGGCTCATCAGCTATGATAAAGTCCGGGTTGCACGCCAGGGCCATGGCTATCATCACCCTCTGCTTCATTCCACCGCTGAGCTCGTGAGGGTAGCTGGCTGTGCGGTCGGGATCGATGCCGACAAGCCCAAATAACTCCCTCGCTCTATCCATTGCCTCCTTTTTCTTTACGGATTCGTGTATCAAAATCGCCTCGGCGATCTGATCTCCCACCCTGAAAACGGGATTAAGCGCGTTCATGGCCCCTTGAAAGACGTAGGACATCCTCTTCCATCTATAATCTCTGGTAAAGATCTTTTCGTCCATCTCACTAATGTCGACGCCATCAAACAAGATACTCCCGTCAACGATCCTGCCGTTCCACGGGAGGAGGCGCATGATCGAGAGGGCAAGGGTTGTCTTCCCGCACCCTGATTCTCCCGCCAACCCGAGTGACCCCCCCTTCTCCATCTGAAGTCTAACGCCGTCGACAGCCTTCACATCGCCCTTGAGCGTTGAATAATACATCTTTAGGCCCCGTACATCCAGGAGAGGCATCTTGCAGGTCGCCAACGAGGTAATCCCTCTTTCTATTTTTTAAATGTATGTTCCTATTTGTTTTGGTGTGTGACTTGTTGTTTTATCCTTGAATGTAGCGGAAAGATCTATTAACTTTCACCTCAAAGTACTTAAGCTGGCTTCCTGATCGCCGGTTGCTCCGGTTACAGCCCCGCTCCTACCACTTTATCTGGCTTTAGGCCTCAATTCACCCTCGCTTTCGTCTGCTGGGCATGCCGCTGGAAGGCCTTAACCTGAGCCTCATTCAGGTAGGGGTTAAGCCTCGGGCATAGGACTACCCGATCACCTATCGCCTAATCAATGGGCTCGACATCGGCGAGGAGCTCCACCTCCAAAAAGGAGCTGGTGGCACTGGTTGTAGATGCGCTGGAGATAGAGGTCATCTGCTGACAGTACCCCTTCTACCGTGGATGCATCCCACATTAGGGTGAGCTGGGTAATTATGTTCCTCTTGTAGGCCGGCCTCTACAGGCCTCTCTCACAAGCTCGTCTCGGTCCTAGTCCCGTCGAGATGCGTGGTATAGGATATCCTCTATCCTGAGGATCTCCAGCGTGCTCGTCCTGCCCGGGGCCTCGAGGGTCGAACCAGAGACGATCATCACCACATCCTCTCTCCCCACGAGCCCCTCCTCCAGGCTCCTGTCCACTGCCCTGACGAGGAGCTCGTCGCGGTCGTCCGTCCATGCGACATCGAGCGGCTCCACTCCCCAGTAGAGGGGCATCCTCCCCCTCACCTTCGGGCTCCTCGTGACGGCGAGGATTAGGGTCTTGGGCCTGTGCTTGGAGACCATGCGGGCGGTGAAGCCGCTGCGCGTGACGACGATTATGGCCGCCGGCTTCACCGTCTCCGCCGCCCGGGAGGCGAGGCCGCCGATGATATCGGCTATCGGGGCCCCCTCCTCCAGTCGGCTGGTCTCGCGGCGTGGGGCCTGGCGCTCGACGGTGAGACCTATGCTATTCATCGCCATCACCGTCTCGATGGGGTAGGTGCCAACGGCGGTCTCCTCGGAGAGCATGACGGCGTCCGCGCCGTCGAGGATGGCGTTGGCGACGTCGTTCGCCTCCGCCCGGGTGGGGCGGGGGCTGGCCACCATCGACTCAAGCATCTGGGTGGCGACGATGACGGGCTTCCCCGCCTCGTTGCACTTGGCGATGATCCTCTTCTGGAGGAGGGGGACCTCCCAGGGCGGCACCTCGATGCCGAGGTCGCCGCGCGCCACCATGATGCCGTCGGATGCCTCGATGATCTCGTCGATGTTCTCGATGGCGTCCCCGTGCTCGATCTTGGATATGATCGGCTGGTCGCCCCCCGCCCGCTCCACCGCCCGCCGGGTGTTCTCCACGTCCCTCCCGTCGCGGATGAAGGACATGGCGAACCAGTCTCCGCCGACCTCGACGCCGAACTCGATGCCCCTCACGTCCTCCTCCGTGGGAGGCCTGAGGGAGAGCGCGGCCCCGGGCGCGTTCACCCCCTTGTGGCTGACGACCTCGCCCCCTGAGACGACGCGGCCATGGAACCCCTCGAGGTCGTCGTCGATGGACGTGATCCCGACCTCGATGATGCCGTCGTTGATGAAGACGCTACCACCGGCGTGGACCTCGCGGGGCAGGTTCCCGTAGTTGATTGAGAGCTCCCGCCCGTCCCCGACGGCCTGTCGCGTCGTGAAGTGGATCTGGTCGCCCGGCCTGAGCATGACGCGGCCTTCGACCTCGCCGATCCTGATCTTGGGGCCGGGGAGGTCGATGAGGACCGAGACGCCCCCGAGGCCCCGGAGGGTCTCGATGGTCTTCCTGTGGGTCCCGTACTCGCCGTGGGAGAGGTTCACCCTCGCCACGTCCATCCCAGCCTCGATCATCGCCTCCATCGTCTCCGGCGCCCTGGAGGCCGGTCCTATGGTGCATATGATCTTGGACCTCACGAACGGGCCGCTCGTCATTGCTCTCACCGCTGGAGATCTGGCCGCCGGGCTTTTAAGAGCAGCGACTGGGGACTATGGATCTTCGCTACATAAAACCCATATAAACTGGGGATAAGTTTTCACCCGGCCCGTGCCGCACCGTTGGAAAAAGGGATGCACTGCCTGCACCTATATCCCAGGGACCTGCGGATACCGGATTGGGAGCGGGGAGAAGACGTGTTCCTCACCTTCTGCCCCGACTGCGGGAAGGTGCTGGATATACGGCTCCTGAGCCCCCGATCCGGTGAATCTCCGAAACCCCCTGAAGGGGAACACACGGAGAGGCCGGTCGGAATAGTTTATTAACTCCCCTCTGCTTCTCGATCATCAAAGTGGGTGGGGCATGGTCTACTGTCCAAAGTGCGGCGAGCAGAACCCCGACGGCGCGGAGTTCTGCGTCAAATGCGGGGCCCCCCTGTACCCCGAGAGGAGCTACCGGCGGGATCGGTGGGAGAGGAACCTGTGCTTCGGCGTCCCCATCAGCCGCCAGGTATGGGGAATCCTGTTCGGCCTGATCATCATCCTCTGGGGCCTCTCCGAGGTGGTAGGCCTGCACTTCAACTTCTGGGCACTCGTCGCCATCTTCTTCGGCGCCATCATCCTGACGGGCGCCCTCAGAAGGGGCTCACTCATATAGGGCGGGCTCATCTAGAAACCTCCTCCCACAGCTCCCAGCCGCTCTTCGCCAGGTTCTATTTAAATAGCGTTTGTAAAATTTGGCTTTAAAATGTTTTTGAGATAGGTTATTTTTAGAAGAGGAATTAAGAGTGGCGAAACAATAGAAAACTGATTAATGGGTCCGAGAACCTGCTACAACTTTATATCTTATATAAAAGCCGAAACGGAAAAACACCTGCGAAGCATCAGGATTAGACCTCGAATTCAGAGAGAATATGTAATTAACTCTCATAAAGAAAGCGTCTCACGCAAATTGGTCCTACTAATTGTTTAAATATGAATATCTTAGAGCTTATATTTTTACCTCTTAATATTAGAACATGAATTATTATTATGGCTCTTTTTTCACAATTTCCAATAATTTTTGTGGGTCTTCACCAATAAAACCAAATTTNTCTGCGAGCTTGTCTCTTATTGTAGAATCTAATTCACCAGTGTATGCCATTGAAGGAGAAAGATAAGAGCCTACNTGTACTGGATTTGGTTTGAAATGATTGTCTACCGAGGCTACATAAACTAATTCTTTACCTTGGAATCTTCTATAAATCAAAGTTGCCTGAGCCATTATTATTAGATCGCGATTTCCTGGCATTCCTTTATAAATAACCCCTTTGGATGGTAATGATGCTGCCATTTTTATCGCAAGTTCTGCTCTCAATGATTTGCCTGTTATGAACCTAGGTATTATTGATTGAATATATCTCAAGGTATTTCTAGTAATTTTTATCATAAAAGGTTCTATTTCATTATGTTTTATTCTATTTCTGTCTTTTGTCTTAATTGGCAATCTTATCGAACATTCTTCAATATAATAATCAAGTTTATCAAAAGAGTCATTTGTTATAATATGTTGTAAAACCATCAAACCATATCTAGCTATTAGGTTTGGAATATAGCTATCTCTAATTGTTTGATTAACCGCTCTGTTTAATACATTTTTAGCTTCATCTTCTACAGTTTTTGTAATTATGATCATATCTTCCATGCCTCTTTCCCTCATATAGGAAAAGAGCGAATTACATTTGCGGAAGAATTTATGTTCTAATGTGAAAGAGTCACTATTTTCTTTATATTCCCAACAAATTGATCCACTAACTAATGTGGATGTCTCTATTAGTATTTTCATATTTAGAACTTACTTCCTCTTCTATTTTCAGTTCTGAAATAATATTTCTCTTAAAATTTTTGGTTCTGCCCTATTTGTGTATTATTTTGGCTGCGTAGCGTTTTTGTTTGACGTTTGCGCTCCTTCATTCGGTGTTTGGCTTGGATTGCG
>JGI24025J20009_10003525_pt1 | contig 10605 bp, 7 predicted proteins | sample Cruoilmetagenom3_FD_20009 | JGI IMG/M metagenome (IMG submission 20009) | reverse complement strand
CACGATGCAAGCCGGGTCTGTTGCCGGATGACCACGAAACTTGGTCTCCAGCAAGAGACCACCCGCCGAGGGTTCCAGCTGAATTTTACGGGCCTCGATGGCTCGTTGTGCTGGAACTGCGCTAATCGCGAAGGCGATGACGCGTGGAAGCAGGCGGGGGTAGTCTGGGATCGATGGCAAGGACTGAAAGCGCTTGAGAGGAGGCGGAGGAATTGAAAGAGATGGCTATTTTTATCCGTGTTACTAACGGATTGCCATCTCTTTATGGGGCCTTGAGGTCCCGTCCCCTTCTTTCCCCGACAACAGTTATCACCCTTTGCGCACACATAATTATGATATGATAAAGAAGAAATGGCAGAAGAAAAATCTTACCCAAAACAACCCTTCTTTGACGAACAATTATCTCCCTTGAGTGATACAAAAGAGCAAGCTCGTAAGAGAGTAAGAAGGTATGAGGTAGAACAGTATATACAAACAAGATATTCAGGAGAGGCTTTGACTGACTTGAAGGAGAGAGCAACTTCAATTCTTAAAGCAATTATTGGCGTAGATGTTTGTGCAGATGATCGGGAAAGTGTTACTGGAGTTGTTGAGAAAATAGGCGAATTGATCGGTACAGTAGAGACCTTGGATAAAACAAAAAAAGTTTTAGTTTGGTCTTTTGAACAGGATGAGAAGACTTTGGAATTTTCTTGGGTTGTTCAAGTAAAAGCTTTTAATTATCAACCAAAAAAAGGTGAGGCAATAATCACCCCGGATAAAGCCAATGATTTATTTTTGATGTTGTTTAAAGGAAAAGATAATCTTGTGGTTGATTTGCATCAATGGTTTTCTTATGGAGTGGTTGATCAAGATGGAGAATTAGTTTGGCAGCAAAAAGATCCACCCTTTGAGTTATTGCAGTTGACGGCCATGAATCACTCGACCCGCTTTGAGGCAAAAAGGATTTTTGCTCAACCTTTGTTGGAACGGGCTAGGGAAATGGAGATTAGCCCTGACGATCGTGACATGAGAGGAATTTTTTCTCCTGACAAAAAAGCTCGGAAAAAATTCGGACAGGGATTACGAGGTTTTCCCGACGAGTTGCAAAGATTTTTAATAAAAGTGTCCGAAGTCGTTAAACCAGGTGATGGGATTGATATTCCTACTGCTTTAACAGCTTTTTATTTAAGAACCAAAACTTTAGCAATAGTGGGGAAGGTGGGAAGAAAAAAAGATAGAACTTATTGGAATGGGATATGGACAGCGGCTTGTGTTTTAGCAGGGAGGATGGGCATGAAAATTGCTGAAACAAGCATTGACGGGCCAGTGTGCTATAAACAAGGAGGAGAATTTTCTTTCAGAAAACCAGTTAAAGCTTTTGCTCCAGTGAAAAACGCCGTAGATTTACTGGAAAGAGTTTACGCTTCTTAACAATCCTATAGTTTGATTTTCTAGGTGTAATTTGATATCATTGATTATGGCTAGAGAGAGAATTAATTTGCCGGTTGTTTCAAAAAGACAGGAGTTGAATTTACTTTTGGATAGACTGGGAGTGCCAGTTGGAGCTTTACTAGATGATAAAACCAGTTCAACTTTTATGGATTGGTTGGGGCGGGCTAATTGGCTGAGGGAAGAAGATGGAATTACTCAATTAAGAGCGGGACACTCAATGCTTAGAGAAAGGAATGTGCTTCGACCTGTTGAGCTTAGACTTTTTCAAAATCCATTTGGAATTTATTCAGGAACAGTTAAGTTTTTGAGACCGAGTCGACATCAGTCCGGCGGTAATTATTTCAGTTTTTGGGCAGTCGAGGCTGGTTGGCGGCCTGGTAATTTATTTTGGGGTGAGGTTTTTGAGTTTATGGAAGAAAGATTTGCCTTCACTGACGGTAGTCAGGCAGAATTGGGTTGCTTGTTGGACACTTGGCGGTTTCCTTTAAAGCACATGTCTCAAGTAGTTAATCGAGCTTCTTTTGGTCAATCAGTCGTTATTTTAACTGGCGGCGATATTGGCCCTGATGTCTGTTCGCGGCTTAGAAAGGTTGGAGAATCTCGGTTTTGGGGTGGAGTTTCCAATTTAGCCGTTGGAGCAGTTAGCTCAAAAGAATAATTGTAGCAACGCAGCAAACGCAGCAACTCTGGGAGGGGTCGAAGTTTCGACCACTGTGGTATAATATCTCTGTTTAATCACACCTTAGAGGTGTGCCAAGTTCATACCTTGGGGTAATTGGTAATAATATAGAGATAGACATTTAAAAATATAGACATATAGGGATATAGATACTTAGATTTTTATTTTTGAAATAAAACGGTCCTCGTACCCGTTTAAATTTTTGAATTTACCTAATAAATTCCAGAAAATTCTCTTGAGCAATTAGTTTCCAGGAAGCGTTGTCATAGGTTTTCAACCAATCTCGTGGCGGTTTAACCCTTTTTCTCGGTTGCCATTTAATCTCGTAGCCCGACAATTTTCCCTCTCGTTCCTCGATCCAGTCGATTTCCTGCCCGTCCCAAGTGTGCCAGAAATAATTATTGCTGTAAATTTGCCGATAAGCCTGCTTTTTGATTCGTTCAACAATAATAAAATTTTCCCAGAGTTGGCCAAGATCATTGCGCAGTTCCGGAGAGTTAAAATTAGCAATCAGGGCATTGCGTACCCCCAGATCGTAAAAATAATATTTATTCTTTTTGCTGATTGCTTTACGTAAATTGCGATAAAAGCCGTAAAGAGGAAAAACAATAAACGATTTGCGAAGGAGACCAAGATAGCGGGCAACGGTTTTATAGTTGAGTCCCAGTTGCTGGCCTAATTCGGACAAGGAGACCAAGGAACCAATTTGAAAGGCCAATAACCGGAGAAGTTGGGTTAACTTTTGATTAGCTTTGACCCGTTCAAACATTAAAATATCTTTCAAAAGATATGAATCAACTAATTCTCGGAGAATCTCGATTTTTTCTTCTCTCAATTGAGATTTAACCACTTCTGGATACCCTCCAAAAATGAGCCAATCGGCTAGTTTCTGTTTCAGTTTCCAGGGCGAATAGAGTTGGCTTAATTCTAAAAGGGAAAGGGGGTAAAGAATTAGGGTTTTCTTGCGGCCGGTTAGAGGTTCGCCGACTTGGCCTGCCAATTCAAAAGAGGAAGAGCCGGTGGCAATAACCCTAATGCCTGGAATTTGGTCAATAATAATTTTCAACCCTAGACCGATATTGGGTACTCTTTGGGCCTCATCGATGACGATCAACTGATAATGACCAATATATTGTCTGATTTTCTCAAAATTGGTCGAACTAAGAATTGTTTGGACTTGGGTGCTATCGCCGGAATCAAAGCGATAGTTTAGCTTCGTTGTTTTAAGGAAGTTTTTGACTAAGGTAGTTTTGCCTACTTGGCGTGGTCCATGAATCAAAAGAACTTTATTAGGTTTGAGCCATCGGTTTAAATCCTGATAATAGCGGGGCAGTAGTTTGGGCTTCATCGCTTTATCTTGATCCAAATCCTCAAAATTGTCAAATTTTGAGGATTGTCACTCCTAGAAATCTTAGGGTTTTCCAGCGTTCATACCAAAAAGCCCCCCCCAAAAAAAAGATTCTTAGTTTTTAATTTTTTTCCCGAATCTTTCCCGCGAGTTTCTGATAATTTTTCCCCGATTCTTGTTGACACAGGCCGGCAATGGCATTGTGGTGGCGTAAAAAGGATTGGAAGTTTCATTGTCAATGCAAAGCTTGAGCAAAACTTGAAAACGGCCCAAGGAAACGAGGTCGTCCTGGCTGAATTCCTTGCCAAACTCTCGGTCGAGAATATAAGCGTCTTGAGCGCCGATGACAAAAGAGATTAAAGTGCCGACATTACCCAAAATTGCTTCTTGCACCTCCCGGTCCAGTTGGGCCATATATTGATTAGCCAGAGTTAAATTGAGCTTATATTTCCTTGCCTCAGAGAGAATTTTGACAAAGGACTGGGTAGCGAAATTTTGGAACTCGTCGACGAAAAGATGAAATGGCCTTCTTTCTTTTTCCGGTTGGAAAACTCGGTTCATAGCTGCCAATTGGATTTGAGTAATGACCATGGCGCCCAAAAGCGCGGAATTATCTTCGCCGATTTTTCCTTGGGATAAATCGCAAAGAAGAATTTTGCCCTCGTTCATTATCGTCTCGATTTTTACTCTTGACTTTGGTTGGTCAAGAATTTGACGGATTTTTGGTGAGGAAACAAATTGGCCCACTTTATTGAGAATTGGGGAAATTGCCTCTGCTTTTAGCCGTTCTCCCATGGGCTCGAATTCCCTTTGCCAAAATCGGAGCATTGTTTTGTCACTTATTTTTGCCAGCATTTGCTCCCGGAATTTTTTCTCGGTTAAGATTCTGATGACGTCGCCCAGGGTAGTTCCCGGCGCTAAAGTTAAAGTTAATAAGGTATTACGTAAAATATGCTCTAATCTTGGTCCCCAGGAATGGGCGTAAAGTTTATGAAAAATAGAAACAATGCCCGAACTGACTAGTTCTCGTTGGCTAGGATTGGTAACTTCAAGAGGATTAAGCGGATAAGTATATTTTGGGTCGGCGGCGTTAAAATAGCAAACATCGTTGATTCGTTGCCGAGGAATATAATTAAGCAGAATTTGAATCAGGTCACCGTGAGGATCGACGACGGCCACCCCTTCGCCTTTGCGAATATCCTCGATAGCCATATTGGCGATGAGAGTAGATTTACCGGTGCCGGTTTTACCGATGATGTAAATATGCCGTTCGCGATCCGTCCGTTTGACGCCAAAAGTAGTTTCTTGGTTTTTAAATTCAGTTTTGCCGATAAAGGTAATTTGCTGTTTTTCTTCCTTGCTTAGTTGACTGGTAGAGGCAGGGAGATTTTCCGGCGGCTCACTGCAAGTTTGCCGTCCCCAAGCAATATTGGGAAGATTAATTTGCTGGTTAGGCAAGTGCCAAAGAGAAGAAATTTCGGCCAGATTAAGGATTTGATTAGTTCCTTTTGGCCTCCTTTGCCAAATGGCCTTTAAAAGCTTTTTTTTGCCAAAAATGCCTGCCGATTTTTTAGTCAGTGAATTGCCAGTTGGATTTGTATAGATACCAAAAGAGTCGGCTAAAGCGGCTAGCGTTTCCGGCTGATTGGTTAAGAGGCGGATATAGGTTTTAAACCCTGGATGTTTGGCCTTGTCCTCTATTTGTTTTTTCTGAGGGTGGGGCAAGGGATTATCATTATGATCTTTTCCTCCACCAATTTGAGCTAATTTTAGATAACTGTCTTGCCAGTTTTTGTTAGCTGGCGTCAGTAAAATCTGATAGAGAAAAAAATGGTCCGGCTCAGCCGCCTTAGCCATTGTTGCCAGTACCGAAGAAAGGGGATCGACATCTTTGAATTGCTCAGCGGTTTTTAAAGGCAAATAATCCGGCCTGGCCAAACTTAATTGAGCGAAATGATAGTCTGGTTTTAGAACCTGAAACCCTGCCCGCTCGTGCCCCAGGCCGCCTCGCCTTGCTTGGCTGGCGGGCGAGCTCGCAGTGGCAGGCGGGCCAGAACCTGATACCTGAAACCTTTCTATAATGGCTTCTTTAAACTGGGCCAGCAGCTGCGCCTTTAAAAACTCGGCCTTCTCGTCGGGAACGCCAACCACGAAGCTTATCTTTTGCTGGGAACAAATGACTTCCAGAGAGTAAACAATTGATTTTTTCCGGAAAAATGGCAGCTGAAATTTTTTTCTTTCTACCAAATTAGCTAAGAAGGCATAGGTTTGCTCGATCGTATATTCGTTTCCTTTAGGAACTTTGATTAATAATAACTGCATATGGAAATATTCTACATCAGTTTTTCTTGACAAGCTAATTTTAATTTGTTATAAATAGCTTGTTTGATTGGTGCCTCGCGATTGTGTTATCTATTCATTATTATTTATTAACGAGTTAACGAGTTGAAACTAGGTTTCAGGTTTCGAGTTTCAGGTTTCAGATAGTTTCCAATACTTAATATCCAATTTCTAATTTTTTTTAGGTCAATTAGAAATTAGGTCAATTTTTAATTTTTGTTCTTAGATTCTTATTATTTATTAACGAGTTAATCAAAACTCGTTTTTTTAAGGAGGGTTTATGTCTTCAAAAACAGACCTGCCCGCTCGTGCCTCGAAGTGGCAGGCGGGTTCTTCCATTGTTACCAGCGATGATTTAGAAGAGAACGTTCCGAGCAATTTGCCGGCCAAGCCGCCGCTTGAAGTTGACGGTCGGGTAATTCCTGACGCCGCGGTGCCGACGCAGTACTTGGAGGGAGTTTTAGAAATTGCGCCTGACGGTCACGGTTTTCTTAGGCCCAATTTTATTCCTTCGAAGGAAGATATTTATATTTCTAGTTCTCAGATTCGCCGATTTCGTCTCCGTCAGGGTGATGTTGTTGGCGGCCAGGTGCGGGCGCCGAAGGAAAACGAACGCTACCATGGCATTCTTAGAGTAGAAAAAGTTAATAGTGTGGCCATTGAGGAGATTAGGGAACGCCCTTGGTTTGATCGTTTAACACCGATTTTTCCTCAGCCGCAAATCAAATTAGAAACTAAAGCGGAAGTTCTTTCGACGCGGATGATGGATTTAATTTCACCTGTTGGGTTTGGTCAAAGGGGCTTGATTGTTTCTCCGCCTAAGGCAGGCAAAACTTGGTTATTAAAAGATATTGCCGCGGGGGTAACAGCCAATTATCCGGATTTACATTTGATGGCTCTTTTGATTGGTGAGCGGCCGGAAGAAGTAACTGATATTACTCGTGGTGTCAGGGGAGAGGTGATTGCGTCCAATTTTGATGAACCACCGGAATATCAGACCAAAGCGGCAGAAATTGCCCTGGAAAGAGCCAGAAGGTTGGTTGAAATGGGTAAGGATGTTTTTATTATTCTTGATTCGATTACTCGGTTAGCTCGCGCTTATAATTTGTCGATTCCCACTTCGGGTCGGACTCTTTCCGGTGGTTTTGATCCGACGGCCCTATATCCGGCCAAAAAGTTTCTTGGCGCTGCCCGTAATATTGAAGATGGTGGCTCGCTGACAGTTATTGGCACTACTTTAATTGACACTGGTAGTCGAATGGACGAGCTGATTTATGAAGAGTTTAAGGGAACTGGAAATATGGAGCTTCATCTTGACCGTAAATTAGCCGAACGGCGCATTTATCCGGCAATTGACATTCAGAGGTCGGGAACGCGAAAAGAAGAATTGCTTTTCGGCGAGAAATTGATTGAACCCATTCGCCGGATGAGGCGGATGGTTGATCTTTTGGGCAAAGAGGAACGGACCGAACGGTTTATTGATCAATTAAAAAAGACGAAAAGCAATAAGGAGTTTTTGAAAGTGATCCTGAAAAGCAAATAGAAATTTAAATGAGTCTCTATCGTAAACTTTTAAAAAATTCGAAAGATTTTGCTTCTGATTTTTGGGCTTTTCTCCTGGCCTACTTTCTTTTTTTCAAAGAACTCACTCTGACTTTTTTCGAGTGGTTTGAAAAAATTAAAAACTTTTTTTCTTCGCTTTTGTATCGTCAGCGAGGTCGCTTTTCCCAGCCGTTTGCTCATTTTTGGCTGGCATTGTTTTTGTTTCTTGGAATCGCCTTGTCGCCTTCAATCGAAGCCAGTTTACATGGCCAAGATTTTGAATGGAGCGCTTATTCACCCAGCTCGGCTTTAGCCACTTACTCGGAAATGGGACAGAGTATGATGACGATTGAATCCTCGCGGTCCCGTGGCGAGATTATTAACTATACTATTCGTTCCGGCGACACGGTCGCTTCAATCGCCAAAAAATTTGGCGTTTCTATTGATACGGTCATTTGGGCTAATAAAGTTAAATCGGTGACCAAGATTAAAGCTGGCGAGCGAATAAAAATTCCGCCGGTGACTGGCATTGTCCATCGAGTCCAGCGGGGTGAAACTGTTTATTCTATCGCTAAGAAATATCAAGCCAGCCCGCAGCCAATTGTTGATTTCCCTTTTAATAGTTTCGCCGATGATGAAAATTTCACTTTAGCAGTAGGGCAAACTTTGATCGTTCCGGAGGGCATTATGCCCAAGGCAAAACCAGTTAGCCGTCAATATTTGGCTCGCCGCCAGGTTCAAATTGGCGCTAGTTTACCCTCCGAAGCTTTAGCGAAGGAGGGTCAATTTATTTGGCCTGCTTCTGGCCGGATTACTCAGCGTTACTCTTGGTATCACCGAGCCATTGATATTGCCAATAAAAGCGCGCCAGCAATTGTTGTTGCCGCTGCCGGTCGGGTGGTGGCCACGATTTATTCTCGAGTTGGTTACGGCAATCATGTTGTTATCGACCATGGCAATGGTTATCAGACTCTTTATGCCCATCTATCAAAAATTTATGTTAAGAACGGCCAAGCGCTCTCTGCTGGACAATCAATTGGCCAAATGGGTTCGACCGGTCGCTCTACGGGCACCCATCTTCACTTCGAAATCATTAAAAATGGCGTAAAATTAAATCCGTTGACAGTGTTAAAATAGAGTGTTGGCCTGGCAAAGATATCTTGATTAGTCATCCTGTATATAAATGTCTAGAATAAATGTTTCCCTGGATTTTGATTTAAAAAGAGGCGTAATTTATTGACAGCGCGAGGGGTTTTTGTAGACTGAAGAATAAACTGAAAAATGAGTTGGTGGCTGAAAAAATCTTGGTTTTTGTTAATTCGCGAATTTAAAAAATCTTGGCAGGTAAGTATTTTTTGCCTCGTCCTTTTTTTGTATTCTTCTCGGGCTGGAGTGTTCGCTCAATTGGGAACGGCTACAATGTCAGATTACTGGAGGGGTAAAGCAGCTTGGAAACTAAGAAACACACTTACTTTAGCCAATACTGGTTGGCGATATGGTTATGGCGGTGGGAGTCATATTGAAGTTGTCGACGGTGTTTGGTATCATTTCGGTCAAAAAATACATTGGGGGGAGAGATGCGGCGGTGACAAAACTAACCTGGATAAACAAGGAATTGAGGTTCGTGTTTCTCACAATAAGGGCCTTACTTGGGGCCCACCAGTGGAAATAATTTCGCCTGGAAAAGAATGGGATTGTATGGCCACGGATGGCAGTGTTTATTTTGATAGAAAAAACAAAGTCTGGCACCACTTATTTCAATGTTTAAAAGGAGTCGGAGGATGGAATATTTGTTACGTTCAACATAGGGGAGTTATCCCGAGCGCTAGCTACCAGGAAGTATATCAAAATCCAGTTATAGTTTCTGGTGACCTTTGGCATCGGATCTGCGATTCCAGCAAAGATGATTGCAGCAAGGTTGTTGGCGGACCGGGTCGAGTAAAAGATGAGGGGACTACAGACATTTTTTATTACGACGGGGCTTATTATTATGTTGGTTTTCATGGCTTCTATAATCCTTACGGTTTCCGGGGTATTGCCAAAACAGCCAATTTTTCCCGTGGCAGTTGGATTGCTGGAAATCCCAGTCAGGGTGTGCCTTCTGACTCGATTTTTGATCCATATAATGCTGCTTCTTGGCGTGAGGAGTGGCAAGGAAGGGGCTCGATTGGCGGTGGGGCAGCCAGAATTATTCGTGAAGGCAATTATTTTTACCAGATTATTGAAGCGGCGGATTTGAATTTAGGTTGTGTCGACGGCCAAAACTGGGACGCAGGAATTTATCGCACAAAGAATTTAACTGATAAAAATTGGGAGCCCTATCCTTTTGGCAATCCGATTCTTTATTCAAGTAAAAAAGGGGAGAAGGGAAGGGGTGGAAAACCACCTGCCTGTAATCCGGCTTATTTTAAAATTTTCCGTGATGATGCCACAGGAAAAATTTATCTTCACTTTACCCTTGTTAGTGAAAACCCTAGTTATAATGGCATTTTTATCTATGAGCTTGAATCGACTGGTAATCTTTTGCAGAATGCCGATTTGTGGAAATGTAGATCGGAAAACTGGAACAGGATTTCGCCGGGGAAAAATGTGACTAACTTGGTAGTCTATCGTCACCCGGACGAGTCATCCGATGCCAACTGTTATTTGTCCGCAAACTGTGGTTCTTCTTCATGTAATCCTGGGCAAAGCGTTTACCAGGATTTAACCCTTGGTGTTCTCCCTACCAGAAAGATTAGATACGGCGGCAAATTTTGCATTCAAGCAGGGAGCGGCGGCAGGGCAAATTTAGCTCTCTTTGAATTTGACCAGAACGGCCGAGTGTTAAATTCTCATCTAAAAGCAATGAGTCTTAATCGAAACTACCAGCAAATTATGGACGTGGTAACTTTGAAGGCGGGGACAAAGAAATTGAGGTATCAAATATATCTGGATTCTGCTCACGTTTTCAAATTCGATGAAATGTTTTTAGAACCATTCGTATCTATTCCTGCCACGCCCGAGCCAACTCCCGTCCCCCCGACTCCAACCTCGAGGCCAACTCCCGTTCCCCCGACTCCAACCTCCACTCCTATTTGCTCTTTTTGCTTTTCAGGCAAACCCTCAAAATCTAAAGGTAATGCTAATTGTGACAATAAAATAGATCTTCTGGATTTTGCCCTTTGGTTGGGAACCTATAGAAGGATATTAAACAATCAACCAACTTCTAAACAAGATAAGCTAAAGTAGATTTTAATTGTCAAAGTAGTCAAACCTCTCATAT
>JGI24025J20009_10003524_pt1 | contig 10607 bp, 5 predicted proteins | sample Cruoilmetagenom3_FD_20009 | JGI IMG/M metagenome (IMG submission 20009) | reverse complement strand
CCCATGGCAAAAGGGGGCTTTCGTTTGAGATATGGGAGGGGAAGAAATTCTGGATTTGCAACCGCCGGAATAAATCCCACAACGATGCTCATCTTTGGAGAAACCCTTGCCCCTGGGACGCAGATGAAGATGGATGTGCCAGGAAAGGCTGCAGGAATTGTCCCCGTGGACTCTATTGAGGGGCCAACGGTTAGACTTCTAAACGGAGACGTTGTCAGATTGGATACCTATGATGATCTGCTCTCCAAAGGGTCTTTGAGCAGAAAGAATATTTTGGATCAGATCGATACCATCTTGGATGTTGGGGAGATATTGATAAATTTTGGAGATTTCTTGGAGAACAACCACCCCCTGATGCCTTCTTCTTATTGTATCGAATGGTGGCTTTTGGAGTTGGAGAATGCAACTGTGGAACATTTTCAAATGAAAGATTATGCAAAGATAAGTGGAAGATACGCATTAGAACTATCCAGAAGGTATAATATTCCACTGCACCCAAATTTTACCTATCTCTGGCATGATATAGAAGAAGATGAATATAAAAAACTTGTGGAGACCGTGAAGGAATTTGGGCATCTCGAGAGAGAGCGGGATATCCTGAGCGTCTCAAATTTGGGGATAAAAGGCATTCTTGAAGAGCTACTTTTGGAACATAAGATAAGAGATGGAAAGATAATAATTGAAGATGCGCTCCCATTTTTGGCGTGTCTGGGTTTAGATGATAAATTAAATGATTGTAAATCTAAGATTTGCAAGGGAGATAGAAAAGACGTTCTAGAGATCATAAAAGAGAGAAGTGGCCTGGTGGTGAGAAAAAAGGCTCCATCCAGGATTGGCGGAAGAATGGGTAGGCCTGAAAAGTCAAAAGAGAGAAAGATGAGTCCTCCCGCACATGTACTCTTTCCAGTTGGGAGAGAAAGTAACAGACGATCCATACAAAAGGCCATTGATCTATCTAAAGATAAAAATGGAAGAATAAGAGTCAAGATGGGGATGAGACGCTGTAAAAAATGTGGAAAGAAGACAGTATCGATCTTCTGCGATTGTGGAGGAGATACGGAAGCGATAAAAAAGGATGACGTAACTGAAACCGAGGTGAATATAAAAAAAATTTATGAAGACGCGTTGGCTAAACTTTGTGAGCGAGATACAGTCGAAGTTAAGGGGGTTAAAGGGATGATCTCCAAGTATAAAATTCCAGAACCACTCGAAAAGGGAATTCTCCGTGCAAAGCATGATATATACGTCTTCAAAGACGGGACGATAAGGTACGATATGACGGATCTTCCTATCACCCATTTTAACTCTAAGGAGATAGGAACACCGATAAATAAGTTAAAAGATCTTGGATATGATAAAGATTATACAGGAAAGCCTTTAAAAGATGAAGAACAGCTAATAGAGATATTTCCACAGGATATCATCGTCTCAAACGACTGTGGAGATTATCTCGTTAAGATCGCAAATTATATGGATGATCTGATAGAAAAATTTTATGGCATCTCTCCTTTTTACGGGATAAAAGATAGAGAAGGTTTGATAGGAGAATTGGTGATTGGACTGGCCCCACACACTTCTGCGGGCGTGTTAGGGAGGATAATAGGCTTTATAGAGAGCTCCGTCTGTTACGCACACCCATATTTTCACGCGGCGAAGAGAAGAAACTGCCTACCCCCAGAGACAGATATCTTGATTTTGAATTCGGGTAGGCCAAAAATATTGGGAATAAAAGAAGTATATGATAGTATAAATGCCAAAGAAGACCTCGTAGATGATTATGGGACGTTAGAGAAAAAAGTGAACAGATTGAAGACGATATCTTTCAACCAGGAGAGCAATCGGTTTGAGGAGAGAAAGATAAAGTCGATCATAAAAACACCATTCTCCCGAAGCCATCTCATAGAGATAAGAACCAAATCCGGGAGGAATTTTTTGTCTTCGGGAGAGCATAGGATCATCGCATATTCAAATGGCGAATTAAAAGCAAAAAAAGTAATCGAACTGACGAAGGACGACAAACTTATCGTTCCAGAAAAGATAGATGTGAGAGAGAAAGATCTCGGTGAGATAGACGTTTTAAAAGAATTTTGGCGCTTGGAATTGAGTAATGAAATGATGGTCAGAGATACACGGGACTTCTTTAAAAATTTATTAAATAGACTCGGCGGCCTAAAAGAGGCAAGCAAAAAATTAAAGATCAACAAAAAAACACTTTCAAATTATATTCACAGAGACAGTATCCCGCTACCTCTATTGAAAGATATTTTCCGGCTTTGTAATGAAGAATTTACGTCCATACCAAAAAATTGTAAGTTGGGGATCAAGAGAGATAAGACCTCAATTCCAAGAATCATAAACGTTAATAAAGAATTTATGAGAACAATGGGATATTATCTCTCCGAAGGATATCTCAGAGGAGGGGATAGGTGCTATCAAACCAATTTAGCTTTTTCGGAAGAAGAAATGCTTGAAGATTATATCATAAACATAAAAAAAATATTTGATATAGATCCTTATGTCGGTAAAAATGTTCTAACGATATCCAATAAATTAGTTTATCATCTATTTAAAGATGTTTTGTGCACAGGAGAGAACGCACACAACAAGAGAGTTCCAACATTATTTTTTGCATTACCAAAAGAGAAGATAAAGGAATTACTTAAAGCTTATTTTTCTGGAGACGGATCGGTAGAGAAAGAAAGATTGCATGTTACTTGTTCCTCGGTAAATGCAAGATTACTCAGGGATATAGGATTTTTGCTTTTAAGATTTGGAATTTTTTATAGATTGAGGGAGGGAAAAAGAGAAGCGAGCGGTTCCGTGAAAGAATTTTATTTAAAAAAAAGATTGAAGTGCTCAAAATCAGAAAATCGATTGCATATTGAAGAACCACTTCCAGAGTTTAAGTCATACAGCATCTCGATAAGATCCAAATACGCGCGTAAATTTTATGATGAGATAGGCTTTTCTCTCAGTAGAAAACAGAAAGCGTTGAAATCTGTCTTATCAAAAGAGGGAAAGGTAAGAGTTGAGAAATTTAAAAATTTTATCTTAGACGGCGTCAAGAAGATAAATATATCAAATATTCCATCGGGCCATCTTTACGACATCGAGGTGGAAGAGGATCACAATTTCTTGATGAATGATTTTATTTTATCTTCGAACTGTGATGGCGACGAAGATTGTGTCATGCTCTTACTTGATGGTTTGATAAACTTTTCAAAGGAATACCTGCCGGAGGGGAGGGGAAGGCTGATGGATTCTCCGTTGGTGCTTACAGAGAGGATAGACCCGAAGGAAGTGGATGGAGAGGTACATAATATGGATATATGCTATAGATATCCACTCGATTTCTATTTAAGTACTCTTAAATGCGAAGATCCGAAGAATATTGAGATGGAGATGATAAAAGATAGGCTAAATACCAACTCACAGTATGAAAATTTGGGATTCACACAAGAGGTAACTGATATCTCTAAGGGTCCTTTGATGAGCTCATATAAGACGCTTGAAACGATGCGCGAGAAGATGGAGTTACAGTTAAAGATTGCAAAGAAGACCCGAGCGGTTGATGAGGACGATGTTGCCGAGAGAATCTTAAAATCTCACTTTATTCCAGATATCATTGGAAATCTTAGGGCGTTCTCGACACAGAAATTTAGATGCGTGAGATGCAACGCCAAATTCAGGAGACCCCCCCTATCAAAGAAGTGCCCCAGATGTGGCGGAAAGATCATCTTGACCGTCCATGAAGCCTCGATTAAAAAGTATCTGGGCGCTTCTTATAGGATTTTGGAGGAGTTTAAGATATCTGAATATACCAGACAGCGCATAGAACTCTTGAAGATGGAGATAGAATCCCTATTTAAAGAAGACAAAGACGATCTGAATGTGGAAGATCTTAGAGGGCAGAAGGAGCTCTCAGATTTCGCTTCTTGATTTGACGTGATGAGATTTGCACTATTGAAGAGAGTCATGAATCGACAAGATTATATCCATCGAACAATTATCCAGTTTTAGATATATTGTAACGTTTAATGAATTGGAGGTTTTTGATGGTAAAAGTCCCAGAAGAGATAAAAGAGATGTTGGAGAAACAAGCTATTGGGAGAAAGGTGCCGATATCCACCTGCAGCGAGGATGTGCCAAATGTGATATATGTGGGTTTCATAAAGATGCACGGTGATGAGGAGGTTCTGATAGGAGATAACTTCTTAAATAAGACGAGGAAGAATTTGGAGAAGAATCCAAGGCTCGCTTTTGTTCTGTATGATATAGAGAAGAAGAAATCCTACCAATTGAAGGGGAGCGTGAAGATATACGAAGAAGGGGAAATATACGAGGAGACAAAGGCATGGATAAAGAAGAAAGGTGAGAAATACCCCGCAAAAGCGGCTGTTTTGGTTAAAATAGAGGAAATATACGACTCTATGGGGAAAGTGGGGGCAGGAAAGAGGATTCTATAACGATGATCTTAAGATCTCGATCATCTTCTCTTTCTTTTTGATCGCTCTATCGGCGGCAATGCGAACTTTCTCTCTCATCAAATCAGAATTCTTTGAATATTCTCCGACGATCTTTTTTACCGGTGTATAAGGGGATTCTCTAAATCTTGGCACGAATTCTTCCATTCTCCCGTCTATAACGATCTCGCTTCCCTCTCCACCTTCGACGCGCCCGATCTCATCGATCTTTATCTTTCCATTCAAAACTTTTTCCACTTCCGAGACGGCATCTTCTGGGCATATTATGAGGAGAGAATCTAAAGAGACGCCCAGATAATCGATCTTGTGCCTTTCTAACATATCAAATACTTTTTTATTCACCAAATCCCGTATCTTTTTCTCATAAAAGACGAGTTTAACGCCTGCAACCTTTGCTATCTCGTTTGCATCACCCCTTATCCCGCCNTTTGTAATATCTGTCATNGCNTGAATTTTTCTGGTCATTCCACTCTCGATGAGCGCATCACACGNCTTCAAGAATTTTACATTCAACGTCTCTGTAACAACGTCTCTTTCGTCGTAGTATAGTGCGGCAGTTGAGATCGTCCCACCCCCTGCTCCCTCGGTCATCAGTATGACATCTCCGGGCTCTGCATCTATTCTCGCGGTTAAATCTTTCGCTATACCGACAGCACCGACACATCCCGTCATCCTGTCTCCTATCACCATATCTCCACCGATCCTGAGCGTTGAGCCCGTTATGAGTGGAACCCCCATCACCTCGGATACTGATGAGATCCCGGCAAGGTGATCGAATATCTTTGTAACGTCCCCGTCATCCGCCAGATGTATATCAGATAATAGAGCAATTGGTCTTGCCCCCATCACGTATATATCCCGGAGGGTGGCTCTCGTCACGTGAAATCCTGCCAGAAAGGGAAAATCGCTCAGACGGGAGTGCATACCATCGACGCTGACGACGATATATGACCCATCTTCTCTTACGGCACCGGAATCGTCTAAGAATGTGGAATCTATCTCTGCCGAGGTTCTTCCTATCACCTCGGATATCTTCTCGTGGACGTAAAAATCTCCCATTCCCCTTGAACCAACGCCAAATTCACCCATATTCACACCAGACTTCTCATAACCTATGAATTCGTCTTCTATATCTAACGTTGCCTTGGATTCATTTAGAACCGCCTCTGCCAACTCCTCTGCCTTCTCTCTTCCAAGATCTTTGAACTCTAAGATCCTTTCCACTACCTTCTCTTTTATCTCTTTCCTATTCACCCGTTTTCTCGTCAAATTCTTTGTATAGCCCTCTAAATCCATCAGCACATCTCCAAAAAGTTAGAGAGAACTTTTATTCCATCTTCTCCACTCTTTTCAGGATGAAACTGCGTTCCATATATCTTCTTCTCTGGGTGGAATATAGAAGCGGCAAATTTCTTTCCGTATTCCGATTCCGCGAGCACATATCTTTCATCCGTCTGAACGTAGTAAGAGTGGACAAAATAGAAATAATTTCTCTTCATTCCTTCAAAGAGAGGATTTTCAACGTTTATTTTGATATTATTCCAACCCATATGTGGTATCTTAAGATCTTTCATCTCCTCCCCATCAAATTTTATCACCCTTCCCGGTATGATCTTTAAGCCATCGATAAGGCCTCCTTCCGTGCTTTCTCTCACCAAAATTTGCATCCCGAGACATATTCCAAGAATTGGTTTTCCATTATCGATTAATTCATAAATTACGGATTCTTTTCCCTCTAATTTCCCCATTGCACTCTTGAATGCCCCCACCCCGGGTAAAACGATGCCGTCCGCCTCTTTTATCGATCTATCATCATTTGTTATGAACGGTTCCGCGCCGACCTTCTCAAATCCTTTTTTTATACTTCTCAGGTTCCCCAAACTATAGTCTATGATTGCTATCTTTTTTGCCATCGCGTGTATCACTGCTCTTAATTATTCGCCGATCATATAAAAATTCTCCATCGTCTTTGACCTTTCAAAGTTGGGATAAGATATATAGCCCCCCCAAAAAAATGGCATTGGCAAAAATAATCGATATCGTCAAGTCGAGAAGGGTCAAAATTTAAATCATTCTGTTCCAGATTATAGAGGATATCCTAAAAGATCGGTGGGTTTATATGGAAACGGAGCGGGGAGGGAGACGAAAAGATGCGATCTTCGGAGAGTCAAAACCGCGTGATCANCCACACGATCGGACATAGCAACCTCGATCTTGAAAAGCTTTTGGACTTGTTGANAGAGAATGAAATTGAAGTCTTGGTAGACGTCAGGAGCGTTCCATTCAGCAGATATGCCCCCCAATTCAATATGAAAAATATAAAAGAGAAGATCGAATCTACAGGAATCGAATACATCTTCATGGAGGATGAAGATGCTGGAAACGTTCTCGGAGGAAGACCGAGAGATATGGAGTGTTATAAGAACGGAAAGATCGTCTATGAATACGTGATGGAGAAAAGCTGGTATAAAGAAGGTATCTCGGCGTTGATTGAACTTGCAGAGAATAAGAGAACCGCTGTTATGTGCAGCGAAGAAGATCCTTATAGGTGCCACAGACATTATTTGATCGCACAGAGCTTGATAAAAAAAAGACGTCGTCGTTCTTCATATAAGAAAAGACGGAAGAAAGGAAGAAGTGAAGAAAGAGAAGAAAACAGTCCAACAAAAGCTATTTTGAATATGGAGATATATACAATTGGTTTCACCAAGAAAAGTGCAGAAGAATTCTTCGAGATATTAAAGAGAAACAAGATCGAACAGGTAATAGATGTGAGACTCAACAATACGTCTCATCTCGCCGGATTTACAAAGAGGGATGATCTGGAATATTTTTTGAGGGAATTATGTGGTATAGAATATCGTCATCTCAAATTTCTCGCGCCAACGAAGGAGATCAGGGACCAATACAACAAGAGTAAAGATTGGGACAATTACAAAAGAGAATACATCAAATTAATCGAGAGAAGAAAAATATTGAAGAAGCTCGAAAAATCTTTTAAAGAAAGACCGTGTCTTCTTTGCAGCGAGGCAACGCCGGATCGTTGCCATCGTCGATTATTGGCTGAATATATGAAAGAATATTGGGAAGATGTCGAGGTGGTACATCTGTGACTTTAGATATTAAAAAGAAGATAAAAGAATTTTACGAGGTAAGATCAAAGAAAAATGAACTTGAGAAGCGCGAATCCGAACTTAAAGAAGATTTACTTTCGACGTTCGACTCTCGCCATACGGATGAGCTTCTGGCAGATGATATATGCGTGCATCGTGTGAACCATCCAAAGAGAATTTGGGACGAATCTGCTTTAAGATCGATACTTGACCCGAAGGGATTATGGGAAGATGTTCTTGCGGTCGATGACAAGAAGGTTCGATCGTTGATCAAGAAGGGCGCGCTTGCAGAAGACGAGATCAAAAGGGCAGAGAAAGAATTGAAGGATACATGGTATGTATATGTGGAGCCGAGATTGATAAAAGAGCTCCCAGAAGGGGAGAGAAAACCTTTCTTGGAGAGTATATTGGATGAATCGGTTGAAGAGATATTTGGGGCAACAATCCATCAGAATCAATATATAAATCCAGGAGAGGGAAATAAATCGTTGGGAACGATAAAGGTAAAAGAAGTTTTATCTGTTGAATATTCGATGAAAGAAGAGGAAAGATACGAATGCAGGATAACATTTTCAGATATGAGCGGAGAGAGTTACAACCTGCCGGTCACAGACTGTAAATTTAGAAGATACTGCGATGATCAGAGAATCAAGAATCATAAAAGCACAGGTATTATAGGCAAGGAATTACAACAAAGATTGAATGAAAGTGATCTCTTCCTCCGCGTCGGACTTACAAGTATTTATAAAGGTCTGCACTGGCCCCAAATTTCCGGTTTGTATGCGTTTCCGGATTATATGGAGGAGACTTACGGAAAGGAAGTTAGCATGGAATTAGCATATCGAGCGCTACAAAAATATTTTGGTTATACTTCATTTCTTCCTCTTCAGAAGGATATCATTAGAGATATCCTGAATAAAAACGATCTCTTTGTCTTAATGCCAACTGGCGGCGGCAAGTCTTTATGCTATCAACTACCAGCCCTTCTTCTGGACGGTATAACGATCGTTGTCTCGCCACTTATCGCCTTAATGAAGGACCAGGTCGATGGTTTAAAAGCAAATGGTATCGCCGCAGCCTATATCAACAGCTCATTGAGTTCTAATGAGATACAACACATAAAATCGGAATTGTTGGAGAACAGGATCAGCATTCTTTACGTTGCTCCCGAAAGAATAATGATGTCAGACTTCCTATCATTTTTACAGCATTTGAATATCAGCTTGATCGCCGTTGATGAATCCCATTGTATCTCCGAATGGGGGCATGACTTCAGACCAGAATATCGCAAGTTGAAATTGCTTAAAGAGAATTTTCCTCAAGTTCCTTTAATTGCACTAACAGCAACCGCTATCCCTAAGGTGCAAGAGGATATCATAACACAGTTAAAGCTATCCAATCCAAAGATATATAAAGCGAGCTTCAACCGAGAAAACCTATTCTATCAGGTTAAACCAAAAGATAATGCCTATCATCAGTTACTTCAATATTTGGAGCACCACAAAAAGGATTCAGGGGTAATTTATTGTCACAGCCGTAGATCCGCTGAAAGTTTAGCGAATAAACTTCAAGAAGAGAGTTATCGTGCTTTACCTTATCATGCAGGATTGGCTTCTAATTTAAGGACTAAAAATCAGGATAAATTTGCTAAAGACGATGTTGAGATAATAGTGGCGACAATAGCCTTTGGGATGGGGATAGATAAGCCAAATATACGTTTTGTAATCCACTACGATTTACCTAAAAATCTTGAGAGATATTATCAAGAAACGGGCAGGGCTGGAAGAGATGGGGGAGAAAGTGATTGCATTCTCTTTTTTAGTCATGGTGATAAGCGAAAAATAGAATACTTCATCGAGCAGAAAGAAGATGAAACAGAAAAGCGAATTGCGTATAGGAAATTGCATGATATGGTTAACTTCTGTGAAGGTAGAACCTGTCGCAGAAAAATTTTATTGAATTATCTCGGTGAAGCATACCACGAAACTAACTGCGGAAATTGCGATAATTGTATAAAGCCGAAAGAAACGGTTGACGGGGCAATTATTGCTCAAAAGATCATATCGTGCGTTTCTCAGGTTAAAGAGAGATTCGGAGTGAATTACATTGCTGATGTTTTATGTGGCTCAAAGAGTCAAAAGATAGTTCGCAATCGGCATGATGCTTTAACAAGTTATGGCAATGGCAAGGAATACTCAAAAAAGCAGTGGCAGACCTTTATCAGGGAACTCATTCAACTCGAGTATCTAAAATCAGAAGGGGACAGATACCCAATCGTAAAACTGACTCAGAGGAGTCACGATATTTTGTCCGGTGGAGAGAGGCTTTTATTGACCAAGCCGACAGAAGAAGTTCAGATAACACAAAAATATTTAGATGAGGAATTTGATCACGATTTATTTGAAATTTTAAGGAGTTTGAGGAAGAGACTTGCTGATGTGGAGGGTATGCCATCGTATATCATCTTTCCTGATTCGAGTTTGAAGGCGATGGCAACTTATTTCCCACGAACTCTATCGGATTTTCGGAGGATTAACGGCGTTGGCGAAAGAAAGCTGGAGAAATACGGAGAGGTATTTTTAAAGGAAATAGTTGATTATTGTAAGGAACATAATGTTGAGCCAAAACCAATCAACGTACGCGGCTATAATCTAATGTCTGTCAAAAGAATGAAGAGATCTACGTTGCAAGAAACGCTGGAGCTTTACATACAAAATTTAACAATTGAAGAAATCGCCCAGAAAAGAAATCTAAAAACGGCCACAATCGTATCACATATTGAAGAGCTAATTTTATCGGGCGAAGAAATTTCTATTGATAAATTCGTTGATGTTTATAAGCAAGAGCATATCATAAGGGCGATGTCCATTCTGGGTACTGAGAAATTAGCGCCTATAAAAGAAAAGTTAGGCGATGATTACACTTATGAAGAAATACGCCTGGTAAGAGCTCATAAAATGAGTAATAGTAACAAACAGGAGTATAGATCCTCTTTTCCCGTCAGGTAAAA
>JGI24025J20009_10003523_pt1 | contig 10608 bp, 7 predicted proteins | sample Cruoilmetagenom3_FD_20009 | JGI IMG/M metagenome (IMG submission 20009) | reverse complement strand
GGGGGGGGAATGCTATGAGAAATAGAAGCACAATATATATTGATGAATTTAACCTATGTTATGGTGTAGTTAAAAGCATTATCAACACTTAATAAAGATTAAATTATATATAGTTTGGCTTCGAACAAATAATGACACCTGTTTGCTTTTTAATGTATTATACAAGTAACATACCCGCTACGCCTCTTAACAATGCGCACCCTGGCGGGTTTTTTATTTAGAGAATTAAAAAGAACAGACAGAAATAATATTTCAAAAGATTCCTTCGGAATTGCCGTCCGGATACTCCGTAATCCGCAGGCCGAATTTTGAAAATAGGACAAAATTAGTTTTTTGTTATCTTTAAGAGGGATTATATCTGGTAGGATAGTAAATAAAAAAACCCGAGTGCACAGGCTACTCGGGGCCAACAAAATACAACATCTTGCTGGGATGGCAAATAAAGTATACCCAAGAAATATTTTTATGTCAAATTTTTGATTAGGGCTGATTATGACCACTCTCTCTCCAACAATCATTACCTGGCGGGCAAAGCCTTAGGGTTTTTAGAATAAAATTTAATATATGCTATAATAAATTTAACACAATAAATATAACANAATAGAATTTAAATTATGNTGGATAAATAAAACAGGGATACATGTCCCAGCTCAANAATTTGTTGACTTTCAGCGGAAGACCTATAATGCCAGAGGAGNTTTTTTATAGGATGTATCCCTNTTTTAATCCCATTTTATATTTATAAAAAGAATTTGGAGAAACAGGAATGAAATTTTTAAAGTATATTTTGATAATAGTCGGATTGGTCGTTTTAGCATTGGGAGCTTTTATTGGATTTATCATATTAACAGACTACAATCCTCCGGAAGAAGAGAAAATTATTGTTGAACAGAATAGCAGTATTATGATGAGCGGTGAGGAGACTTTTACAGTCACAACTTTTAACATAGGTTATTGTGGATTAGATGAGAATCAAGACTTTTTTATGGATGGTGGAAAAAAGAGCAAATCTGAAAGCTATGAAAAAACCATGGAAAATTATAATGAAATAGCGAAGTTTTTAACCGAGATTAAGTCTGATTTTTATTTTTTACAAGAAGTCGATGTAAAATCAAAAAGAAGTTATAATGTTAACCAGGTTCAGTTATCTAATGAGTTGTTGAATGATTATAGTTCATCGTTTGCCTTGAATTATGTAGCAAAATGGGTGCCGGTGCCCATTTTTGACCAGATGGGTTATGTGAAATCAGGGATAGTTACTCGTAGTAAATATTTCACCGAAGGTTCTGTTAGATATAGCCTGCCCGTAGAAGAAAAGGGGATTGTGAGATATTTTGATTTAGACAGGGCTATGCTTGAGACTATTGTACTACTAGAGAATGGGAAAAATCTTTATCTCGTAAATATTCATCTTTCAGCATATGATAAGGGTGGAGTAATTAAGAAAAAGCAAACAGAATATATCATAAATTACATTAATCGGGTTTATGATGAAGATAATTATATGGTTATTGGTGGCGATTGGAATCAACTTTTGGATCCTAACTTATTAGCCCGATATGGTGGGAGTGTACCTTATTGGTTAGGAACCTTGCCGGAAGAGATTTATAACCCGGGTTTCAATTTAGCATTTGATTCTACAAACAATACGGTAAGAGATAATGCCACTACTTATGTAAAAGGGGAAACTTTTGAAACGGTTATTGATGGTTTTTTAATCTCACCTAACCTTGAAATTATAAATACCAAAACCCATGACCTTGGATTTAAAAATAGCGATCATAATCCNGTGACCNTAATTCTGAAATTTATACTAAATAAATAGGCAACAGGTTCAGAATATAAAAAGATAGTATTGAGTGTATAAATAAAGTAATTAACCAATTTGTCGGAACAATAGGACCAGTTCTTGCAATATAACAAAGGATATACTGTATTGAGAATATGACCAGACCCCATAATAAAACGAAAGAAGGAATTGAATCAAGTAATGGATTTACAATAAAAGGGTAGAGAAATAGGGGAAAAGAAGGATTTTTAAAATAAGTGTAGTATTATAAAATATAGTGTGAAGTTTGAGTTGATATCTGTGTAAAAAAAATAAAGGGAAATAGAAATATTTCATAGAAATTAGATATTGAAAACCTATTTATGTACTTATTTATCTCACGAGATAATAGGAGGCGAATGGGATGAAAGATGAGGGTAAGACAAGGCAGAATTAATAAAGGAATTGGAAATTTTAAGGGAAGATCGGGAGGAAGGGGCATTCAAAAATATCACAGAACGTAAAGAAGCAGTGAATAAACTGCTCCACCGAATTAAAATGGAAAAACTTATTCAATCATTATATGGAAGAAGTTTCCGGTTACAAGTTAGAAGAAGTAAAAGGAAAAAGCTGGTTTGATACCTTTTTGCCGGAAAAAGACAGAATACAAACTCAAAAACTCTTTCTTGAGACGATAGAGGAAATTTGCTTTTATTGATTTTACTCTTAAATATTTTGTGAATTATTTATAAGGAGGATTATTATGGCGTTTAAGACATTATTTCTTGCACATGCTCCGGATGCGAATAAAGAACAGCATCGAAGTTTAATTGATACAGGTCTATATCAATTATTTTCAGTAGTAGTTAAAAATCAGGTGGAAGCAATAGAAGTTTGCAAAGATTTTACTCAAAATAAGAAAATTGATTCCATATTACTTTGCCCGGGATTTACCCATGTAGATGTTGCTGAAATTTTTGAAATTGTAGGAGGTAAAGTAGCTATTTCGGTTGCCAGAGGAGATGGTCCAAGCAATATGGTTTCATTGAAAGCCAGAAGAAGAGAAAATTTTAGCAAGTAAAATATTTCTAAAGTTAAATTTATTCTGCTGATGTTTATCTTAATTTTACTTTTAGTAAAATATCTATATATAATAACTTAATGATTCGTTTTATTAGGTATTGCCTATTTGAAAAATATTAAATTGTATATAGTATCATAAAAATAAAGTTGTAGTATAATCGATCATTTTTTAGGTAAAAGAAATACAATTGTACTGATAGAGAAATTTATTAAATTGAAGCCATATTTTTCTATTGTGCTTATTGTTCTGCTTTTGATGTTCTTCTAATAAATCGCTAAATTAAATAAAAGGATTTTAAAAATAAATATGAATGATACCAATTTTTTACATGAAACCATAGTGAATAAAATAATTAAAGAAGGCACTATGGGAAACCGTTTATTAGAAAAAAAAGTAATTGAAAAATATATGAGTAACCCGTTATTTTTAAATAAATTATTATTGATGATTGAAAAAAAGGACTTCAGTTGTAAGGCGGTATATTTATTATGTCATGATTTACTGGTTCAATTAGATCCTAAACACATTTCTAAAAACTGGCTTTACCAGGTATATCAATATACACTTTCACTATCTTTTCCTGAAGCAGTAGAAGTTTCCAATTTTCATGTTTCTAAGATTAATAAAAGAAATGTATTTCTATATCTAANGCTATTAAGAATTATATCAGAATTTCAAAAGACCTCTAATGATAACACTTTCCAAAGCAGNTATCCGTTTGTGTGGTTGACTGCTGAAGAAAGGAAAAAATTAGAATATTCAGCAGAATATAAAAGATTATTGAAGGCAATTGATGAAGAATATATTTATGAGATGATGAAATTAAGTCAGGAAGTATTAAAATATAATACTCTTGACCACATTTGTGGTGTAAACCAGATTGCATTATTTATCGGCAGACAATGCAAAGAGTATGGTCTTCCGGTTGATTTGGGAAGAGTTTCGGGAGCAGCTATAGGACATGATTTGGGAAAATACGGATGCAAGGGAATTGAACTTAGAAGAACGCCATATTTGCATTACTATTATACCGATTTATGGTTTAAAAAACATAATATTCCTTATATCGGACATATTGCCGTTAACCATTCGGTATGGGATTTAGAACTTGAAAACCTACCAATTGAATCCTTAATATTGATTTATTCTGATTTTCGAGTGAAGAACATAAAATCCGGTTCGAAAAATGAGATGAAAATATTTAATCTCAAAACATCTTTTCAAGTTATTTTAAATAAATTAGATAATGTTGATGAGCAAAAAAAGAGAAGATATTGCCGAGTTTATGCGAAATTACGGGATTTTGAAGATTATCTGATACATTTGGGGGTTAAGGTAAATATCGAAGAAAAAGAGAATATTTCTTTTAAAAAACGGGAAAAGACTTACTATTCTCTTTTACATAGCCGGGAAGTTATACAAAATATAAAATTTCTAGGCATAGAACATAATATTAATTTAATGCATGAATTGCGAAATGAATCCTCGCTTAATTCACTTTTGGAATTGGCGCGAAATGAAAAAAGCTCCAATAACTTAAGAGAATATTTGCAAATATTTCAGGAATATACTACTTATTTAACGCAGAAACAGAAAATAGCTACTATGGGTTTTTTGTATGAAATATTATTTCATCCTCAAGCAGAGATAAGAAGAAGAAGTGCAAAGCTTATCGGGATATTAATTGCAAGCTTTGATCAAGATTATCGTAAGGAAATTCCCCAAAATGTAAAATTGAAATCTACAAATATTAATAGTGTTGATTTACTAAAAAAATATATGAAACGTTTTTTACAACCCGATTATAAAAAGATTTTAATTCATCAATCACGAATTATTACAAGCACTGAATGTATGGTTTCTTCCCTATTTCTTTACGCTAGAGATGAAAATATCAGCCAATATAAAAAAATTATTTTAAAATATTATAGAAAAAATATTTATAAGAATAAAGATATTTATCTTTCTTTAATTAAAATGGTTCCTTATCTGTATATATCCGGAGATAAAAAGTTATCTTCAACCTTATCCGGGTATCTTTTGCAAAAATTAAAAGAAAATAATCATAATTTAAGGCTTGCAGCATTAGAAGTTATCTATAAAATAATTGCCGGAACAACTGAATCGTCCCAATTTATTAAGAAGCTAAAGAAAAAATTTTCGAAAAACATATCCAGTTCATCTATTCCGGCTGAAAATTATTTAAATATGAAGATTGTAAAATCATTACTTCTTGATGAAAACATAATGGAACGATATAAATATTTTCATGAACAAGATATGAAAAATTTGCAATATTTATTTTTAAGTAATTTGAAGTCCTCTACCAGCCCTATAGTAAAAAAAATACAAATAGAACTTTTATTGGAATGCACGTTACATTCAAAAAAAGATGAAATATATACCGCATTGCATTTCTGTAATATTTTAAAAGTGAGCGGGGTAGAAGAGATTAGAAACCTGGCTGGTCATACTTTAATTAGCTTGATGGATACTTTGTCTTTTGAACAAAGAAATGATATTGCGATTGAATTGTTACGTGCGTTGGAAATGGAGGATTATCAATTTACCAAATATATCCCCTTTTATTTGGGGCAAATGATTCTGTTCATGCCTCCTGGTGAGTTAGATGAAATAGTTAATGATTTAATGGAAAAAATAAAACAATCAGATCCAAAATTAAGCTCGTTATTGCTTAGAACCATAGGTATTGCAATTGCCAATTATCCTCAATATCGTGAAAGATTTTCAGAGGAAAATAATTTATATAAACTGAGACTCAGTAAAATGATCGGCATTCTTCTAAATGGTTTTGTTCATTATAACATTCAGGTGAAACAAGCTGCTTTTCGAGTAATCGGTCGGGAGATATTCGGATCAAAATACTTAAGTCTGGAAGAAAAAAATACTATTTTTCGACTTATTGCTAAAAAGATACTTACGCTGCTAACTCCGGTAAAAAAAGAAGANTTAATGTTCTTAATTAATTGTAACGGATTNAATTATTTGTATAANTTTATCTCTGATTATAATTTTTTTATCGGAAAAATTAACTTAAAAACTCCAGATAAAGTAGCNTTTTTTCCGGGTGCATTTGACCCATTTTCGCTGAGTCATAGAGAAATTGTTAGAGAAATCGATGCACTGGGATTTGAAATATATTTAGAAATTGATGAATTTTCCTGGTCCAAAAGGACTCAACCGCATTTGTTTAGAAAGAAAATTATTAATATTTCTATTGCCGATGAGCTAAATCTTTATCTATTTCCGGATGATTTACCGGTAAATCTTGCAAATCCGGATAATTTAGAAGTGTTAAAGAAAAGTTTCCCCTTTTCTAAAATTTATATTGTAGTTGGTACCGATGTTCTTCTAAATGCTTCTGCTTATAAAAATAAAAAAACGAAGCACTCAATTCACACTTTTCCTCATATTATTTTTGATAGAAGATCTTTTAAATCTTCTCCAAAAAAGGAGGAATTATATCAGGAAGTTCTGGAAAAGATAGAAGGAGAGACCATTGAGCTGAATTTAATTCCACGTTATGAAGATATAAGCTCTACCCGAATAAGAGATAATATTGATGAAAATAGAGATATTTCAAAATTTATCGATCCCCTGGCTCAAAAATATATATATGAAAATAGTCTTTACCAGAGGGAACCGCAGTATAAGTCAATTACTCAAACCATTTCTATTGATGTTCAGATTATAGAAAAAATACAAATGAAATCAGTTGAAGAATTAAAAAAGAAAATATTTTCAGATTATAATACTAACGAAATATATCATAAGTTTATCGAATTTAATAAGAAATTAAATCCAAGGATTTTGTTGTTTAGAGACCTTGATCATAGTGGAGATATTTTAGGTTTTTCAATGTTCCACTGGGTTCGATCCAGTTTTTTATATCAAGAGTTTAAGAATAACCAAATTTCAGAATATGTTCGGGAAAATGCATCCGGTCGTACCATTGTTATTGACGGTGTTTTTACAATAAAAGAAGCAAAGAATAAATCCAAAATAAAAAACCTCGAACAACTTATTCTTTCCGAAACAGTTTCCTTCTGTATAGGGAAGGACTATACTTTCGCCATTTTTAAAGATATGATAAACAATTATCCTTCAATATCTTTAGATGAAACTTTAAAACTGATGGGATTTTATCGATTACCGTTTACGGATGAAAAAAATCCTGTATTTATTGTGGATATGAGCAAACCATGTATTCTAAATTTAGATACTGAGACTATAATAAAAGAGCCTTTTAATAAAAACAAAATTATTCAAAAAGCAATTATAGCTTCCCGTAAAAAGCTACTAAAATCAGTAACTACTTTCTACCCGGGAAACATTGTTTTACCATTTAATATAAGCTTTACCAATCAAACGGTAGTAAAGAAGGTTTGTGATATTAATCATGTCTCTATTATTCCATCTGTTCCAAGGGTGCTGGGAAAATCAATTTGTGTACCCTTTGGAAAAGTATTACATAAATTAGCAGTCCCTAATACTGTAACAAAATCATTGCATACCGAAAAAACGTTTAATCCGGATATGAGAAAATTTGAAATTGTTTCTTTTCCGAATTATCTTAATTTGGAAAACCAGGCTAAAGTGATTCATTCTTTTAATATGCCGGTAATTTTAGTTGACGATTATTTACATAAAGGATATCGGATCAAAGCATTAGAGCCGTTATTTAAAAAATATAATATCAAAGTAAAGAAAATTATTGTTGGAACTATTTCCGGTAGCGGAAGAGAAATAGCTAATTTATTAAACAGAGATGTTGAATGTGCATATTTTATTCCGAATCTTCGTTTATGGTTTAATGAATGCGAATTGTTTCCCTTTATTGGTGGAGACGCATTAAAAAGAAAAAAAAGCACACAGGGGAATTTAGTAAGGTCTATCAATCCAATATTACCCTATACATTTCCTAATTTTATTAAAAATGCATCCGAAAACAGTATTTTTGAATTTTCTAAAGTATGTATTGAGAATGCGCTAAACATATTAAATTCCTTGGAAAATGAATATCAAATAACCCAACAAAGAAAACTAACACTCGGTCATCTTGGTGAAGTTATAATATACCCTAGATATCCTGACCAGGGAGAAGACATGGATTATAATTTAAATCTTAGTCCCACTCATTACCTAAGAAATGATCTTGAACTTTTAAATCGAACTGGTGGAATGGTGTAGATAAAGAATATGTAGAAAAGGAAAAAAATAGTTATAAATTGTAAAAAGTCTATAATATTCTGTATATCTGTATAATAGGAAGTGAACATGCATTGAATTCGGTTACAAAATTTATGAAAGTCAAAATAAAAGAAAGGATGATAAATGTTTTTCTATAAACTACGAAACAAAGTGTTGATTTCCCGTTATAAATTTAATGAATTTGAACCTATTTCGGAGGAAGAGGCAGAGAAGAGTAAGGATATTGTATATATTCTAACCCAAATAGATCCATTAAAATCAAGAAGAAGTTTTTGTATCACAGATCCTTCGTTGATGTTTTTAAAAGAGGAAGGAATTCGTTTAGTTAAGAAAGAGAAAAAAAATACGTCTGAATTACCTGTATGGATAAAAGAAAAGATTAACGAAAAAAAATTAAGCTCGATTAATATTGAATATCCTAATTGGAAGGATGTTTTAAATCTTCAATCTCCTTCCAAATGGAGAGTACATATTGCTGGATTGGGAGATGTTGGTGGAATGCTTTTAACCGGTTTGAGATTACTTGGAGGAGAATATATCGATTCTATTGGTATTTTTGATAAAAATATCAAGGTCATGAAAAGATGGGAATTAGAAGCAAATCAGATATTTTGTCCATATGTCTCTCAAGAATTTCCAGAGGTCTATCCGGTTAATGAAGAAAACATTTTTGATTGTGATTTATTTATTTTTTGTGCAACAATAGGGGTACCGTCATTGGGAAGAGAGAAAAATGATGTAAGAATGGCACAATTTGAAGGAAATTCTAAAATTATTTCAATTTATGCCCGAAAGGCTCGGGAGAAATTATTTAAAGGAATATTTGCGGTTATATCTGACCCTGTAGATCTTTTATGTAAACATACCTTTTTGATTAGTAATAAAAATAAAAATGATAGACTTGATTTTACAGGGTTAGCTCCAGAGCAGATTAGAGGATATGGGCTGGGAGTGATGAATGCACGGGCAGCCTATTATGCAAAAAAAAATAAAAAAACTACCGCATATGTAAGGGAAGGTAGGGTGTATGGACCACATGGTGAGGGTTTGATAATTGCAAATAATGTCAGAAATTATAATGAAACACTTTCAGAGCAATTAACTAATCAAACTTTAAAGGCAAATTTGGATGTAAGAAAAACTGGTTTTAAGCCTTTTGTCGGGCCTGCCCTTTCTTCCGGGAGTTACCCTATTATTGCTACTTTATGCGGGAAATGGCATTATAGCGCAACATTTATGGGAGGAGTATTTATGGGGGCAAAGAACCGATTGCAAAAATCAGGAATCGAAATTGAAAGGTTAAATCTCTCTTCTGTTTTAATGAAAAAAATCAGCAACACTTATAGAAAGTTAAGTATGCTTTTATAAGAACATTTACAAGGGATTTTATTGATGAAAAATTTATACTTAATTCAAACCGGAAAAACAACTGAAAAATTCAGAGAGGTAATTAATTATTCCACCAAAGATTATACTCCGGAACTGATTACATCATCCGGGGATTTACCGGATCTTAAAGATAAAAAAATAATTTTTGCAATAGAATTAGATCAATGCGGATTTAATGTACCTTTATTTGATATACTTTTAAAATTAAAGAAAAGAGGAGATAAATCTCTTTTAAACTCTAAAGCGGTTATCATTGTGCAAAGTTCCAGTGAATTATTTACTAAAAGCATTGCACAAAAGATTATTTTACTATGTAATCAGATGGGATGTACGTTTCCCGGACATCCGGTTGTTGAAGCAATAGAAAATTTAAATAATTTTCTCACCTGGCAAAATATTTATAATATACCACTTTTCGAAATATATAAAAAAAAATGTAAAGATTTGGTTAATGGCTTGGTTAAAGAGAGATTGGAACAGATTGATCGTCCAAAAATACTTGTATTGCATTCGAGTCTTTTTAAAACTTCCAACACATTGATGTTATGGAGAATGGTGAAAAAAAATCTTGAAGGAGAAGATATAAGGGAACTGCATGTCGAAAATGGAACCGTAGTTGATTGTCGGGGTTGTTCTTATAAAACTTGCATTCATTACAGCGAAGAAAAAAGTTGTTTTTATGGAGGGATAATGGTGAAGGAAATCCTTCCTGCTATTGAAAGCGCAGATAGCATTATATGGCTATGTCCTAATTATAATGATGCGATATCAGCAAAGCTTATGGCAGTTATTAATAGAATGACTGTATTATATAAAAGAGTTGATTTTCGAAATAAAACAATATTTTCTATCATTGTTTCAGGTAATTCCGGAGGTGATTGTATTGCCAAACAATTAATAGGTGCTTTAAATGTAAATAAGGGATTCAGATTACCTCCCTATTTTTCCTTAACGGCTACTGCTAATGACCCGGGAGCAGTGAGAAAAATACCGGGAATCAAGATAAAAGCAAAAGCTTTTTCAAATATAATAAAAAAAGATATTAAAAAATATAATGAAGAAAATGAATAATATGATACAAAAAGAAGATATTAAAAATTACACTTTAAATGAATTAGAGGAAAAATTTAAAAAA
>JGI24025J20009_10003522_pt1 | contig 10613 bp, 7 predicted proteins | sample Cruoilmetagenom3_FD_20009 | JGI IMG/M metagenome (IMG submission 20009) | reverse complement strand
CGATCGTTTTTTTTGGTTAACGGATATTGGATGGATGATGGGACCCTGGATGATGATTGGGGCATTATGCCTGGGGGGAACTATTTTTATGTATGATGGAGCCCCTAATTTCCCCGGAAATGATCGTCTTTGGGATATGATTGAACGGCATCGCGTGACCATACTGGGTATTTCCCCCACCGCGATTCGTCTGCTCATGCGTTATGGCGAGGAACCCGTAAGGCACCATGATGTGGAATCCTTACGTATTTTGGGGTCAACCGGGGAGCCCTGGGATCCGGAGTCATGGATGTGGTTTTTTAAAACCATAGGAAAAGGGTGCCTCCCTATTATTAATATCTCGGGGGGCACAGAAATTGTGGGGTGTTTTCTGTCACCCCTTCCCATTACCGTTTTGAAACCCTGTACCCTTCGGGGTCCCGGCCTGGGGATGGCTGTTGATGTATGTGATGGTCAGGGGAAATCAGTGAGGGGACAGATGGGGCATCTGGTGGCACGTAAGCCAGCTCCCTCCATGACCCGGGGTTTTTGGAATGACCCCGAAAGATATCTAAAAACCTATTGGTCACGGTGGCCCGGGGTATGGTATCATGGTGACTGGGCAAGCGTGGACCAGGATGGTTTTTGGTTTCTTCATGGCCGTAGTGATGACACTATTAAGGTTGCGGGAAGACGGACCGGTCCTGCGGAAATCGAAAGTGTCCTTATGGGGCATCCCGGGGTGACAGAGGCTGCCGTGATTGGGGTACCCCATGAGATTAAGGGCGAGGATTTGGTCTGTTTTGTGGTCCTTAAACCCGGGTTTTCCCCCAGTGAAGATCTCCGAGGACAATTGATGGAGAGGGTGATAAAAACCATGGGGAAGACCCTCCGACCCCGGGAGATGAAATTTGTCCGTGATCTTCCAAAGACACGTTCAGCAAAAATTGTCCGCCGGATGATACGATCTGTGTATCTGGGTGAGGACCCCGGTGATGTGTCCTCTATTGACAACCCGGGGGCACTTGAGGCCATAGAGCAAGCCCATTAAAAAAGGGGATGATTCCCCAGGGTGATTATTGGACTGGAGGACATACCGGGTGGTAATGAAAAATCACTGTGGCCCAGAAGCTATTTAGGACGCATTGAGGAGCATATCTCTAAATAGAATCTAGTTCCCCCTAGAGGCCTACAAATGATCACCACTAGAAGAAATCATTTGGATAATTATGAAGGGCAGTATTTCTTCCCGTCCCCTGCAAACAAGAATAGATGGAAAAACTGGGGATGCCCATTAAGTACCACTAGCTTTTTTTAGTAAAACATGATTCAGAGAGTGATAGCCATGATACGACAAGTGATTTTTAATGTATGCAGAAAGGTGGTAGAATGACCCGGAAAGTGTGTATTATAGGCGGGGCAACAACTCCCTTTGATTATGGAGCCACAGGTTTTGAATCCATTGAGGGAGGTGCCGCGGCATGTGTCAAGGAAACCATGGAGGATATCCCCGAGTTTCGCCTCCGGGATATTGACCTGATGGTCTATTCCCATTTTTCGGTCCATTTCGGTCATCAACTGTCATCCGAATGGATTATCCATGATCATTTGGGATTGGTGGGGATTCCCCATTACCGGGTGGAAAACGGGGGAAACACGGGGGGATCAGCTTTGTATGCGGCAGCCCTGGCGGTACTGTCAGGCCAGCATGACGTGGTGGGGGTGATTGGATGGGAAACCATGGATTCTGTGTCCCAAAGCCAGGGAAGTGAATTTATTGCCTTGGCATCAGATACACGCTATGAGCTATTGGTGGGAGGTATTTACCCGATTTATTATGCCGCCATGGCCCATAAATGGATGAAGGAAAACAAGGTCACCGAGGAGGATGTGGCCCATATTGCTGTAAAGAACCGGAACAATGCCATGGATAACCCCAAGGCACAATGGTACCGTAATGAACACCGGTATCTCACCATTGATGATGTATTGTCCTCCCGATTGATCTCCTATCCCCTTAAAAAATATGACTGCTGCCTGATGACCCGGGGGGTGGCCTTTGTCCTGGTGTGCTCAGAGGACTATGCACGTAAAGTCAATCCTCCCCAGGGATATGTCACCATTGATGGCATGGGATTGTCAAGTTGCACCATCCGGGCAGGTGACCGGCTGACGTTTCCGGGATGGACAGAACGCTATGGCCCGGGGTATCCCGATATGACCGAGTTTGCCGCCTGCCGACACTCAGCTGAGAAAGCCTATAAGATGGCCAATATCACCAATCCCCTCCGTGACATCCATGTGGGTGAGATTCATGATGCATTTTCCACCTCCGAGGCACAGATCTATAAAGCCCTGGGGATAACGGGTGATGATGTTGCCATGTTCCTTCGAGATAAACAAACCCATCTGGAAGGAGAACTCCCCATGAACCCCGGCGGTGGACTGATGGGATATGGACACCCTGTGGGTGCCACCGGGATCATGAGCACAGTGGAATGTTTCTATCAACTCACCGATATGATTCCCCGTAAACATGAAAGCTCCAAAACACAGGTCCCAGATGCCGAGTGCGGATTGGTAAACAGCCATGCGGGAACCGGGACAAGTATTTCAAATTTTATTCTACGGAGGGCATAAAGTATGAAAAAAAAATATGCACGAAAACCACAGTTTCAGTCACCAGTAACCTATCGACCAGTGGGGGTTACCGAAACAGGGTTGGCATTTGTGGGCCATGAAATATCCCCCCAGGACAACTTGATTAATCAATTCCTACATTATGACCAACTCTATACCATCCGGCAGGGGAGGAACAGCCCTTTCTTCCTTGGCCTGCTGGAGGGAAAAATCAGGGGGACACGTTGCCCCCAGTGTGGCGACCTCTGGGTGCCACCTCGTATCCACTGCTGGAATCTGGATTGCAACCTAAAAGAAACAGAGTGGGTGGATGTCCCACCCACGGCACGTCTTCATACCTGGACCGTGGCGGGATGGAGCGGCCGGTCATCACTGAAACGTCTCCCCATTGTTTTGGTCTATGCCGTTTTTACGGGAAGCAACGTCGCCATCGCCAATGAACTCCGTGGTGTGGACCCCTGGCATGTGGAGTTTGACATGCCCCTTACGGCAACATTTATCCCGCCAGGGGAACGGAAGGGAATTATCACCGATTTCTATTTTGTCCCCCAGAAGGATTGGAAACCCTCATCCATGAACCCGGAAAAAGAACGCATCAAAAAACTGGTTCAACCCGTCTATGACTGGGTAAAAACACTCAAATAAAACATCACCAACATACACTCCCCTCTACACATATATGCCTCTCTTGGCTAGAGAAAACAGGGAACACAAAAAAAAAAGTCACAAAAAGAGAAAAAAAAGAATGAAAAAGGGGGGGTGGTTGATGGGAAATAATTCTTGGATCTATTTTTACATCCGATACAGGGCGGGTCTCCAGTCAGGAATGGGAGCATTCAAAGAGGCCGAAATACCCAAACCCAAAACAAGACGGGTATCCACGGGATCAATAATCCCATCATCCCAGAGACGGGATGAGCTGTAGTAGGGATTACCCTCCACCTCATATTTTTCCCGGATGGGTTTCATAAGATTCTGTTCCTCCTTTTTAGAGAGGGTTTTTCCGCTCTGCCTCCAGAGCTGATCCTGTTTCACGGTTAAGAGGACATTGGCTGCTTGTTCACCACCCATCACCGAGATACGGGCATTGGGCCACATCCATAACTGACGGGGATTGTATGCCCGGCCACACATGCCATAATTCCCTGCACCAAAAGAACCCCCGATGATCACTGTGAACTTGGGCACCTGGGCACAGGTGACCGCGGTCACCATCTTGGCACCGTCCTTGGCGATACCACCGGCCTCGTATTGCCGCCCCACCATAAATCCCGTGATGTTCTGCAGGAACACAAGGGGTATTTTACGCTGGGAGCAGAGCTCAATAAAGTGGGTGCCTTTGAGAGCGGATTCAGAGAAAAGAACGCCATTGTTGGCCAGGATACCCGCGGGGTATCCCATGATGCGGGCAAAGCCACAAATCAGGGTGGTGGCATAGAGAGCCTTGAATTCATGGAATTGTGACCGGTCCACCAACCGGGCAATGACCTCTTTGACATCGAAAGGGTGACGGGGATCCCGGGAGATGATGCCATAGATTTCCTGGGGGTCATAGAATGGATCCTCGGGTTTGGTAACATCCAAATATGTCTTAGGAGAGCGATTCAAATTCTCCACGATATTACGGGTGATATCCAGGGCCTCGGGGTCATCATGTGCATAGTGATCGGTGACACCGCTTTTACGGCAGTGAACATCGGCACCACCGAGATCTTCTGCAGAGACTTCTTCACCCGTGGCGGCCTTGACCAGGGGCGGGCCACCCAGAAAAATGGTTCCGGTTCCCTTCACAATCACGGTTTCATCAGACATGGCGGGAACATAGGCACCCCCCGCGGTACAGGATCCCAACACCACCGCGATTTGGGGTATGCTCTGTGATGCCATCCGGGCTTGATTGTAAAAGATACGTCCAAAGTGTTCCCGGTCGGGAAAGACTTCATCCTGCATGGGAAGAAAGGCTCCACCGCTATCCACCAGGTAGATGCAAGGGAGATTGTTTTCCAGGGCTATGGTTTGGGCTCGAATATGTTTTTTTACTGTCATGGGGAAATAGGTGCCTCCTTTGACGGTGGCGTCATTGGCAATGATGACCACTTCTCGCCCGTGGACGATGCCGATACCGGTGATGATGCCGGCACTGGGGGAGGTATCATTGTACATTCCCAGGGCGGCCAGGGTGCTGAATTCCAGGAAGGGTGTATTAGGGTCGATGAGATGATCGATGCGTTCCCGGGGGAGCATTTTGTTGCGTGATTTATGAAGTTTTATTCTCTTGTCCCCTCCTCCTTTTTGGATTTGTTTGATCTTTTTTTTGAGATCGGTAATGAGTTGTTGATAGTGTTTTTGGTTGTCTTTAAATTCCTTGCTTTGTGTATTGATTTTTGTATCCAGGACATCCATGGTTTAGTGTTCCTCCTTGGTGTTTTTTTGTTTTTGTAATTCCAGGGGTGTTACCCCCATGTCTATTTGATCATTTTCCTTGAAATGGATTTTGGTGACGGTACCCGTGTAGGGTGCCGTGATACGATATTCCATTTTCATGGCTTCAATGATCATGAGGGTATCTCCCTTATGCACCAGGGTATTTTCCTGGGCCTGAACCTTGATTACTTTTCCACTGATTGGTGAACGGATCTCATCACGGGTGTCACGGGTTTTGGCGGTGTGGATGGCCCGCTTGACGTGATAGACATCTCCTTCCAGGAAGATGTAACGTTCCTCCTGTCCTGGGGAGATGATTGCCTTGATGATTTTGTCCCCCAGGGTGAGTTTGAGATGCCCGGGTTTGATCTCTGTTGCCATGAGGGTATAGGTGGTATCGTTAACGGTGACATAGTAACTATTGTCTTTTTTGGTGGTGGTAATGTGATATAGTTGGTTGTTGTATTCATAGCTAAGGTCCATGGATATCACTAATTCTCCATTTACCGGTTTGTTTCCAGGGGGAATAGGGATCAGTGACACCGGATGGTGTTTCCTTGTGGCTGGTGGGGGTGGCATGCATGGTGTCATAGATGGAGAGAGCAAGGATTGCCTCCAAGGGGATGTCCTTTTGTGTGGCCAGGTGTTCCTTGAAATGGGTGTCGATGAAGTGGGTGGTGATATCTCCCTGCCGGAACCGGGGTGATCAAGGATTTCTTTGAGAAAGTGAATATTGGTGGTTACCCCGATGATGACATAATGGGTGAGGGCATTGATCATTTTTTCAATGGCATCCGGGCGTGTTTCCCCGGTGACAATGAGTTTGGCCATGAGGGGATCATAATAGGGCGGTATGTCTATACCGGTCTCGATCCCCATGTCGTTTCTGATATTGGGGCCACTGGGTGGCTCAACCTGGGTGAGATGACCGCTGCTGGGAAGAAAACCATTGTTGGGGTCCTCGGCATAGATGCGGCATTCAATGGCATGTCCCCTCTGGGTTATATCCTTTTGGGTAAGAGTGAGGGGTTCACCTGCGGCTATGCGGAGTTGCCATTTCACAATATCAATCCCGGTGGTTGCCTCAGTGATGGGATGTTCCACCTGGAGACGGGTGTTCATTTCCATAAAATAGTAATTGTGTGATCCATCCACCATGAATTCTATGGTTCCCGCATTAGTGTAGTCAACAGCTTGTGCCGCGGCGAGAGCATCCTTTCCCATTTTTTCCTGGAGGGGGGGTGTGAGGAGTGGGGAGGGGCTTTCTTCAATGATTTTTTGATGACGGCGTTGGATGGAGCATTCGCGTTCAAAGAGATGGATTATGTTTCCCTCCTGGTCACCTAGGATTTGGAATTCAATATGGCGGGGTTTATCTAGGTAGCGTTCCAGAAAGATGGTGCTATTGCCAAAGGCGGATTGGGCGACACGCTTGGCACCCTCAATGGCCTCAGCGAGTTCATTTTCCCCCTGGACGATACGCATCCCTTTCCCGCCGCCACCTGCGGCTGCTTTCACGATGATGGGAAACCCGATTTTTTCCCCTTGCCGGGCAAGAAACTTGGTGTCTTGATTGGTTCCATGGTATCCCGGGATGACGGGTACACCTGCCTTTTCCATGCATTGTTTTGCCTCAATTTTATTCCCCATTTGTTCAATGACCCCGGGTTGGGGGCCAATGAAGATGAGGCCTGCTTTGTGGCATTCTTGGGCAAAGATAGGGTTTTCCGCCAGGAATCCATATCCTGGGTGGATGGCTTCGGCATTTGTTTTTTGGGCGGCTTCGATGATTTTGGGGATATTTAGGTAACTTTCGGTGGCCGCCGGGTCACCCAGTGATATGGCCTCGGTGGCCAGGTGGACATGGGGAGACATGATGTCAGCGTTGGAATACACCGCCACGGTTTGGATATTTAGTTCCTGGCAGGCTTTTAGGATCCTGATGGCGATTTCCCCCCGGTTGGCGATCAAGATTTTTTTAAACATCTACTTGTTCCTCCAGGCGGGTTTTCTTTTTTCAAGAAAGGCTAGTGTTCCCTCTTGGCCCTCGGGGGAGATCCGGAGGCGTGCGATGGTTTCAATGGTTATCTCCCGGAAATTTGGGGGGGTGAGTTCTTGGTGTAGATTGATGAGTTTTTTTGCCTCGGTGACCGCTTGGGGAGCCGCGGTGTCTATCTCAGAGATATATTTCTGCAGGGCTGCATCCATGTCCATGGGTGATATCACTTGGTCTATTAAACCGATTTGGTGTGCGTATTCCGTGGTGAATCGTTCACCGGTCATGAATAGATGGCGAGCATGGGTAGGGCCAATCCTTTGGATGACATAGGGGGAGATGACCGCGGGGACAAGACCCAGTTTGGTTTCACTGAAGGCAAAGGTTAGATCTGGATGGGCAAGAACAAGATCACAGACTGCAATCAAGCCTAGGCCACCACCGAAGGCATGACCTGTGATTTTTCCCAGGATAAACTTGGAGGATGAATAGAGGGTGTCAAACATTTTTTGCAGGGTGCGACTGTCCTGGAGGTTTTTCTCCATGGAGTAGTTGACCATGCTTTTCATCCAGTTAAGATCCGCTCCGCCACAGAAGGATTTCCCTTCCCCTGTGAGAATGAGGATGCGAATAGCGGGATCAGTATTGAGATGGGTAACCGCCTGGGTGATCTCCTGGATCATGGTGTCGTTCATGGCATTATGGACCCGGGGTCTGTTGAGAGTGAGATGGACGATGGTTGCATCCTTGGTGAGAGTGATGGTTTCATATTCCATGGTGTTTGCCCAGCCATGATATTTTATGTGGTTACATAAATGTTTCTATAGTGGGGATTGCTAGTTTTTTTTTGGATTTGAAAATATGAGTAACCTTTTTTTGTGGATAAATATTGACAGGTTTTTCCCGCAATAGTTTAAGGAGAGATATCCTGGGGGAACACAAGAGTGGATTATAGAATGCATCTTCCATAAAAAAAAATTGTGTAGAGATACCGGGATAGACAGTGCGGAAACTATCATTACCTAAACCAAAAGTATAGATACTATTTGGGAAAAAAAGGGGGGGGGAATGCAACAGATCATCTCTTTAATTCATGCATAATGCAAAAAGGGTTACTGGATCCTTCATAGTGAAAAGAGCAGGTGTAAACTTCCATGATTTTATGTGCACCTTATACTCTTAGAGAACAAACATTCTGTTTTTTTTTCCTTCTTAACCTATATATATACACTTGTGTCATCTCGGTGTGAATTTTCAAAAAATGCAACAGTACCTGCCCCGGGATAATACAACCAATTGATATTTTTTTGTCTCATTTTTTGGGTATTACTATTTGTTATAGGCCATGGATACATGGGTACAGTCTATATGTCCAGTTTTTTTGTCCATTCACACCATTTAATTTCCCAAAAAAATATATTTCACTTGCTTATATTTTATAAGATGGTTCTTCTGCCCTACACAATATTTTTTATATTAATATCGAAAATATTCATCTTCTCTGTTATCTATATTTTATAGATGAATAGGCTATACAGGAGGAATAATTTTTTTTAGTTAACAAAAAATAATTCATTGAGCATCATGGACTATAAAGGAATACAGGCATCCTGGTAATAAAGTATCAGTTTTCCCTTTTCATGGATTAATTACTCAATTATTTTTTTGGGATAATGTATTTTTCCAGGGTTTTTGTTATCTGTAAAATTACGTATTTTGCCCTAAAATTTACTAGGGAAGGGCTCTATGACCATTAGGGTAATATCGCCTAGATGAGCCTAAAAAGGGCCTTTATGTGCATCCCTTAAATCTAGAGCCCTTGATGATGGATTGTTTCTTTATTTTATGGTTTGGCAGAAAAAAAAATAAAAAAAATAGGTTTTTTGGCTATTTTTTTTTTAGGTTGGATGATACATCTGCCAGTGAACAAAAATTTTGTTTGCCCTTCATCCAACATGGAAAGATCTTTGTTTATATATATATTGATTTATTTTAGGAAGGATTTGCGAGGGTAACAAAGATAGATTATTACTGAAGTGTATGTCCGATTGATATGACCAAAAAAAAAATCACTATATTGCCACATGACTGTTCCAGTGATAAGAGCAAGTGGTACAAAAGGAAAAAATTCATAAATGGATTTTTCCATCATATCAAATACCCTAAAAAACATAGACCATGAAATCAACAAAGCGAGTTAAAGTTTTACTAGTTGTAGCAAATGATGAGGGCATAACTGTTCTCGATATCGCAATTAGAGCTAGGTATGGAATTAACAAATTGGCATCTGCTGCCAGGGCCTGTCTTGATTTATACCGAGCAGGTTACCTGACAAGGAAGGAAACCCCCAGGATAAGTTATAGGGGCCAGATACTTCCCGGTGGCCATAAATATAAATATTACATAACCGAGAAAGGAAAAGACAAGTTGAACTGGCTCCGTGAACAGGGGTATAGTTTGTAATTATAGTTTGTAATAAGGCACTTAGTGGAGCGATAAATGAGGGGTTATAAACCTTGGTTATAACAAAGGATTTATCATGGCTGCATGGGGTATCATCGTCCTATTTTGATATTTCACTTTACGACTAGTCGTAAAGTGGAATTTTTTATCGCTAATTTTTGTATAGTTTAGAGGTTAAACATCAGTATCTGCTTTTGTGGTAAGTGGGGATGCAAGTTAACCTTATGGCCATTGTTGCCACGGTGGGGCATTGCAGGGTGCACAGTCGCAGTAGGTTTCGCCCCAGTGACCCGCAAAGTGGCCTAGATCTATTGCATTGATTATGCCGTCATCATTGAAATCAAAGCAGTCGCTGAATCCTGCTTCTCCCTCGGATTTCCCCCAGGCTCCTGCGAAGAATGTGAGGTCAATTGGTCCAATATAGCAGTCCTTGTCATAGTCACCTTTATAGCAGGGGCACTGGGACGGAGGGTTGACAGTTACGGTGCCATCAGTTACCACGATACCTGAAATGGTGGTTCCTGTTCCATCCACGAGAATTACATCATGAAGATCCAAGGGGTAGGGTCCACCTGGGCTACCGGGTGCCGTAAAACAGATGGTGACCAGCTTCCCGTTCTCAGGGTCAGCACCACCATCGGTACGGGAAACCGCATAGTTGATCAATCCACTCGTATCACCAACAGAGGGCNTACCCAACTCAAGTATACTGGTACCCAATAGGTTNTCATAGGTGAAGCTTTTCACGGTAAAAATCGTAGGATAGGTTAATTGGAATCCAGCGGTCAAAAGAGAGTGACCAGCAGAGTCTACGTGAATCTCGATACAGAAATCATTTCCCTGGATAACAGTTGATGAGACCGGGTTTATGCTGATCGTGGGAGTGACCCCGCCACTGCCACTGGTGGCAGTCACCTGGGTGACATCAGAGATGCCACTATCTTTATCGTGTGCCCGGCTTTTAATCAGGATGATATGATTCTCTAGGCTCGCTGTGATGACAATGCTGTTCATGGTAGACCAATCCTGGATTAGTGAATCAGTGGTGGCATCATAAAAGAGGTAGTAGTAGGTGAGGGGTATGTCAGCGGGGACATCAGTTGAACCTATG
>JGI24025J20009_10003521_pt1 | contig 10613 bp, 12 predicted proteins | sample Cruoilmetagenom3_FD_20009 | JGI IMG/M metagenome (IMG submission 20009) | reverse complement strand
CTCACGTAATCCACGATCTCCCTCCGTTCAGCACTTTGAAGCGTCCGCACCCTCTGATCGCGCACATGGATATGGTACCCGCGCCCGCCAGAGAAGACGACGTCGATCAGGTCCTCTGAGAACCCGAAGTCGTCGGTCAGAAAATCAAGGAGTTTCAATGTCTCGTCCTTGACATTTGCAAGCATCGCAGGATATGACTTCGGCGCATCCCGGAGATGGTCGGCATCCAGGTCAAAGATCAGGTCTGCGCCGGTCCAGTGCTTGTCAGCCATCGTGCCCGCATCGGGACGCTCGTAATACGCAACCGAGAAGAATGCGTGCGCAGGAGCCATGCTCCGCAGGTATTCAAGCGCTTCCTGACGTGAGTGGAATGATTTGTGCCGGTACATCACGATCTTCGGGAGCGCATCGAACATGACAAAGCCCCATTCCCGGCTCTCAAATCCGGGCGGTAGCTGGATCGGGTACTCGAGGTAATATTCCTTGAATTTCTCTCGCAGGAAGTTTTTTGTGCGTTCGTTCATTTCGTCAAGTGTCGAAGGTGGGCTTCTCAAACTCCACAAACGTCGATATCGCTTGTCGCTTTCTGCTCACCGCTGGCATAAGAGCCGAAAACGCCTATTTTCCTGACGCTATACCGCTCTTTTATCTCCTCTTCATGCGCTCTTAAGGTTTCAATCGCATACATGCCGCATCCTCTCGGGTGACCTTTACCCTCAATCGACCTCTTCTCTCAACTCTCTTAATAGACTCCCAAATACTTGAAAGTTCTCTTTTACCGTTTCGTACACATCCATAGCCGTCTCCTGATCGTAAGTATGTGATGTCAGGTTTCTCGCTTCGAGAAGTTCCAACCATCTTTCCTCGTCTTTGATCCATCCCATACTGTATGCCAGTTTCAGGCATCCCTTCGGAGATTTGCAATCATAGCCAACTGCCTTTGCAGCCAGCTTCACAGATTTCCAAGCCGTCTCGAAAGTAAACTCAAATCGCTGGATGACGGCATCTGTTACAATGTCTAATTTTAGAGGGTCGTACTCCAGAGCGGCTTTGAGCCTTTCTGTTGCGTTCTCGAAATTTTCAAGTTGCACTTTTGCCTCGATCATAGATATTCACCCCGCTTTTGCGTATAATTGTTTTAAATTCCGGATTCACTCGATTCAGATCGATTATGTCTATGCTCTTGAGAGTGCGCAGTTCATCGATCTCGTCTTTTATCCTTGCGATCACACCAAGCGATATTTTTGATCCTGCATCAACCGCTATATCGAAATCAGAGGTCTCTCTGGCATCGCCTTTCGCTCTTGACCCGAAAAGGGAGATCCGTGCATCAGGGATGTACTTTGTTATTATATTTATGGCATCTGTGAGTATCTCATCCGCGGACAAGGGCTTTGGGTGTGCTATCCGTTTTATGGTATCGCCTCCGGATGATTTGCCCTTATCTTTGCGGTCATGAGGTTGTGGAGAATGGACCTGAGGAGTTCATCGAGGGCAATCTTTTTGTTCTCTTCGGCTTCGATCTTTTTGCCTACGGCGGAGAGGATGTGAATCTGTATGTTCAACAGCGGATCCATGTTGGATATGGTTATGCCCCTGGCCTCTCCGCCATCACTGACGCCCAGCAACACCTTCCCGCCATCCGCATTGGCAAAAGCACAGATTTCTCTGGCTATACCATTTGAGAAGGATTCTTTAAACACCGGGTTATACCCTTCTCCCGGACCGATTAAAGATTTTATCGTATCAGGCTCCAGTTTCATACATTCATCGCCCAACCTCCCCATTCTGTAGCGCAATCCTTCCCGCAAGCACGCAACCACCGCCGCGGTTTCCGCCGATCGGGTTCTTTGGCACGCCAAGCGAGTTCATGCACCGCGCCATCACAGCAGCACCTCTCGCGAGACCATCGTCCACGAAGACGACCTGACTCTCGGGATCATCGAAGAAGTTCATCTTCATGATCCGGTCAAGTATCAGTGCGGGCTTGTTTCCTGTGATTCCGGCTCTCCCTGTGATTCCGATGGCTGTTTCCGTCGTGGCAAGCCCCGCGTCGATCGCTGTCTGCACGAGCCGCTCTACAGAGATCGCAGCGATCGGATCCATCACGGCTGCGATCATCTTGATTCCATCGCTCTCATATATCCTCTTCCCGATCCGGAAAAGCGCGGGCCGGTCGCTTCCGTCCTTGCCGACGTCGCACCCGATCAGGACTACACCGATCGTCTTTGCAGCGTTCGCGTCCACAGGGACGCTGCCGTACCGGTCCCTACCCTCGGGAACGACCTCGATTGAGATGTGTTCGTGCACCTCTTCCGCATACTTCTCTGCCTGCTTTGCCTTCTTGCCGCTTGCTGATGTATTCTCCTTGAAGATGTCAAGAGCCGTCCCGGTCCCGGGGTCCACCAGTCCGGTTCCCTGCACGATCGCGTCCGGTATTGCGCCGGCAAGCCCGCAGAAGTTCCCGATCGTCTTTGCATACGGGGTATCGCTGTTCGTGATCCTGCCATCGAGCGTTGTTCCGAAATCGAGCGAGAGGCACGGGTTTCGAAAATCAACGTCCGCCCATTTTGCGCCTTCCTTGATGCCTGCCGTCGCAAGCTCGCCCTCCATCTCGTTTGCGACGATCTCGACTCCGGTGGCCCCTGTCGGCGGCAGCACGCCAGCGACAGCGCCAAGAAATGCAACCTTCTCGATCAAGCTGTGTTTCTTGAACTGCTCAGGGACCGTATCGATGGACATCGCCGGAGTCATGTGCTTTGGCGACACTCCCGCTTTCAAGCAGCCATCAGCCAGTGCAAGGACGAAATTTCCAACCTCATCCGGCGATGCGAATCCCGCGACAACACCTGTTGACCGCACCACGAAATGAAGGTTCGTCTCGATATCGAGGTTCGCCTCATTGAGGCAGTCTATGATCGTCCCGGAAACCAGTTCGGATACCGACTCGCGGGTAAACGGAACTCCGGTGAGTGTCTTTCCGAAGACCTCTTCCCCCGCCTTTGGTGGGCGCACGTCCCGCGTCATCCGCACGGTCTTGTTCACATGTTGCGCCATTCCGGTGCTCATATTGGTTGCTGTAAGTATGCACTTGGTCGTGGTATTCCCGACCTCGACTGATGCTGCGATGTAATAATCCTCGATCTCTTTTTTGTAAATCGACATCGGGTCGGGTTTGATGCGTACCACATCTATCGGCTCACTCTTCGCGATCCTTGGTTTTGGTCCGAGTATCTTCTTGATAAAACTCATAAACGCTATTTTCTGCGACAAGTTATTAAAGTTAGAGTCGCGTAGTGGTGAGGGGTACATGAAAATCGAGGGTGCCGTTTTCAACGCTGAAGAACTTTAAATTTGTTCACACATAACCTTCTTGATCATGATTATCTGGAATATGCTCGAGTAATGTGTGGCAAACAGATAACCCTCAATCTGTGTAATCTGTGTAAATCAGTGGCGGATAAGGGGTTTTAGCCACAGATTAACACTGATTCCACTGATTCTATCCACAAGTTACCCGAGCAGGTACCTTATCTGTGCCACATTCAGTATTTGCCGTCTTTTCTGCTAATACAAACTCTTAAAAAGATGAATGGTACAAATAAACGAAGTGAAATGCTGGAAATGTTAATCACCATAGGACTTTCGTTATCGTCAGCAATCGGAATCGGTGATACCATTGCTTTGGCGGGTCTTGCTAAGGGATTGATTGGAAGGATTGGAAAAAAAGATGCTTTCGGTATTCTGAAAAAAGCGTTAGATAAAACCATAAAAGAAGCGGGGGACGCTGAGGCTAAAGACATTTTAAAGAGTTTGAAAGATGATAAAAAGATACGGCGCGAGCTGCATGAGAGATTAGATGTGAGTGAAGAGACCAGAAGGTCATTGGTTTCTCAATATTTTAATGGGAGAGACGACGTTCTTGAAGATTTAGCGAAGAACTACTATGAGTTGTTTTGTAAGGCGGCGATTAAGAAAGATGGGGCGTTTAAGGAGTTTTGTAGTTACTGAACTCATAACTTTAGCGAAACAAGGGATCACCACAAACGAAACGGTAGAAAGCGTTGAGAGATATTTAGAGGAGATAACAGAAGATCTCAAAAGGATAAAAGAAGCTGAATCGAGACAATTTTTGATTACCTCAGATTTAAACGAAGTGGGAAGTGAGATTTCAGGGGGTATGCCGGAGATTGGATATGTTGAACGAGACGAGATCAAAGAAGTGAAGGACGCGCCGAAGACCACAAACAAGTTAATCGTTACCGGGAAGCCTGGAGCAGGTAAGACCCGATTTATGTTGAGAGTCCTCGAAGACTTCGATTGCGATAGGTTCGTTGTGATAAGGAGATTCTTCAGGGAGGATGGAATAACCATTCTGGATGCTGAATTACAGGAGTTCGATTCTTTTGTTGTGGTCTGGGACGATCTACACAGAGCAAAGGATGACCTCGTCAAATCAGCCATCAAACAGATTGAGCAGTTGGCAAGGGAGAAGGATAGGAGATTTCTGTTCATCGGTACATCGAGGGCATCGGATAAATATTATGGATTCGAGCCTCGTGAAAAAGAGATGGGACCAGTATCAATTTGGGGCACTGGGGATCTGACCAAAAAATCCAGTAACACTGGCAGGGATCCGGGGTGCCCAATAGCATACGTTCCAAACCATCACCTATAAGATTATCTGCCAGATAGTATTCACCATAATTTCCAGATTTTTATCGACCCATGACTGGCGATTCTTCTTTATTCTCTGCCCAACGATTCCCATAAGGTTTTCGACGTGATTATTGTTGTCAGGGATCTGTATTCCTCTTGATGTCAATTCTGCGAAGAGTGTTACTTTACCAGCGGTTCTGAGAATAAATTTAGCAGTATTACTGTCTTTGTTCCTTGATAGCAGCTCATTAGCGATTGACAGCAACTCTTTTTGAGTTGTGTCTATTCTCCATTCGAGCCTTGCAAAATTACGATCTGTTCTGTGCTTTTTCACCGAGTTCCTCAACGTGGAAATTATCCCGCTTATCTCTTTTTTGAGCTTCATTCGCTCATCTTTTGGATATTGCTCTTTCCACAAGTAATACATCGATGTTTTGACAAAATGATTTGTGCATTGTTGTATTTTGTATCCATAGTCTTCCAAATGCCGCTGTAAATTATCGTCGCCGTCGCAGATGGCATATATTTCGTTGGATATGTTGTAATTCTCTCTGATGTGGGATAAAACCTTAGACCAGCTCTTAACAGCACCCAGATACAGAAGAAACTCTTCTCCAGTTTCTAAATCGAGCCCCAACGCGCCTTTGATGCTGGGGCGACCGCCCGACCTTCTCTTCGATTTGGTGTCATCGATGATTATGGCATCGATCGTTTGCGTCGTATTGCGAATAAATCGGATTTCTTACAGGGAGTATATCGCTTTCGTAAAATATCTTCTTCAACTTAAAAGAACTCACCTTAATCCCCTGCAAGATGCCGATTAGAAAAGATGCCTCCGAAAACGAGACGATTGTGCAGAGATATTTCCACGAAAGATAGTGTATGGAATCAAGCAGAGTTTTATCTCGATTGTGCAAATAAGGCACTATGAACGTTTTTTCCCCGTTTCATCGAGCATTCTCTTTGCATGGAAGTTAAATTCAAAATGGGGTGTTTTGATGTGTACTTTTTTGCTTCCCTTTCTCACTTTCGCTTGTTGTGCCAGATCATCCTGCAAACTGTCGAGATACTTCCTTGCCGCCTGCCCGCAGATGTCCTGGGCAAGAATCTCCCGTTCGAGATCTTCTATGCTATTGACTGCGTCATCGTTGATCTCAACTTCAATAGTCAGTTTTCGTTCAGGCATGTACGATTGGATGGGCGATGTTTTTATTAAGACTTGTTATGAATCGTCCGGGAATGAATACTGTGCCCTAGTAAAAACTGGTCCCAAAGTGTTTCACCTTGTGCTTCGATCTGCGAGGTAAGATCAGAAACGACGATGTAATTTACTGCGGGCTTTCCATCTACCTCGTGACTCTGGATGCGGATGTGATAATCGAGATCAGGAAAATGCAGGCGGAAGACAGAGTGCTTGAAAGAATTGTAGCTCTCACGTTGAGGAAGTTGAATGGAGAGGATGTTTCTGATGAAATAGAAGAGGTGGAGAAGATGGATGGACTGGAAGATGCGAATGCACTTTCAGGTCTGTTGAAGATGTTTTGAGTCTTCAAAAATCGAAGAGAGCCTGCTGCACAGTGTTTTTCTTGACCTGTTTTCTCTTGCGCACCTCGGCATTGCTTGCAACGCCGATTCCGAAGTCGTGCAGCCCTTTCTGTCGTGAGTCGTAGTTCAGTGTCTCGTGCCCCACACCGAACTCGCGGAGTATCCGCTCGACTGGAGGCAGTATCTGCTTTTTTATATAGTAATCAACATCAAGCGAGATGTTTCGCTCTTTCACATACTCCGGATCCTCCGCACTATCTACAAAAAGCCCTTTTCCAGCGATGATCACGAAAGGAACACGGTCGCCGATCGCCGGAACAGCCCCGCCGCGGCTGCGTATCTTCTCTACCACCGTGATATGCGGCTGTTTACTCTTGTAACTCTCCTTTTTCTTGGTGTATCTTCTGGTAAGGATCAGATCTTCCACGAGATCCCAATCCCTGCTCACATCGAGATTCCTGACACGATCCACGACGCCACGAACATAATCTACCGCATCATCGACTCTTCCTTCCTTCAAGACAAGTTCAAGTACTCTGTTGAGAGTTTGCGATGTCAGGCCGCACCAGTCACGCCTGACGGTCTCCATCCCTTTGACCTTTATCGAATCCTTCCATCCGTCATCGGTTTTTTCGAAAGCCCATAGCGCATACCTCTTCTTTGCTATGAATATCGCCCTGTGAACGATCGATTCAAATTCAAGTTCCATCGGATCTGGCAATTCACGAGAAACCATGCCAGCAACCGTTTTTCCGATCGATTCTGCATCATCGAGCGATACCCCGCCGTTCTCGTTCTCGCCCTTACCCTCGCCCCCACCCTCGTGCTCCGGTATGATCTTGACAAAGACGCTGTCCGTGTCCCCGTATACCACCGATAGCGAAAACTCCTTCCCGTCAGGGAGGCGTATCGTTCCGATCGACTCATCGATCAATTCCTTCGTGTCGGTGATGTTCTTGCGCCCGAAACTGGTCACCGCGTTTGCCAGAACGAGACTGTACAAACGGGCCCTCGCATATCCGGAATATCCATAAAAGCTGTTTAACAGAATCTTGAGTGCATTCTGGGTCGCATCCAGCACCCTGTGCTCTTCTTCGCCCGCGGATCGCATCTTCTTCTTCGTCTCTGTCCGCCGGTCCAGTAGGTTTTCGAGAATGCCCGGAACGATGCCTTTGTAGACCTTAGCAGGGACGAATTCACCTCCGGATGGTGCCCTGATGAGATCGAAATCCTGAACCGGTTCGGATTCGGATTCGAGCGATCCGGTGTGCCCTTCTCCGGTTACGACGGTGCTGTAGCATAGATTGTGCGCCATCATGATCGTCGGGTACAGCGATTTGTAATCGAGAACCACGACGTCCTTTAGAAGCCCGCGCACCGGTTCGAGCACTGCACCGCCTTTCAGTTCCTCTGAATCGCTGTACCGTTTGCCCATGAGCTCGTGTTCAGGTCTCGGCGGGATCACGCGGTCCCTCTTCTTAAATTCCCGAAACATCAGGTTCTCGACCATCGAACTCTGCCCACCGTCCAGCACATCCTGCAGCAGCGCCCCGCTCACCTGCGAAAGCGCAACGTACTTGTCAAGCAGTTTCAGATTGAGTAGCAGGCGAAGCGCAAGAACCGAATCGCGGCGTGCGTATTCGATGAACTCGGCAAGTTTTTCGCCATCATCGTTCCAGTACTCGCCCATCTGCTGGAGCGAAACATCGAACTTCTCGATGTCAAGCAGCGTCCTTGCCACGTTCTTCAGCGTGTACTGCTTGATGCTGTATGCCCTGCGGACCAGCGGCAGAACATCGGCAACGATCCTGCCGGTCACTGATACGTGCGTAACAATTCCGATCTTCCGGCAGAAGACCGCTCTGTTGTCCCTGCCGATCTGGCACGAGAACCGATTCCCCTCTGCCTCAAGCACCTCGACCCGCTTCATGATGTATGGAAAGTCGAACTCGTTTGAGTTGTACCCGAGAATCACGTCAGGATCGTAGTCCCGCACAATCTCAAAAAACCGGTTCAGAAGATCTGCCTCGTTCGTAAAATGATCAGTGCCATCACAACCGCAATCCGCCTCTTTCCCAACGAGAACAAGCGTCTCCAGTGTTCCCTGATGCGCAGGCTCGAACGCAAGCGAGATCATGATGATCGGCGAGCGGTCAGCAGTTGGAATGCCCCCATCGACGAGACACTCGATATCGAATGCGAGATACCGCATCGGCGCATTTTTGGCAATCTCGGCAGGCGTAACCTGCGATACGACGGTCACCTCGCTATCGACTCCGCGGAGGTACGCGGGCTCTGATGAGCAGGCTTCGTCCAGTGTCCGCGCCCATCCCATGCCAAAGATGTTAGTATCGATCATGAACCGGTTTTTAAACATGATATCGGTCTCGTACACCCGGTCTGCATACCCCTGTACCTCGTCCCGGATCGTCCGCACATCCTTTGGCATGCCAACGACCACCTTTAGCATCTTTTCCGGATGCTCCTGATAGCCGACTGGTTCGTATCTCGAAACGGTTTCCATTCTCTTGATTTCAGGAATCCCCCTAAGCGAGTCCTCGATGGAAGCGGGCTGGACATAGAAATACGGCTCAAAATCCGGGACGAAACAGCAGACGCTTTGTCCATCCTGGTCGCGTCCGAAGAGTCTCACAACCGGCTTTCCGTTATCGAGAATGTAATCGGAATCGATGATCTGAAACTCCATTATGCGTCTCTTGATGGTGCATGATACTTATGGTTTGCCAACGTTTTCAACCGCAGCTTGCAGGATCATGAGTGCATCGAGCGCGGTTACACGTTTATCATCGTTTATGTCCGCATCGCCGCGCCACTCTCCCGTGACAGCCAGATCAAGTGCGATTACTGCATCGGTCGGTGTGATCTTGCCATCGCCATCAAGATCGCCGCGCATCGTATCCAGATGGATCGGTGCGCTTGTCAGTATCTTTGTTCTGTTGCTGAAGAGAACTTCGCCATTTATAGAATAGTGAGTGACGTTCACAAGGCTCACCTCGAAGGCAGAATCCGCGAACCGGCTTATGTTGTGCAGTGTACCGGTTATAATTGGGTTATCCGGATCAGGCATCGAAAAACTCCTGTTGGTCGCTACAACCATACTATCTCTTGTGCCGTTAATGTTCAAATCCAACAATGCAACGGCAGTACTATCCCGATCGATTCCCCTGCACATAAGCGCACATCTCTCTCCAAGACGCCATACCCTGACCTTATCCCCAATCTCCTCAAAACTCGTGGTCCAGATGTCTGAATCATCGCTTTCCAGAGCATACGCGACCTTCAACTGGTGCGGCGATGGGGAGAAGACCGGAGACGATTCGTCTGATGGATTGTTCGTCAATCGTGTCTTTCCGGTTCCATCGGTATTCATCACCCACAGATCATAATCATCACCGCTGCCGTATCGATGGGCATAGACGATACCTCCGATCGGGCTTTGTGCTGGCATGTATTCGTCTGCTGCTGAAGATGTCAGTTGCTGTCTATTCGAGCCATCGATATCCATAGACCACAGATCATGGTTGCCAGATTCGTCAGATACATACACGATCTTTGAGTAGATGGCTGCGGGATGGGTCTCGTTCGAAAGGGAGTCTGTTAATTGCATCGCTCCGGTTCCGTCTGTATTCATGATCCACAGATCAAAGTTTCCGGATCGGTTGGATGCAAATACCATCTTTGGTTGTGAGGACGAAAAACACCAACCTGGCGGATAAGTACCGCCACCACCGCCACCGCCATGGCATGTATTCACACAAAACATCCAGTTCATAGAGTCATTGATCCCACAAGTATTGTTCACGAAGACTGTGGCGTTGTGCGTACCATTTAGAAGCGGTTCAATCGGAGTATAACTGATACATGACTCAGTAATCGTTGCATCTGATGTAACATTCACGCAATCGACATAGATCGTCACCGTTTCCATATCACCGTAACCGACCGAGATATTTGCACCAATGGTCGGTCTGTTGTTGCATATCCCTTGAGGTTGGTGGTTTGTGATATAAGTGATCGTGAAATCTCGCAGCCCGTAACCGACTGTATGCCAATCGCTCTTCACCTCTACTATGAAATTATGGTCCCCGCAGTCCGGTGGTTCAGTCGGAACATAACTTACATGAGAGTCTGCAATGTTTGCGTGTGGGGTTACATCGCTCCGGTCCACTGACAGGTTCACTGCGGATATGCTGCCATAAGAGCACGAGAAATTAGCACTGATCGCTGGCACGTTGTTGTCTATGGTGCCGGATGGTTGCATATCAAAAATCCATGGTCTCGGGACATAGACCACGGCTTTCTCATAAAACCCAAGACCGCACAAAATTCTCTTCACTAATCGCGACACGACTCGTCAAGATCTTTCTCTAAAATTCTCCGGAGTCTCC
>JGI24025J20009_10003518_pt1 | contig 10618 bp, 8 predicted proteins | sample Cruoilmetagenom3_FD_20009 | JGI IMG/M metagenome (IMG submission 20009) | reverse complement strand
CCCACCCCAAGATGAGATCTCCCACCGGTTTAACCGGGTAAGGCCGCAAGTAGACTACTTGCTTGATAGGCGGCATGTGTAAGCAGAGTAATCTGTTGAGCTAAGCCGTACTAATGGCCGAGGCCTTGACCTACACCAGGCTGAGCACAAAACCGAGTAGACAGGAAGGAAGAATTATGATTAGGCATGTCGTTATGCTCAAGTTCAAGCCCGAGGTAAGTCAGGAACAGCAGGTTGAGCTTGCCAGGATGTCAGTGGAAGCGCTGGGAAAGATACCCGGCGTCAAGAATATCATCGCAGGACAAGCTTTGGACATTGAAGGGAAACCAGCATTCGATGGAGCTCTATTCGTTGATTTTGCCGACGAGGATAGCTTCAAGGCATATCTAGAGCATCCAATGCATAGGGCGGCAGAGGCACAGCTTCCTGTCGTGTGCAGCGACATCAAGATTCTGACCTGTTTGTACTAGCACAATTTCGACGCGGGGTAGAGCAGTGGTAGCTCGTCGGGCTCATAACCCGGAGGTCGTTGGTTCAAATCCAACCCCCGCCACCAAGACAAAGATAAGGGGAGCGATAATGCTCCCCTTCAATTTTTGAGGCCAGCAACCTAACAGTTAGAGGTACATTGGAGAGGGGTAATATTTTGGACGATTATTACTTGCTGTGCTATTTTCTCAGTGGAGGGGAGGGCGACGTTATAGTGTTGGATATGGCGCGTCCGGGAAACGAGATTCTACGGGCTGTTCAACTTCGGCAGTGATATCTGCCGCCAGAATTATGATGAGCTTTACCAGCCAGATAGGATGCTCCTTTGAAGTCTGGCGAGCGGCACATCCCCATCTGATGTGCTATGTCTTACTTTCGCCTAGTTTGAGCCTAAGCATAGCGGAGGCTATTCAAAATCCCTTTACTCTCAATAGCTGCCATAGTGGCAAGCGATAGTCTAACATTGCTGACTGTTTCCTCAATGAGATTCCGACACCGATTCAGAAACTTATCTCCTGACGTGTCGCGTCATCGTCACTAATAGTGAAGCCGACGTCGCGGCTGGGAGTTCATCCCCGCGGACTTTGTGCAGAGCTCTCAATTAAGTTGCCACCCCGGCAGCAGTTTTCCATCAGCATCAAAGGGCGGCTCAATCTCAATTGGCTCGTTGAAGTCGTAATACACCCCTACATAACTGTAGGTGCCCACCCCGCCGTCACTTGCGAAAACTTGCCCATTGTGCTTTATCTGCCTGATGAGGTAATCATCCTTACCTATCCATACCTCAACCACTTCTTCAGTTGCAGCCGCCTGCTCCTCTATAAATTCTACGTCTTCCTCATACCTTGGATCTGTCGAATCTAAAGCGGCTTTAGTCTTTTCTGCCCATCGTTCCATATCAACCTCTCCCCGAAGATGGAAACAGTCTTCTCCTGCAATCCTTTCATCAGGTAGTTTTTCTATTTTGGTCAATAAATCAAGGAGGCTCAGGGTATCCTCTTTGCTGGGAGGCCAAACGTAGATACTGATAGACCGCACATTGTCCGTAGTGTTGTCCACCCCCCATACATACTGCTTATCCCCGATAGTAATGACCTCGAACGTACTGGTGCCTAAAGTGAATTTACCGCGGTAGCGGTCGGGAGCTGCATATTCTACCTCGGAGTCCCATATTGTAGTTTCTCCATTGTGGGTGGAGACGAAGGAACTGCTCTCTCGATACGAAAGCAACCCCTCAGTTGTCGCATAAGCCTTCGCCATGATACCACTCGGGAAAGAGCCCCAGGGTTGCAGCACCAGAAGAACTATCAAGACAATCACTACCGGAATAGCCGCTAGCGCCGGGCGCATCCAGTGCCGGGCCGGTCGGTTATGCATATCTTTGATTTTTGACATCGTTGACCCTTTTATATCTGGCATAGTCGGTACTACCCTAAGGGATGTAAGCTGCTGGCGAACTTTCATATAGTCAGCCAGCGTTGCTTGGCATTGGCTACAACTATCTAGGTGCTCCTTCACAAACTCCCGCTGCGTGCGAGGAAGCTCACCATCCGCATAGGCAGATAATAATTCCTCTAAATCCCCGCATTTCATTTGTTCTCACCTCCTCGGTATAACCTTCTGAATTTCTGTTTCCCTCTCGCCACTCGCTTACGTACGGCATCCTCTGATATTCCGAGAGTTTCAGCAATTTCTTTGTATTTGAATCCTTCCACAAAATGAAGCACCAGACATATTCTTTGTTCTTCGGGCACCTCAGACAGAGTCTCCTGTATTGCCATCTTCTCACCGACAAGGCTTGCTTGGTTTTCCGTGATCGGGATATCGGACGTCTTGCACTCATCAAGAGGAATGAAGGACAACCGTCTCTTCCGTCGATGGTGTCGCAATGCGTTGTTGGTGGCAATACGATAAAGCCACGCCTTCAAAGAGAGGTCATCTTTCGTCTTCAGAATGCCTTTGTACGCTTGAAGGAACGTATCCTGTGCCAGATCCTGTGCCATTTGATAGTCTCCTGTCAATCGGTAAAGGTAGCGCTGAATCGGAGCCTGATAATGCTCAACAATTTCAGCAAAGGCGTCAACCTCGCCGGCTCGCACCATATCTATGATCTGTGCTTCTTCCAAAAATTAGCGCTCCTTACATCTCCCTAATAATTATAATGCTTGAGACGTTCAAAACCGGACAAGACTACCTAAAATTATTTTATAGCAGAGGAATAACCTGAGGTCGTTGGTTCAAATCCACCCGGCCACCAAGTCAAATCTAAGGGGGAGCGATAATGCTCCCCTTCAATTTTTGGAGCCAACAACCCAAATACTAAGTGGGGCTGCAACACCCGGCTTGGAACCCCCACCTTCAGGCGTTGCCCAACAATTAGCCCAACAAATGCTGGTAACCCTCATTTCTCTAATAGCTTTATAAGCCCGCTGGCCCTTTTACCCTTGCCACCAAGGAAACATAGCGCCTTTTAGAGATTAATAGATTTCCTCCCCGTACATCATATGATGGCCTTCCTGTTTAATCATCGGCATCACTTCCTTTAGAAATTCCTGGAATTGCTGAGATGGGACATCTCTCTGGTAGAATTCATCCAGGTTATCCACATGCAGGATGCCGACATAGGTATAGGGGGACTCCCCCGTCACCGCCCCCTTTATCCTGACCAACTCGAACTTCCTAACCGAGGGCAAGCTCTCCAGGAAGGGGCCTTTGATATTTTTTGCGTGCTCCCGGTACTGCTCATCAGTCACACCATCGGCCAGGTTGTAAACGGAAATTTCCTTTCCCATCTTGGCCCTCCTTTCTCAAGATTTTGCTTTAACTGGGAAATGACTGACCAAGTCAGATGTTAATACAAATAATTCGGTTTGACAATGTATGGCCATTATAGCGTCCTTTCATAATTCCTGTGTTACTAATCTATTTGTACTAGCTCAAAAGGGTCATTGACGCTTCCTTCGGTATTGATACAATAACACTTCGAAAGGGATACACGTGAAAAGAATTAGCAGTTTCTTAATTGTGTCAGCGCTAATTGCAGGAATGGTAGGCTGTGTTAGTGTTAAGTGCGATGTCACTATCGTCAGTACAGCTGGAGGGTCGGTAACCACCCCTGGAGAGGGGACTTTTACTTATGACGAAGGTGAAATGGTCAACCTTTTGGCCGAGGCTGAAGAGGGCTACCAGTTTATCAACTGGACTGGTGATGTGGGCACCATCGCTGATGTTCATGACGCCTCAACTACCATCACCATGAACAGAGACTACTCCATCACCGCTAATTTTGAGACTTATGAGATAGGCGAATATCCCATAATATATGTTCCATCCACAATCAAGGTCATGATGGATGATGGTTCAGTTGAGATGATGAATTTGGATGAATACGTGAAAGGAGTGGTTGCAGCCGAAATGAGTTCAGACTGGCCTATAGAAGCGCTAGAAGCTCAAGCTGTGGCTGCTCGGACATTTGCAGTGTACAACACACACCATGACCACTGTAATGTAGATGTATGCACGGACCCCAATTGCTGTCAAGCATGGAAAGGCCCACCATATGATTCGACAATTGTAGACTCAGTTACATCTACATGCAATGAGGTTATTATCTACAATGGCACCATTATCAGAGAAGCATTGTTCTTTAGTCATTGCGACGGTCACACTCGAAATAGCGAAGACTATAATGGGTGGGACTATGTACCATATCTTAGAGGCGTGTCTTGTGGCTGTGCCGACGCATATGGATGGACAGACCATAATAGTCACGACGTAGGCATGTGTCAATATGGTGCCAGGGTTATGGCGGAGCAAGGCTTTAGCTACGTAAACATTTTGAAGCATTACTATAGTGGCGTTGCGATTGCAACTGCGCAGACTGGCCAGATTGTAGTAAGGCTTTGCAGCCCTGCCGAGTTGAGGGTTTATGATCCTCAAGAACGCGTCACAGGCTTGGTGGATGGAGATGTGAAAAATGAAATACCCTATTCGGATTACCATGACCACACTGTTACAATATCGCTCCCCTCGGGTTTATATAGATATGAAATAGCGGGTGTAGGGGAAGGAACCTATGGATTAGACATAGCTTCCATTGAAGACGATGAAGCTACCAGCTTTATTGCCACTGATATTCCTGTAGCATCTGGGGCTGTCCACCACTACACTATCGACTGGGATGCCCTCGCACAGGAAGAAAAGGGAGTGACTGTCCAAGTTGATGAGGACGGAGACGATACTATTGACTACACCCTGACAGCAGGCAGCGCGCTTACTGGCGATGAGTTTGTGCCATCTATTCAGTACGACCTGAGCATCTCCAGCAACGCCGGTGGTTCGGTAACCACTCCCAACGAGGGAACTTTCATGTATGACGCTGGCACGGTGGTTAGCCTGGCGGCGACCCCAGCTACCGGATACCAGTTTGTCAACTGGACTGGCGATGTGGGCACAATTGCCAATGTGAACGCTGCCTCAACCACCATCACCATGAACGGCGACTACTCCATAACGGCTAACTTTGAGGCGATTCCGGCCGGTCAATATAGCCAGACCATCTCCAGCACCGCCGGTGGTTCGGTTAATATGCCGGGCGAAGGGACTTTTAGCTGCGATGTGGGCGTGGTGGTCATCCTGGTGGCGACCCCAGCTAGTGGCTACCAGTTTGTCAACTGGACTGGCGATGTAGGCACCATTGCCAATGTCAACGCTGCCATAACCACCATCACTATGAACGACGCCTACTCCATCACCGCTAACTTTGAAGAGATACCGGAGTACGACCTCACTATCGCCAGCACCGCTGGAGGTTTGGTCACACTACCCGGTGAAGGGGCTTTCACATATGACGCTGGCACGGTGGTTAGCCTGGCGGCGACCCCAGCTAGTGGCTATCAGTTTGTCAACTGGACTGGCAATGTGGGCACCATTGCCAATGTCAACGCTGCCTCAACCACCATCACCATGAATGACAGCTACTCGATAACGGCTAACTTCGAGTCGATTCCGGCCGATCAGTACAGCCTGACCATCTCCAGCACCACTGGTGGCTCGGTCATAGTACCTGGTGAGGGGACTTTCACATATGACGAGGGAACAGTAGTCAGCCTGGTGGCGACCCCAGCTACCGGCTACAAGTTTGATAACTGGATTGGCAATGTCGGCACCATTGCCAATATCAATGCTGCCTCAACCACGATCACCGTGAATGACAGCTACTCGATACAGGCTAGCTTTTTGGAAGCCCCATCAAGCCCTCCTGGGATAAGCTATACTGAGGCAGAAGCTGAGGAACTAGTAACTGTACTGGTCAATGCCGAAAGACAGCAGTTTAGCCTGCCTGCTCTTAGCGAAGACCAACTTTTAACCAGTCTAGCCAGGGAGCATAGTACTAGCATGGTTGAGAACAATTTTTTCAGCCATGCCAGATATCCAGGGGAAAGGAGTTTTAGTTATGGCCAGCCTCCCGGGACTATACGAGGAGAAAATATAGCAATGATACCTACCAGACAGGTGATTCCAGGTCCTTATCTTTCTCTACAAGAAGTATGTGAGTGGGCAGTCTCAGTTTGGATGAGTAGTTCTGGACACAGGGGAAACATACTGGAACCTCGTTACACTAAGACAGGTGTGGGGGTTTCATTTTCAGAGGGGGGAGAATACTTATATATAACCCAAATGTTTGAGGGCGCTTACTAGGAAGTCGGGTAATGCCTAACCCCGATTAGCTTTCCCTGAAATCTCATTCGCAAAGCCCTATTTCCGAAGCAATTCAAATACAGTCCGCAAAAAATTGGGCCTCAGCCGGCGGTACCCCCGACGCCCTCCGCAATTCCACCGCGCGTATTAGTAAGCGTATAACCTATTGGTTGGTGGTTCGGAGCAAGACGTCCATCCAGCCGCCTGTGGCGACCTAGCTGATAAGCGTCCAGCCGACATCACACTGCCCCTCGTCGTTGTTTCCCACGGCGACTATGGTGCCGTCGGACTTAAGCCCCATCGTGTGCATAACGCCTGCAGCGACCTGGACGATGTCCGCCCAGTTGCCGACATTGCACTGTCCGTTGTAGTTGTCTCCCACGGCGACCAAGGTGCCGTCCTCCTTAAGCCCCACCGTATGATAGCCGCCTGCAGCGACCTGGATGATGTCGGTCCAGCCGCTGACATCACACTCTCCGTCGTCGTTCAATCCCACGGCGACCACAGTGCCGTCGGACTTGAGGCCCACCGTGTGGCAGGCACCTGCGGCGACCTTGTTGATGTTCATCCAGCTGCCGACATCGCACTGCCCGTACTTGTTGTCTCTCACGGCGACCACGGTGCCGTCGGACTTAACCCCCAACGTGTGGCGGGCACCTGCGGCGACCTGGGTGATATCCGACCAGCCGCCGACATTGCACTGCCCGTCGCTTGTTGTCTCCCACGGCGACCATGGTGCCGTCGGACTTAAGCCCCACCGTGTGAAAAGCCGCCTGCGGAGACCTTGGTAATATCCGTCCAGTTGCCGACATTGCACTGCCCGTTGCTGTTGTCTCCAATGGCGACCACAGTGCCGTCGGACTTGAGACCCACCGTATGATAACCGCCTGCGGAGACCTTTGTAATATTCGTCCAGCTGTCGACATTACACTGCCCGTCGCTGTTGTCTCCAATGGCGACCACAGTGCCGTCGGACTTAAGCTCTACCGTGTGAGAGCCGCCTGCGGCGACCTGGGTGATGTTTGTCCAGCCGACATCACACTGCCCCTCGTCGTTGTTTCCCACGGCGACCACCCTGCCATTGTCCTTAAGCCCCACCGTGTGACGTTTGCCTGCGGTGACCTGGATGATGTCCGTCCAGCTCTGGCTGCCGACATCGCACTGCCCCTCGTCGTTGTTTCCCACGGCGACCATGGTGCCGTCGGACTTAAGCCCCACAGTGTGACGTTCGCCTGCGGCGACCTGGGTGATGCTTGTCCAGTTGCCGGCATTGCACTGCCCGGAGGTGTTCAATCCCACGGCGACCACGGTGCCGTCGGACTTAACCCCTACCGTGTGAGAGCCGCCTGCAGCGACCTGGATGATATCCGTCCAATTGCCGACATTGCACTGCCCGAAGTCATTTTTTCCCACGGCGACCACGGTGCCGTCGGATTTAAGTCCCACCGTGTGCCCGTATCCTCCAGCGGTCTGGATTATGTCCGTCCAGTTGCCGACATTGCACTGTCCGTGGGAATTGTCTCCTGCGGCGACCACAGTGCCGTCCGACCTAAGTCCCACCGTGTGCAAGTCGCCTGCGGCGACGCGGGTGATGTCTGTCCAGCCGACGACATTGCACTGCCCGTCGGCGTTGTCTCCCACAGCGACCACGGTGCTGTCGGGCTTGAGACCTACCGTGTGAGAGCCGCCTGCGGCGACCTGGGTGATGCCCCTCCAGTCGCCGACATTACACTGCCCGTGGGCGTTGTCTCCTACAGCGAACACCCTGCCGTTGTCCTTAAGCCCCACTGTGTGAAGGCTGCCTGCTGCTACCATGGGGGTACATTCGGGCCCAAAGTGAGCCGCTATGCACTCGTGGCGACAGATCAGGATGCCAGTTATGGCAGCGTCGACGTTGTCCACATAGCCAGTCCACTCGACGAAGCGGTAGCCCTCGTCAGCCTCGGCTACCAGCTCCTGCGTCGGACCACATTGGGAAACAAAATAGGTAAAAGTACCCTCTCCAGGGACGGTTACCGATCCCCCCTCGGTGCTGTCGATAGTGAGTGTGCAAAAAGGATTACAGCCTGCCATCCCGGCAATTAAGGCTACCGTAATCAAAAAGATGCTAACTCTTGCCGCGTGATGGCGTCTCTTCGAACTAGGTATTATCTTCATAACCCATATTCGCCTTACAGTACTCAGGGTACTATTATATGATAACATTGTTAAATTCTCACTAAGGAAGTTGTCAGTAGTTTTTGTGCGGTGTCCAAGATATATTATAGAGTTAAGGGTGACAATCCATTTACCCCTGATTTATTCAAACACATATCAACAACGAGCAAATGCACAATACCTACCCAAAGTATGCCCCGTTTGCCAATGCAGTAATACCTCTTTGCCCTCATTGACAATATCGCTATTCAGGGATAATAATTACACGAATCTTTCGAGGGCCATCTGATGTCGAAAAAGCTAACGGTAATCCCTGAGCAGTGTTCCGGTTGCAGGATCTGTGAACTCGTATGTGCAATCAAACATTTCGGAGTGAACAATCCCAAGAAGGCGGCGATAAGAGTCTTGACCACATACCCTCATCCGGTCGTGCGAATGCCGATTGTATGCAGCCAATGTAAGGTGCCCGCATGTGCGCAAATATGTCCATCTGATTCCTTGCGATGGCTTGATGGCGTTGTGCACCTGGACGAGGAGAATTGCACTTCCTGTTACAAATGCGTGGAAGCCTGTCCTTTTGGAGCTATATATATACATCCAGATTATGACCTGCCCATCAAGTGTGATATGTGTGGAGGAGACCCGGAGTGTGTCAAGAAATGTCCCAATGGAGCACTCAGGCTCATACCGGAGGCTGCCCTAGGAGAATCCAGGCGTCTCAACAACGTCCTGAGCTACACTCAGATGAAGGAAATCGAGTTCTATGAGAAGGGCGAAAAGAAGGTCATCCGCTATGCCGAGGTAGGAAAAGAAGAGCTATGAGCATAAAGAGCGGATATTTTAAGCAACACCTCCACGTAGACCTTACGAAAGGCACTGCTGAGCGCCGAACCACCGCGGACGCCTTCATCGAAAAGTATATCGGGGGACGTGGCTTTGGAGCGAAGTTGGTGTGGGACAATCTAAAGAAGCATGATTTCAAGATAGACCCACTTGGCCCTGAGAATCTTCTGGTTGTCGCGCCGGGACCTCTGACTGGGGTTTACCTGCCCTCATCGGGAAAGAACTCCTTTGTCGCTATCTCACCAGCCACCGGGCTCTACGGTGATTCTTCCATGGGTGGTGGCTTCGGTATCGAGCTCCGACAAACGGGAACTGATATTCTCTCCGTTACCGGCAAGGCGCCGGAACTATCTGTTCTTTTCATCGACAATAGTGAAACGACAATCCTTCCCATGCCCGAGCTGAAAGGAAAAAGCTGTCTGGAAGCCGAAGGAATGATTAAAGAGCGACTGGGCACCCACGCTGTCCATGTTGCTACGATAGGCATCGGAGGCGAGAACATGGTCAAGTTCGCCTGCGTCAACACCGACTGGAGTCGCAATGCCGGCAGGGCTGGGATGGGCGCAATCATGGGGTCTAAGAACCTCAAGGCAATTGTTGTTCGGGGGCACATGGATCTTCCCGTCTATGATGTGGCCAGGTTAATGGCGGAGGCTGAGCAAGCTTTTAAATATATGGAGGAACACAAGTATTTCAAAATGTGGCAGCAAGAAGGCCTGATGAATGTCATCGATTATGCCAACGAGAAGGGTATTCTGCCTGCATACAATTTCAAGGATAGCGTTTTTGCCAGGCACGACCAGATCAATGGCACAACAATGGTAAATCGCTATAAGATAGGTGATAGTGCATGCTTTTCCTGTCCCATGTGTTGCGGCAATATTTGCCTTGTTAAGAGTGGTAAATATATGGGCACGGTTGTTGAGGGACCAGAGTATGAAACCTGTGCTATGCTGGGACCAAACTTAGGGATTGATAATTTCGCTGCGATACTTTCTGCAAGCCGACTGTGCGATGAACTGGGTATAGATACAATTTCCACAGGTAGCATCGTGGGAGCTACAATAGAGGGGTACGAAAAGGGGGTTTTGTCGCTCAGCGACCTCGATGGCAGGGAGATCGCCTGGGGAGATGAGGATGCCATCCTGGAATTGATACAGAAAATCGCTCACCGGCAGGGCATCGGTGACATCCTTGCTGATGGCTCTCACGGTATTATCGAGAATTGGCCCGAAATGGACAAAATCATTCTTCAGGTCAAGGGCCTTGAGCAGTCGGCCTATGACAGCCGCGCCAGCATTTCCATGGGTCTGGCCTATGCTACATCAGACATAGGCGCACATCACACACGGGCTTGGACGATTGCCAAGGAAATGGAAGAGGGTCAAAACTGGACTGATGACGAGAAGGTTGACACCGTGATATATCA
>JGI24025J20009_10003517_pt1 | contig 10622 bp, 11 predicted proteins | sample Cruoilmetagenom3_FD_20009 | JGI IMG/M metagenome (IMG submission 20009) | reverse complement strand
GAGCTTTGCCACCACTTCCGCGGCCTCTCAACTCCGGACCGTCCGTTGCTGGAGGCATGTATCGCTTCCTACAGCCAGGAGCTGAGCCCCGGCTATTGGCAGTTACGGCCTGAAGATTGGCCCGAAGCGCGAGCAGAGGCACACCGTCAGAGCGTGCGGCTGCTCGTGCAGTTGGGACGCCGGCTGGACTTCACCGTCTGGTTGGCGCCATCGGAGAGGGAACGTTTGGGGCCGGGATGGCAATCTGTCAGCCAAGAGGTTGCCCAGGAGAATGGTGACAGGCAAGGCTGGGCAGCCTGTGCGGTGATCTGGCACGAGGGGGGCGCGCCGGCGCACGGCTTCGCCCTGAGCGACACGGCAGCGCTGTCGCCGTGGTTGGAGCCGCCTCCGCCTGCACTGGCCGAGGTTCCCCGCTGCATCGTCGTGCCCGGCGGACGCAGCGGGCTGCTGGCCTTCAAGCTGCGCTGCTACCCCGAGTACCGCCGTCGCCTGGCAGCCCACGGCTGGATGATTGTCAAGCAGCGCCACCTGCGCCGCCTGGCAGACGTGGAGGACCTGGATCGTGCTGGCTGGCGGGCACGCGTCGGCCTCGACCCCATCGTGCAGCGGCTAGAAGAACAGTTGGCATTGTTCCATTATCCCAACCCGGCCAAGCCGGAACCAAACCACAGACTACACGGATTTCATCAGGTGCAACGCACTTGATCCGCTTCATACTCAACCGTTTGCTTGACCGAATCGCGCTTCAGAACAGCTTGATTCCACAACCGAAGTGCGTTGCACCTGAGCCAGCCTGAGTAACCACGATGAAGCTTCTGTTTGTGCTGACCGTCCAAATGTGCTAGAATAGCATTGGTAGCATAGATTCCCCGGGGAGGTGAAGGGCTGAACTCAACAGAACTGGCCCACAAGATGGTTAACCTGGTAGAGGAGAAGCAGGCTGAGGACATCGTCCTGCTCGACCTGCGCCAGGTGTCCATCCTCGCCGACTACTTCGTGATCTGCTCCGCCACGACGGAGCGACAGATGAGGGCCATCCTCAACACGCTCACAGAGGAGATCAAACAGGAGGGCGTACGTCCGCTGCACGTTGAAGGGACTGCGGGCGGCGGCTGGCTCCTGATTGACTACGGCGACATCATTGTGCACATCTTCGCCCCTGCCCGACGAGCGTACTACCAACTGGAGGAACTGTGGCAGCACACGGCCTTGGTGGTGAAGATTCAGTGATCGGGTACATTAGGTATTGGGTACTGGGTATTAGATATTGGGTGTTGGGCATCGGTGATAGGGCAGTGATCCCGCGATGAGCTTCACCCTCTGTTGATAAGAGGACACAGCCATAGAGAACCCCGCGTCGCTGTTTGACGCGGGGTTCTTTGCGCATAGCAATATGGTGAGCAGACGATCCACTCGCAGCTCGGTCGCCTACTCGAAGATCCAGCGGTCCGTGTCCCGTCCCCAGGAGACAAGCTCGTCGTCGTCGAAGAACAGGGCTATCTCGAAGGCCGCCGTCTCTGGGCCATCGGAGCCGTGGACCAAGTTGCGCCCGACCTCCAGGCTGAAATCGGCGCGAATGGTGCCCGGCGCTGCCTCGGCAGGCCTGGTTGCACCGAGCGTCCGCCGCACGATCTCGATGGCCTTGCGTCCCTCTACTACCAAAACGATCACGGGAGCAGAGGTGATGTAGCGGATCAGCCCAGGGAAAAAGGGCTTCCCTTCGTGTACGGCGTAGTGGCGGCGGGCCAGCGGTTCGTCAATATGTATGAACTTCATGCCCACGATCTTCAGCCCCCGCCATTCCAAACGAGTGATGATCGGGCCGATCAAGCCCCGTTGCACAGCGTCAGGTTTGATGATGATCAGACTGCGTTCCACGCTCTGAAACCTCCTAAGTACTCTGTCAATAATGATAGGCTGATAGGTACAAGCCCTCAAGTCATGTTTGACAACGCATTGGATTGTCATTGCCAACAGTGATGAGGTCTCAGGGATCAGGGAGCCGATCACCGATCAATGAGACCTGGCACCCCGCCGGTTCTCACACCAACCGGTGCACCCCCTTGAGCTGCAGCAGCAGGGTGTCCACCGGTGTTTCACCATAGAGACAGGGGCCCAGAGGGTCCATCACTTCGCCCTGCTCTGGCGTCAGATCGCCCAACAGCACGCGCAGAGTGTTGAGTACCGCGTAAGCGAGCGCCTGCAGGTGGTAGCCTCCCTCCAGGGTGAAGACCAGGCGACCACTGCACAACTCGTCAGCCATGGCCTTCAGGGTCTGTGCGAGATAGGCGTAGCCACTGAGCGAAAGCCGCATCCCCGCCAGCGGATCCTGCCAGTGGGCATCGTAGCCAGCAGAGACGAGGATCAACTGCGGCCGAAACCGCTCCGCCAAGGGCCACAGCAGTTCGTCGAAGATACGCGTGTACCCCTCGTTGCCGACGCCAGGGCGCAGCGGCACATTGCATATGGTCCCCTTTCCCTCACCAGCGCCGATCTCCCGCCAGTCGCCCGTGCCGGGATAGTAGGGGTATTGATGCGTGGAGAAGAAAAGCACCGACGGATCGCGCCAGAAGGTATCTTGCGTGCCGTTGCCGTGGTGCACGTCGAAATCCACGATGAGCACCCGTTCGACGCCGCCCTCGGCCAGAGCGTAGTGGGCGGCGATGGCCACGTTGTTGAAGATGCAGAAGCCCATGCCGCGGCCGGTGAGGGCATGGTGCCCCGGCGGCCGCATCAGGTTGAAGCCACACACTGCTTCGCCCTGTAGCACGGCGGCAACAAGGTTCACCAGACCGCCGGCTGACATCAACGCGGCCTCGTACGAGCGGGAAGCGACGTAGGTATCTGGATCGAGATGGCCTCCGCCCCGCTTGGCCAAACGGCGCACCGAGTCCACGTACTGAGACGAATGCACCCGATGGAGCCGTTCCATGCTGACAGGGGTAGCCTCCACCAGGGTCATGCGGGCCAGCAACCCCTGCTGTTCCAACAACTCCATCGTCCCCTTCAGCCGTTCTCGGTTCTCCGGATGGCCGTACAGGGTGTGCTCTTGCTCCACAGGATCGTAGCAATAGGCCGTGGACATGATACCCCTCGAATCCGCCACTACGACTCCTTGACGTTGATGAGGCAGGAGAGTCGGCCAACGACCAGTGGGCCCAGGCGCTGCGTGAACACCACCTCATACTGTTCGCCAACCACAGCGTCCTTCCTCAGGCTGACCTTGACCGTCACCTTACCCCGCTCGCTAGAGCGCACTTCAAGATCCCTCAGCGTCACTGTGGGAGCGGTGATGTGTGCTAGCGAGCGCTGCGTGCCACGCTCGATGCTCACGCCCTCCGCTTCGAAGTCGGAAGCGAAACGGCGGGTGGCCGTACGCAGTTCCAGTTCCGCACTGGCAGGCAGGTACACGCGGTCAATCTCCAGCGTGAGGCGGCTGAGCTTGCCCCAAATGCCATGCATTATGAAGCGCAGATAACCTGCCTCGCCCGGCGCGAGATCCATCACGGCCAGGTTCTTCTGGGCGATGTTGTTATCCCAGTGCACCGACCAGTCGTGTTGGATGGGGTCGTCGTCAGATTCCAGCCGCACCAGATAGCAGGACAGCATCGTGCCCTCTGGCTGCCACTTCAGTGGCCCGATCACAACAGTGCCCGGTTGCACCGCCGGCACATCTGCCGTCCGCAACAGTTGCCAATTGCACGGCCAGATGGAAGGAGAGAGAGCGCAGGTGTAGACGTGAGCCTTCACGTTGTAGGCCACCGCCTGACCCCTGTTGTGCAGCCGCAGGTAGAGGTAATTCGGCTGGTCAGGGATGGGGTTCTGGTGCACTTCCCCGCCGTCGGCTGCATTGCGCACCCAGATGTCGGGGCTGTTCCAATGCGACCCCTCGCTGGGAACCTTCCCGTCGTCGTCCTCGTTGTCGCGGATGTAGACATCAGCTTCGGTGAAGCGGTCGGCGGCCAAGGCCGCGTAGCAGTGGTCTTCGATGTAGGCATAAGGGATGGTGCCATAGCTCTCGCCCCAGGTGCTCTCATAACCCCAGGGCAGCCAACTGTTGCGCAGGATGAAGTAACCGCCGCCGGGAGCGTCCTCATCATCCTGATACCCGACGATGGCCATGGCATGGCCACCGTTGGCCTCTTCGCCAGGCAGCGGCATGGTGATCTTGCCGTAGCGCTTCACCGCCGCCGAGAAGTACCAGCTATCAAACACGGGGATGGCAAAGGTGATGATCTTGCCCTCCGCCAGGCAGGTCTTCAGATCCCGCACCCGGCTGGGGTTGAGATCAATAATGCGCTCGATCTTGAAGGTCTTGGCATGGTCAAGCGCTTCCTGCGGTGGCGGTCCTTGGCCCTCATCACCGGAGATGTGCTGTGGGTTGTAGGGCCAGTATTGCTCCTCAGGCGCGCCGATAGTCTGCAAACACTCCATGCCCAGGCGAGTGTAGGTGCCAGAGACCGCCGGCAGGCCGTCTTTCTCCTTGCAGTACCAATACACAAACTGTTCGGAGAGATCCATGTCGGCGGGCGACGCGCCAGCAGAGGTCTCCAAATGCTCACGCACAGCAACGCTGGCGAGAGCCACGCACGTTCCTCGGTCCCCCTGGTTGCGAATGGGAGGCAGCTCCTCCCGGTGATCTACCGACGAGGGCAGATCTACGGGATAGGCCACGGTGACGTAGCGGCTGCGAGCGTGAGCCGCTGCGATGATCATCGGCGGGGGAAGCATGCTCCCTGTCAGATAGGCTGTCGTCTGCGCCTTTTTCGCCGCCACCTTAAGTCGTGGAGAGCGCATCTGCGGCACTGTCTGGATGGCCGCGTGTACGATCTCGTCCAACTGCTCGTCGCCTATGCTCAGCGCGGCCGCCAGTCCCTGACGGCCCGCTTCCGACCCGGCAATGCCGACCAGTTCCTGGGCGCTGTCGATCCAGTGCGCTCTCAGCGCATCGGCATGCTCAGGGGAAAGATTGGGCACTTCCTCCACCGGCACGGCCCGCCGGATCAGTTTCCTCTTTCTTCTAGCCATCAGTTCCTTCCTTTACAGATTGAGAACTTCGGTCTTCCATCCTAACCCGAACAAGCCGGAACCAACCACAGACTACACAGATCGCACAGATTGTCAGGTGCAACGCACTCCGGTTATGGAATCAGGCTATTCTGAAGCGCGATTGGGGCAAGCAAACGGTCGAAGATGGAGCGGATCAAGTGCGTTGCACCTTCGCACGCGGCGAGGTGGCTGCCTAAGGCACTTCGTCTTCCGCGTTGGCCTTCTCAGACGCAGGCCAGCGGCCGCGCCGCTTCTCCTCGGGGATGGAGTCGAGGACGCCGCGGCGATGACCGCCCCGAACAGGCCGTTCCATGTCCTCCACCACCTCAGGCTCGAGCTGCGCTCGCACCTCGACGAGCACGGCTTCGAATTCAACCTGCGACATGTGTAGGTAAGTCGCCAGCCGGCGGCGAGTCCCAGAGAGCGCGCTCATGGAGATCAGTTCCTCAGCAATGGCCACACCCAACTTCCGCAAGCTCCTAAGGTGCTCCGGCGACAGCGGTTGTGGCCGAAGCTCTTCGAGCGCCGTACCCCGCGTTTTCATTCCCTTGTTCTTTTTTCCCTTCGGTCTCCGGTTCGGTTTGCCGTCGCGCTGCTCCGACGGCTGTTTGGTCACCCGACTCTCCATCTTTTCCACAACTCCGGGTTTGAGCTGCACCCGCACATCAGCCAGCAGCGCCTCGAACTCCATCAGCGACATGCCTAGATAGGTCGCCAGCCGCTGGCGGTCGTCGGCAGTCGCGCTCATGGAGAGCAACTCCTCAGCGGTGACGATCCACAAGGCCTCAAAACGCTGAAGCTGTCGCGGGGTCAGTCGATGATGGAGCTCTTCGAGCGGCGTCCCCTGACTTCCCCCTCTTCGCTTCTCTTCTTTCTTCGTGTTCATGCCCGTGTTCTCCCACCACCGAGCGCGTGCTCACAAGCACCCACTGGAAGCCGCCGCACCTGCTTTCAGTATACACTGCAAACGGCGACTCGTCAAATGTTCACCTCGTCAAACCAGGTAGCCAATGGAAAGAACGCATAGAGGCAAAAGTCACACGTGAAGCTGGCGGGCCGAGCGGCAGGTATGGAAACCTGCCCTACGGAAAGCGGATGTAAGTGTAGGGCGGCTTTCCATAGCCGCCGAGCTTATGGCCACGTGTCAGTTCTGCCTCAATGCGAAAGAACTTCGTGTCTTCGTGGTCAGTCTCTTGCCGGGTGCACAAGGATTGACGGATCAGCGGGAATGTGGTAGAATGACGGCAGATCAACATAGAAGGATTGCCAAGTCGTGGCGCGGCAATTTTGGCGCCAGTTCCTCCTGCCCAGGAGATGGCAAGGGCATTGTACGCGAGCGCCGCTTCCTGGGCAGACAGGAAGCGGCGTTTTGTTTTGCTGGAACGTTCCATCGCTGTAAGTTGGTAGTGTACTGAAGTTGTCGGCCTAGAACGCACTCGGTCTCACTGCAGGTGGATTCGTGGCGTCTCGGACTAGCATCTCTCCCCCGACGGCAATGACTCGATCAGAGCGCCAGCGGCAGACCGCCACCATCCGGCGGATATTTGCCTCCATCGCCACTCGCTATGACCTCCTGAACCGCTTGCTTTCCTTGGGGCAGGATCAGGCATGGCGGCGGTACGCTGTGCTGCAATGTAGGCTCCCTCGCAATGGACGGCTTCTGGACGTCGCCACAGGTACAGGGGACATGGCACTGCAAGCCCTTCGTCAGGTTCCCGACACCACCGTTATCGGGATAGACTTGACCCCTGGGATGCTACAACGAGCGCGAGAGAAGTCGGTGGACACACTCGACGAACCCCTCCCTCTCCTCCGTGGCGACGCGTTGGACCTGCCCTTTTCCGACGATCACTTCGACGCGGCCATCAGCGGCTTCATGGCACGCAACGTGGGTGATGTTGCCGCAGCGTTCGCCGAACAGCGCCGCGTGGTGCGACCTGGTGGGCGAGTGGTCTGTCTGGAGATCACACGGCCCCAGGTATGGCTCGCTAGCTGCTTCTTCTGGGCGTATTTCTACGGCCTGGTGCCGCTGCTGGGCAGTTTGCTCAGCGGACATCCGGCGGCCTACACGTACCTGCCCCGCTCGGTAGCCCGCTTCCTCACAGCCGACGAACTGCAAGCTACCATGCAGACGGTCGGGCTGCGGGAGGTGCGGTATCGCCTGCTGATGCTAAACACCGTGGCCGTGCACGTGGGAGTGAAATAGCAAATAACTATGAACATCGTCACACTAATTCCTACTTACAACGAAGTCAATCATGTCGCCAGGGTGGTGCAACGCACGCGCTCGCTTCTGCCAGTGGTGGTCATTGACGACGGCTCCACCGACGGTTCGGGCGCGGCAGCAGCCGAGGCCGGGGCGACCGTGCTCACTCACGCCGAAAACCGAGGCAAGGGCGCGGCGTTGGCCACCGGCATCAGTTGGGCACTGGAACAGGGGTGCGAGGCCGTGGTCACCCTGGATGCGGACGCACAGCACGATCCCGACGAGATCCTTACGTTCCTCGAAGCCTATCGCGCCGATCTGGCAGACATGATCATCGGCCGCCGGGACTTCAGCCAGATGCCCTTCCGCAACCAATTTGGCAACCGCCTGGGCAATCGTGTCCTCTCCTGGGCCTTGCGCCGCCCCATTCCCGACAACCAATGCGGCTACCGGTTGCTGAACCGCCGGGCGATGGAGACGCTGCGCTTCACTACCACAGGCTTCGAGTTCGAAGTGGAGATGATCGTGCAGGCAATCATCGCTGGGTTGCGGCTGGACTGGGTGGACATCCGCACCATCTACGCCGGCGAAAGCAGCCACTTCCGCGTCTTTCGAGACACGGTGGAGTTCCTGAAGCTAGCCTGGAGAGCGCGGCAGAGGGTGAGGCAGGGGAGGAGGAACGGGGGGCGAGGAACGAGGGATGAGTAACTGGGGATGGAGGACACTACGATGGAAGACAAACATGACTCTACTGAAAAAGGCCAAAAACCATCAGCGGACGAAGCGGGTGGAATATGAAACAAAATCTGCTCAATCCGCTCAATCTGCTGACAATCTCACGTTTTTTTTCAGAGGAGTCAGTCATAGATAGGTAAGACGAGGGGCGAGGGATGAGGGACACTGTTACTGTAATCCTGGTGCGCCACGGACAGAGCACCTGGAACGAGACCAACCGCTGGCAGGGACAGGCGGACCCGCCGCTCAGCGACCTGGGGCGAGCACAAGCGCGCCGCGTGGCCCAGCGGCTGCGCTCCGAGCCGATCAGAGCGCTCTATTCCAGCGATCTCCGCCGCGCCTTCGAGACGGCGCAAATCATCGGGAAGGCACTGGGGTTGGAGCCACAGGCCGAGCCCCGCTTGCGAGAACTCGACGTGGGCACTTGGGCTGGGCTGACCCGGGAGCAGATCGCAGAGCGCTATCCGGAGCAATGGCAAGCGTGGCGGGCTTACGAGGAGAAACGCCCGGGCGGCGGTGAGACGTTCGGGGAGATGCAGCAGCGAGCTGCGAGTGCCTTGGAGGACATAATCGTCGCTCACTATACGAAAACCATCTGTCTGGTCACTCACGGCGGTGTTGTCTACGCCATCCGAGGTCACGCGCTGGGACTGAAGATGGGGGCAAAGTTGTTCGAAGGACTGCCGCCCAACCGCAACACCGCCATCACCATTCTCCGCTTCCAGGAAGGCAAGACAGAACTCCAACTGGTAATGGACGCCAGTCATCTAGATGATATTGGGGATTGGTGATTAGGTATTGGTGATTAGGTATTGGTGATCAGTGGTCAGTGGTCAGCCATCGGTGGTCAGTAGATATTGGTCAGGCCAGACCCTGAGGTCTCCAATACCCAATGTCCAATACCTGATACCCAATACCTGCTACACAATCACCGCTAACTGAGAGCGTCGGCCAGCGCGCGCTGGGCATCGTCCAGGCGGGTGAAGCGGAAGGATGCGCCCAAACGGGCATTGAGCTGCGCGGCGGCCTCGGCGACCTGCGGCACGCGCACGCCTAGCGCCTGCAACCGCTCCACCTGGCTCAGCAACTCATCCGGCGAACCGATCAGCGCGATCCGTCCCCGGTCGAGCACCGCCAGCCGGTCGGCCTGTTCGGCCACCCACTCGCTGTTCTGAGTGGCCATGACGACGGTCAGCGGCATCGTCTGCCGCAATTCCCGCAGCGTGGCGAACACCTCTGCTGCTCCCCGCGGGTCGAGGCTGGCGGTCGGTTCGTCCAACACCAAGATGCGAGGCCGCATAGCCAGCACCGCGGCGATGGCCAGTCGCTGCTTCTCGCCTCCCGAAAGATGCAGCGGTGAACGGTGACGGAAATCCTCCAGGCCAACGGCCCGCAGCGCCCACGTCACCCGCCGGGCAATCTCCTCCCGCGGCAGACCCAAGTTCTCCGGCCCGAAAGCCACCTCGTCCTCCACCCGCATGTGAAAGAGCTGTTCTTCAGGATTCTGGAAGACCAGTCCCACACGCGCGGCCAGATCGGCCACCGTCTGCGTCTTGGTGTTGCGGTTGAGGACGATCACATCGCCGTGGATGACGCCGCCGGTAGCGTGGGGCACCAACCCATTGAGCGCCAGGCACAGAGTCGTCTTGCCCGCACCGATGCGGCCCATGAGGGCCAGGAACTCCCCCTGCTCTACCCGCAGGTCAATACCCCGCAGGGCCCGCACCGGTTCGCCGTCGGGCGTTAGCGGCGGGTAGGAGTAGTGAAGATCTTCAAAGACGATATCGAAGTTCAAACTCGGAATCCAAAGGGAGTGTGAGGGGGCTGAAGGGGCCAAGGGAACTGAGGGGTCTGAGGGGAGAGCCACCATGCTTCCCTTATCCCCTGTCCCCTATTCCTGCCGCCACTCACGCCGCTGGCCGATCTGCGTGAGGGGCGGATAGGCGCGGCGCACCAGAAGAAGCAGAGGCACTCCTCCCACTATGCCTACCAGCCCCTGCAACCCATTCCAGGGCGCTTCGAAGAGAGCGGGGCCCACTCCGAACAACAGGGTCTGGGTGATGAAATAGCCCAGAACCACAACGAGCTGTCCGACGACCGCAGCGACAATCATGAGGGGCCATCGCTTGCGCCAGCCAAGCAAGCCCACGACCAGTCCTTGTAGGCCATGGACGATCAGAGTGGGCACGATGTACAGAGGGAAGCCAATGGCGTCGGCAATGGCCATCCCCACACCAGAGGCCACCATGCCAACCCAGGGGCCGAAGGCCAGAGCAGCGAAGTTGGCAGCGACATCACCCAGGTGGATGTATCCCCCCGTGGGAGGGACGTACATGACCCTGATCATCGTACACACGAAAGTCACAGCGATCATGGTCGCCACAAGGGCAATAAGCTGTGCGTTGATCTTGCGTGTTCCCATGACGAGTCCTCCTACTTTACGTCAATCTACTATCCATTATACATCATCACACGACAAAGGCAAAAACAAGAACACGAAGTTGACAGCCTGGGTGGATGGGGCTATACTGTTGACGCCCGAGGGCTAGCGAATTCCAATCTTCGGCCTCTGTCAGAGAGGAGAACAGGCTTGGCTCCAACTTCCAACTTCCAGCTTCCACCCTCCAAGGAC
>JGI24025J20009_10003516_pt1 | contig 10627 bp, 7 predicted proteins | sample Cruoilmetagenom3_FD_20009 | JGI IMG/M metagenome (IMG submission 20009) | reverse complement strand
ATTCATTGCATCCTAAGTGGAATTATTCAGTATTGCCGAGAGATGCACATACAAATGGAGCTAAAATTCGATAGGTTATTTATCGGCAAGGCCTAAGGAGAGATTCCTCGAAAGATTCTGGCGACTTATCATCGTAATTAAGTTTCCTGATTATAACATCATGTGCTACATCTGTCCTCTTCTCTGTTTCATCTTCGTAAAAATCATTGCTCACCTGAGTCCACCTCCCTCATAATAGCCCGTAAGTTATCCAAGATGGATAGTTCGAAAAATTCTATTATCTTATCATGAATACATTTTAAATTAGTTTCTATTTCTTGTTTATTCTGAGGCCCCTCGCAATAAGCATCATAGTCGAGTACAAAGAGCTTTTTCCTAATAGTTGCAGGATAGTCTGGATTATGCATCCCATATTGGAATCGAAGCATTACATCTCCATAGTTCAATACAAGATTATGAAAAGCCCTTGAGATATACTGCCGATGATCAGCAGCAATGTTAAATATACATAACATATCATTATTTAAATAATCCCCCCAATCTATCGGGCTGCCTGGTTTGTGTGATTCAATGTGATTTATATATCTAAATCCTAAACGAGTTACCTGGAGTTCTGGATTTATATCAAATAACTCATCTAATAAAGAAAGACAAAGTTCTTCAACCTGTTTATACGATTCAGAATCCCACGTTTTGTGGCTAAAATATGCATAATCATTCGATATACAAAAATTTTTATCCCTATTTTTCCCATGATATGCCCACTGAGTGTACTCCTTAATCACCTCAACTGGCTTTTCATCGGCAGATCCTGATATTTTAATACTTTTTTCAATAAGATCACTCTTCTCGGGAATCGGATAATGAATAAGAATTTTCTTTGTGATACTGGTGGGCACCCCATCTTCTAGTTTCAATGACGCATCTGGGAAATCTATCCTCAATATGACCTCTTTAAGGTAGTTTCGCTTATATTCATCCGTCATTTTAACCCCCATCACCATATTTAGAACGGTCTCAATAGCGGTTGCGTCATCAATCGATATAAATCTTATCGTGCAGAAAAAGATTTTAGTCAAATTGCGGCGGCGCATCCCGCAGCAAGCTATGGGTATTCAATTTAAAACAAAGATCTGAAACTACAAACCAGAAAACCCCACCCAACGAGTTATCTGCAAAAATAGAACCTCGCGCCAGACCCATCGGCCCGGCACCCTTTTCCTTCACTCGATGAAGATCGCCAGCCTTCCCGGCTCCGCGTTCCTGGACTTGCCCATGGAGTCCTCCCCGGGCTCGTCCGCAGAGCGTACCTCGACTATGCTGCCCAGCGCCGTCTCCAGGTACGCTTGTTCCCGGCCCAGGGTCTTTTGCTCATCTAAGAGCAGACCCTCGCCCGTGAGCACATGAGCGCCCTTCATCAGCTTCTGGGCGTACCTGGGCGCCTCCTTCTTGTGAGCTCTGACGCCGGGGTCGGCCATGGCAGTCTTCATGATCGAGCCCATGTTCAAATCGCCCTTCTCCTTCAGATCCAGGGCCTGCTTGAGCATGATCCGCTTCCACTCCGGCGCGGTGTACAGTGTAACCTTCGTAGGAGTCTTGTTTGTCACCCTGAGGATCTCCTCCACATCACCCAGGGTTCTCTCCAGCAGATCTTCGGCCATCTCCGCCTCCTCGTCTATCAGCACAGGATCTGGCATGGGCCACCCGGCCAGAGAGACGTAACCTTTGCCCAGCTCCTCCCAGATCTCCTCGCAGACGTGGGGCGTGAAAGGCGCCATCAGCCTCACCCAAACGTCCAGGACCTCCCTGAGCCTGTTCCTTCCGCCCCGCCTCTGGTACCATCGGATATCGTTGATCATATGGTAGAAAGCGCTCTGGAGAGCCCGCCTGGTCTGGAGGGACTCCAGCGCCTCGGTGGTCTCAATGATCCTGTGCTGGAGCCGGCTCAGCATCCATCGGTCGATCAGCACCAGCTCGGTGCTCTCGTCGACCGTCTCGTCGAATAAGATCTCCCTCGCCAGATGATAGAACCTGGCCACCTGGTTCCTTGTGGCTTCCACACCATCATTCCGCCAGTCCGCGTCCTGGGTGTGCTCGGCGCTGGAGAGGATGTACAGCCTGGTCACGTCGGCTCCGTTCTCCTTCACCGCCCGGCTCAGGGTGAGCAGAGGACCCTTGGACTTGGACATCTTCTTCCCCTCCAGGGAGACGAACCCGTTCACCGCCATGGCCCTGGGCCAGAGCTCTTCTGGAAATATGGCCACATGATGGTAGAGGAAGAATAGGAGGTGGTTGGCCACCAGGTCCTTGCCCGAGGACCTCAGATCGACAGGATACCAGTAAACGAAGTCGTCCCTGACCTGCCGAACCGTCTCTGAAGGTATCTCTGTCTTCTCTGAGATTGATTCTGCCATGCCCTTCCCGAGGAAGACGTAGTCGAAGAACTCCGGGCAGAGGTTCTCGATCTTCATGCCGGAGTTGACGTACTTGGCCAGGATGTAGTAGGCCATGTAGATCGTGGAGTCGCCCAGAGACTCGATCAGCCAGTCCTTATCCCAGGGCAGGTGGGTACCCAGCCCTTTTCGCCTGGCGCAGGCCTTCTCCTTCAGCCAGTCGATCTTGTTCTCGAACTCCGTCCTGATATCTTCGGGGATCAGTTTCATGCCGGCCAGGCAGTCCAGCACTTGTTTCTTCCAGCCAGGATCGGAGTAGTTGAGGAACCACTGGTTCTTGACCAGTTTCACCACGCAACGCGACCCGCACCGGCAGATCACCGGGGTCTCGCTGAACTCGTAGAAGATCTCGGCGATATTCTGGTCGATCAGGTCGGCCAGAAGGATATCTTTGATCTTGGATACTGTCGTGCCGGCGTACTTGCCGGTATTCTCTTTGAGCATCCCGTTGTGGAACTCTCTCCTGTAAACGAGCTTGGTGGCCTCTTCGGCTTTGGGATCGTTCTGGTCCGCCACCTCCAGCTCCTCTACCGCCTCCGCGGCCGGGAACTCGCCATACTCCGGCACCTCGATCAAGGAGATCATATCGATCTTCCGGAGATCCTCGGTGATGCCGTAGCCGCTCAGATCCCGATCGTAGAGATCTTTCAGGGCGAGATAATCGTAAGGGGCATGAGCCGGGACGCTCATCACGATACCGCTGCCGTTATCGGGATCCACGAAGGTGGCGGGCAGAACGAGAACCTCGGTCCCGGTCAGAGGGTTCGTCACCCGCTGGCCTATCAGGTCCGAGCCTCTGACCTCGCCGGTCCGTTCGACCTCCCGGTCGGTATGGGTCAGCTTCTCATAAGCCTCGTTGCTCACGATCCAGGTTTCATTGTTCACCTCGGCGACGACATGCATCACCTCGGGGTTGACCCAGAGGTTGGTCACCCCGAAGACGGTCTCCGGCCTCAGGGTGGCGCAGGGGAGAACTTGATCTCCAAGCTTGAACTTGATCAGGACGAAGTCTATGATGGTGGCTTCCTCGCCCTTGAGGATGTCATGATCTTCCACCGGATTTTTGTCGTTGGGACACCACCTGACCGGATGGCTGCCCTTGGTCACGTACCCTTTCTCCCGGAGGATGTAATACTGCCACTCTATGAACTTGTGGTAGGCTTCATCGGTGGTGGTGAACTCCCGCCGCCAGTCGATGGAGTATCCTATGGACCGCATGGCAACCTTGGCCTCCCGCTTGAAGTACTCCACGATGGCCTCCGGGGTGGTCAAGGTGCAGAAGACCTCCGGCGGGATGTCGTGATGCTCGGTGTACACCTTCTCGATCTCGGGGTTGTGGTTCCGTATAAGCTCGCTCAGGCCTACGATCGGGGTCCCGGTGACGTGAAACGCCATGGGGAACAGCACGTTATCTTTCTGCATCCGCCTGAACCTCGCCACCACGTCTCCGATGGTGAATGTCCTGGTGTGACCTGCGTGCAGGTTGCCGTTTAGATATGGGTAAGGTATGGTTATGAAGAACTTGTCTCGATGGTCGGGTTCTGCCTGGAAGATCCCTTCCTCTTCCCATCTGCGCTGCCATCTGGATTCGATATCATAAGCTGAATAATCTCGGCGCAAAATTCTCTATCCTCCCTCTTCGGCCACCATCTTCTCTATCCTGGCCACGGCCATCTCGATCCTCTCGGTGGGCTGAGTTACGGAGAACCTGACATAACCCTCGCCGTACTTGCCGAACCCCACACCAGGGGTGGCGACGATGCCCAGACGCCGGATGAGCTTCTGGGCGAACTCGCCCGAGTCTCCACCGATCCAGGCCCATAGATAGAAGGTCGCTTCGGGCTTATCGACCTTCAGGCCCAGCTTTGTCAGGCCGTCGTAGAGCCGCTTAATTCGCCGCTGGTAGGTCTCTCTCATCTGGGCTACGAACTTCCCGGATTCGGGACTGCGAAGGGCGACTTTGCCCGCGTCCTGGACCGCGCCGAAGATGCCGGAGTCGATGTTGCTCTTCACCTTACCGATCCCTTCGACGATCTCGGGGTTGCCCACCACGGAACCCACCCTCCAGCCGGTCATGTTGTAGGTCTTGGATAACGAGTGAAACTCCACCGCCACCTCCCTGGCACCATCGACCTGGAGGATACTGGGCGGCCTATCTTTACCGAAGTAGACCTCTGAATAGGGGTTGTCATGCATCAGTATGATGTCGTAATCTTGGGCAAACTCGACCAGCTCTCTGAAGAAAGCGAGGTCGGCACAGGCACCCGTAGGGTTGTTGGGATAACCGAGGATCGCCAACCTGGCCTTTCGGGCCTGGTCGGCGGGGATGGAATCGAGGTCGGGCAAAAAACGGTTCTCACTCTTTAGGGGAAGGGTGACTGGAACGCCTCCAGCGAAGAGAACCGCGGTCTTGTAGACAGGATATGCGGGGTCGGGCACGAGGGCCGGATCACCAGGGTTCAGAAAGGCCATCGGTGCGTGGGCGACCCCCTCCTTGGAACCGATCAAGGCCAGAACATCCGACTCCGGGTCGACCCTCACCCCGAAGGTCTCTGTATACCAGTCGGCCACTGCGGTTCTGAAGGAGAGCTTCCCCTCATAAGAGGGATACTGATGGTTATCGGTATCCTTTGCCGCCTCACAGAGTGCTTCTATTATGTGGGGCGGCGTAGCCAGATCCGGGTCACCGACCCCTAGATCTATGACGTCCACCCCTCTCGCCATTGCCTCAAGCTTGGCCTTGTCGATTGCTGCGAACAGGTATGGTGGGAGGGATTTTATCCGATCAGCATACATTAGTTTATCTCCATCGATGGTATTCACCGGCAGCGTTGCCTGGACGAGCCGAGCTTGGTCTCGTCTTCGCACATAGTACTTTCATGTGATATATAAGAGTAGAGGAGTAGAATGATCAAGATCGACGATCTGACCTCTTGGCTACCCGAAGAGGTCGCGGAACTTTACCGGAAAGATGGGATTCTGGAACTCTATCCGCCCCAGGCCGATGTTGTGGAGCGGGGGCTTCTTGACGGCAAAAACCTGGTGGTAGCGATCCCCACGGCGGCGGGCAAGACCCTTCTGGCAGAGCTGGCCATGCTCAGGGCGGCCCTGAAGGGAGAACGGTCTCTTTACATCGTCCCCCTCCGGGCGCTGGCCTCGGAGAAGTTGATATCGTTCTCCAGGTTCGAGGAGCTGGGGGTGACGGTGGGGATAAGCAGTGGCGACTTCGAGAGGAAAGAAGAGCATCTAGGCAAAAACCAGATCGTGGTAGCCACCTCGGAGAAGGCCGACTCTTTGATCAGGAACGAGACCGGCTGGATACGAGACCTGTCCGTCCTGGTAGTGGACGAGATCCATCTTCTCAACTCCGTCAACCGCGGCCCTACCCTGGAGATGACCATCACCAAGCTGATGCGTCTGAACCCAACTATGCAGGTACTGGGTCTCAGCGCCACCGTTGCGAACGCCTCGGAGCTGGCGGACTGGCTCGGGGCCGATATCGTCCAGAGCGAGTGGAGGCCCGTATCTCTGAAAGAATGTGTGGTCTGTCACGGAACGGTTTACGATTCCAAAGGATCTTCGACCATCAAGCCGGCCCGTGACGATCTATCGGCCCTGGTGAGGGACACCCTGGACCAGGACGCCCAGTTGCTGATCTTCGAGAGCAGCAGGAGAAATGCCGAGGCTACCGCGGTCCGGCTGGCCCAGACATTCTCCGGCAGGAACGAGAAGCTCTGCCGGGAGGTTCTGGCCACGGGGGAGAGCGAGATCTCCAAAAAGCTGGCCGGTTGCGTGAAGAAGGGGTCTGCCTTTCATCATGCTGGTCTGCTGCCGGAACAGAGGCGCCTGATAGAAGAAGGGTTCAGAGACGGAAAGATAAAGGTGCTCGCCAGCACGCCTACCCTGGCCGCAGGTCTGAACCTGCCTGCCAGGCGGGTGGTGATCAGAAGCTACAGGAGGTACGAGGCCGGCCAAGGCATGGTCCCCATACCGGTGATGGAGTACCGCCAGATGGCAGGACGAGCCGGCAGGCCCGGTCTTGATCCTTATGGCGAATCGTTCCTCCTGGCCAAGAGTGAGCCGGAGGTGACGGATCTGATGGACCACTACGTGCGCGGCGAGCCTGAGGAGATCTCGTCGAAGCTGGCCGGTGAGAACGCTCTAAGGACCCACATCTTGTCCACCATAGCCGCCGGTTTCGCCACCAGCCCCGAAGAGCTGAGGGAGTTCATAGATACCACATTCTACGCTCACCAGCAGGACACCTGGCATCTGGATGCCGCCCTGGAGAAGACATTGGACTTCTTAGAGGAGAGTTCCATGATCACCCCCGGTCTGGAGCCGACCCCTCTGGGATCTCTGGTCTCCAGGCTGTATATCGACCCTCTCAGCGCCAGGATCGTGGTGGAGAATCTCATGGATCGGAGCAGGCCTGCCGATCTGACCCTTCTCCACCTGATCTCCATGACCCCCAACATGGATCTGCTTTACGTCCGTTCCGGGGACGGCTGGGTGGAGGATTTCGTAGACGAACACCTCGCCGACCTCTGTCCCGAGGATAACTACGACTGGATGCTGAAAGAGGCAAAGACCGCGGCGATGCTGATGAGCTGGATATACGAGTCCAGCGAGAACGAGATCTGCGAGAGGTTTGGCATCGGTCCCGGGGATGTGAGGAGGGTGACCGAAACTGCAGAGTGGCTGATGCACTCCACCGCCCAGCTATCGAGGCATCTCGACCTGGGGGTCACCCGCCAGTCCGCCCAGCTGGAGAAACGACTCCATTACGGCGCGAATCGCGATCTTTTGGCCCTCCTGGATCTGACGGGGATCGGACGGGTCAGGGCCAGGAAGCTGCACCTGGCAGGATACACCAGCCCGGAGAGCCTGAAGGAGGCCGGCGAGTCGGAGATCGGCCGGATCGTAGGTCCCAAGATAGCGGAGAAGGTCATGGCCCAGCTCGGGAGAGGATGATATGAAGGTGAACCTGGGAGGGGTCGTGCCTCTGTCCACGGTGGACTGGTTTGGAGTCGCGGCCACGGTATTTTTTCTGAGAGGTTGCCCTCTGAGGTGCCCCCACTGCCAGAACAGCCACCTCCAGACAGGTGAGACTCCTGAGAAACTCTCGGTGGTGAACGAAAAGATCCAGGAGGCTGCGCCCTTCGTCAACGCGGTGGTGTTATCGGGAGGAGAAGCTCTGATGCAGCCTTCGGCCACAGAAGAGATGGCCAGGTTCGCAAGAGAACTATCTCTCAAGGTGGGGATAGAGACCTGTGGTTACTACCCCGATCGATTGGCCGATCTCGTAGAAAAAGGGTTGGTGGATAAGGTCTTCCTCGACGTCAAGGCCGCTCTGAGAGATCCGGAGTATGCCCGGGCCACGGGCCGGGAGAACGTGGCTTCCCGGGTGAAGGAGAGTCTGGAGAGGTGCATCGATCAAGAGGTTTCCCTGGAGGTCAGGACCACGATATTCCCGGAGATGCCCTCTTCTGGGGAGCTGAGAGAGATCGCAGGTTATCTTTCCAGGAGAAGGATCGAGGCTCTGGTCCTCCAGCAGGGTCTGCCCAAAAAGAACGAGTTCGAGCCTCTCTCCAAAGAGAGGCTGGAGGAACTGGCTTCGTCAATTGAAGATCTGATAAAGGTCAGCGTAAGAGCACCAGAGTCGCTCGGTTAGCAGATCGGTTGGTGAGGTAAGGGGATGAAGATCGTAGGTTTCGTGGGCATGCCCGGCTCCGGCAAGTCGGTGGCCGCAGATGTCGCCCGCCAGATGGGGATCCAGGTGGTGGTGATGGGGGACGTGATCAGAGATGAGGCGGCCCGCCTTGGGTTGGAGCCCTGCGACCAGAACCTGGGCCGGGTGGGGAACCTGCTCCGGGAGCGCGGTGGTGCCTGCGCGGTTGCGCAGCGGTGCCTGGAGAAGATCGGTTGGGGATCGGACCTGGTGGTGGTGGAGGGGATCAGGAGCAAGGATGAGGTGGACTTCTTCAGGAGCTGCTGCCGGGACTTCTGCCTGATCGAGGTCTACGTGCCGGAGGAGGTCAGGCTGGAGCGGATCGCCTCACGGAGACGATCGGACGACGGCTCGGATGCGGAGGCCGTGGCCGAGAGGGACAGCCGGGAGATAAAATGGGGGATGGACCTGGCCATAAAGGCGGCGGATCGGCGAATCGAGAACGACGGCCCGGTGGAGGAGCTGAGGATGAAGGTAGGGGGCCTGTTGCGAGATTATAGTCATGAACCTTAGACTTGATACTTAATGGAGCCTCTCAAAGAACTCATCTGCATGTTCCGCGAACAAAAAGAGCAAGATCGTGGTCGAGCGCGGCCAGATCGTCAGAATCGGAGGGTAAAACCGCGAATGAACGCGAATGAACACGAACAAGAAAATCCTCCCTTCGGTCGGATTTACTCGAGCACATAAAGTCATACTTTATGTACAATTAAAAGAAAATATTAGCGTTCATTAGCGTTCATTAGCGGTTGAAATAAGGAGTGAGTATGTGTTTAGCGCCCTCAGAATCGCTCGCTTGATAATGATTTTAATCAATAGATGCATGACGACTAAGAACTTGACCCAAACAAAATATATAAAATACCAGTAGCCTCGATTGGGGAGTCTCATGTGACATTGTCAAGTTAGACTTGATACTTAGCGGAGCCTCTCAAAGATGTCATCTGCTACAAGGCCAGCGTTTTCTTGGGGCTTGAATCGTCTTGCGCATCGGATAAGTGTCAAACTTAGCGTTCAGGACTATATATGCAGAGTATGCAGAGCAGAAGATAACCAAAAGCGTTATACCTCTCCTCTCCTCTGGGGTGGTGGTGATATCTTTTGGACAGGCTTGAGCTTGTGGTCAGAAACACAGAGGAGATAGTTACGCTGGATGAGCTCAAGGAGCTGCTGGAGTCGAAGGAGCATCCCCGGGCCTATGTGGGTTACGAACCCAGCGGCAGGGTGCATATGGGTCACATGCTCACCGTGAACAAGCTGATCGACCTGCAGCGGGCCGGGTTTGAGGTGGTGGTGTTGCTGGCGGATCTGCATGCCTACCTGAACGGGAAGGGCAGCCTGGAGGAGGTGCGCCAGACCGCAGACTACAACAAGGAATGTTTCATCGGCCTGGGTCTCGATCCGGCCAAGACGGAGTTCGTCTATGGCACCGACTATCAGCTCGAGCCTGATTATGTCATCAACGTCTTGAAGATGGCCAGGAACACCACCCTGAACCGGGCCCGGCGGTCTATGGACGAGGTAGGGAGAGGCATGGAGAACCCCCGCGTCTCTCAGATGATCTATCCCTTGATGCAGGCGGTGGACATAGCCTCTTTGAAGCTGGACCTGGCTGTGGGCGGGATCGATCAGCGGAAGATCCACATGCTGGCCAGAGACGAGATGCCCAGGCTGGGGATGCCGGCGCCCGTCTGTCTGCATACTCCAATCCTATCTGGGTTGGACGGGGGGAAGATGTCGTCTTCCAGGGAGAACTACATCTCCGTGGACGACAGCGCCGAGGATGTCGAAAAGAAGATCATGAGCGCATACTGTCCTGCCAAAGCGGTCCAAGACAACCCGGTAACAGGGCTCTTCCGCTTCCACATCATGCCCCGGCTAAACGAGGTCACCGTTCACCGCCCGGAGAAGTTCGGGGGAGATGTGACCTATGTCAGGTACGAAGATATCGAGAATGACTTCCTGGAGGGAAATATGCATCCTCTGGACCTCAAGAAGTGCGCCGTTGAGTACCTGAACGAGATCCTGGACCCGGTGCGAGAGAAGATGGGATGAGCGCCTTCTCTGTGTTTGTCTGAGTTAGCGGTTTTGGGTGTGTCTCGCTGGTTTGTGATAGAGAGCATCTTGCTTCTGGGAAGGATCGCTCCAATGTGGCGCTGGCACTATCCGGAAGTCCGGTGAAATTACAGATGTCACCTGCCCTCTTGTTCCGTCTCCAGTGTGACGAAGTAGTCCATCAGCATCCGGTGGACGAAGACGTAACCCCCGCCAACTTTTCGTAGGAATATGCGCTCGGCGGCGTAGTCCAGGAAGGAGACCAATTTCCAGGGAAGGTAGCCTTTTTGGGCTCTGTCTAATTATCTAGTGATGGAGGTCCGTAGGACTTTTTAGACATACCTTTAAATGTTATAAAGATAACAAATTTATTTGGTAATCATAGATA
>JGI24025J20009_10003515_pt1 | contig 10631 bp, 12 predicted proteins | sample Cruoilmetagenom3_FD_20009 | JGI IMG/M metagenome (IMG submission 20009) | reverse complement strand
GACGGCGGCTGCGTCGATCTCACCAGGGGCATCCAGGACGGACTTGTAGGCCGTGAAGCCCTGGATCTCGTCTGACTTCAGGTTGATGGGATAAACCGGTCCCCGATATCCCCCCTCGATCAAACTCCGCATGACAGAATAACCGATCTTTCCTTCGGTATTCGAGGCCCCGATCACAGCGACTGATTTGGGGCGCAACAGGCCATTCATAACTTCCAGGTCCACGTCTGTAACCTCCTACAGGGTTTGGGTTTAGTCAACTGGGCAGCGTAGAAAGGGCGCATGGTCCGGATCTCGGCAAGCTTATGGTGCAGCTCACCGTGACAACACTCATTGTCCCGAAAAGAGCGTCTCCTAGCGGGCGACTGATCCCGTATTGCTACCGTTTCAAATGATTATCAACCCATTTCTCGAAAACGCGAATCGAGACGACAAGACGTGCGCATTTCAGGCGATGGCTGTTGTACAGACGCCGCGCCGCAGACGGCGTTGTGGGGCGTCTTCTGCGCCCGCCGCAGGGCACGATCATCGAGTTGCGTAGCGCGGCAGACGTGCCATCGGCACGTCTCTACAACGGCAGGCCCCCGCGTAGGTCCATCTCATCGGTCCGCTGAGGCCGAACTCCGATCCAGACGCTTAACCCCACCCTGGTATTGAGATCAAGACGAGGGGCTCGCAGCTACTTGTCTTGCGCGCCGGCTCTGGCCGGCCTCCGATCGACAAGGGTCACGACCAATTGCCCCAGATCGTCCGTGCCGCGCACAAACTCGTTGGTCTGGTAGATCGCGCCGAAGGTGCAGCTGACCTCGCATTGGCCGCAGTAGGCGCAGCGTTCCGGGTGGTAGATGAGCTTGAAGGTATTGCGATCCTCTCGCTGCAGCTCAAGGGCGAAGGCGGGGCAGTCACGGACGCACAGGCCGCAACCGCGACACTTCTCCGGGTGGATCTGCACGCGTCCGCGGTACCCTCTGGGAATCACCGGTGGCGCGAAGGGAAACTTCACAGTTTCCGGACGTGTGACGAGTGCCCGCCCAAGCTGCGGCAGAAGGTAGGCCAGTGTTCTCAGGCTTTCGAGGAGAGTTGACACCGCTTTTCTCACAGTCAGCCTCCGATCCACAGGGTTGCCAGGATCTGAATGAGTGCCAAGGGGGCCAGGACGCGCCATCCGAGATCCATCAGCTGGTCGATTCTCAGGCGGGCATAGAGCGCGCTTGCTGTGGAAAGCGCCAACAGGATGGCCACGGATTTCATCCCAAAGACGGGCAGCGCCGGCACCCGATCGAAGAGGCGGCTCCCCCCGAAGAAGAGGTTGACCAACAAGAAGATGCCAAGGACCGTCTGCATGTTCATCGTGAGATGCCAGAGGGCCAGCTTGCGCCCGCTGAAATCGGTCAGCGGCCCGGCAACGACCTCGGACTTGGCTTTGGGGATGTCCAGTGGATCGCGCTTCAGCTTTCCGATCAAACCGATGAGCGCCAGGATGAAGCCGAGCGGCTGCATCAGGGCGCTCCAGGCTGTCTGTGCCTGGGAGTTGATGATCTCGGCGATGGACCACGAGCCGGCAAGGATGGCGGGGCAGGTGACGGCCATCAAGAAGGGCACCTCGTAGGAGAAGTATTGCAGCAGTGAGCGATGGCCTCCCAGCACGCTGTAGGCGCCAACCGAGATCCAGCCGGCCAGGAAGTAGGCCAGGGCAGGCAGGGTCAGCAGGAATAGGACGACGATGAGATCACCTTCGAAGGACGCTCCGACGATGCCGCCGACGGGTATGTAGAGGCTCGCCGTCAGCACAGCCGTCAGAGAGACGATCGGCAGTGCGGCAGCTGCCAGGCCGTGGGTCCCCTCCGGCACGATATCCTCTTTGGCCAGCAGCTTGACAAAGTCTGCCAGGGGCTGGTACCACGGGGGGCCGACGCGCCCGTGATAGCGCGCAATCATCCGCCGGTCAATCCAGTCGAAGGCGAGTGCGGCGATAAAGAGGAACCCGAAACCTGGAAAGATCAGCAGCTTGATCAGTGCATTCATATTATTACCTCGCACCAGGCGCATCGTGTTGGATGCGGCGGTTTCCACGCCGGCGCCGGTGATTCTTTGGGCGGTCGTTCATCTATCGGCACACGCAATGCACAGATCGACACCGGATAGGACAACCGAGACATCCGCCATGGTGACGCCCTTGAGCTGTTGCGGCAGGGTGAGCAGACTGGGCAGGGTTGGCGTGCGGATCTTCACGCGCGCCGGCGTGTCACTCCCGTCGCTGCGGACGTAGTAGAAGACCTCGCCTCTGGGCGCTTCGGAGCGGCTGATAGCCTCGCCGGGCGGTACACGCCGCGGGGCGCGGACAGCCAACGGCCCCTCCGGGATCTCCTTGAGGATGTCGCGACAGAGTTCCACGCTGACGCGTGTCTCCTGCATCCGGACGAGCGTGCGTGCCCAGACATCGCCCGCAGTGTGCGTCGGCACGTTGAAGCTCAGCCGGTCGTAGGGGGTGCGCGGTTCGTCGCGTCGCATATCGGCATCCAGTCCCGAGGCGCGTGCCACGGGGCCGACGACGCAATAGCGGCGCACCTGCTCCAGCGACAGAAGGCCGACGCCTTTCGTGCGGGTCTGCAGGCTGCGCTCGTGTTCGACGACGCCCACGAGCCGGGTGACCTGCCGGTCGAGCGTCGTGAGCTGTTCCAGTATCTCCTCGCGGTCTTCCGGGGTGACGTCCGAACGTACGCCGCCGATGATGTTGATGGCGTGTGAGACACGTCCGCCGGATAGCGCCTCCATGATATCCAACACAACCTCACGGTCGCGCCACGCATACATGAAGATCGTGTCCAGGCCGATGTTGCGGGCCAGAACGCCCATCCACAGTAGGTGGCTGTGAATGCGCTCGAGCTCGCAGAGCAGCGCCCTCAGATAGGCTGCCCGGAGCGGCACTTCGATGCCCAGAAGTGACTCCACGGCGTGGCAATAGGTCATCGCGTGCACGTGGGAGCAGATGCCGCAGACACGCTCAAGCAGGTGGATGTTCTGCACGTAGGTACGCTCCTGGCAGAGGCGCTCGATGCCTCGATGCACGTACCCCATCCGCATGGTGCTATCCGTCACGCGTTCCCCTTCGAGCATAATCTGAAACGCGAGGGGCTCTTTCAGCAGCGGATGCTGCGGGCCGATGGGGATGACGGTCCTAGCCACTGTGCACCTCCTTGCGCAGCGGCGGCGCCCCGTCCCATCCATCCGGGAGCAGCAGCGGCTGCAGGTCCGGGTGCCCTTCGAATGCTACCCCAAACATGCCATACACCTCGCGTTCATAGAGTGCGGCACCCGGGATCAGGTCAACGATCGACGCCGCAACGGGCGCCTCGCCGGGGAGCTCAACCTCGAGGGTGAAGCCCCGCTTTTGCCAGAAGTGATACTTCAGCGTGAGTTGGGGGGGCAGATCCTCGCCGGTGATGGTGGTCAGGTGCGTCACTCCGAGCTGGTTGATGAGGACAGCCACCGCCGCCCGCAGATTTTCCACGGGCAAGCGAATCACGAGTTCGTCGCCGGGGGCGGACTTGATACGGGTCTCGGCGCTGAGGCAGAGTCCTGCCAGCGCACAAACGATTGGGTTACGGGTGGCGTCAAGACGAGATGCTTCACTCATTCAATACTCCTCAGAAGTTGGGCCAAGCCATCGATGATGGCCTCCGGGCGACAGGGACAGCCCGGTATGAACATATCCACCGGCACGACCTGGTCCACGCTGCCCACCACATTGATGGCTCCCTTGAAGACGCCGCCGGAGCAGCTGCATGTGCCCACCGAAACAACCCATTTTGGGTTGGGCATCTGCTCGTAGATACGGCGCAGACGGTCGCGTGATTGCAGGGTCACCGGTCCGGTACAGAGGAGGATATCGGCGTGACGTGGCGAGCCTTCCTTGAGGATGCCCAAACGCTCCACGTCATACCGCGGGGTCAAGGTGGCCAGTATCTCGATGTCACAGCCATTGCAGCCGCCGCTGTTGTAATGCAATATCCACGGTGATTTGCGCCGTGCCCATCGGACCACTGCGTCGACCCAGTGCTGCAGGCCGCGTTTGTTCGGTTCGCTCCGAGAATCGCCTGCTATCTGCTGGGGCCGGTGTCCCACCGCGCCCCTCTGCTGGCGGCTGGTCCCTTCTGCGTGCTCTGTTTCCCTTCTGCGTGGTGTGGGTAGGCCATCGCAGGTTCTAGTTTGTTCCATAGGTTCACTCCTTGCGTTCGGTGAGGGCGAAGACACTTATGGAGATGCCCGCCAGGTAGATGAGCGCCGTGCGATGCTGCTGCAGATCACGCGGAAGCGTCGAGAGCACCAGGGTCGCGACGTGGAGCATGCTGAAGAGGAGGGCCAGCCGGAAAAAGGCATGATAGCCCTGCTGCGGCGGCAGCGGCAGCGGCTGTTCGCCTCCCGTGTAGGGCAGGTACTTGTCCGATGGTGGTCCGTCCCTGGGTCCCGGTCGCGCCCCGAGCCTGTAGATGCCGCAGGCAACGGCAAGGAAGATCAAGGCGGCGATCGGTGGTGTGAGTAAGAGTTCGTTCATATGATCACCTCACCGTCGTGATGAGATGCCCGGTCCACTCCATCCACGGGCCGGGCCACAGTCCAATTGCCAACACCAGAAGCCCCAGGACAACCACTGGGATCGCCATCCATCCGGAGATGCGTACGCCGGTAGTATCAACCGCCGGGTCAGGTGACGAGAAGAGGGTGGCGATGAGCGGCAGGTAGTAGGCCAGAGAGAGCACGGTGTTGGCCAGAAAAACCGCCAATCCCGCGGTTGTTGCCCAATCCCTTGTCTGCAGGACTTGGGCAAGAATGAACCACTTGCCGGCAAAACCTGCCAGCGGGGGAATGCCCGCAAGGCTGGCGAGCGCGAGGGTGAACGTTGCCGCAACCAGGGGCAGTCTCTGTGAGGTGCCGCGCAGTTCGTCGATCAACGTCGTATGCAGGTAGAAGTGGCAGATCCCCTTGCTCAAAAAGGCGAGTCCTTTCATCGCTGCGTGCGCGACCATCAGGAAGAAACCCGCCTGAATCGCGCCGGGGAGGTCGTATCGCAGCCCCACGCCGATGGCGAACATCACGTAGCCCATCTGGGCGATCGTTGAATAGGCCAACAGCCGTTTTGTGTGCGTTTGGACGAGGGCGAGGCAGTTGCCCACGGTCATGTTCAGGACGGACAGCAGCATAAGCAGCGTTCCGAGGCTCTCTGCCGGATAGCCAAGCCCCAAGCTGACCTTCAGCCAGGCGTAGAACGTGCTCTGGATAACGATGCCCGAGAGCATGGCGCTGACACTGCTCGGCGCGCGCCCGTGGGCATCCGGCAGCCACGTGTGCCCGGGGACGATCGCGCTCTTGAGCCCCAGACCCGCAAGCATACAGGCCAGTCCGGCCATGGCCCATGGTCCAGGTGTGTCGATGGCTTGCTGTAAGGCCAAGCTGCCGGTCTCCCGGTAGACCAGGGTCATCCCCATCAACAGCGTCAGCGTGCCGACGCTGCCCATAATGAGGTACTTAAAGCCCGCCTCCACAGCGGTATCAGTGTGACGCCGGAATGCCACGAGCACGTAGGCCGTCACGCTCATCAGTTCGCAGGAGAGATAGAGCCCGAACAAGTCGGTGGCCATGACCATACCCATCAGCCCTGCCACCAACAGCAGCAACAGGGGATAGGTGACTTTGTAGCGGTGATCGAGGGCCAGATACCGTCCGCAGTAGAGGGCAACGCAGAGGCCCAAAGCCACGGCAACAGTACTGATGACGATCGCCCCTGCATCGGCCTGCAGCGCGGCGCCGTTGGGGCTGTGGTTGCCCCAGATCAGCCCGGGCAGCCCGAGCCTCCGAGCCTGGTTGCTGCGGCGGCTCAGCTCCAGGAGCGCAACCAGCGCGGCTGCAAAGATGCCGGTCGTAAGCAGGGCGAGAACTTCATTACGCGGTGTGACAAGACGAGCGATAAGATAGATCGAGAAGGCGCCTGCCAGCAGGCAGATCAGGGGGACGATCACCCATAGGTCACCTGAACTCACTACAGACCTCCCAGCAGCAATGCTACTTCGCGCTCTACCCAACTGAAGACGGGCGCGGGGAGGATGCCTTCCACGACGGTCAACACCGTCAAAAGGACCGTGGGCACTAACATAGCCAGGGGGAGGGCCCTCGGGCTCTCCCGTGTTTCCAGTCCATCCGGTACCTCGCCGAAGAAGAGGCGTCCGAAGAACCAGAGGGCGTAGACGACGGTGAGCAGCGATCCGACGATGGCAACCGCTGCCAGTGCCAGATACCCAGTGCCGAAACCTCCGGAGAAGATCATCCATTCGCTGTCGAAGATGCACAGCGGAGGGGTCCCGGCGATCGCCAGGATGCCGATGGCGGCACACACGGTCGTCACCGGCAACCTATGCCGCAGGCCGCCCAGGTCATCGAGCTTCCTTCGTCCGGTGCTGTGAACGATAATCCCGGTCACCATAAAGAGCAGCGCCTTGACAATGCCGTGGTAGATGACGTGGAGCGTTGCGCCGGCGACACCGTTATGGGTGAGCGTTCCGAGACCAAAGAGGATGTAGCCCATCTGGCTGACGCTGGAGTAGGCAATGACGCGTTTGATGTCCCGCTCCGCCAAGGCCATCAGGGCGCCATAGATCTCCGAGACGACTCCGACGATCATCATCGGGAGCGCAAAGCCTATCAGCTGATCTCTGGTGAAGAGACTGAATGGGAAGCGCAAGATGCCGTAGGTCCCCATGCTGAGCATGGCCGCGGCGAGCATGATCGTGACCGGCATCGGCGCGACGGTGTGCGCGTCAGGCAGCCATATATGGAGGGGAAAGACCGCCATCTTGACGCCGAAGCCCACCAAGAAGAAACAGGTCACCACGGGGATGATCTCCGCGGGTAGCTGGAGCCCCTGGCGCAGCGCGGAGAAGCTGTCAGTGCCGACGGTATTGTAGATCGTGAGCAAAGCCACGAGCACCAGAAGCGACCCGAGATGCGTGACAAGGAAGTACTTCAGGACGACGACGCGTGGCGATGGGCCGTCGGCCGAGGTATCACCCCAGACCAAGATCAGCACGGCAGACGCTATCAGCATGAGCTCCCAGAAAGTGTAGAAGAGCACCATGTCGTCGGCCAAGGTCGTCCCGGACATGCCTACGCCGAACAGCAGCAGCAGTGCGTAGAAGACCGGTGTGCGCTCATCGGCATGGTGGTATCCCCACGCATAGACGATGGCGAGCAACGTGACGATGGTCTCGGTGAGCAAGAAGGGAAACGTGATCCAATCACAGTGCAAACCCAACGTGATATTCTCGGCCGGGATCCAATTGATCGCCAAGATCGGATCCTGCCCACGGTTAAGACAGACTAGGAGCACAAACGTAGCTGCCACGGTTGACAGGGCGGCCCCGGCTGCACACCAGCCGGCCAGATGCCGCAGCCGCTTCTTGAAGATCACGAGTACGGCGGCCATCACGACCGGTATCACAAGGATAGCCAACATAGCGATATCACTCATTTTGTCACCTCACGCACCTCGGTTGGCGTTGTGATCGCCGTTACCATCCGGTTGTCACAACGAACGTCAGGATCGCGACAAGCCCCAGCACTACCCATTGTAGATTCCTCCGTAGCCGACCTGTATGGCCGCCCTGCAGCCAATAACTGAGTGACAAAGCGCTCCGGGCTGTCGTCCGCATGATGTGGCTCACCCCCTCCTGTTCGCCCACGCGGTACCAGTGGTTCGCCGTGCCGACGACCGCGCGCCAGGGGCTGGCCCCGTCTCGCTCGCCCATACGGTACCAGAAGTGCGCTGTGCCTACGATCGCGTGCCAGAGTTTGACGACGCCCTGTTGCAGAATGCGCTCCTCTATGACCAGGTTGACGGCGCGCGCCAGTCGCAGCAGCCAATCCTCCGGACTGGCGCGCTCGAAGGTTCCTACTGCAGTCACCGTGCGAGAGGGTTGCCCGCGCACCGTGAGCCACACTGCGAGGCGCAGAGGCGTGGCGATCAACAGCAGCCAGGCGAGCACGCCCTGACGTCCGGTAGCCGCAATGCCCAACGCTACACAGCCGAGCGCGGCGTTCATGTGAACCGGCAGCTGTGACCAAGAACGTCTACCCAGCAGTCGTCCGGTGACGGCGAAGATTCCGACACACGATAGGCCCAAGGTGAGCCGGCCGAAAAGCGGATTCAGCGCCAGCAGCGGGGTGATCCGGTACAGAAGGTAGAGGCCCAGATTAGGCATCGCCAATCCGTAGAGCCATGCACCTGTCAGGGGCGACAGATCATCCGCCGCAGCCTGCCAACGATGGAAGGGCCACGCACCGGTCTTGACCCAGACGGCTGTGAGCATGCCTCCCACGACCCAACCGAGTGGCGCGCCGCTGAGCCTCGCGCCGGCATCCAGCGCGTCCGCGATCACCAGGGTGCCGCCGGCTTCCATCAGTACCAGGATCGCGATGAGGAGACCGACATCGCCGAGACGCAGGAACAGATAGATCTCCTTGGCCTTGCGCATACCGTTCTGAAGCCCCTCGGCGAGCGGCGCCAGTGCTATACCCAGGCCGAGTATCTCCAGAGCCACATAACGCGTGAGGAAATCCCCCGCAAGAAACGAGATATTGGCAGCGGACAGCGCGGTCAGGAGGAGCGCCCAGGACGTCCGGTCCGCGGGAGGCGAGAACAGCAGCCCCAATAGAAGGAGCGCGGATGTCGCGAGTGCGGCCCGCCCTCCCAGGCCGCCGAGATGCAGACTCATGGGGCCGGCGGAGGGCAGCCAAACGTGCAAGAGTACTTCGTAATCCTGATAGGCGAGCAGCCCGAGGAGGCTCAACGTCGCGATTCCGGCCAACAATGTGGCCAAACGGCGCTGCTGGGATCCATGTCCCAGGCGTTTGCCCGCCCCCACCAAANTGATGGTGCCGATCAAGGGTAGTGCCAGGGCTCCGACTAACAGTGCTGCCAGCGTGTGGCTCAAATCAGCCCCTGAGACGATTGAGGTCATCCACATCCCCCGATGGATAGTGACGATAGACGTTCACGATCAAGGCTAACGCTGTGCCGATGATGACCGACTCCACGACGAGCGCTGATATCACCATGGATTGGGCGAAGTGCGGATCACCATGGAGGCGGCCGGCGTGGATCAGTTCCAGGGCAATGCCTTGGAGGACGATTTTGAGGCAAATGACTTGCTTGATGACGCTGCGCTGCGTCAGGAGTCCGACCAGGCCCAGCACAAAGAGGAGAATGCCAAGAGACGTATTGACGAGATCTAACCAGGGGGACATCGGCAAAGGTATGTTCACGGGGATTCCTTTGGGTGGCTATGCAGGTCAGGTTGTGGTGGTGGGATATCCTCGTTGCCGGGGAGGATGGCGGCGACACCCAGCGCGCCGGCAAACATCAGGCCTGCCTGCGTCACCAGGTCGAGGGTGCGGCGTTCCCAGAACCACTCCCGGAACGCTGCGTCTCGGGGCTGCTGGTTCAGCTCCGCGAGAGGAACATCGGCCACCAGCCATCGCCCGAGGAAGACTCCTGCTGTTACCAGGACCAGTACGATGATCAACCACATTGCGTATTCGCGCTTCATGGGTTGTGCGGCCTTCTGGCTTCCGTCAGGCTGATGCCGATGATGAGGAGAGTGCTGATGAGGCCGGCGCCTACGCTCAGCTCAAAACCGGCGGCGTAGGGGGCATTGAGGAGGAAAAACAACATGGCCAGGGAAGCGCTACCTATGCCGAGGGCAATTACGGACCGGATAAGGCTGCGCGCGAGCAACGCCACGATGGCAGCACAGAGGACGGTCAAAGCGAGTAGTCCATAGATCAAGTTGGGCATACTTCGTCTCCACGTTTTGGGCCGTCGTTGGCGCGTCAGCGTTAATTGAGCTCTTCGCGTTGCGCTGTTTCGGCGCGGCCCCATTGTTGCCTGCGCGTGACCGCGCCTTAGTCAGACAATCGGACCCGGATCTCTAGTGCCGAAGATGGCCTTAGCGGCAGTCCCTGCGCCAGCAGCTCGCGTGGACTGCCTACGATCGTCGCCCAACCAAAGATGAGGATGCCGGTTCTGGGTACCGGTGCCCCCGCCTTGTGTCTGACGGCCGACGGCCTATCTCGTTTTTGGTCGATAGGGTGCGGTCGTTTCCGATGCTACAAGCGTACGGACAAGTGATCAGTTAGGTGCATCGTGTTCAGGGTCAACCGAGCATTGACCACCAACAGAGTGTAACATAGTGTGCGTAAGATGGCAAGGAGAGGCCAACGCCCAAATGCTGGAATACAAACGAAGGAGATGATCTCCCACTCCCTATGGTCCTGCATCTGAGCTTAGTTTCCTGTAGAAGTATCCTTCGGGGATTGCGGCCTCGAAGTGTGTGATGTTCATACGCTGAAAGGCGGTCGCATATGATCTGGCCAGAGTGGGATTCGCAAAGTACATTTCGATATAGGGGCCGGGACGTTCTCGGAATTGGAGATCAGGGTAGTAGGGTGAATACAGCGACTTTGGTGNTGGTGGGATCATCTCNTTCTTGTCTCGGTACGGNGNCAGAANCAACAAAGNGCCTTTCTGCAATGGCGAGAAATCGATGGCTAGTTCAGTAGTGCTGGCTGAAATGTACCGG
>JGI24025J20009_10003514_pt1 | contig 10632 bp, 20 predicted proteins | sample Cruoilmetagenom3_FD_20009 | JGI IMG/M metagenome (IMG submission 20009) | reverse complement strand
GAGGAAATGGAAGAGAAGGCACGGGATATATTTGAGAGATATGACGATAAAGATTTCAGTTTTACTGATTGCGTAAGCTTTGTTGTCATGTGGGAGATGGGAATCAAGGAAACTTTTACTTTTGATGAACACTTTAATCAAATGGGATTCATTCGAAAACCATAGAAGGAAGACATTGATAAGGATGTTGTAAAACACACAAAAAAAGCGACGGAGCGCTAATATGCCAGCAATCTTGAGAATAGATGTGGACAGAGCATACGAGAACAGGATATTGCATTACGCAAGAGTGAACCAGGAGTTGTTTTTGGGAATTGATTCGCTTGGGTATCTTAAACCTTGCAGAGATCTGATAAAAAATTTGAACGACCGGGGGATAAAAGCATCACTCTTCTTTCAGCCTTTCACGGTGCCGAATAAAGATTTTGCTCAGGAGCTGATGAAACACGGGCATAGTATAGGGTTGCATGCGGTTCACACAAAGGATTACAAAGATTTTTCGAGGGATTTAGATAAAATATCGAAGAGGTTCGAGGGTAAGGTTTATGGATTTACAAAGCATGGTTTTAAGATAAGAAGAGAAAATATTATATAGACCAACAAAGATTATTATAAGAAAAATGAAATTGGAAATCGTACTGGAACGAGAAGAAGATGGAACATATTCCGTACACTGCCCGGCATTGAAGGGATGTCATTCCCAGGGTGAGACGAGAGAAGAAGCATTAAAGAATATTCAGGAAGCCATTCAATTGTACTTAGAAGTGGCAAACGAAAAGGCGAGGAAAGGAGTAGAGCAACAGCCAAAGAGCATACTCGTCGAGATGGCGGTATGACAGAAAAGAGGCTATTGCCCGTATCAGGTAAACAAATGGTAAAAGTCTTCAGAAAAATTGGATTCCAAGTGGATAGGCAGAGAGGCAGTCATATCGTGATGTCAAAGGGAAATGTCATTTTAGTAATTCCTGACCATGAAACGGTTGCTAAAGGAACAGAAAGAGAACTAATAAAAGATGCGGGACTTACCATTGAAGAGTTTAATAAATTGCTGAAGAAATAGTTAAAAAGCGAATGAGCGTTTAACATGCCAGCAATATTAAGAATAGATGTGGACAGAGCATATGAGAACAGGATATTGCATTATGCCAGAGTCAATCAAGAGTTGTTTCCCGCGCTGGGTTTTCTGGGCTATCTGAACCCTTGCAAGGAGCTGACAAAAGATTTGAACAGCCGAGGAATAAAAGCATCGCTCTTCTTTCAGCCCTTCACGGTGCCGAATAAAGATTTTGCACAGGAGCTGATGAAGAAAGGGCATAATGTTGGGTTGCATGCGGTTCACACGAAGGATTTTAAGGATTTTTCGAGGGATTTAAATAGAATATCTAAGAGATTAAATGGAACGGTTTATAGGTTTATGATGCATCGCTTTAATTAGATGAGAAGATATTTTATAAATGATTGGTACAGAATATAAAACCTGGAGATATGAATGGGATGTCAGAAATAAAAATAGAAGAAAGAGGGAATGGCATATTTATACCGAGGGAATTGCTTGATGAGTTAGAGATTGATGAGGCGAACGTTCTGGTCAGAGGGCATGAAATACTAATAAGGCCCAAATCGCAGGCAAGGAAGCTCAGAGGGATAGTCAAGACAAGATTAACGGTGAAAGAGTTGGAAGCATTTACGTAAAGTTTTAAAAGAAAGTGTAATGAAATAAAACATGGAGGTGAAAAGATAAATCATGACGCAATATGTAGAAATCACGAAAGAGGGATATTTATCAGTTCCAAAGCGAAGCATTGAGAAGATGCGATTGAGGGCAGGCATGCGGTTCAAATTATTGGCTGACGAGGATGACGTTCTGGTTTTACGGCTTGTGCGTGAAGAAGAGACTGAGACCCAGATCGATGAAGGTTCTTTGTTGCTACAACAACAGGCGCTAAAGAACATTTGGGATAGCAAAGAGGAAGATGTCTATGAACTATGATCGTGGTGATGTTGTCATCGTTCCGTTTCCGTTTGTAACTTCGGAAGGGGCATTGCAGAAGGCACGACCAACGTTGATTATCTCAGACCATTCGATTGATAGGCGTTTTGAGGATCTGATCATGGTTGGGATAACTTCTCGAATTGTAGAAGATTTGAGAGAGACTGAATACAGGATTGTTGATGGGACGGACGCTTTTAAGTCTTCAGGTTTGGTGAAGACATCGGTAGTTCGCTGTGAATATATTATGACCGTGCCACGCAGACTCGTTGCGAGAAGGTTGGGGCATTTACCTGATGAAACGATGGAGGAAATCGATATAAGATTGAAGTTGAGTTTGGGAATAAAGGGTTAGGAGGTTAAAATACAAATAGAAACATGAAAATCTGTTACATCTCCACAAAAAGCATCCATACAAGAAGATGGGTCGAATACTTCGCGGAGAAGGGGCATGAAGTGCATCTGATTACGCAAGAGTATGATAATTATCGGGGTGTGAAGATACACGTAGTAAAACCAAAAGCATCAAAGTTATCGCCATTGTTTAAAGCGATTGTAATCAGGAATTTAGTCAAAAAGATAAAGCCTGACATTTTGCATGTGCATCAAGTTGTTCCTTTTGGATTGTATGGGGCTTTGAGTAGATTTCATCCGTTTGTGGTGAGTGCTTGGGGGAGTAATGTTTCGAAACATACAAAAAGCTTTTTAAACACTAATAAAAATGAACTATTGGATGAGAACGAGAGGATTAAAAATAGGAGGTGAAGGGGAGGAAATGGGCAAAACTAAATTGGAAACACAAAGGATTATTTATTAACATTAGAAACAATTAAAATAATGAAGGATATAGAAATGGAAGAGAAACATCAAGAAGTAATAGATGAATTTGCGCAAAAGGCATTGAGAAAATACAAAGATAAGATAGATAGCATTATCTTATTCGGATCAGTTGCGAGAGGAGAGGCGAAAGAGGATTCTGATATAGATATTTTAGTGGTTGTAGTTGGGGACAGGTTTAAGATGAGACGTGAACTTTCGGGAATTGTGTTAGATATGCTTTTAGAGACTGGTAAATATATATCTGTGAAAACACTGTCCATGGAAGACTTTAAATTTTTAAGAGAGGTAAAATCGTCTTTCTTGAGTAACGTGATTAAGGAGGGTGTTTACATTGAAAGAATGTGAAATTATGGAAGAAGAAGCGGAATCTGTAATTAAGGATGCAGAGAAATTTTTAGAGCGAATTAAGGAAGCGATACGAGAGGTTGATACAGAAACATGGAAATCTGTTACATCTCCACAAAAAGCATCCATACAAGAAGATGGGTCGAATACTTCGCGGAGAAGGGGCATGAAAATCATTTGATTACGCATATAAAAAACGACGGAGCGCTAATATGTCAGCAATCTTAAGGATAGACGTGGACAGAGCATACGAGAACAGGATACTGCATTATGCCAGAGTGAACCAGGAGTTGTTTTTGGGACTTGATTCGCTGGGGTATCTTAAACCTTGCAGAGAAATAGTGGCTAATTTGAACAACCGGGGGATAAAAGCATCGCTCTTCTTTGAGCCTTTTACGGTGCCGAATAAAGATTTTGCACAGGAGCTGATGAAGAGTGGACACAGCATTGGGTTGCATGCGGTTCATACGAAGGATTATAAGGATTTTTCGAGGGGATCTGAAAACCGGAGGGAGATGAATGCTGCATAAAAGTCTGTTTGTTATTGGATATTCGTTCAAGAATAAGGATTTTCTAAAACAGTATAACTTCGTAAAGAAGAACGAATTTGAGTCTTACGAAACGCTAAAGAGATACCAAGAAGAAAAATTACAAAGGTTAATTCAGTTTTCCTATAATAACGTTCCTTATTACCATAAATTATTCGAAAAACTCAACTTAAAACCAGAAGACATTCAATCAATCGAAGATTTACAAAAACTGCCAATCTTAACGAAAGAGATAATAAGGAAGCATCAACGAGATTTTATCCCTACCAATTTAAAAGAGCAAAAATACGTTAATAGCTCGACTGGCGGCTCTACTGGAGAACCACTTCAATACAGACTTTCTAAAGAAGATGAAATTTTAGGACTCGCAATAATGTATGCATTGAGTTGGGGTTACGCGGGATACAAATTAGGAGACAAAGTGGGAGTCATAGCAGGTTCTTCGCTCATGCCCTCGACAAAATCTAAATTGACAGATAACATAAAAGCGTTTATGATGAACTACAAAAAGTACTCCTCTTTTGATCTGAACGATAAATATATGGACGAAATTGTAACTGAGTTAAATAAGTTCAAACCGAGATACTTGAGAGGCTACGCATCTTCTATTTATTTGTTCGCCAGGCACATCAAAGATAAGGATTTAAATATTGATTTCTATCCAAAAGGTGTATTTACAACCGCAGAAGTCCTGTTCGAGCATCAAAGGGAACTAATCGAGAATGTATTTAACTGCAAGGTATTCGATCAATATGGACTAAATGATGGCGGCGTAAGTGCCTATGAGTGTAAGATGCACAAAGGGATTCATGTTGATATGACAAGGTCTATTTTGGAAGTTGTAGATGAAAATGGGAATCAATTAGAGGCGGGTAAAGGGGGGGAGATATTGGCTACAAGTCTGTATAATTATGCGATGCCATTTATAAGATATGATACAGGTGATTTGGGGATTTTATCCGATGAAAAGTGTAAATGTGGAAGAGAACTACCATTGTTAAAGAAGATTATTGGTAGAACCACAGATTATCTGGAATTTAGTAATGGCGCTATCATAGGGACACCAATCTTAACAGTGCTTTTTGGAAAATTTGACATAATTCAGTATCAAATCGTTCAAAAAGATTTAGATACTATTTCGGTAAATATTGTCAAAGGGAAAAATTATAGCGAAGATGATGAAAAAGAGATCAGAGACACATTTTATAAGCACGTTGGAGACGTCAATATAAAGTTTAATTATGTCGATAAAATAGAGACAACAGGGGCAGGGAAGTGGAAGTTTATCGTTAGGGAGGTGGAATAGTGAAAAAAATTTGTTATTTGGGAGGTGCAATATCAATTCATGTGCAGCGATGGGCTAATTATTTTGTAGAACACGGATGGGAAGTTCATATAATAACAAAAGAATATGCAAAAAATGGTTTGCATCCGAATATAAAGCAACATGTATCACCTGCCTTTTTTCCTCAAAGCATTCATAAATTGAATTTTCCAATACATCTACATAACATTAATAAAATAATCAAATCGATAAAACCGGATATACTTCATGCAATTAGCATTGAAAGTTACGGAGCTTATACGGGGTTTATTAAATCAAAAGCAATAGTATTAACGGGATGGGGTTTTAAACATACCATGACTTCAAAGGGATTGCAGAAATGGATCGAACGACGTGCATTAAAAAAGGCAGATGTAGTTCATGTAGATTCCCAGGACCTTAAGGATGCCATTGTTAAATATGGTTGTGATGAAAATAAGGTGGTTGTAATCCCGTGGGGTGTGAATGTGAAAATGTTCAACCCGGATATAAATGGAAGCGAGGTGAGACAAAAATTGGATCTCGAGGGTTCACCTGTGGTGATTAGCATTCGCAATTTTGAGCCCGAATATAACATTGAATGTTTGATCAATGCAATACCATTCATACTCAATGCGATACCAGAAACAAAGTTTATAATAAAAGGTACAGGCACTTTAGAATCAAAATTAAAACAAATGGTAAAAGATTTAGGTGTTTGGAAATCAGTACGTTTTGCTGGGCGATCTTCGTATAATAAAATTCCGCAATACTTAAAATCTGCTGACATCTATGTTTCAACTTCTCTTATGGATGGTGGTTCCGTATCTCTTCAAGAAGCAATGGCATGTGGCTTACCAGTTGTTGTTACTGATGTGCCTTCTAACGAGGAAGTGATAAAAAATAGATGGAACGGGTATGTCGTTCCTAAAAAAGATTCAAAGTCACTCGCTAAAAAAATAATAACATTAATAACTGATGAAGAAAAACAAAAGTTATTCGGAAAAAGAAATCGTGAAATTGCAGAAGAAGTATCTGATCAAGATAAGTGTATGAGAAAGATTGAGGAAATCTATGAGTCTTTAACGAAGTGGTGATTTATATGAATTGGAAAGGAAAAAATGTGTTAGTGACCGGCGCAGGGGGGTTTATTGGTAGCCATCTAACCGAACATTTAGTAGAACTTGGTGCAAATGTAAGAGCTTTTGTTAGATACAATTCTCGAAACGATTGGGGCTTGCTTGAACTATTACCAAAAGAAAAATTGGACAAAATAGAAGTAATTACGGGAAATTTAAAAGACGCTGATGCAGTTCGCCATGCTACCAAAAATATTGATATGATTTTTCATTTAGGCTCGTTGATTGCCATTCCTTATTCATACATACACCCAAGAGAGACCGTTGAAAACAATATATTGGGGGCATTAAATGTCTTAATGGCAGCAAAAGAGAACGGCATTGAAAAACTGGTTCATACTTCTACTTCTGAAGTATATGGAACAGCCAGATATGTTCCCATAGATGAAAATCATCCTTTGCAGGGGCAATCCCCCTATTCTGCAAGTAAGATTGGCGCGGATAAAATCGCAGAAAGCTTTTACAGGTCTTTTAACTTACCGGTTGCAATAATAAGACCTTTCAACACTTTCGGCCCCAGACAATCTGCCCGTGCAGTCATACCAACAATAATTACACAAGCGTTAACAAGAGAAAAAATAGTTTTAGGATCGTTGCATCCAACAAGAGATTATACCTATGTAGGGGATGTCGTCGACGCCTTTATTAAAGTTGCAGAATCCCCCAAATCAGTAGGAGAAGTGATAAATATTGGCTCAAACTTTGAAATATCAATAGGAAATCTTGCGAAAAAAATAATTTCTTTAATTGGTAAAAACGTTAAAATCGTATCTGATGATGTTCGTATCAGACCACAAAAAAGTGAAGTGGAGAGGTTGTGGTGTGATAGCACGAAAGCAAAGGAATTACTAAAATGGGAGCCAAAAACATCACTCGATGAAGGTCTTAAGAAGACAATAGTTTGGATTTCAGATAACACACAGTTATATAAACCCGAACTTTACACTATGTGAAAAAATGAAGGCAGTAATTCTTGCAGGTGGAAAAGGAACGAGATTAAAACCGTATACGACAGTTTTTCCAAAGCCACTGATGCCAATAGGCGATAACCCAATTCTTGAAATCGTTATTCACCAACTAAAGTCACATGGCTTCAACGAAATCATAATGGCAGTTGGACATCTTGCAGAGCTGATTATGGTATTCTTTAATGATGGTAGTAAATATGGGATTAAGATAAAATATACAAGGGAAGAAAAGCCATTAGGGACTGCAGGTCCGTTAGCGCTAATGAAAGAAGAGTTAAAAGAAACATTTTTGATGATGAATGGAGATGTGTTAACCACGCTCAATTATTCTGATTTAGTCGATTACCATAAGAGAACCGAGGCTATTGCAACAATAGCGTTGAAGAAGAGAACCGTAAAAATTGATTTTGGTGTACCTGAAGTTGACGAAGCTAATAACATCATTGGATATACTGAAAAGCCGGATGTTGAATATTTAGTGAGCATGGGCATCTATGCCTTTGATCCAAGGGTATTGGAATATATTGAACCAAGCAAATATTTAGATTTTCCAGACCTCATTAAGAAATTGATTTCTAATGGTGAAACCGTGAAGGGTTATGTATACGATGGCTACTGGTTGGATATCGGTAGACCGGATGATTATGAAAGAGCAAATAGAGAAATAGATGAAATATATAATGAATTAGTTAGTTATTGAATGTGATGTAAAATGGATCTTAACGGAAAAAGGATTTTAGTTACTGGGAGTAGTGGTTTTGTAGGTAGACATCTTCTAGAAGAGTTGAAACGACAAAATGTAGAAGTTGTAACTTTAACGGATGTTAAGGGGAATAGAATAGATATAAGGGATTGGCACAGGATCAAAGAGATAGAAGACATAGATATGGTCTACCATCTTGCTGCAATAACTTATGTCCCCTTTTCTTTTGATAATCCCAGAAAGGTATATGAGGTAAATGTATTGGGAACGCTGAACATATTGGAGTTGTGCAGATTGCATGCTATCGAGAAAATTGTGTTTGCAAGTTCATATGGGTATGGTCAACCAAAATACTTACCAATTGATGAAAAACATCCGGTACAACCAACTAATCCTTATGCCAGAAGTAAAGTAATGGGTGAGAACTTATGTGAAGCATATTATGAGGACTACGGGTTGAAGTGTGTAATACTAAGGGCTTTCAACATCTATGGAGAGGGACAAAGTGATAACTTTTTGATACCATTCATTTTGAAACAACTCCTGAAAGGTGAAATCAAACTTAATGATCCAGAGCCAAAAAGAGATTTTTTATATATCAAAGATGCCATCAGTGCTTATGTAAAAGCGGGCGAATATAATGGCTCAGATTTTGAAATATTTAATATAGGATATGATATGAGTTATAGTGTTGATGAGATCGTGAGAAAATTGATTGTTATTTCAGGGAGGAATGTAAGAGTTAGTTATCGAAATAAAAGGAGAAAAAATGAGATGATGAATACGGTTTCAGATTCAAGGAAAGCAAAAGAGAAATTATGCTGGGAAGCAAGGGTCGGTATCGATGAGGGTTTGAAAATGGTACTTAAAAGTTATGAAGTGGATGGAATAAACAATATAAGTAGGAGATTGATATGAAAAGAATACCAACAAAAGAAGATCAAAAGAAGTATTACGATTCTTATTGGCCAAAAAACATCTCTATTGGACTTCATGCAAAATGTAGAAAAGAATTTATTATTGCAAATTTAGCAAGAATACCAACCTCAAACAATCCAAACATTATTGATTTAGGATGTGGTCGAGGGTGGCTTACTGCGGAGTTAGCAAAGCACGGTAACGCGGTTGGTGTTGATTTATCTGATACTGGAATAAATATAGCAAAAAGAAATTACCCTCAATGCCACTTTAAACAAATGGATATTATAACAGAGGAAATTAAAGATAAATACGATGTCGTTGTTTCATCTGAAGTTATAGAACATTTAACAGAAGATAATCAAATAAGGTATGTAAAAAAAATAAGAGATATTCTTGTGAACGACGGTTATTTGATTTTGACAACACCAAATGCAACAATAGCAGAAAAATTAGTGAAATATAAAATATTTAAACAGGAGGATTTACAGCCTATCGAAAACTGGGTGGATAAAAAAGAGATATATCAGCTTTTAAACCAATATTTTGAAATTAAGCATATCGGAAGTACGATGTTTATGCCAATATTCGTTCAGAAGTATCACCTATTTGAACTGAGTTACAGATTATTTTATCATCGGTTAAGTTTATATAAAATAATTAATAAGTTATTAAAGTCAAGTAATAAAGGATTATATCTTACGGTTGTTGCACAAAAAGTAATCTGAATTTACCTTTCACCAAGTTCGAATAAGTAAAAGGTGTATGCAGACATGCAAAGATCTTCCTATTTACTTAATAGTACCCCTCAAAAACCCAACCTCCTCCTTCCCAAACCCTCGTAACAAAATCAAAACACCAAAATAGGCCCCGGTACCCACTAAAATCATAATTCCAACGTAAACTACGCCAACAGGATTTATCCAATAGATAACCCATGCCATTACTGAAGATGCTAAAACACTTTTCCAAATGAAATCATAAGGAACCTCAAACTTTATGTATTTGCGCGAAAAATAAGTGGTCAGCGAGAATAAGATAAAATAAGCGATAAGAGTAGTTATTGCCGCAGATATAACCCCTCAGACAGAGAGTAGAACTGCATACTAAAGATGACGATGAGGGATATACAGCCCGATAATGTAATCGTGAGAAGATTTATATAGATAAAATCCCGAACATATAAACATGGAAAGTATATCTGTGGACGTGGATGAAGAATTTGTTAAGGCTTTGGACGAGATAGCACAACCTTACCTGGATAGGCCGACACTCATAAAAAACATTCTCACTTCAGGATTAAAGCAGTACAGGGTAGAATTGGCGATACGAAAATATTTAGAGGGCGAAGTAAGCACATGGAAGGCTGCTGAAATAGCCGGCGTATCTTTGAGGAAGATGAGCAAGATTCTGCAAGAGAAAGGGATAGAAATGCATTATTCAGAGCAATCGCTGAAGGAAGATTTGGAATGATTGCTTCAGATGCCTCGCCACTAATCAGTCTATCAAAAGCCGGAAAACTTTCTCTATTTCGTGAATTGTTTGGGACAGTGGTAATCGAGGAAGAAGTGAATTTTCGTATTAAAGAAAGCCGTTGAGAAGGGCTTAATAAACAAAGAAGAAGTAATACAGACATTGGATGAGATGGTCAGCAAGGGTTTTAGAATTTCCACAAGAATCTACGCAAAATTTTTAAGCGAAGTAGATCGTTAAATCTTGAAAATACCCTTCAAAAACTCAACTTCTTCCTTCCCAAACCCTTTCATCAAACTTCAAATATCTAAAAGAGACGCGCACTGTGATTATACTCGCAATAGTAAAACTAATCAGGGTTGCAATTGCTGCACCCAATATTCCCATGTAAGGCACAAGTACAAC
>JGI24025J20009_10003509_pt1 | contig 10639 bp, 9 predicted proteins | sample Cruoilmetagenom3_FD_20009 | JGI IMG/M metagenome (IMG submission 20009) | reverse complement strand
TGGTTTATCAGCCACATCGGTATAGTCGTACCAAGGAGCTTTATGATGATTTCGTACGGGTGTTGTCCGAAGTAGATGTGCTGTTTTTAATGGAGGTTTATTCCGCTGGGGAAGAGGTTATACCTGGGGCAGACAGCCGTAACCTTTCTCACAGTATTCGTTTAAGAGGAAAAGTTGACCCGATGCTGATTGAAACTACAGAAGAGCTGTCAAAATTATTGAGTAGCGTACTCAATGATGGTGACATATTGCTGACACAAGGCGCTGGAAATATCGGTGGTGTTGCAAAAAGCCTGGCTGAAAATAATCTGATTAATAGTGCGATAAGCGATAATTCATGAGCAACAGTAATGAATCTGAAAAATTTGGAAAAGTCGCGGTGTTATACGGCGGAGACTCTGCTGAGCGTGATATTTCCCTGCAAAGTGGTGAATCTGTATTACGCGCATTAAAAGAAGAATGCGTTGCTGCAGAAGGAGTCGATTGTCGTGGGAATTATCTGCAAAAATTAGCTGAATTTGACCGGGTTTTTATTGCTTTGCACGGTCGCGGGGGGGAAGACGGCACTCTACAGGGTGCGCTCGAAGTACTCAGGATACCCTATACCGGTAGCGGAGTTCTTGCTTCAGCTTTAGCAATGGATAAAGTGCTTTGCAAACAATTATGGGAAGGAGTGAACCTGCCTACACCGGAGTTTTTAGTAGTAACGGAAAGCGAGCAACTAACGAAATTGAATAAAGTAGAAAACTTTCCTGTAATGGTAAAGCCTGCCAGAGAAGGGTCGAGTGTCGGCATGAGTAAGGTCGATACTGCTGGTGATTTGAAGCAGGCTGTTTCGCTTGCATTGCAATATGATATTGCACTCGTTGAGCGTTATATACAGGGCGAAGAATATACGGTTGCGATTTTGGGAGATAAAGTGCTGCCGCCGGTACGTCTTAAAACACCGAGAGATTTTTACGACTACGAAGCAAAGTATCAATCTCAGGATACCGAATATAGATGCCCGTGCGGTCTTGACCCTGATGATGAGGCTGCGCTTAAAACACTGGCTTACGAAGCCTATAAAAGTGTTTCTGCGTCAGGTTGGGGGCGAGTTGATGTGATGCGTGATGCAGCCGGTAGGTTTTATTTGCTCGAGATAAATACAGTGCCCGGTATGACCAGCCATAGCTTGGTGCCTATGGCAGCCAAACAGGGCGGGATTTCCTTTAATCGATTGGTCATGGAAATTCTGGAATCGAGTTTCCCGCAGTCTCATTCGCAAGNTTAAGGACAAAATAATGACAAGGGAAGATATAAAAAAAATAGTAATNCCGCGAATGGGTTTGCTCATGCTGTCAACTTTACTTCTTGTTGTATTGCTGTCTATGCCTGATGTCAATGAACAAATTGCGATTAAGAAAATACTAATTAACAAATCATTACGGTATGTAGAAAAAAATGAGGTGGATACACTTTTAGAGCAGGCTTTAAAAAAGGATTTTTTCTCATTAGAGCTAAACGATGTTGCGCAAACAGTTAATCATATTCCTTGGGTGAAATCGGCACAGGTGAAAAAGATATGGCCTGATACCGTACTGGTGAATATTCAGGAACAAAGCCCCGTTGCTCGTTGGGGAAAAGCGCAGCTTATCAGTGCAAATGGCGAAGTATTTGCGCCGGGTAATTTACAGGATTTTGACCACCTTCCTCATCTAATAGGCAATGAATTGCAGCGGGAAGAAATAACCCGTTTTTATGATCAAACAACACAAACTTTACGAGATAGCGGCTTAAATATAAGCGTTTTAAATATGAAGTCGGCCTTTGAGTGGCGTATTCAATTTGATAATGGATTGTTGGTAATTCTTAGCGCAAAACAAGGGTTGGAAAGAATTAAAGAATTTAGGGNCGTTTACCAAAAACATATTTCCCCCAAGCTCGAAAATATTGCCCATGTAGATTTACGCTATGACAGTGGTTTTGTTGTGGCTTGGCGAGTGGGTGATAAAACTATAGCAGGGAAGTCGCTAGCACTTCGCTAGTCTCTTATTTAGAGAAAAAATGGATGAATAAAATAGTTAACGATAACACATTGATTGGATTAGATATCGGTACATCGAAGGTTGTCGCGGTGGTTGGGAAAACCAACGAAGATGGTTCTTTGGAAGTACTGGGTTTAGGTTCATCCAAATCAAAAGGTTTAAAAAAGGGCGTTGTCGTTAATATAGATACAACGGTGGAATCTATACAGCGAGCTATTGAAGAAGCTGAATTAATGGCGGGTTGCCCAGTAAATAGCGTTTACTGTGGTATAGCCGGCAGCCATATTAAAAGCATGAACTCTCATGGCATTGTTGCGATAAAAGATAAAGAAGTAGTGCAAGCCGATATTGATCGGGTAATTGATGCCGCCAAAGCAGTGGCCATACCAGCGGACCAACGAGTGCTACATATCCTGCCGCAGGAATTTATTATCGATGAGCAGGGTGGAGTGCGGGAGCCGCTGGGTATGGCGGGTGTACGCCTTGAGGCCAAAGTGCACCTTGTTACCAGCGCAGTAAATGCCGTCCAGAATATTGAAAAATGTGCTCGACTAAGTGGCCTGCAAGCTAACGATATCGTTTTGGAGCAACTTGCTTCCAGCTACGCGGTATTAACAGATGATGAGAAAGAGTTAGGTGTGTGCATGGTGGATATTGGTGGGGGTACCACGGATATTGCCATATTTACCGGTGGCGCCATTCGTCACACCGCCGTGATCCCCATTGCGGGGGATCAAGTGACAAATGATATCGCCATGGCGTTACGGACGCCCACGCAACATGCTGAAGATATAAAAATTAAATACGCCTGTGCCTTAACGCAACTGGCCGGGCCTGATGAGCGCATAAAAGTTCCTAGTGTGGGAGATCGCCCACCAAGAGACCTTTCCCGGCAGGCATTGGCAGAGGTGGTTGAGCCGCGTTACGAAGAGCTTTTTATACTCGTTCAATCTGAGCTGCGACGTAGCGGGTTTGAAGAGCTGATTTCAGCAGGCGTTGTTTTAACTGGGGGTTCAGCAAAGATGGAAGGTGTGGTTGAGCTGGCGGAGGAGATTTTTCACATGCCGGTGAGACTCGGTACGCCAAAAGGAATATTAGGCCTCACGGATGCCATTCTTGATCCTGTTTATTCCACCGGAGTGGGTCTNCTGCTTTACGGGCAAAAGGAGCTCCAGGAAAAGGGNNTTNGTACGGTANACACTCAAAACGAAAGTNTTTTTCAGCGTGTTAAACAATGGGTTAAAGGAAATTTCTAGTTTTTTTTTAAAATANAAGGGAGATAGATATGTTTGAGTTANTCGATAACAANCCACAAAGTGCGGTNATTAAAGTATTTGGAGTTGGCGGTGGTGGTGGCAACGCCGTTGAGCACATGCTGCAAAACCAAGTGANTGGCGTAGAGTTTATTTGTGCCAACACCGATGCCCAGGCTTTGCAGGGTTTGCAGTCGCGCACACTTTTGCAGTTGGGTAGTGAAGTGACTAAAGGCCTGGGAGCGGGGGCTGACCCTGAAGTTGGACGCCAGTCTGCTTTGGAAGACCGTGAAAGAATAGAAGAAGTGCTGGCCGGCACCGATATGCTATTTATTACCGCAGGAATGGGCGGCGGTACGGGAACGGGTGCTGCACCGATAGTCGCGGATATAGCCAAGGATATGGGTATTTTGACCGTTGCAGTTGTAACCAAGCCCTTTTCTTTCGAAGGCCGTAAGCGTATGCGAGTGGGCGAGGCTGGAATTGCTGAGCTTTCCCAGCATGTTGATTCCCTCATCACCATTCCAAACGAAAAGCTATTACCGGTGCTTGGGAAAAATACCAGCCTGTTAGAAGCATTTAAAGAAGCGAACAACGTCCTCTTGGGCGCGGTTCAGGGTATTGCTGATCTCATTATCCGTCCAGGTATGATCAATGTTGACTTTGCAGACGTAAGAACGGTGATGTCGGAAATGGGTATGGCAATGATGGGAACGGGTATCGCCACTGGCGAAGATCGCGCCCGTGAAGCGGCTGAAACGGCGATAAAGAGCCGTTTGCTAGAAGATGTGAACCTGCAAGGCGCTCGCGGTATTCTTGTTAATATTACCGCCGGTGAAGACCTTGGCCTGGGTGAGTTCTCGGAAGTGGGGGACACCATCGAAGAGTTTGCATCAGATAATGCCACCGTTGTTGTGGGGACCGTTATCGACCCATCAATGGGAGATGACCTTAAAGTCACAGTGGTTGCCACCGGTTTAGGTGGTTCGGTTGTTGAAGAGGTGCGTGGCGTGAAGCCTGGGGTTCGTGGGATTCCTGTAGAGCGCGATGGAACTGTGAAGTACAGCGAGCTTGAGCGGCCTGCGATTGACCGCGTTACGGGTAGCAGTGCTGGCTCTCAGCCTGCTGCCACCAATGCAGCACTAGCGCATGACATGGATTATCTGGATTTGCCCGCATTTCTACGCCAGCAAGCAGATTAATAGCGGAAAACTTACCTGCAAAGTGCCGATGTTTCCGATACTAGTGGAAGCGTCGGCTTTGTCGCGGGTTTTGTTTAAAAGGATACATGTGATGGCGTAAGCACTGTTTCAGCAGTTTTTCAAAAACCTGCTAGAGACAGCTTGCGTTCAGGTAGTTTAGGTCATACTTGCTATCAATTATGAGATTATTGCTCAACTGACTTTGTTTGAGTGTGAAGTATGCACAAACTGCGGGCTAAGCTGTAAGGCAGTTTGATAGTATCGTCGGCCGTTTTTCGGGGCGGTAGATTAGAGGGAAAATGACCATGATTCGCCAACGAACACTCCAGAACAGCATTAAAGGTACAGGGATTGGCTTGCACAGTGGAAGCAAGGTTTATTTAACTTTGCGTCCAGCACCTGTAAATACTGGCATTGTCTTTCGCCGCGTAGACCTCGATCCCGTTGTGGAAATAAAGGCAAGCGCTGAAAATGTTGGTGATACGACCCTTTCCACCAATTTGGTTAAAGATGGTGTGCGGGTGCAAACCGTCGAGCATCTCTTGTCAGCCATGGCGGGTTTGGGTATTGATAATGCCTATGTCGAATTAACCGCGTCTGAAGTGCCTATTATGGATGGCAGTGCCGGGCCCTTTGTTTTTCTTATTCAAGCCGCGGGCATCGCAGAGCAGCAAGGTGCGAAAAAGTTTATTCGTATTAACCGTGAAATAAGTGTCAGCGATGGTGATAAAACGGCTACCTTTCTTCCTTTTAATGGCTTTAAAGTCGGCTTTGGCATTTCTTTTGACCATCCCGCATTCAAAGACAGCGCGCAGGTAGCATCTGTCGACTTTTCCAGCACCTCCTTTGTGAAAGAGGTCAGCCGAGCACGAACCTTTGGCTTTATGAAAGATATCGAAGCCTTACGCACGCAGCAATTGGTGCTTGGTGGTAGTGTTGATAATGCGATTGTTATTGGTGATGAGGGCGTTCTGAACGAAGACGGGCTGCGTTATGATGATGAGTTCGTAAAGCACAAGGTGCTTGATGCTATTGGTGATCTCTACCTCTTGGGTTATAGCCTGATTGGTGAGTTTCAGGGGCACAAGTCGGGTCATGCACTAAATAACCTGCTGATTCGTCAGCTTTTAAAAGAACCTGATGCCTGGGATTTGCTCACTTTTGAAGATGCAGCGAATGCTCCAATTTCCTATATGAAGCCTGCTTTTGCTGCTGAGGCTTAAGTAAGCCTGCTTGTCTTTTTAAACTAGCGCCTGACTATTTGTTACGGCGCTATGTTCATATCACTTATCCTTTCCTTTTTATTCTGTTTTACTCTTGTTCCTCGCTGATGCAGGCATGTTTTGCTAAGCGCTCTAGTGCGCCTGAAAGCTTTTTATCCTCTTCAAAGTGAGCGGTTTCTATCAAAAGCCGACTATTTTCTCGACTAATTTTTTTTGCCCTGGGTAGGCGGCGTTTTGCTGTTCTTGTTATCGCACGCAGATTTGTCAGAGTGCTGACCTCCTCAAGCTCACTAAACTCCCGGTGGTTGTGAAGCTTTGAAATCAGGTGTTTAGAGTGAAAGCGTAGCTTACTGGACCAACTGGCGCTATCGCATAGTATTACCAGTTTTCCATATTCATAGGATGAAACCTGGAAATGGTCTTTGAAAGGCGGGGGCAGATATTGTGTAACGATTTGTTCCAGTGAGCACAAATAGTGAGCAAATGCTAAAGTGTTATATAGGGGGCTGTTATTGTTGCTGTTATTTGTATTTGCCCTGAGCAGTTTGCCGGCTAATTGAGGTTTCTTCATAAGGTGGCCTACCTTCGATAAGAGGGGGGGCTATTGTGCCAGTCTACTGGAATGCTTGCTTTATTTTTAATCTACTTTATCATTTGAAAAAATTTTGGCAGCGATTTTGGCTCTATAAAGAGCTTCCCTAAAGAAAGATGGTTTCTTAATTCGCAGAATAATCTTCAAAGAATTTGCGTGCGAGTAATTGATGAATATGCTTATTTACGAAATGGCTATTTATCGGGGCTAATTGTGAGCCTGAAGCACATTGGTAGCGAAATAATATGCAAGTCATACTACTAAGTTCAAAAAATGGTAAGAGTCATAATTTGAGGTTTGGATCCTTGCAGGCGATTGGTGTTCTCGTTCTGTTGGTAATTACGACTGTGATAGTAACTTCATACTGTGTCTCCAGCTTTGGTTTAGGAGGTGCTAGTGATAGCAGTATTTCCCTGGTAGGCAATTGGCAGGAAGAGATACAAGTTCAAAAGAATAAAGTGGCGGATGCTCAGCGCGAAGTGGATGAGCGAATGCAAGCATTGACTGTTAAAGTTGCCGAAGTGGAAGCAAGAATGATTCGTCTTGATGCTTTGGGCGAGCACCTAACTCAGGTGGCAAAGCTCAACAAAGGCGAGTTTGATTTTTCACAGAACCCTGCGGTGGGTGGCCCTGAAGAACTAAGCGAGCTAGGGGAGGTTTATCAGAAACCTGAGTTTGCCAATGTGCTTGATGCTATGTCAGCAACCCTCGAAGAGCGTGAGCAGCAATTGGATATTCTTGAATCCATGTTGGTGAATCGAAATATAAAGGGTAGCTCATACCTTACCGGACGTCCGATTAAAAAGGGATGGTTATCCTCTCACTACGGACATCGCACTGACCCCTTTACTGGAAAACTCGCTTGGCACAAAGGTGTAGACTTTGCGGGCAAAGAAGACTCTCCCATTATTTCTGTTGCCGCAGGTGTCGTCACCTGGTCAGGGGAGCGCTATGGTTATGGTAATTTGGTGGAAGTCAGTCACGGTGATGGCTACGTGACACGTTATGGCCACAATAAAGAAAATATGGTGGAAGTGGGCGATGTGGTAAAAAAAGGCCAGCAGGTTGCTAAAATGGGTACCACTGGGCGCTCGACAGGACACCATGTTCACTTTGAAGTACTCTTGAATGGTAAAGCGATGAACCCCAAGAATTATATTTATCGCCGCGAGAAAGGCTGATTTCAACAATCTGTTGAGGGTGGGTAGCTTTTCCCGCCCTATTTATCATCCTGGTTATTCCCTTTCAGAAAAAAACCTCTATTTAATCTAATTTTATCCTAAAGCTGCTATCCTTGGTGGTTAATAGCTGATGCTACATAGCCAGCTAACCGCAAGAGCTTGTGTTCACAGTGCTTTATTTTCGGATAATTTTCCAGAACCCATGTAGAATTGCCACTAATTTTAGTTCGCTTAGTACTGGGTAATAAGCCTGGTGATTACACTTCCATTACGAACTCTCAACTAATAAAACGATGTGACCGGTAGCATGCTAAGTAAAATATTTGGTTCAAAAAATGACCGTCAACTAAAAAAAATGAGCAAGACGGTTAAGCGGATAAACAGTTTCGAAGAAGATTACAAAACACTTTCCGATGAAGCCCTGCAGGCAAAAACTGCTGAATTTAAAGGGCGTCTCGGTGAAGGAAAAGAAGGCCTGGATGACATCCTGCCGGAAGCGTTTGCGGTGGCACGCGAAGCGGCGGGTCGTGTTATGGAAATGCGGCACTTTGACGTACAGATGATAGGGGGCATCACCCTACATCAAGGGCGTATTGCCGAGATGCGTACCGGTGAGGGTAAAACCTTGGTGGCTACGCTGCCTGTTTATCTCAATGCACTTTCTGGCGGTGGCGTTCACGTGGTGACCGTTAATGATTACCTTGCCGAGCGTGATGCCTCCTGGATGAGGCCCCTTTATGAGTTTCTTGGTTTAAGTGTTGGCGTTGTGACCTCCAACCAGGAGGCAGAAGACAAACGTGCAGCTTACGAATCCGATGTGGTCTACGGTACCAATAATGAATTTGGCTTTGACTACCTGCGCGACAACATGGCTTTTAGCAAAGAAATGCGCTATCAGCGTGATTTGAGCTTTGCCGTGGTGGATGAAGTAGATTCAATTCTGATTGACGAAGCACGTACCCCGCTGATTATTTCCGGCCCCAGCGAAGACAGCTCTGAATTATATCGAAATATCAATAAACTGATTCCAAAACTGAGCCAGCAGGAATTTGTAGAGCGTTCGGCCACTGACGAGCCGGTTGAAGATACCGGCCATTTTGTTGTGGATGAAAAAACCCGCAATATTGAGCTGACCGAGCTCGGCCACCAGTATGTGGAAGAGCTTCTGGTGGGTGCTGGCATGCTCACAGAAGGGGAAAGCCTTTATTCGCCCACTAATCTTAATCTTTTTCATCATGTCCATTCTGCGATTAAAGCCCACGCCCTATTTCAGAAAGACGTGGATTACATCGTTCAAAATAACGAAATTGTTATTGTTGATGAGCACACAGGGCGCACTATGCCTGGTCGACGCTGGTCGGATGGTATTCATCAGGCGGTAGAAGCAAAAGAAAGCGTTCATATACAAAATGAAAGTCAGACACTTGCCTCAACGACTTTTCAAAATTATTTCAGGCTTTACGACAAGCTGTCTGGCATGACAGGTACTGCTGACACAGAGGCATTTGAATTTCGTCAGATTTATGCTCTGGACGTGGTGGTTGTTCCTACCCACAGAGATATGACAAGAAAAGATTTAAATGACTTGATCTACCTCACCCCAGAAGAAAAATACGAAGCTATTACTGAGGATATTAAAGAGGCTGTTGAGGCTGGTCGCCCAGTGTTGGTGGGAACAGCTTCCGTCGAAAGCTCAGAGTATGTATCGAGCTTACTTAACAAACAGAAAATAGATCATCAGGTACTTAACGCCAAATTTCATCAAAAAGAAGCGGACATCATTGCCCAAGCTGGCCAGCCTGGTCGAGTGACCATTGCAACGAATATGGCGGGTAGGGGAACGGATATTAAGCTGGGCGGCAACTGGGAAGTTGAAGTCGAGAAGCTGGATAATCCAAGCGAAGCAGATATTGCGGCGCTCAAAGCTCGCTGGCAAGAAACCCACGACAAAGTACTCGCCGCTGGCGGATTACAGATTATCGGCACCGAACGGCACGAATCCCGCCGTATTGATAACCAGCTACGTGGCCGCTCTGGTCGCCAGGGTGACCCCGGTATTTCGCGCTTTTATCTTTCTCTGGAAGATAACCTAATGCGCATATTTGCCTCCGATCGCGTTAAGTCAATGATGCAGAGCCTGGGAATGGAAAAAGGTGAAGCCATTGAGCACCGCTGGGTGACTCGTTCCATTGAAAATGCCCAGCGTAAAGTGGAAGGCCGTAACTTCGATATGCGGAAATCCTTGCTGGAATATGACGACGTGGCAAATGACCAACGTCATGTGGTGTACCAGCAGCGTAATGAAATGCTCGATAGCGAAGATATTTCTGAGGCAGTTATCGGCATTCGTTCAGAGGTGCTGAATGAAACCATTAGTGAGCACGTTCCCCCGCAAAGTATTGATGAGCAGTGGGATATACCGGGCTTGGAAACTGCGCTGGAAGGAGAGTTTCGCTTACAACTACCACTTCAAAAGTGGCTGGATGAGGACGACCAGCTAAATGAAGAGGGTTTACGGGATAGGATTCTAGAGGGTTTAATTCAGGCCTACACCGAAAAAGAGGAAAAGGTTGGCAGTGAAGTGTTCCGCCAATTGGAAAAACAAGTAATGCTGGAAGTGCTTGATCGGCACTGGAAAGAACATCTAGCCAACATGGATCACCTACGCCAGGGCATTCACTTGCGTGGTTATGCGCAGAAAAACCCCAAACAGGAATACAAACGGGAATCCTTTGAGTTATTTCAGGGCATGCTCACCAGTGTGCAGCATGAAGTCATTCGTATCCTGAGTAGTGTTGAGTTACGTAGCGAAGAAGAAGTAGAAGCTTTGGAGCAACAGCGCTTGGCTCAAGCGGCCGAGCAGAAAATGGACTTTACCCATAGTGATGCTGAATCAGCGCTGGCTCCCCATGAAAAAAATGAGCAGGCAGAACCTGATGCGGCGCAACCCTTCGTACGGGATGAGCGAAAAGTAGGGCGTAATGAGCCATGCCCTTGTGGCTCAGGTAAAAAGTACAAACAATGCCACGGTAAGCTTGGCTGAAATTAGGGATTTAAAACAAGCGCTGACGGTGGTTAATATGCATCCACTGTCAGCGCTTTTTTATTTTATGAGGGTGAGAAAATATGTCAGTTGGTGAAGATAAACTACCCAAGCTTGC
>JGI24025J20009_10003507_pt1 | contig 10644 bp, 9 predicted proteins | sample Cruoilmetagenom3_FD_20009 | JGI IMG/M metagenome (IMG submission 20009) | reverse complement strand
TGTGCGGCCGGTTCATCAAGATCAGCGGTAGGGTCGTTCTCCTCAAGCTGGGCAAGCCAGCCTTCGGCAAACGATGCTCGCCCATGCGAGCGCGCTTGTCGAAGTGTTTGTTCGGACCATTCGGCGTAGCTCTGGCTAAGCAGCGGTAGGTCGAGCAGCCATTCGCCCGGGTAATCGACAATATCGATATGAACCGTTTTCGGTCCGCGCAAACCCGCGAGCAATCCGGTCGGCTGGACCCTTAACGACAAGCGCAACTGGCTAATGGCACGGGTGGAGTGAGGCCAGTGCGGATTTTTGCCCGTCAGCGCCGCCAGATGCGTTTCATAGGCGAAACGGGGCACAGTATCGTCGGGTTGAGGCTGTAGAAACGCCGAAACGATCCGCCCTTCGGAGGCGGCCAACAGTTGCGGCATCCGCCCACGATCCAGCAAATTCGCGACAAGCGAAGTGATAAACACCGTCTTGCCGGCCCGCGACAGACCGGTCACGCCGACGCGAATCACGGGCTCGAACATCTCGGTCACGCCGTCTTGCGCGTCCTCAATCGTGCGGGCGATGCCGTCTGCAATACTGCCAATCCCCATCAGGAACCTTTCAGAATTTCCGTTACCTTTCATATAGTCAGGAGTTTGTCGAATGGTAGACCACTTGGCAAACCCTGTTTTTCGCGCTAGGCGGGGGCATGGGCCGATATGCGTTAAAAATCGAATACGACGGCCAGCCATTTTGCGGCTGGCAAAAGCAGCGAGACCTGCCGTCTGTGCAGGCATGCGTCGAGGCCGCGTTGCGCAAACTGGAACCCGACTGCGAAGGCATCCAAGGGGCGGGGCGCACCGATACCGGCGTGCACGCAACGGGCCAAGTTGCGCATGTTGACCTTGTGCGGGACTGGGATCCGTTCCGCCTATCAGAAGCGCTGAACTACCACATGAAACCCTCGCCCGTGGCGATTATCGCCGTCGCAAAGGTTTCTGACGAGTTCCACGCACGGTTCTCCGCGATCGAGCGGCGATACCTTTTCCGTATCATTCAACGCCGCGCGCCGATGACCTTTGATCGGGGCACGGCTTGGCGGGTGACGCAAAAGCTCGATCCGGTGGCGATGCAGGCGGGGGCGGATTACCTGATTGGAAAACACGATTTCACCACCTTCCGATCCTCGATTTGCCAAGCGCTTTCGCCGATAAAAACCCTCGACGAATTGCGTGTTGAGACGATTGCGCTGGAACATGGGGTCGAGTATCGCTTTCATATCCGTGCCCGCAGCTTCCTGCATAATCAGGTCCGCAGCTTTGTGGGAACTCTGGAACGGGTCGGGGCCGGCACGTGGGCACCCGAGCAGGTCAAGACTGCCCTCGAATCCCGCGACCGTGCTGCCTGCGGCCCCGTTTGCCCCGCACACGGCCTCTATCTGGCCGAGGTCACCTACCCCGAGAATCCCTTCGCCTAACCGAAAATAAAATCGTCCTGTGCGAACATCTCGGCGGTCAGCGGCGCGTTATCGAAACTGGTGACGATCAACTCTTCCCCGCCGTAACTAAGCGTCGCCCCCGTCGCGGTGGCGGTCACCGCCACATCACCGTAGTGATACAACATCGGCGTGTCGCGCAGGTCGATCAGGTCGATACCCAACTCAAAATCGTTGATGTAGTCGGTGCGGCCATCGGCGATAAACTCAAAGACGTCGGCCCCCTCTCCGCCCCAAAGATGGTCAACACCGCGCCCGTCGATCAGGCGGTCGTCGCCAGCCATCCCGCGCAACTCGTCGCTGCGACCGTGACCAAAGATCGTATCATTAGTCGCCCCGCCGGTCAGAATATCCTCGACCGCGCCACCGCGCAGGATGTTGGCACCGTCAGGCACGCTAAGGCTAAACTGCGTAAAACCATGGTCGATGGCGCTGCTTACAAAAATCTCAACCGTGCCGTTCACAACCACCGCCTCGATATCCGTGACGTTTTGTAACGTTATGCCGGAAGTATCGGCGACCGTCGCCAGAACATCGAGCTGGCCTTTGTAGGTCACNTCNAACAAGGTCACCCCGTCATCNGCACCACCTGCCATCAGGAAAAACCGCCCGTCGGTTTCGAACACCTCCAGCGCCGTCACCCCCGCAAATCGTGTGTCGGCCGTATCGACGAAGCTTTCAACGACGTTCATCATCCCCCATTCCGATACCCGCATAACCAGCAACGAATCCGTACCCGCCGACGCGACAATCACAAATGCACGGTCGCCGACATCAACAGCCGCCAATGCCGTAATTCCGGCAAACCCGACATCCGTAGCCGCGACGCTGTCCAGTATTTCCAACGCCCCTCCCGTGCCCATACTAAAACTATGAAACCCCGCATCCAGCGCCGAGGCGGCAAACACAAAGGTTTTGCCATGCAGCACAGCGGATTCAATCGCCGTCACGTCGCCCAAAAACGTCTCGACCGTATCATTTTGCAGCGACGGATTGGCCAACGTCCCGCCCGCCTGAAGGTCAAACCGGAAGTACCCGCCTTGCCCCCAAATCGACCCGTACAAGTAATCGCTGACTCCATCGGAGATGACCGTCGTCAAGTCCCAACGCGCATATGTCGAAGCCGCATCGGTATAGATGTTCGCTACCGATAACCCGCCATCCGCCGCAATTTCATAGACAGTCTGGTTGTCGTCCGCCATCGCCGAGGGCATCACATACGTCGCCCCGCCCACCGTGAAAACCGACAAATCGGCCACGCCCTCGGTCCCCGAACCAACCGACCACAGCACATCATCACTGGCGACCAACGATCCATCCGCCAGAACCTCATATGAACTCAGGCCCGCATCCGCCGCACCGGCCACCAGCAAATACTGCCGACCCGCAACCGATAAAGTTTCCATATCCGACAACCCGAGAAGTTGCCGCTCAGGCGAATCGAATTCCGCCCTCAAAAATTGAAGTTCCACCCACATAAGACCCCTCCTACTGGTAAAAGCAGGATGGCAGTTGAGGGGTTAAGCGAACCTGAACGCCCCCTAGGTTTCTGCGTAAAATTTTAGATAGATACGACGATTTTCCCGAAATGCCCGGCGGCTTCCATGTGATGGAAAGCCTCACGCGCCTCGTCAAAACCGAACCGCGCATCAATAACGGGGTGCAGTTCATGCGTCGAAATCGCCGCGTTCATACGTTCGAACATCTGCCGCGAACCCACATAAAGCCCCTGCAACCGCACCGATTTGCGCATCACCGCCGTCGGGTTCAGCGCGCCCTCCGTCAACACGCCGATCATCGTAACGGTCCCGCCAACACGCACCGCCTCGATCGAGCGTGTGATCGTACCCGCGCCGCCAACCTCGACAACATGGTCAACACCGTGCCCAGCGGTCATTTCCATAACGACCTGCTCCCAATCGGGATACTGCCTGTAATTGATCGTCTGCCAAGCCCCCATCTCCCGCGCCCGCGCCAGCTTTTCATCGCTCGACGAGCTGATAATCACCCGCGCACCGTGCATTCTGGCAAACTGCAGCGCAAAAATCGAAACCCCGCCGGTGCCGAGCAACAACACAGTCTCGCCAGCTTTAAGATTACCGATTTCCGCCAAAGCATTCCACGCCGTCAGCGCTGCACAAGGCAAAGTCGCCGCCTCCTCGAAAGACATATGCGCCGGCACCGGCAACAGGCCGCGTGCCTCGAACACAGCGTATTCGGACAACACACCGTCAATCGGCCCGCCAAGCGCACTGGCCATAACCCCGGCGCTCATCCCGCCACCTTCCCAATATTGGAAAAATGTCGCCACAACGCGATCGCCAGCCTTAAAACCGGTCACACCCTCGCCAACCTCGACGACCTCGCCCGCGCCATCGGAATTCGGCACCCGCGGATACGCAATCCCGCGTGCCTCGGGGTTCAGGACATTCAACAGATCACGGTAATTCAGGGCCGACGCCTTCATCCGCACCAAAACCTGCCCGCGCGCAGGCTTGGGCACATCCCGATTCTTCAACGACAAAGCGTCAATCCCGGGTGCTTCTATTTCATAAGTTCGCATATGTTTCTCCTTTGCCCAAATACTCAATTGCGCGACCGAAGAATGCAAGGTCAGGTGTTGAAAAGGAAGTGCATTACATCGCCGTCTTTGACAACATAGGTTTTCCCCTCGGAGCGCATCTTGCCCGCTTCCTTGGCACCCTGCTCGCCATCATTCGCGATAAAATCTTCATAGGCTATGGTCTCGGCCCGAATAAACCCGCGCTCGAAATCGCCATGGATAACACCCGCCGCTTGTGGTGCCGAAGTGCCTTCGTGGATCGTCCACGCGCGGGCTTCTTTCGGACCAACGGTGAAATAGGTCTGAAGATGCAGCAACGCATATCCCGCCTTGATCAAACGATCGAGTCCTGCTTCCTGCAAGCCCATCTCGTCAAGGAACATCTCGGCTTCTTCAGCGTCCAACTGGCTGATCTCTTCCTCGATCGCGGCGGAAATCACAACCGAAGCCGCGCCTTGCGCTTCAGCCATTTTCGCAACAGCATCGGAATGCGCATTGCCGTTGGCAGCGTTCTCTTCTTCAACGTTGCAGACAAACAGAACAGCCTTCGANGTCAGCAGTTGCAGCGAGTCCCAAGTCTTGCGGTCGTCTGCGTCAATCTCGACCGTCCGCGCCGGCTTGCCGTCTTCAAGNGCCGCTTTGGCCAAGTTCATCAGNCGTTCCTGATCGACGGCGTCCTTGTCGCCACCGCGAACCTTNCGNACGATGTTGACAAGACGTTTCTCNATGCTCTCCAGATCGGCCAGCATCAGTTCTGTCTCGATTGTTTCCGCATCCTCGACAGGGTTCACGCGACCATCGACGTGGGTCACGTCATCATCCTCAAAGCACCGCAGTACATGGGCAATCGCATCACATTCGCGGATGTTGGCCAAGAACTGGTTGCCCAGCCCCTCGCCTTTCGAGGCACCCTTAACGAGGCCCGCAATATCCACAAACGTCATCTGCGCGGGCAGGATCTGTTTGGAACCGGCAATCGCCGCCAGTTTGTCCAGCCGCACGTCGGGCACGGAAACGACTCCGGTATTCGGTTCAATCGTGCAGAACGGGAAGTTCGCCGCCTGCGCCGCTGCCGTTTTGGTCAGCGCGTTAAAGAGTGTCGATTTGCCCACATTGGGCATGCCCACGATACCGGTCTTGAAGCCCATAACAGCCCTCGTTTGAAAAATACGTTTGCGGGGCTTCTAGGGCGCATGGGCCAAAGGATCAAGAGGGCTGAATACGCCGCGTCGCCCCGTTAATCCGCACCGGCGCGCCTTTTCCTTCCATCGGCGAGACCGCAAGGAACGAAGGTGCCCCCATATCGACGCCTTGATAGACGTTGAACGCACTCACCGATTTACCTGAATCACGCAAGTATCCAGCCAGCGCAGCGGCGGCTGCACCCGTTGCGGGGTCTTCGTAAACACCGTGGCCTGCAAAAGGATTGCGGCTGTGAACGGTTCCGTCAGTGTCCCGCCAGATCAGGTTAATCGTCACAAGACCGAATTCCTGCATCAATGCCCGCCCAGCGTCAAAATCATACTCCATATCGCGCAGTAATTCACGCGAGTTAAGCGNGATAATCAGATGCTCCGCCCCGCCATTGGCACGAGTCATCGGCAGGTCAGGATCGAGGTCACCTTCCTGCCATGCGAACAAATTCAAGGCACGCGACGTCAACTCCGGCTCGACAGCGCGGTAACTGGTCATTGGCGACTGCAACGTAGCCGCCCAGCCGTCCACCGTTTCGATCGCCTCGACGCTGACTTCGGTGTCATTCAGGATCAACGGATAAACCGCCGCACCGTTCGCCGCGCCAAGGGCCGCGCCCAGTGCAATGGTGGCATGCCCACAAAAAGGAACCTCGGCATCCGGCGCGAAATAACGGGTGCGAAACCCGTCGCCTTGCGGGGCGGCGAACACGGTCTCGGAATACCCGACCTCGGCGGCAACNTGTTGCATGACGTCCGGGTCTGGCAAAACATCCACCAGAACCACACCGGCCGGATTGCCGCCTTCTCCGTTCAGTGAAAACGCCGAAATACGCTGAATATCCATTTTCTTCCCCTTTGTTTTTAATCTGCTCCAGAAAACCTAGGCATCGCGGTCCGAGATTTAAAATGACAATTTTTGATGGAATCCATCACGACAGGCGTGGCGGGGTCAAATATTTCGTTGTGACGCATTGATTTTCCCCTTCTTATCAAGCAAACCATGCCCAAACCAAGGGATGCCAGAGATGACACGCATAGACACCAAATTTGCAGAACTTAACGCGCAGGGTAAATCGGCCTTCGTATCGTTTATCATGGCGGGCGATCCCGACTATGATGCGAGCCTCGAGATCGTGCGCGGGTTACCTGCGGCGGGTGTTGATGTGATCGAACTTGGCATGCCATTCACCGACCCGATGGCCGACGGCCCTGCTATCCAGTTGGCTGGCCAGCGTGCGCTGGAAGCAGGGATGACGCTGAACCGGACCTTGCAGATGGTGCGCGATTTCCGGACCGGCGATAACACCACGCCGATCGTGCTAATGGGTTATTACAACCCGATCTACAACAAAGGTGTCGACAAGTTCGTGGCCGAAGCGGTCGAGGCTGGCGTCGACGGTCTGATCGTCGTTGACCTGCCACCCGAAGAAGACGCGGAGCTGTGCATTCCCGCCAACGCCGCCGGTCTAAACTTCATTCGCCTGACCACACCGACGACAGACAACAAACGCCTGCCGAAGGTTATGCAGAACACCTCGGGCTTCATTTATTACGTTTCGGTTAACGGCACGACCGGTGCTGCCAGCGCCGAGGCCGACGTCGTCGCGCCCGAAGTCGCTCGTATCAAAGCCAGCACCGACCTGCCAATCTGTGTAGGTTTCGGCATCAACACTCCCGAAACAGCCGAGGCAATCGCCGGCATCGCCGACGGCGCGGTTGTGGGTACGGCGATTGTGAAGCAGATCGCGGACGGGAAATCGACGGCGGACGTTTTGGCGTTTGTGAAGACCTTGGCTGACGGGGCACATCGGGGGTAAAATCCGGTAAGCTAGTCGGGCAACCCCGGGACCAGTGCCGGCTTATTGGCACCCATATCTTCGATAACGGATACTCCATCGATTTCCGCGTCACCCCAACAGACGACCTTCCCGTCATCTACAGCGCAGTTGAATAGGCCACCTGTTCCAACTCGTGTGGCATTTGTTATTCCGGGCACCTTATAGGGCAATCGCGGGGTTGGGCTCTCGAAGACACCCCAACAAATTACTTCACCACGCTGAACTGCACATGCATGGAAGTACCCCGCATCAAGATCCGACGCGTTGGTAATATTGTCCACCTCGCCGATCCCGCTCGGACCTTCTGCCAATCGCAACGCGTCCGATCCGAGCTGACCTAGAATGTTCGGCCCCCAGCAAGTCACCTTACCGTCGGTTTGCAACCCGCAGCCAAAGTTCCGGCCGTTGGCGACATCGGTGAATTCGCCGAAATTCTCGACGCTGAATATTATCGGCTCGGACAATTTATAAATGAAGGGTTCATCTTTACTGGTAGGGTTGTCCGTGCCCCAACACGATAGCGAACCCCGATCAAGTATCACACAGGTATTGTTTACGCCGGCAGACATTGAAACCGCGCCGGTTACATACAGAACTTTTATCGGTTCCGAATACATTTCGGTATCACCAACCCCGAGTTCTCCACCAGTATTTCCGCCCCAACACCAGACCTCGCCTTCTATAGAAAGCGCACATTGATGGTCGTAGCCAAGGTCGAATTGAATGACCGGAGGCAACCCCTCGACCAGAAACGGAATAGTCGAAAGGAGTAGCTCGTTAGCTCTCAGTGACCGCTGATAATCCACCTCCCAGCACCAGAGGTTATTTTCCAGATCAACCGCACAGGAACCAAACCGCCCCGAGGCAATGGACGTCGCATATGGAAGGTTTTGCACGCGTTTGGCGATATAGGGGACTTCGGCAACCTTGCCGGGATAGGCACCCCAGCACCAAACGCTTCCGTTGTCGTAGATGGCACATCCGTGTGCCTCACCGACCGAAACGTCCGTGACATCATAAGAGAAATCCGTGCCCGCCAAAAGTATCAGCGTAAGAATTGATCCGATAAGAAATCCCATCCAACTCCTCCCAAACAATCAGGCGTTGGCGGTATTAATTCACTTTTTCGGCCGATTTGCGTTGATTCTAATCAATCCTATCACACGCGACCTACCCCTCCTGCGCCCCGACTTCTTCCAGCTTTTCCTCTAGCGCGTCGTAGTCCTCGCCGTCGAACCAGTGCACTTGCCAGCCGCAGGCTTCGGCGGCTTCGCAGTTGTCTTGGCTGTCGTCGATCAACAGCATCTCGTCGGGTTCGACCGAAAGTTCGTCCGAGACCATGTCGAAGAAACCTTCGTCCGGTTTGGCAACGCCCATCAGGCCTGATGCGAAAATGCGGTCCATGCGGTCGGCGAAGCCTAGGTCCTCGGCGATGAACTGGGTGCGCATGGCTTCGTTGTTGGTGCCTAACACGTTGCGTAAGTTTGAGCGCTTGGACGCCGCCAGCATGCCCAGCACTTTGGCGTCCAGATTATAATCCGCCTGAAACCAGAACTCCAAAACATTGCGAAGGTCGCCCTGATAGCCGACCGTTCCGGCCCAGTCGGAGACCGCATCCATAAGGTTCATCTCGCCGATCAGGATGTCGTTGAACTTGTCGTTGAAGATCATATCCGAGAATGTCTCGATCGAGTGACCGAATTCATCCTCGAAGCCTTCCTGCCAGAGGAAACGACCATCCACAAAATTCCGGTTCAGGACTCCGTCGAAGTCCCAGACGATTGTATCAACTGTGCTTAGGTTAAACATTTCTTACCCCAAAGTTACATCTAGGAACAACATCAGAACCAGCCCCGTCAACAGCCCCATGGTCGCGGAATTCTGGTGTCCGCTTCGGTGGGTCTCGGGGATGATTTCGTGACTGATAATATAGATCATCGCGCCTGCTGCAAAGGCCAGACCCCATGGAAGGAACGGTTCCGAAAAGGAAATGATCGCGGCGCCGAGCACCCCGCCCACCGGTTCGATTAGGCCGGTAGCACCTGCGACCAGAAACGCGAACCATTTGCCATAGCCAAGGCCACGTAGTGCCACCGCAACCGCCAGCCCTTCGGGCGCATTTTGCAGCCCGATACCAATCGCCAGCGTCATACCGTTAGAAATATCGCCACCGCCAAAGCCGATACCCACGGCCATTCCCTCGGGGAAGTTGTGGATGGTAATGGCAATCACAAACAGCCAGATTTTCGACAGATGATGCGGCGAGGCCCCATCCGGCCCTTCGATGAAATGCACATGTGGCAGGGCTTCGTTCATCATCGCCACGGCAAAAGCGCCAAGCAGGATACCGGCCACAACGATCCCGGCGGCAATTACCTCGCTGCCGCTGCGTTCGGTCGAGGCATCCAGTGCCGGCAAAATCAGCGAGAAGAACGACGCCGACAGCATAACCCCGGCCGCAAACCCTAGCAGCGCGTCGTTAGCCCGCTGTGGAATGGACTTGCCAAACAGAACGGGGATGGCGCCGACACCGGTCATCATTCCGGCGGCAAGGCTTCCGAGCAGTCCGAGGTAGACAATATTCACTGGGTATCTTTCAATATGATAAAGGTTCAAGACTCGCCTACCACCGGCACAAGAATTTGACAATGAGAGGAAATCCGCTTTTGTCCGGCGCGGCATACTGTTATTGGTCAATTGAAACGACCAAAACCCTAAAGAACGAGTCTGTATCATGCCCATCATCACAAATATCGACGATCTGAAGAAACTTGCTAAACGGCGCGTGCCCAAGATGTTCTATGAATATTGCGAAAGCGGTTCGTGGACAGAACAGACGTTCCGAGCGAACACCTCGGATTTTCAGGATATCCACCTGCGCCAGAAAGTTGCGGTGGACATGTCGGAGCGTTCGACCGCCAGCACGATGGTTGGGCAAGACGTAGCGATGCCCGTGGCGCTGGCCCCTGTCGGGCTGTGCGGTATGCAATCGGCGAATGGCGAGATAAAGGCGGCGAGGGCGGCCGAGGAATTCGGCGTTCCATTCATTCTTTCCACCATGTCGATTTGTTCGATCGAGGACGTAAAGGCCGCGACGACCAAACCGTTCTGGTTTCAGCTTTATGTGATGCGGGACCGTGATTACATAAACGACCTGATTGATCGCGCGAAAGCGGCGGGGTGCTCCGCGTTAATTCTAACGCTCGATTTGCAACTGTTGGGGCAGAGGCATAACGACATCCGCAACGGTCTGGGCGCGCCACCCAAGATGACGATCAAGAACATCTTCAACATGGCAACCAAACCGCGTTGGGCACTAGGGATGCTTGGCACCAAACGCCACAACTTTGGTAACGTCGTCGGCCATGTCAAAAACGTCGAAAACATGGGGACGCTGTCAGAATGGACGGCAGCACAGTTCGAACAAAAACTGACGTGGGAGCATGTGGCGTGGATCAAGGAACGCTGGGGCGGGCCGTTGATTTTGAAGGGCATTCTGGATGTCGAGGACGCGAAACTGGCCGTGAAATCCGGTGCCGACGCGATTGTGGTGTCCAACCACGGCGGACGGCAACT
>JGI24025J20009_10003506_pt1 | contig 10645 bp, 13 predicted proteins | sample Cruoilmetagenom3_FD_20009 | JGI IMG/M metagenome (IMG submission 20009) | reverse complement strand
GAACTCGCTGGGACTGATGTCGAGGGACGCGGAGGGTGCCCTCCTCAGGGTGCTCGACGAGTGGAAGCGCCTCGGGATAAACGGCTGGACCAAAGGGGAGATCCCCTGGGTCTGGTATGGCGAGCGCCTCGGGGCCCTGGGGGGCCCTGGAGGCGCCGCTGGTTGGCGCAGAGCCAGAGGAGGTTGTGGTCGCCGGCTCAACGACGGTCAACCTCCACACCCTGGTCGCGACCTTCTACAGGCCAGAGGGGAGACGGACCAAGATCCTGGCGGACGAGCTCAACTTCCCCAGCGACATCTACGCGCTGGCGACGCAGATCAGGCTGAGTGGCGGCAACCCCGACCGGGATCTCGTGCTGGTAGAGAGCGGGGACGGCAGGACGATCGACGAGGGCGACATCATTGACGCGATGACGGATGATGTGGCGCTCATCCTGCTGCCGAGCGTCCTCTACCGTAGCGGCCAGCTCCTCGACATGGGGCGGCTGACGACGGCGGCCCGCGACATAGGCATACCCGTCGGCTTCGACTGCAGCCACTCCGTCGGCGTCGTTCCCCACCGCTTCGACGAATGGGGCGTCGACTTCGCCTTCTGGTGCAACTACAAGTACATGAACGGAGGTCCCGGCGGAACCGCCAGCCTCTACGTCAACCGCCGCCACTTCGGCGCCCGGCCCGGGCTGGCCGGATGGTGGGGCCACGACCGGGCTACCCAGTTCGACATGAAGATAGAGTTCACGCCGGCCAGGACCGCCGGTGCCTGGCAGATCGGGACCATCTCCATGCTCAGCTCAGCTCCCATCGAGGGCGCGACGCTGATGATGCTTGAGGCGGGGATCGAGAACATCCGCCGGAAGTCGCTGAGGATCACGGCCTACCTCATGTTCCTGGTGGACGCACTGCTGAGCAGGCCGCCGTACCGGTTCTCGGTGGGTACGCCCCGGGAGCCCGAGCGGAGGGGCGGCCACGTGGCGGTGGAGCACCCGACCGAGGCGTTCCGAATCGGGGAGGCGCTGAAGGCGAGGGGCGTGCTGCCGGACTTCCGCCCTCCCAACGTCATCAGGCTGGCGCCGATACCGCTCTACACCAGCTACCACGAGGTCTGGAGGGTGGCGCAGCACCTGAAGGCTATCATCGACAATAGAGAATACGAGATGTTCTCGAAGGAGCGTGGGGTCGTCACCTAGCTGATAGATCCCCTACCCTAGCATCAATCGTACTGCCTAAGTCCTGTAATGGAAGGACAGGTTAATTTACGTGACCCTCCATCATTGATCCCGTATGCTCCCCCTAGGCGACGAGAATCCGACCAGACTGAGGCCCTACGTCAACTGGCTCCTCATCGGAGCCTGCGTGCTAGTCTTCATCTGGCAGGTTGCCAGCGGCTACAGCCACTTCGTCTACTCCCTCAACATGTACGGCCTGGTCCCGGCCCGTGTGCTCACAGGCGACGGCCTCTACACATTCCTGACCAACATCTTCCTCCACGGTGGCTGGACGCACCTCCTCGGGAACATGTTCTTCCTCTACATCTTCGGCGACAACATCGAGGACGCCTGCGGCCACCTCCGCTACCTCACCTTCTACCTCGCCTGTGGGTTGGCCGCCTCGGCCCTCTGGACGCTCACGGCGTGGGGTTCGCCCTATCCCGCCGTCGGCGCTTCCGGCGCCATCTCCGGGGTCATGGGCGCATATTTGGTCATGTTCCCAAGGGCGCGCATCCGGACGCTGGTCAGCCTCGGCTTCTTCTGGCGAGTGGTCCGGGTTCCTGCCTATGTCATGATCGGCCTCTGGTTCATCTACCAGTTCATGCTGGCCCTGATCCCCCTCAACACGGGTATCGCATACTGGGCCCACGTCGGGGGCTTCGCCGCCGGCATCGTCCTCGCCAAGGTCTTCGGGCCGGGGGAGAGACTCATGCCCGACGTTCGCCGCTACTATTACTGAGGGTAGGAATCAATACAAGCCGAGCTCCCTGATGGAGCCCTCTTCGACGTCGGCGGGGACTACTTCAAGATCCTGATCTTGGAGGGTTCTATCCCCTCCGCCAGGAGCTCCATTAGGGTGAGGGCCCTCCCCCCAGCGATGGCGACCTCCTCCCGGGCCATCTCGGAGAATGAGAAGGCCGCGACCGTGACGGGATGCCCGAGGGAGCCCGCTCCCAGGACCTTCCCAGGCACCGCGACGATGTCGCCTGCCTCCGAGTACCGGTTGATCTTGCTCAGGTTGACGGCTACCCGCCTACGCTTCGCCCTCTCCAGCTCATCGGCCAGCGTCCCCCAGATGGCCGCATTCCTCTCCTTGGACGCCGCCTTGAGCGCCCTGATCGTCTTCATCAGCTCCTGGTTCCTCATTCCGGTTCTTCCTCCTTGAGGTCCCCCGCGCCCACGCTGTAGAGCCGGTGGCCCACCTCCTCGGCGGCCTCGAAGCCTCCGATCTCCTCCTCCGTCTCCCCGCGCTCGATCTTGCCCGAGAGCTCGTCCAGCTTCGCGATCAGGATATTCGCGGCCTCGGAGACGATCCGCTCGGGCGGAAGGCAACCCGTGGACTCGACCGTGAACAGGAAGGAATCCCCCTTCATCCGCTGAACGACCGCCGGGGGCTCGAGGGGGCAGGCCTCAGCGCAGTCACCGCAGAGGGTGCAGGCGTAGAGGTCGGCGATCTCCAGCTTCCCGTCCTCCATGACGAGAACGGCGCGAGGGCAGGCCTCGACGCAGCTCCCACAGAGGGTGCAGCGCTCCCCGTCGATCTCGATCTCGGCGACGTTCTGGTAGACGCACATGGAGACGGGCTGCCACTTGGCGTGCGTTTTCCCCCGCCCAAGACGGGCATAAGCCTCGAACTTGACGGCCTGTCCCGGTGCCAGCTTCACCAGCGATATATCCGGACTCGCGGGCACGACCTTCGGGTCCTCGGAGATGAGGTCGCCCGAGTAGACGACCCTCGACTCGATGTCGGCCTTGACATCAAGTGTGAGGATGACCCTGCAGAGGCTGCAGCCCATGTCGCTCTTGCACTGGCATCTCTCGGGGAGGACGTAGCTGTCCAGATCGGTGACGAGGGGCATGAGGCCGATTCGGTGGGCCAGGACCTCGTCCGGAAGCACCGAGGAGTTATCGAAGAAGAAGATGTCGTCTATCGTCATGGAGGGGACCTCGGCGATCATCGTCCTCCTCAGGGCGTTGGCGAATGCCAACTCGCACCCCTTGAGCAGGAACCTGACGGTGTCGCCGCTCAGGCTCAGCACCTCTACCTTCAATGTCATCCCCACGGATGCGCTACGGCCGCCTCCCCCGCCTGCCGCCCGGCTTACGCGTTCCGTCGTGGGGGATGGGCGTCTTCTCCTCGATGCGACCGATGATGAAGTTGCTCCGGGCCAGCGCCCTTATCGCCGCCTGGGCACCCTGTCCAGGCGTCTTCGACCCCGATCCGCCGGGAGCCCTCACCTTGATGTTGATGGAGGTGATCCCCTTGTCCCGGGCGATTGTCGCGACGTGCTGCGCCGCCTTCATGGCGGCGTACCGCGTCGGCTTCTGCCTGTCCGCCTTGACGAACATCCCGCCCGAAGCGGAGGCGATTGTCTCCGCGCCCGTCAGGTCGGTCACGTGGATGATCGTGTTGTTGAAGCTGCTGTAGATGTGGACCGTGGCCCACCTCTCATTGCCGCTCGTGGGTCTCCCCTCCCATCATCTCTGACACCGTGAGCTCCCTCCTCAGCGGGTGCCCCTTCTCCGCCAGGGGGCTAGACTCGGCGTAGTCCAGCTGGGCCTCATCATCGAGGGTGACCCAGTAGCTCGGCACCCTCACCTTCCTCCCCCCTACGGATATGTGGCCGTGGGTGATGAGCTGTCGCGCCTGGAAGAGGGACTTCGTCATCCCCCTGCGGAAGACGACGGTCTGGAGCCTGCGCTCCATGAGGTCCTCGATCCTGAGGCCTAGGGCGTCCTCCAGGGCGGCTTTCTCGTCCACTAGGCCGAGGCTGTGTAGCTTCCGGACCATCTCCCGCTCGCCCTTAGCCCGCTCCACGGGGTCCATCGAGAGCTTCTCACGCGCCATCCGCCTGATCCGGCTCAGCTCCGTGCGGAGGCGCCAGAGCTCTCGCTTGTTCCTCAGCCCGTAGGTGCCTACGAGCCTCAGCTCCTCCATGAGGGCATCGTAGTCGTAGGGGCGCTTTGGCTTCGTGTACCCCTTATGCTTCTTCTTAGGATCTCCCACTCTGCCGACCCTCCGCCATTTTCNGCGCCCTGCTNACNCCGACGCTGCGGCCCTTCCGAGCCGTCGTCTTCGTCCTCTGNCCCCTGACCTTGAGCCCCAGGGAGTGACGCTCCCCCTTCCAGCTCCTGATCTCCCTCATCAGATCGATGTCCTCCTTCACCCGGAGCGTGATGTCCGAGGCGAAGAGGTGGAGGTCCTTCCCTGTCTGGGGGTCCTTCCTACGGTTCAGCATCCAGGTTGGGAGGCCCTGGGCGGCGGGGTTCCCCAGCACGTCCTCCAGCCTCTTGACCTCGGTGTCTGAGAGGTTGCCCAGCCTCAGCGTTGGGTCCAGACCCACCCCCTTGAGGAGGGCCCGCGCTACCCGTATTCCCATGCCCTTGATGGAGCAGAGGGAGTAGGGCAGGGTCTTCGTCCCGTCCAGGCTCGTCCCGTGGAGCCGCACTAGGTACTTGAACTCCTTTGACACGCGGTTATCTCCCAGCAGTGTAGAGAGGTAGGAGATAAAAAGGATTATTATTCGATATTTTCTCTATCGAATTCTATAATCCTCTCATCCTCGACCCTTCATCGCACTAGAACCATGCTCATTGCCCCTCTTAAAAATCTTCCCTCACGGGCACGCGCATGATGTGGCGAGCTAGCCTGTTCACGCGTGAGGTCAATAATCGGGTGAAAATTGGGTCCAAAATTTTCAATCGTTCAGAGATCAGCCTTACATCTGGAGATTCGAGGCGATTTCATGAAGTCGTGTATCCCCCTTGGTTCGTCCTCCAACGGGGATGAATGAACCCTTTGATCACGATCTCTCCAACCGAAGGCAAGGAGGTCTCCATCCCCTCTGACCATCGGAACCGTTTGATCTTTCTTTATAGCTAGGATCGGCAACGAGTATCCCTTTTGAATTGTTTGCGCTCTTTTGAGCGGTCTCTAATTACATCTTCGTCCTGCCCGGGCTTGACCATGTGCTTGATCAGGATGGGGCTAGAGGGGATCGTCCTCTAACGGCATCTTGGTCCCGTCGGAGAAGGCATATAGAATGTTATCCGCCTCTGGATGCCCTCGGACGGGGACCGAGGCACTTCAGAAATGATTACCAGCTCCCGGNAGGGTCAGACTCGCGGACNGCGGCGCCCGTCACCTTGTTTACGACCTCACCGGTACCGAACTCGACCAACCTAGCCCCNTTGGTCCTCGACGAAGCGGTTCAAACCTATTGAGGACCTGCGCTTGTTAAGCCTTGTTCAAAAAGGAATGGAGGCTATCCGTATTTGTCGTGGGAAAAGGTGGTTGAGGTGGCTACTCCTCGCCGGGGTAAGGCCCCTGGCCCATGCCGCCTGGGCCGCCGGGACCGCCCGGGGGCCCCCTCTGAGCCGACGCCGCCACGACATCGTCGATCCTCAGGATCATCGACGTGATCTCGACGGCGGACTTGAGCGCCTGCATCTTCACCACCATCGGCTCGACGACCCCCCGCTCCAGCATGTCAGTGATGCCGCCCTTGAAGACGTTGATGCCCATGGCGCAGCCCCCCTCCTTCTCGTGTGCGGCTTTCAGCTCCACCATCGTGTCGAGGATATCCAGGCCGGCGTTCTCCGTCAGCGTCCTGGGGACCACCTCCAGGGCTTTGCTGAATGCCTCGATGGCGAGCTGCTCTCGGCCGCCCACCTGCCTTGCGTAGTCACGGACCGCCTTTGAGAGCTCCATCTCTATGGCGCCGCCTCCCGGCACCATCTTGGAGAGCTCGGTGACGTCGGAGATGACGTAGAGGGCGTCGTTCATCGCCCGCTCGGCCTCGTCGATCATCCGCTCCAGCCCGGCCCGAATGAAGACGGCGACGGCCCTCGGGTCCTTGCAGCCCTCGATGAAGACCATCTTGTCGTCGCCGACCTTCCTCTCCTCCACAACCTCGCAGGCGCCGAGGTCGGATCCCCTCATGTCGGACAGGTTCGAGACGATCTTGGCGCCGGTCGCCTTAGCCAGCTTCTCCATATCGGACTTCTTCACCCGCCTCACGGCGAGGATGCCCGCCTTGGCGAGGAAGTGCTGGGCCACGTCGTCGATCCCCTTCTGGCAGAAGAGGACGTTCGCGTCGCTCCCCCTCACCCTGTCGACCATCTTCTTGAGCATCTCGGACTCCTGGTCGAGGAATGCCTTGATGGCCTCGGGGCTGCGGATGCGGATCTCGGCGTTGATCTCCGTCTTCTCGACCTCAAGGGGCGAGTCCACCAGCGCGATCTTCGCTTTCTCGATCCTCTTTGGCATCCCGGAGTGGACGACCTCCTTGTCGATGATGATCCCCCTCACCAGCTCCGTCTCCTCTAGGCTCTTCCCCTCCTTCTTGACGATCTGGACGTTGTCCACATCGGCGATGACCTCGCCGTCCCTCTCCTCGACGATCTGCTTGATCGCGTCGATGGCGATCCCGGCGAAGCGGGTCCTAGCCATGGAGACCGCCTTGCTGCGCATCGATGTGGACGCCAGCTTCATCAGAGTCTCCCTATCGTCTAGGTCGACATCGANNGCNACCTTCTCAAGCGTCTCCATCGCCATCTCTGAGGCCTTCCGGTAGCCTGAGATGATGATGGAAGGGTGGATGTTCTGCCCGAGCAGATCCCCCGCCACCTTCAGCAGCTCCCCAGAGAGGATGACCGCCGTCGTCGTCCCATCTCCGACCTCGTCGTCCTGGGTCTTCGCGACCTCGACCATCATCTTGGCGGCCGGGTGCTGGACATCGATCTCGTCGAGGACGGCGGCGCCGTCGTTGGTGATGGTGATGTCCCCCAGGCTGTCGATGAGCATCTTATCCATCCCCCGCGGCCCAAGGGTCGACTTGAGGACGTTAGAGATGATCTGGGCGGCCTGCATGTTCGATTTTCGAGCGTCTCTCCCTCGGCTCCTCTTGGAGCCCTCCTTCAATACTATAACAGGTTGACCTGTCAGATACGCCAAATCGTTCACCTTCAAACCGAATTCTNACTATGAGACAACCCTGGAGTGAAAATATAAAGGTTTTCACCCAAAGGNCGAAACAATGCCTCTGGTGGTGGGATATTTGAGGATTATCCCCCTAATGGGGATATTCTCCTTTTCCATGGGTCTCAGGACGATCATGGAGNCCGAAGAGCGAGGGCCTATGGGGATGCCCCCTCCCTCGGAAGGAGCTACAGAGCCAGGGGCGCTCACCCTCGCATGTAGGCGGCAACGAGCCCGATGATCTTGAGGGGCGCACGCCTAACCACCCTGGCGAGCACACGGGAGACATCTTTGCCGTTCGCCAGGGCGACCACATCCTCGCTCGTCAGCACCTCCCCAAGCGTGTTCAGGTCATCATCGCTGAACCTGTCCAGCATCTCGACTACCCTGCGACTGTCCCTTATCCGTCTCCCCCAGTGCTTATCAAACCGATGCTCGTACTCCGAGAGCCTGGAGGCGGTCACATCACCCTCCTCGACCGCCCGGGCCGCGACCTCCCCCGCCATCCTACCGGCGACGACGCCGGGGTGGACCCCTGCGCCGGTGCCGGGGATGAGCTGGCCCGCCGCGTCGCCGACGAGCATCACGCCGTCGTCAACGAGGTTGTCCACGACGCCGGAGACAGGGGTTATGCCGCCGTTCACCATCAACACCTCAGCCTCCCTGAACCTCGGATCAGAGTCGACGAATCGCTTGAGGTACGCGATGGGTGGCTCCTTGTGCATCCGGCGGACGCCGAGCCCCACGTTCGCCACCTCCTTGGATTTGGGGAAGACCCAGGCGTAGGCGCCCGGCGCGACCTTCGAGCCNAGGTGGATCTCGTTCACCTCGGGCTGATCCAGGCNGAGGTTCCCGAGCCTGTACTGGGCGCAGGTGACGATGTCGGGGTACCACCTTCCCAGCCCCGCCGTCCTTCGGATCGTGGAGGCATACCCGTCGGCTCCGATGACGACCTTCGCCTCGATCACGAGGAGCTCACCGCCTCGCCGCGCCTGGACGCCTGAGACGGCGCCTTTTTCCTTGATGACCCCCGTCGCCTTCGCCCCAGTCATCAGCTCGGCCCCCGCTTCGACGGCTTTCTCCGCGAGGACCCTGTCGAAGACGTCCCTGTTTATCGTGCATCCGACCCAGTCGGTGCTGGTGAGCTCCAGGAAACTCCTGTTGGGCGCGTAGATCCTGACGCCGGTGATCCCCTGGCTTACGATCTCGGGGGTCGGCTCGACGCCGGCGTCCCTCATGCAGTTGAGGCTGAGCCCCTCCGCGCAGAATACGGGGAGCCCCACCTGGGGGTGCTCCTCGAGGAGGATGACCCGGGCGCCTTTCTCCGCCGCGGCCCGTGCGGCCATGCTCCCCGCCGGTCCAGCTCCGACGACGGCTACATCACATCTGAGAGGGCGCATACTACTTCAACATAAGTCGCCCGTCGGAGAGATATATTATCCTATCGGCTCAGGACCTTCTTCGCGGCGATCTCTATGTCCCTCGCCTTGACCGTCTTCCGACCGGCGTGCCTGGCGAAGTCGATCGCCTCCCTCGCCACCTTCAGGCCGATCTCCTCGAGTGCCCTGCCGAGGGCTAGGGCGCTCTCCTCGCTCACCCTGGGGGCGCCCGCCCGTTTAATCAGTTTGTGCATGGGGGCAACTTTAATCTCATTCTTCATCGCATACCCTTCCATTTTTACTTCTCTTATTGGGAAATATTTAATACTTGTGTCTATTTCATCCAAGTGGCTATGGTTCTAGCCCCTTTCACATGGGGGCATCGATAGATCGGGGGCTACGAGGTGACAAACCGGATAACACGGGGATGCAGGGCGGTGAGACTCTGGGTTTCACCTTCAAAGGCAATATTTAATACGGTCGTACGTATCCATTTCAGCGCTGACAATCGATAGCAGGTAGATGGGTGATTCCCGTGGGTAAAGTGCGGACGGAGTTGGTGAAGCGCCTCTCGCTGGGGCTCGTGGACAAGTATCCCCGGAGCTTGAGCCCTGAGTTCGAGCAGAATAAGCAGTTCCTCAGGAAGATAGGCCTGGATGTGTCGAAGAAGCTGAGGAACAAGATCGCGGGCTACATATCCACGATCATGAAGGTGAGGCAGCCGCCGGTCCAGGAGAGCGGAGGGGCGCCCTGAACCTCTCGGGCGTCGGGTTATGGGACCGATGATCTGGCCACCTTGGTCCATTGTAAGATGTCCTCCTCTGACGATTCCGGCATTGGCCGGGCTCTGATGTGCATCGGGGAGGCCCTCTTCATTGATCCGGCCTAAGTTCGTCCACCCGCTATCCGGTTGGTTCGACCGAGGGGACTATAGACATATGCCCATTCTCACTACCTTACGGAGAGCCGTATGAGCCGATCCATCCCAGTCGCCTACTCCCTTAACCGCGAAGGCGTCAGGTGGGATATCGCCCTCGTCGATACGGACGGGCTCCTGCTCCACGAGGAGACCATCCCCGAGATGCTTGAGGCACTCATCCGCCGGATCGAGGGGGACGGGGCGCTCAGGGCACCGGTCATCGCCGACAGGGAGACGCTGGTGGTCCTCGATGGCATGCACAGGGTCAAGGCCCTGAAGAGGCTGGACTGCCGGTTCACATGTGTCTGCCTCGTCAACTACATGGACCCCGAGATCAGGGTCGAGCGCTGGTGCAGGACCATTCACAAACCCTTCGATCTAAACGAGGCGGCCGAGGTTGCGGGGGAGCTGGGCCTGAGGCTCGTCCCCCCCGTGTAGCGTCTGAGACCGCGCCCGTGATTTGGTTCGGGGATACGGGTTACGAGGTGACGGGGCTCAGCCGAGGCCTCTTGTCTGCTTTTGAGACCATGGAGGAGATCGAGCTGAGGAGGATGGGCCTCGATGTGAGCTATGAGGCCGAGGGGGATGCGAGGGGGGAGCTGGTGGGGGGGAGCCGTCGCAGCGGTCCTCTGCCCTCCCAAAATCGGGAAGGATCAGGTCATCGATATCGCGAGGAGGCGCCGCGTCCTCACCTTCAAGGCCACGAGGCACATCATCCCGGCGCGGCCCGTGGGGGTGGACGTACCCCTGTCGCTGCTCCGGGGCACCTCACTGAGCGTCGAGGAGGCGAACGAGAGGCTCTGGACGCTCCTCAGCAGGAGGAGAGTAAGGCACCTGCCTACCGGCTCATTCTGGATGGGGAGGCGCTACGACGGGGACCTCTACGTCTTCGAGACACCTAGAGGAGCCCCTCAACCATGTCGGGGCTGAATCCCATCTGGATGAGCCTGTCCCTCACCTCGGAGGCGGTGAGGTCCTCGCCCCTGAGCCTCCCCGCCATCGAGAGCAGCGTCTCCCTAACCTCCCAGGGGTAGACGACCCAGGCGTCGACCTCCTCCGCGTAGAAGTCCGGCCTGAAGGTGGTCCAGGGCTTGATGTGGAGGGTCGCGACCCTGACCTCCGAGGCGCCTCGTTCGAGCACGTGATCCCTCGCCGCCCT
>JGI24025J20009_10003504_pt1 | contig 10647 bp, 13 predicted proteins | sample Cruoilmetagenom3_FD_20009 | JGI IMG/M metagenome (IMG submission 20009) | reverse complement strand
CCAAAGAATAGTTGTACATGCAACAATAAAAGCTTATCGGTTTCATTTCGCTTGGAATCGAATTTCATAATTTTTTAGGATGTGTTTTCGCAATTCGTGCTTGATCTAGCTATAAAGTACTGCGGTGGTGAGAAGAAGAATTGCTTTTTATATCTGTGCAGGGAATATTATCTGTTGATTGTTTGGTAATTGTTGGACATCCTGTCAAGTAAAGAATTAAACCTCTTCCCTTTGTAGAAATAACCGTCAACGGTAAACAAAACTTTTGGCTCAATTTGGCTAAATCGATCCAATACCGCTTGAGATCCAAGATCGGTAGCACAAGAAGACCATACAGCGCCGATAGAGGTAGCAGCTAACATAGCAACTGCCGTCTCTATTAAATTGGGCATGTAAGCGGCTACCCGATCTCCTGGGGCAACCCCTATCTTGCGCAGCGACTTTGCCAGGCGAGCTACAGAATTATAAAGCTCTGCATAGGTCATCTTAATAGATTTAAAAGTCTCTCCTTTAAATATAAAGGCTATACGATCATCCCTATATCTCAAGAGGTTCTCGGAAAAATTTAATCTTGCGCCACTGAACCACTCTGCCCCGGGAAACTTTCTTAAATCATCAACCGCCTCATCGTATTCACGAGAGGCTATAATTTCTCCAAATTCCCACACAGAAGCCCAAAAGTCCGGTATTTTCTCAATTGACCAGTCATATAACTCCCCGTATGAATCAATTTTAAGGTCGTATCTTTCATTGACGAAGCCAATGAATCGGGTCACGTTAGCCTGTTTTATATATTCCTCAGAGGGATACCAGAGCAACTTTCCCATATTATAATACCTCCTTTTTCTATATCACTCACCTATCCTTAAATCTTTCTATCACTTAATAGAACGAACTTCCGTGTACCTGCACCTCCTTTTGCTCTGCCATTCTGTACCCACACACGACACTCATGTGACCGGAGAATGAGCGGTCGAGGTCGGCGTCTCCCGTATCGACGAAGAGGTACGGTGTCTGCTCCAGTTTGTACGGTGTTGCAATGACGATCACGTTCTCTATCCCAACTTTTCTTATCACCTTCGAACTGATCTGCTGATTCCCCCGCCCAAAGATGAATCCTTGGGCACCTATTGGGCTAACTATTATCTTTGTGCTCTTCTCATCTTTCAAGATATTCAAAAGGCCGTTCTCGTTTGCATCGCTCTTGATCAACCTTCCCTCTTTTATTACATCGACACCGAGCAGTGTCTTTTCGAGATTTAGGGCGTCTGCCACTGCCTTTGTCGTCGTCCCAGCACCGAGTATATAGAGAGAGCCATCCCTCATGAACTCCGACGCAAACCTTCCTATCTCCCCTTTGGATACTTCCTCATCCTCGCCGTAGAATACAAACTTCCGTCCCTGAACGAGCGTCGGCTTATAAGGAGTCTTTGCATAGCCAAATACCTCTATCTTCAACGTGCCGTTTCTGTACGCATTCTCATCGATGTCCACCACTTCAGCATCTCTGATCTTGATGCGTGGTCTCTCAAGGTCGCCGTCTGAAAGAATCGAATGGTTTTGATGTGAGAGAAGATCTTCCAAGAGATCACCAGCTGCCACAGGATCTATCGCGAAGACTCCGGAATACATCTTCACGCCGGCCGGTATGCCGAGCATCGGTATATCTGTTCCTATCACACTATATACGTCCCTTGCCGTCCCATCTCCCCCACAGAAGAGAATTAAATCCACATCTGCTTCTAAAAACCTTTTGCACGCCTCCCTGGTATCGGCGGCGCTTGTCTTCCCATGAATATCATAGATAATATCATATAAAAGTCCCGTTTCTTTGAGCACATCTTCTCCCATCTCTCCGGAACAGGTGAGCATAAGAAGATCATTATCTCTTAAACGTTGTACTGCTCTCTTTGCCCTCTCTCCCGAAGTAGGCCTCGCTCCAAGGCCAACAGCTTTTTCAAAGGCATCACCGTCCGTACCTTTGAGACCGACNGCACCACCCATACCCGCGATTGGATTTACCAGAAATCCTATCTTCTTCNTCATTTAGATCTTTGGCAGTCCTGCGAGCGATTGTTTCACCAACTCTGCCGGATATTCATAATCGACGAGCTTGCCGTCGAAGTACGCATCATAAGCCGACAAATCGAAATTGCCATGTCCAGAATTGTTGAAAAATATAGTTTCCTCCTTTCCTTCTTTTTTACACCTTAAAGCCTCATCTATCGTTGCCTTTATTGCGTGTGCTGCCTCTGGTGCGACGACGATCCCCTCAGTCTTCGAAAATGTGATCGCGGCATCGAAGACCTCGTTCTGATGGTATGCGACTGCATCCATCACGCCGTCGTGCGTGAGATTGCACAGTGTAGGGGCATCTCCGTGATATCTTAGACCACCCGCGTGGATCGGGGCAGGAACGAAGTCGTGCCCCAGCGTAAACATCTTCATCATAGGTGTTAAGCCGGCTTGATCTCCAAAATCATAAGCATACAATCCCTTTGTCAATGTTGGGCATGCCATTGGCTCGCACGATATGATCCTCACATCTGGTTTCTCTCCCCTTAGCTTATCGCCGGCGAACGGAAAACACGCTCCTGAAAAGTTTGATCCACCGCCGACGCATCCGAAGATAACATCCGGATAATCATCCACCAGCTCAAACTGCTTCTCCGCCTCCAGACCCACGACCGTCTGGTGCATACAGACGTGATTTAGCACGGAACCGAGTGCATAATTTGTATTGTCGTGGGTTGCTGCGTCCTCGACCGCCTCTGAGATGGATATTCCAAGGCTTCCCGTCGTCTTCGGGTCTTTCTTCAGAACAGCCCTCCCGGAATTTGTTCTTTCTGTTGGACTCGATAGGCATTCTGCGCCCCATGCCTGCATTATGCTCTTGCGATACGGCTTCTGTTCGTAACTCGCGCGAACCATGTATACCGTGCAATCGAGGTCAAAGAGCCTTGTTCCAAACGCAAGGGCAGATCCCCATTGACCGGCTCCAGTCTCGGTTGATATCCTCTCAATCCCTTCCTTCTTATTATAATATGCCTGTGGAACCGCGGTGTTTGGTTTATGGCTACCCGGAGGAGATACACCCTCCCATTTATAGTATATCTTCGCAGGTGTCTTAAGATATTCCTCAAGGCGATGCGCCCTGTATAATGGCGTTGGCCTCCACAGTCGGTAGATATCTCTGACCTCCTCAGGTATCGGGATCCATCGCTCTCTACTCATCTCCTGTTTTATAAGTTCCATCGGAAATATCGCCTTAAGATCGTCTGGCGTCGCCGGTTTCATCGTAGCAGAGCTTATTACCGGATCCAACGGCGTATGCAGATCAGCTTGTATATTATACCATTCTTTAGGTATCTCTTCCTCCTCCAATATGATCTTTGTCTTCATTCTGATCCCCCCTTTCTTTTCCTCTGATCGAGGATTTTACACATATTAAAAGATTTCTCTCTTTTTGAGGGTTTGAAGAACGTTTTCAAGGACATCTCCACCATTTTTAAGAATCATTGTGTTGGGGGTGCCAGCATTTTGGATACCTTCCAACCTTTCTCTGATCTCCTCGTCTATTAAGAGCCTGAAAAGTTCATTTTTATCCCTAAAACCGTCTTCCTCAATCTTAGACCTAAGAGGAGAATAGATGATTATATCGTAACTCTGATCATTCACTCTTATCTTTTCAAGGAACCGTTTTCCAACTCTCTCCCCCTCAACCCCAGATAATTCCAGGTAAGCAAAGTTGTCTATGGTGGTTCTATCCGTTATCATCACGTATCTCCCACTGTTTTTCTCATCCAATCTCTCCAATCTTCTCTTCATCGCTCTCTCTTTCTTGATCTGCTCTTCGATTATGATCTTTTGAATGGTAAATCGTTTTAAAGAATCCTTTCTGCTCTTTCTTGCAAGCTCTTCAATTATATAAACATTGAAGCCTTTCTCATCGAGAAAATCTTTCAATCTCCTGACAAATGTTGTTTTTCCCGTAGAATGTGTTCCTACGACTCCGATCTTCGTAACGCTCATACGTGAGACAATAAGTTTTTATGGAAAAAATACCTTTTGATGAACAGAACCAGAGGTTTCTCATGAATAAGAAGAAACTCGAAATTTTATTGGAGAAAATCGAAGGATTTAACGGCGCCAAGGCGTATTTGGAACAGTATGCGACGCCTGCACCGGTAGCAGCAGAACTTTTACACTATGCCAATTTGAACGGGGATTTAAATGGTACTGTGTGTGATCTGGGCTGCGGAGCAGGTATTCTTGCCATAGGAGCAAAAATTTTAGGGGCAGAAGAAGTGTATGCCATTGATCTCGATGTAGATGCGTTGAATGTCGCGAAGAAAAACGCAAAGACATATAAAGTGGAGATAAAGTTCATCTGTGCGGCCGTGAAGGATCTGAATCTTAAAAGCGTCGATACTGTATTGATGAACCCACCGTTTGGATCACACAAAGACCGAATATTCTTAGATAAATCCTTCGAGATGGCAAACGTAATATATTCCATGCACAACGGGGTCACAGAAGAATTTATAAGGAATTACGTGGTAGATAGATGCAAAGATTTTGAGGTGAAGAGGATAAAATTTCCGATTAAGAGAACATTTCCCTTCCATAAAAAGGACGTTAGGGAGATAGGGGTAAATTTATATAGGTTTCAAGTTTAGGACTGCTAAAATGGGAGAAAAAGAAGAGGGTAAAATCGTCCTGCCGGGCGATTTTATATGCGCAACGGAAGAATACGTAGCCGGGGAACATACCTATAAAGATGCTGCAGGTATATATTCCTCGATCTTTGGCATGGTTAAATTTGATGATAAAGCACACAAGATAGACGTTGAACCCATGGTTCAGACTCCTCCGGAGATCAAGCCAGGGGTGATAGTTCTTGGGGATATCATCGTTCTCAAGAGTTCTTTCGCCGTAGTAGGTATAGATAGAGTGAAGGGCTATGAGNATAGACAGGTAAAGATGGAGGGGACCATTCACATATCAAATATACAAGACGCCTACATAAGCGGGATAGATAAGGGGTTTTCGGTTGGAGATATCGTGAAGGCAAAGGTTGTAAGTAGCGATCCCATACGCCTCACAACCGTAGATGAAAATCTGGGGGTCCTAAAAGCTTTTTGCCCTGTATGTGGTATTCCCATGGAGAAGAAGGGAAAGATGCTCGAATGTCCAAAATGCAAGAATAAGAGTCCCAGGAAGGTATCTTCTGACTACAGAACGGGGGTGTTCTAATGGAGTTAAAGGTATTTGAGAAGAGAGATGACGAGTTGAAGATGGAGATAAGGGGGGAGGATGACACCCTGCTAAACGTGTTAGAACACACACTCTTGGAGGATGGAAGAGTTTTGAATATTGAATATAACATTCAATTTCCCTATATGAGTGATCCCATGCTTTATTTGAGAACAGATGGAACAGAACCTATAGGGGTCTTACTCGATGCTTGTGAGAGACTATTGGAAGAATGCGAAGAGTTCAAATCAAAATTTGAGGCGGCATCAGAGAAGACAAAATAAATGAAGTTCAAAGAAAATATAAGGGTTTTGGGTATAGATGATGCGTTTCTCGATGAGGAATATTCTATAATTATCGGTGCCATCTTCAGGGGAAAATCTGTCTTGGAGGGTGTCATCTCTTCTAAAATTCAAGTGGACGGTCTAAATTCCACTGAGAAGATAATTGAGATGCTCTTTGAATCTGGATATGAGAGGCAATAAGGGTGATGATGCTCGATGGAATAACGTTCGGTGGCTTCAATGTGACCGATATAAAAGAACTATTCGGAAGAACCGAAATTCCAGTCATGGCATTCACCAGGAAGATGCCGAATTTCACGAAGATATATGAGGCGCTTAGAAACCTGGATCAGAGAGAGAAGAGGATAAAGATTATTAAAAATGGCGGGGAAATAAGTGAATTTAAATTTGATGAGCACAAAATATTCTATCAAAAAGTTGGGATCGAAAAGGAAGAAGTAGAAGAGATAATAAAAGAATTCACGATCAATTCCCTGATCCCTGAACCTGTGAGAGTTGCTCATTTAATATCTTCAGGAATCGCGAGGGGAAGATCTACCAACAGGGCTTAACGGGAGATACAAAAAACATTTAAGGTCGGACGTTAAATGAAAAGGACTGCCATAGATCTAATCTGCGAGAACGTGCCCGGCGTTTTGAGAGACGTCTCCACTGCGATAGCCGATCATGGCGCGAACATCGTCTATACACAGCAGTTCATATCCGAATTGGGGGTTTGCAAAGGAAGGGCATTAATACATTTTGAGGTCGAAGGGGAAGATATAGAATCTCTTATTAATTCGTTGAGAGATATTCCAACCGTCTTCGACGTGAGCATGCATCATACGTTTGAAGATATATGGGGAAAGCGGGTGATCGTAATAGGTGGGGGGGCACAGGTATCACAGGTGGCGTTAGGGGCGATAAGCGAGGCGGATAGACATAATATTAGAGGAGAGAAGATAAGCGTCGATACGATACCTTTGACAGGAGAAGATACAATAGCAGACGCTGTTGAAGCCGTATCGAGGACGCACCGCGCGTCGATACTGGTTCTTGCCGGGAGTTTGATGGGGGGTATGATATCAAAAGAGGTAAAAAGGTTGAGAGAAGATGGAATACCAGTAATATCACTTAATATGGCTGGAAGCGTTCCGGACGAGTCGGATTTGGTTGTTTCAGATCCTATACAGGCGGGAACATTTGCAGTGATGCACATCGCGGATGACGCGAGGTTTGACATGAATAGAATCCGGGGAAGAAGATTCTAAAGATGAATAAGGGTAAATGAAATATGGATGAAATATTAGAAATTTTAGAAGATAACGCGAGGGTTTCTTACAGAGAAATTGCCGATATGATCGATTTGGATGAAGAAGAGGTCAAAAAAAAGATCGATGAGTATTTGGAGAGGGGAGTGATCAAAAAGTTTAAGACGGTGATAGACTGGGAGGGGGCAGGAGAAGAGAAGGTTTATGCGGTCGTGGACGTAAAGATAAGTCCCGAGAGGGGGAAGGGATATGATCTCATCGCCAAAAAGATATCCAACTTTCCACAGGTAAAGGAGGTTTATCTTCTCTCTGGTGAATACGATCTTTCTGTGCTTGTAGAAGGAGAGAATATGAAAGAGATAGCTTTCTTTATATCCGATAAATTGGCGACGATCGATCGTGTCTATCACACGACGACGCATTTCATCCTCAAAAAATATAAAGAACACGGGGAGATTTTATTCGAGAAAGAGAGAAATCACAGACAGGTCGTATCACCATGATCTCAAGGAACGTCGAGAAGATTCCGCCATCTGGGATAAGAAAATTTTTTGAACTCGTCATCGGCGCGGACGATGTTATATCGTTGGGCGTAGGAGAACCGGATTTCGTTACACCATGGGAGATAAGGGAATCCGCGATCTATTCGTTGGAGAGAGGATATACCTCATATACATCAAACTATGGATTGTTGGGGCTCAGAGAAGCTATTTCCGATCAGGTGTATGAGAAAGATGGGACTTTTTACGATCCAGAGAGAGAGATTCTGATAACGTGTGGCGTCAGCGAGGCTTATGATCTCGCGATAAGGACGATCACAGATCCTAAAGATGAGATAATAGTCGTGGAGCCGTGTTATGTCTCCTATCAGCCTTGCATAACACTCTCAGGGGGGGAACCCATATCACTTCCGACATCGATGGAAGACGGATTCGTCCCAACTTCAGAGGAGATAGATCAGAGAATCACGGATAAGACAAAGGCGATCGTCATCAGCTATCCAAATAATCCCACGGGAGCCACGATGAATAAAAAAAGAATGGAAGAGATCGCTGATATCGTCTCGGAGTACGATTTGATCTTGATATCAGATGAGGTATATGGAGACCTCACCTATAATGAAAAACACGTCTCTTTCTCCTCTTTAAATGGAATGAAGGATAGAACAATCCTTTTAAATGGTTTCTCAAAGGCATACGCGATGACTGGATGGAGGATAGGTTATCTCGCGGCTAATGAAGAGATCGTGGATGGCGCGGTGAAGATTCACCAGTATTCGATGATATGTGCCCCAATAATTTCGCAGATGGCTGCCATAGAAGCAATCGTGAGTGGAGAGAAGGGAAAGATGGAGATGATCAGAGAATACAACAGAAGGAGAAGGATGGTGGTCAAGAGGCTGAACGAGATGGAACTGGACATTTTTGAGCCAAAAGGGGCTTTTTATGCCTTTCCATCAATAAAAGAATATTCAGGATCAGAAGAGTTCTCAGAACGATTACTGCGGGAGAAGAGAGTTGCAGTAGTCCCTGGGAATGCTTTTGGGGAATGCGGGGAGGGATTCGTAAGAATCTCGTATGCTGCTTCGAGGGAGACTATAATAGAGGCTATGGATAGGATTGGGGCGTTTTTGGAGAGTCTGAAAAGATGAGCATGGAATACGATTCGGATAGCATTTTAGTTTTAGATGGGATAGAAGCTGTAAGAAAAAGGCCTGGGATGTATATAGGGGACGTCTCCCATAAAGGTCTGCACCAGCTCTTCTTTGAGGTTGTAGAGAATAGTATAGACGAAGTTCTGGCGGGTTATTGCCAAAATATCTGGATAACTCTAAAAGAAGATTCTGTAACGATAAAAGACGATGGAAGAGGGATTCCCGTTAATAGGAAAGAGGAATTCGGACAGTCCGCGCTTGAGGTTGTGATGACGAGACTCCACGCCGGTGGAAAGTTCAACGATAATGTATATGCAATTGCAGGCGGTCTCCACGGAGTAGGTCTCTCCTGCGTCAATGCCCTCTCCGAATGGCTCTTGGCTAAGATAAAGAGGAATAATAAGATATACGAGATGAAATTTGAGTTTGGAAGATCGGTAACTCCTCTAAAAGAGTTGGGAGAGACGGATGAGTCTGGAACGGAGATAAGTTTCAAACCTGATTCCTCTATTATGGAAGAGACAAAATTTGATCCGTCTTATATAAAAAGAAGGCTCAGACAGCTTGCATTTCTAAATAATGGTGTTAAAATTTATTTTAATGAGATAAACGGAAAAGAAGAGGTATTTCACTATACGGATGGTTTAACGGCTTATTTATCATACCTGAACGAGAATAAAAAGCCCCTCCATGATCCTATCTCAATAAGGAAGGAAGAGGCGCTTGAGGGACAAAGATTTGTGATCAGTGTTGAGATCGGGATACAATATACAGATTCTTATGCGGAGACGTTATATTCTTTTGCGAATAATGTTTATACGTCTGAAGGGGGAACGCATCTAACGGGATTCAGATACGGGCTGACAAGAGCTGTAAACTACTATGCAAAGACGAAGAAGGATAATAAGTACACCTTCTCCGGTGAAGACGTACGGGAGGGTGGAACAGCAATCGTAAATGTCAGGCTTCCAAATCCGGTATTTGAGGGGCAGACGAAGAACAAATTGATGAATTCTGATGTGAAGAATATCGTCGAGCAGACGACTTATGAGGGAATGGAAAGATTTTTGGAAGAGAACCCGCAGGTGGCGGATAGGATAATCAGAAAGATAGAGAGTGCAAGGAAGGCGAGAGACGCGGCCCAGAAGAGTAGAGAGCTTGTGAGAAAGAAAAATACGTTTGGGAGCGTTCTTCCGGGTAAGCTTGCAGACTGCAGTGGAAGGGGTGTAAAGAAGGAGGAACGAGAGATCTTCATAGTGGAAGGAGACTCCGCCGGAGGAAGTGCAAAACAGGCGAGAGATAGAAAGTTTCAAGCGATACTGCCACTTAGAGGAAAGATAATTAACGTAGAGAAGAACAGGATAGATAAAATTTTAAAGAACGAGGAGATACAATCCCTCATATCGGCATCGGGCTGTGGTATCGGAGAAGATCTAGATATGAGTAAGTTGAGATATGGAAAGATAATAATAACCACGGATGCCGATGTGGACGGCGCCCATATAAGGACCCTTCTCTTAACCTTCTTCTTTCGATATATGTTTCCCTTAATCGAGGGAGGGAAGATCTATTCTGCCATGCCTCCTCTGTATAAAATATCAAAGGGAAAGAAGGAGCATTATGCCTATACAGATGAGGAGCTAAGGAGAGTAGTAGATAATTGGGGAGGAAATGTCAGCGTGCAGCGGTACAAGGGTCTCGGAGAGATGAATCCAGAACAGCTTTGGGATACCACGATGGACCCAAAATCGAGAACGCTCATAAGAATAACGATGGAAGATGCGGAGGAAGCCGACAGGGTATTTACGATGCTCATGGGTGAGAATGTAGGTCCCAGAAGGAATTTCATACAGGAGAACGCGGATAAGGTTAATCTGGACGTTTGAAAATGTTCCATTTTCAAACTCGCAAATCAAGATTTGCGAGTTTGAAGACTTCAGCACTTATTTAGGATTTCCAGTGCCTTATCGATACATTCCAACCCCATCTTTATCTTTGTGAGATCTCTTTCCCGTTTTAAATCTTCCAATATTTCCCCTATCTTTTTTCTCAATTCTCTCTTTATCTCATTCTCATCGGGGGATCTCTCACGGCTCTTTAAATCTTGTGAAGTCGCGTATCTCAAATCTTTGATTTGTGAAGTCGCAAATCTTTGATTTGCGTCCCTCAAATCTTTGATTTG
>JGI24025J20009_10003503_pt1 | contig 10647 bp, 10 predicted proteins | sample Cruoilmetagenom3_FD_20009 | JGI IMG/M metagenome (IMG submission 20009) | reverse complement strand
AATGCGAAAATGGTGTTCTCCGGATACAACTTAGCTCCTCCCCTATGGGATATGTGTAATGGTGGATTTTTAAATATTGCAAATTCTTTGATATTCATTATTTATAATTTCTCCCTTTTTTTACATACATTAATGTTTTGATGCGATGTTCTTTAAACATCGCTTTTCTTAAGTTCTCTTCTGTGTAAATGTCTCTTTAAAAATATACTTAAATATTACTAATTTACTACTTTTATTCTGGCTCTGGAAGTACTTTTTCCTTCATTCATTCGAATTGTTGGATGATTTAATCACTAATAACACTTTATTATCCAATCATTACCAGAAATGACCCAAGTACCGCTAGAATAATGCCTAAAAAGCGCTGTGGATTGATTTGTTCCTTCAGCAGCAAAGCAGCAAAGATGAAAGTAAAGATAATGCTAGTCTGGTTTAGAGCTGCTGCAGTGGAGGCTTGGGTGAATTTCATCCCGGCTAACCACAAGATAATAGAAAGGTAGCCTCCAATGAACGAACCCCAGAATGTATAAACCCAGGATTGTACTGAAAATATCGAAGAGATAACTTTACGCCTTGTCGGGAGAAATAAAAGTATTAATAGAAGTACCACCAAACCGCCAATAAGTCGAATCTCAGATACCCACAATAGAGAAGATCGTTCCAATAACGGTTTGATCATTACAATACTCACTGCTATGATCAACATAGCAAGAATTCCATAAAGAACACCCAGAAGAAGATCGCGTCTACCAATAGCAGCTCCTCTCCTTTTCTTCTGAATAGCAGTCAATAAGGCAGAGATTATCAGTATTGCACCAATCGCCTGCAGAACTGTAAGTCTTTCATTTAACCATATAATAGACAATCCGATGATGGAAAGTATATAGAAGCAATCAACAATAGCTATCAAGCCTACTCCCAGTTTGTTTAAGCTCATGAAAAACAGAGTGTCTGCTATTCCAAGGCCTAATGCTCCCGATAATAGTAATAGCAAGTAATCTGCTCGGTTAATCGGAGATGTCAATGCACCGTTAAGTATCCATAAAGTTGGAATTAGAAGAACAGATGATAGAAGAGCTTTAAAGAGGTTCAATGCAATTGGATGAACTTTCTCTCCGCTCTTTTTGAACATAATTACTGCAAATGCCCAAGTCAATGCTGTGATCAAGGATAAAATTTCACCTAAGTATGGAATGTTCGTTATCATAGAAGGAATCATTTTAATTTAGATTCTTTTACTTACAATTTTATTTTTGGAATTTTTTCTATTTTAAAGATTTTATTTGTTTATGATATATTTTTTTATCTATTTTTCCTATATATCTAACAACTTCTCACAATTTTATGTGTTAAGTTAATTAATCAGAAACCATACTCTTTAATTTTACCCATTGTTTTCCTCTAGATTAATACATTCAAATTTTGGATAATGTGTCACGAACTGCAAAACCTTAACCCTGGATTTCCTCAAAATCTCCTTGGTTTCTTTAATAAACTCTTTGAATTTTTCTCTGTCGCTTGCGATTGCATAGCTTTCAGGATAATTCTCCCTTAGTAATTTTTTAAATTTATAACCTGCTGCGTTCATATTTATTATTTCAACAATGTAATAGTCAACGAAATCGCACGACTTCACGAGCAAACCTTCAAGGTCAATCAAGCCTGGAATTACTGGACTTATAAATCCTTGTGTTGGTATACCATTCTCTTTTAAAAATTTTAAAGCTTTAAGTGCGTACTGTTACTTGGAGAATTTGGCTCAAATAATTCCTTTGTCCTGTTCACAAAGGTGTTGATTGTTAGTCCGACTTTCACTTTATCAAATTTTTTAAATATATCAATGTCCCGCAGCACCAAATCTGATTTAGTCAAAACATGTAGTTCTGTTCTCTTGTCCATATTTTCCAAAACTTTTCGAGTCAGTTTCAACTCCTTTTCAATTGGCTGATATTAATCTGAAACAGATGACATAGCAACTATACCGTTCACGAATTTTCTTGCGAGTTCAGGTGCGTTCATCTTTGCCTCAACCCAGTCACCCCATTTGCCATAGGATTTAGGCTTCCATCTGCACATGAATTTCGCATAACAATATGCGCAGGCGTGATCGCAACCGACATATTGATTTATCACATAATCTATGCTTGGGATACCCGATTTTGTGTAAATTTGTTTTGCGCGGGTTTTTATTAGTTTTATCATGTTATTTCTTAGTATCTTGTAAAGATAATATGGATTTTAATTGGAATATGATGATAATAGTATAATAAATAATGTCAAAATTTAGTAATATATACCCTAAAAGATGTAAATATTAATGTGATCATTGTTTAATTTAAAATATATTATATTTAATTTATTTTTAAATTTAAAAAATTTATAAAAGTTTTGAATGAACCATTCTTTATTATAAAAAATTTTAATGGATTAGTTTATTTATTTTTAAATTAATTTTTAAAAGACTAATATAAAAAATTCAGGGGTAAAATGGAAAAAGAATATATGGAAAAGATTCTGGTAATTTCAAGAAAAAAGCTGTTTGATGATATGTTTTTTGAGGGATTTAAAAGAGAGAAGATAACCTATTATTTAGGAATAATAAAAAAGAATTCTATATTTATGAAAAGATCTTTTGTTGAGAATGATCCAGATTACAAGCAAATAATTCCTTATATAATAATAAAATTTAGAAATAAATATTTTATGTTTCAAAGATTACCAGTTGGATTAGAGGATAGACTTTTTCACAAATATTCAGTAGGTATAGGTGGTCATATTAATGAAAAGGATTTAAGAAATAATAAAGATTTAATTAATTCAGGATTAGAGCGAGAATTTAATGAAGAGTTAATTTATGGTAGAAAGTTAAATTATAAGATTATGGGTTTAATAAATGATGATTTTGATAATGTAGGAAAAGTACATTTTGGTATAGTATATTTGGTTGAAATTGATAATCCAGATATTAAGATTAGAGAGAACTCCAGGATGAAAGGTAGATTAGTTGATAAAGAATATTTATTGAAATATAAAGATAAAATGGAAAGATGGTCCCAGATCCTGGTTGAAAATCTATTATAGTTTTGAGGAATTTTTGATATTATTTAAAAATTAACTGCTCATTTTTATTTTACATATTACCATTAAGCTCTAAAATCTTCTGGTCTTACAGTTTCAAGAAATTTTCTGAACCTTTTTATCTCATCATCAACAGTTTCTATTAATATTGATGCAAGGTCTAATACTTTTTTGGCTACAAAAATAGGAACTTTTGCTCTGATAGCAATGGCAATCGCATCACTTGGTCTTGAACTTAATTTAATTACCTTGCTTTTATATATCAAATTAATTTCAGCATAAAATGTATTATTGACTAAATCTGTTACTGAAACTTTCTCAATTTTTGCATCCAAACGATGAATGAGGTTAATTATTAAGTCATGAGTCATAGGCCTTGGAGGTTTATAACCTTCAAGTTCTAATGCTATAGCATATGCTTCATTTAAACCTATCCATATCGGTAAATACCTGTTGCCATTTTCCTCTTTAAGTAACATAAGAGGTTTTTTTGAAGGAATTTCTATTTTAATCCCCTTTAATATGATTTTTATTAAATCCAGTTCCTTTTCTTTGTCATTAATATTGTTATTATTATTCAAAATCAACACCTATAATATTTCTTCAATTAAATTTGAAAACTTTAAAGCTATAATTTCAATTCATTTAACAATCTATTAGTTTGAAAAATGTTATAAATATTTATTGCAAACTGGTGCTTGATATGTTATCTAAAGAGGGTATAAATGATATCCATGTAGAACCAACATTAAATCCTATCTCTCTTCCCTCCTCATCTATATATAAATAAGGATCTGCTACACTTGTCCTTCCCCAATATCCTTTTATTACTTTTCCATCTATAAAAAATAGAGCATATCCATAACCTGTTGTCCTCACTACAATATGACCATATTTATCATAAGGTTTTGAAATATCTGTAATCTGAACAATCAAATTTTTAGCTATTATCTGCTTTCCAGATTTTCTATCTGTATGAAGAACTCCACCAACATATTTTGTATATGAATTTGTTTCTTTGTCATAAACATATTTTGCTTGATAAGGAGTCCTGGAGAAATCAATAATAATAGTATCTTCCTCTCCCCTTTCATCTTCTGGTAAAGCAGCTTTAAATTTAAGTGGTGATTTTCCACCTTCCAAATCATAACCTAAGTCTTTTGCAGCCTGCATTAAATCTGTAGTTGTCGTATAAGCACAATGTTCCCAAGCTAAACCTCTACTTGTGTCTCTCCAATGTGGTAATTTTGTGCGACTTGCACATAAGTCTAATATTCCTAAATGGTCAATATTTTCATATCCATGATCTGGTGATGCTCCAAAATGAGCAAATAATGGGTCGAAGCCAAAAGCTATTTCAGAAAAGTATGGTCTTGAACTTCTAATAGGTCCTATCTCATTTACTATTTTATCTGCACCAAAGATTGCTATATATCTAGTAATTCCTCCCTCATCTGTTACTTCTATTACAATATCGGCTTCTGCTAATCCATCTTGAGGACGAACACAATCGCCACCAGGATCACAAAGATTATCAATTAGTATAGCAATTGGTCTTTCTTTAACTGTTTGACTTAAATCCTCAACACCACTATATTTACTTCTTAGTCCAGATAATTCTTTAAAAATTGGCTCTAAAGGTTCCTCTTTCCCTTTTAATATTTTTTCAATTTTTATTTCCTTAGTAACCTCAACTTTATCTTCTTCTGTAACTTCAGCTTTACCTTCTTTAGTAGTTGTAATCTCAGCTTCTTCTGTAGGTTTTATTGGTTCTTTTAATTCTTCTGGACCTTTACATGATGTAAAAAGAATTAGAATCAAAAAAGAAATTAAAATATTAAAAAATAGATTATAGTAAGTCTTAATTTTTAATAAATACATTTATTCAAACCTCCATAATTATTATATTTATATTTATATAAAAAATGGGATTTTTTTCAGATTAAAAATAAAAATTTTACAAAAAGTGTCAACTAAATTGTCATTAATATGTATAATATCATTTTTATTTGGCATTCAACCATTAATTATTATAACTAATAATTTAACCTATCCAATGTCGCTAAAAAAGAAATCCAGGTTTGTCCGACATTAAATTTTACTTCATCACCATCTTTATTTAAATATTTAAATTGGTCATTATAATTATTTCTAACCCATGTTCCTTCAATAACTTTACCATCTAAGAAAAATAGAGCTTCACCCTGACCTGTTGTTCTAACTGCTATATGACCATATTGGTCAAGTGGTCCAGAAATATCCGTAATCTGAACAATTATATTTTTTGCAATTATTTGTTCACCACTTATTCTGTCAATATGTTCAACTCCACCTAAATATTTCTTATATGAATTTATTTCATTATCGTAAACATACTTTGCTTCAAAAGTTGGGGATGAAAAATTGACTATGATTGTATCCACATCTCCCCTTTCAGATTCAGGTGCATCATTTTTAAATTTAAATGGAGATATACCCCCATTTAAATTATAACCATAAGCTTTCGCATCTTCTCTAAGATTAATAGTTGACATATAAGCATTATGAGGAGCTACTCGGGAAGAATCTCTCCAATGTCTTGCTTTTGCTTTTATACCACTACTACCTATTGTATCAGCAGCTGCAGATAAATCTGGCATACCAAGCTGCGCAACTCGCTCATACCCCTCTTTAGAAGCCCCAAAAAATACAAATATTGAATCAAAGCTCTTAGCAATTTCAGCATAGTAAGGTCTTGCACTTCTTACTGGACCATTTACCTCGCTTTCCTTTGAGCTATAAATAACTATATACCTTGTAATCCCTCCCTCATCAACTACTTCTACTATTACATCTGCATTAATAATACCTGTTTGGGGTCTGGCTGCCATACTATTTTCAATCATCACAGCTAATGGTCTTAAAATATCATCTTCACTTGAAAGTTCAATACCACTAAGAGGATTTCTAATACCACTTAATTCCTCAACATAGGTTTCTATTTGTGTTGTTGGTTCTGTAGGTTCTTCCTTGGTTTTTTCCTCTTCTCCAATTTCATTTGTTTCTTCAATAATCCCATGTTTAGTACAGCCAAAAGAAAACGTTAAAATAAATGATAAAAGTGCAATAATTGAAATAATCTTAATATTATTTCTTACTAATATTTTCTCACATATATTTTCCAATATCCCCTCACTTTCCTTCATTTAGATTTTTTTTACTTTCTTCTTAAATATATTTTAAATTTTATTCTTAAAGAATGTAAACTATAAAAATTTATCTTAAATATTAAATTTTATATAAAAAAATAAAAGTGCAATAAAAACTTGCTCTTTTATATAAATAATTTTGATCAATTATAAAAATATTTCAAGTTTTATTGTTAATTATTTTTGATAAATTTCTCCCTTTTCCTCTTTAATATTTTTTAAGTATTTCGATAACTTCATCATCGGATGTTTGTGAAAATTCTGTATAAAATTGTCCAACAGCAGCAAAATAAGCTGGAGCATATAAGCAAATAACCTCATCAGTCATCTCTTTTAGTTCTTCAACTGATTGTGGAGAAGCTACAGGAACAGCAACTAAAATCTTTTTTGGTTTCTTTTTTTTAACAGAAATAACACCAGCTTTCATAGTTGCTCCTGTAGCAATTCCATCATCAACTAATATGACTGTTTTCCCTTCTATGTCAGGAAGTGATTTATCCATTTTATATTTTTTTCTTCTCCTCTTGATCTCTTCCAGTTGTGTCTTCTTTTCCTGTTCAATATATTCTTCTGAGATATTTAGTAAAGATACCAAAGATTCATCGATTACTATAGATTTATCATCTGAGATTGCACCAAATGCAAGTTCGGGATTAAATTGAGATCTTAATTTTCTTGGAATTATTATATCGAGTTTACATTCGAGAACTGCTGCAACCTCTCTTGCTACAACAACTCCACCTCTCGGTATTCCTAAAACGATGTTATCCTTTCCATAATTCTTTTCCTTAACTTTTGTCCCAAGAATCTTTCCAGCCTCTTCCCTGTTTGAAAATATCATCTTAGCTTCTATGAATTTTATTAAGTTTTATAACTTTTTTAAAGCTTAAAAAAACTAATATAAAAATGAAAATTATAATTAAAATTCTAATATAATATTTCCATAATGATGATTTGATTTCAGAGAGATTTACTTCATTACTTTTAATATCTACATCGTCCTTGGAAGAAATATCAATCTTTAATAATTCATCATTTCCTAAAAGAATATTTAAATGTCCTACCTTCTCTCTCCCCTTTACAGGTAAATTAAGTGTATCATCAATCTCAATTTTTGTTTGCAATTTCTCTTCCTCTTCACTGCTTAATAAAACCTCTGTTTTTTTAATAGGATTGACCTCTATCTCCTCATAAATACCTTCATTTTCAATTATTAGATTGGGTAAAGGATCTGTAACTTTAGTATTTATTTTTTTGTATTTATAAAAGCCATATTCAAAAAGATTTATCATATCTTGATCTCTGTATCCAGGTTCACTATCTAATACGACACCAATTAAATTAATATCCTCCTTTTTTGCAGAAGCAACTAAACACAGACCAGCCTTAATTGTGTATCCAGTTTTAATTCCATTAGCATATTGATACTTATTTAAAAATTTGTTTCTATTTTTAACATATCTTTTTTCATCAGAACTCGGGGGTCCAGGCATCACTTTCATTCTTGTATTCACTATGTGCGAAAACCTCGGGTTTTTCATACAATATCTGGCTATTTGCGCAATATCATAAGCCGTAGAAATGTTGCCATCTCCATTTTCTTTATCATCCAGACCATGTGGATTTTCAAAATAGGTATCAATTGCTCCTATCTCTCTGGCTTTTTCGTTCATATTATCCACAAACTCTTCCACTGAACCACTAATATGTTCTGCTATAGCATGACATGCATCATTTGCTGAAAAAAGTAATGCAGAATAAATTAGGTTTTCAAATGTAATTATTTCACCTTCTTCAAGCCAGACTTCTGATTCTCCAACAAGTGTTGCTTCTTCGGAAACTACAACTTTATCTTTCAATTCTCCATTTTCAATTGCTATTATTGCAGTCATGATTTTTGTAATGCTTGCAGGTGATTTCTTTTCATGAGGATTTTTTTCCCATAAAACTCTTCCCGAATCTGCATCTATTAAAATTGCAGATTTTGATGAAGTATTAAGATATCCAGTTTCTGAAAAAATTGGATATTTTTCCTGACCTATTGCATTATCTATTTTATGGTTTATGGGAAAAGCAATAGATATAAAAATGATGGTTAAAAAAAGTGCAATTCCTTTTTTAATTTTTTTAATTAACAAACAAGAGTCTTTAATCATTCTCAATTAATACTACTTTCCCTATTACTCTTGAGTAGGTTCTTTGTCACGATGAGGTAAGTTTTCATCTAAAAATGTTTTTAAGCTGCTTTTTAGTAGTAAGTGTCTCAATCTTAATGTTAACTCTTCTAAATCAGCTATTTTTTGAATAGCTATTTTTCTCATTTCTAAATCATGTGATCTTATTAATGGCATAACAATCTGTTCAATAAAAGTAGCTTCCCTATTTGCAAAATTTTGATAAATCTTTAGATGTCTTGGATATATTCCATAGTTAGAGAATTCATTGATAATTCGCGCTATTTTAACATCATTATTACCATACCTAACTCCATCTTCGGTTTTATATGGATTGATCAAATTATAGCTTTCCATTTCATCTATGATCTCTGTATTTACTCGAACTAAATTTTCTAATTCCTTATTTGTTATAAGTTTTTCCTCAAATAATTCTTCTTTATGAATCTTCTCACCTTTCTCCTCCACAAGTTCCTCAAATAGCTGGAGAGGAGATTGTTCTATTTCTGCTAATTTAGATTTGATAACTTTAAGTGGAAGATAATTTTGCTTTTGTAGTTTTAGTATTGTCCTAATTCTTTCTAAATCTCTAGGATAGAATTTTCGATATCCACCTTCAGTTCTTTCAGGGGAGATTAAACCCTCTTTATCAAAAAAGCGTATCTTACTTATTGAAATTTTATCAAATTCTTCTTTTAAACTTTCGACTACCTCGCCTACTGTCATGTAATCTCTTGTTTCAGATGTCATATTACACCCCCATTCTTATAAATTATTTAAAGTGGTGAAATAAATATCATTTTTATTCTTCCAATTTGAATCTCATCATTATTTTTTAATATTTTTTCCTTTTCTCTTATTCTATTAATATAAGTGCCATTTGTGCTTTCTAGATCTGCTATTATATATAATCCCTTATCATTAACTATCTTTACATGATTTCTTGAAATTGTTATATCATCTAAAAAAATATCACTATTTATATTTCTTCCAATAGAAGTAATATTTTTGTCAATTAGGTATCGAGCTCCTGAATTTGGACCTTTTATAACTATCAGCATTGGAAAATTTAAACTCTTTCTCAGATTTTTTAATTCTTTTCTCGAAAGTGCTCTTTTTCCATTCTCGTCTTCTATAATAATAGAAGCAAAGCTTCTAGTTATATTCCCTTCAACCTCTTTTGGTAATCGTGATCCACAGTATTGACAATAGATAGCATCATCTTTATTTTCTCTCAAGCATTTTTTACAAATTATCAATACTTTTCTCCTACCCTATCTTTTATTTTTAAGTTTAATCTATAAATCAATTATTTAGGGTTATTCTATCATTTAATTAAAACAATTAAAAGATAATATTATAAAAAAATTATAAGTTTTATTTTTTATTGGTTTTGTGAAACAAGTTTATAATAATCTTTTGGATTCAATAAAATGATTTTATTTTTTGGATAATATCTGGTAAAAATCTTTTCCTTGCTTAAAACTTCTCCATCCTTTGAAATGATTCTAGTAACTGTAACATCTCTTCCATCAATACCTTCTGAATCTACAACCTCAGTTCCCTCTTCAATCCCTGGATCAGGTTTATATTTCACACTATAGCTTTTAAAGTTACTAAAAGGTGTAGTTATTATTTCAACATTTCTTCCAATATCAGTACTATAAAAAGAAATAGTACATGATGATTTTGTAGATTCTCCTTTAATTAAAATCCAATAATCAGAATCATTTTGAAATCTAAAATTTTGAACTCCCCAACTGATTGCTGCATCCCTTCCTGGTGGATAACGACTTATATACCAGGCATGAGGATTCCTTTCTATAATTTTATATCCTCCTAAAAATGCTGTATTAAATATAGTTGTAGAAACATTACAGACTCCTCCACCAAAAGTGTCTACGAGTTCTCCTCGAATTATAGTTGGTGCTTCCAAAAATCCCTTTTCTTTGGTTCTTCTACCACTTGTCTCATTTAAGGAAAAAACCTTATGTGGTGGAATTAAAACTCCATCTAACATTGATGTTAATAGTTGTATATTATGAACTCTATCTACAGCACTGGATGAAAAATATTCGGTATCGGTAGAAACAAACTCTTCTATACCCATAGAGTTAGCTTTTTCAGTAGTTAGTTCTGGTTTTATTATCAGAATTGGAACTTCAAAAATTCTACTCTCTTTTTTATGAACAGTTTCTTTAAATTGG
>JGI24025J20009_10003500_pt1 | contig 10652 bp, 15 predicted proteins | sample Cruoilmetagenom3_FD_20009 | JGI IMG/M metagenome (IMG submission 20009) | reverse complement strand
TTGGGCAGCAAGCCGCCCTTGCAGGCGATGAAGGATTGGCACAAACTCAAACCGGAGCTGTTCAAAAAACAGCCATACTACCTGCCGGGATGTGACAGCTACCCATGACCGACACGACCTTGCTGATCGCTGGTGCCAGCTTTTCCCCGCCCGAACGTGAACGGCTGGAGGGCGCTTATCTTTCGGCCTATGTAAACGGCCCGTCCGAAATGGCGGGGGTGGATGAGGCCACCCGCCAGACCATTCGCGCCGTGGCTTACAAGGGGCACCACCCGTTTGGCGGTGCGGAAATGGACCTGTTCCCGAACCTTGGTGTGATTGCCAATTACGGGGTCGGCTATGACGCGATCGACGTGATGGCGGCCGGCGAACGGAGCATCCGCGTCACCAACACCCCTGATGTTCTGTCCGATGACGTGGCCGATCTGGCGGTAGGGCTGATCCTGGCGCAATCGCGCAGCATGGTGTTCGGCGATCACTGGGTGCGGTCGGGCCAATGGGCCGAAAAGGGCGAGATGCCGTTGAACCGGCAGGTCAGCCGCAAGCGCGCGGGCATCGTCGGGCTTGGCCGTATCGGGCGTGAAATCGCGGACCGTCTGGCCGCCTTCAAGATGGAGATCCATTACCATTCTCGGTCAGAAAAAGACACGCCCGGCTGGCAATGGCATGCTGATCCGGTCAGCCTTGCCGGTGCGGTGGATTTTCTTGTGGTGGCCTTGGTGGGCGGCCCTGATACGCTGAATTACATCACCGCCGAGGCATTGCGCGCGCTTGGCCCTGACGGGGTGATCGTAAATATCTCGCGCGGGACGACGATTGATGAAACCGCGCTTCTGGACGCGCTTGAAGATGGCACCATCGCCGGTGCGGGGCTGGATGTGTTCCTGAACGAGCCGAAGATCAACGAGCGGTTCTCCAAGCTGGACAACGTGGTGTTGCAGCCGCATCAAGGGTCCGGTTCGGTTGAAACGCGGCACGAGATGGTGCTGCTGCAACTGGCCAATATCACTGCGTTCATGGATGGCGAAGCCCTGAAAACCCCAGTGAATTAAGACGGTTACAACCTAGGCAAAGGCGTAGGGGTTCAATGCCCCTGCGCCTTTTGTCATTTGCGCATGGGCGAACCCGAGTTTTTCGCGCACCGGCGCGGTCAGAACAAAGGGATAGAGGTCAGGCAGGTCCACCGCGCGGTTCACATGGTTGGTGGCGATGGTCAGTGCGATGGCATGGCGCAAAAGCGCCTCTGTATCGGGTTCGGCATAGGCATCATAGCCGGGCAAGGGGCCGTCGGGCCACGACATACCCGCCGCCGCGCCGCTGTCCAACAGGTCGGTCAGGTGCAACAGATGCGCGATGGTTTCTGCCCAATCCTCGTGCGGGTGGGCGCTGGCATATTGGGTGATATGGGCGGGGTGCGGCTGGTCAACGGGTTTGGAATAGTGCGATTGCAGCGCCGCGGCGTAATCGGCGCGCTCGTCGCCGAACAGGGCGCGAAATGCATTCAGAAACGGCCAGTCACCGGCCAGGCGTGTGAACAGGAAATGCGCGGTCTCATGCCGCATATGGCCCAGCATCGTGCGGTAAAGCTCGCCGAATTGCTCCTGCCGCTGCGCCAGAACTGTATCGCTTGCCTCGGTCACGTTGATGGTGATCAGGCCGGCGGCATGGCCCATCACCACATCCGCCGCGCCGCCCGCCGTCTGTTCCGACAACATGCGGAACACCGGGCGCGGGCCGGGATCAGACGGGGTGAACCAGCCCCAGCGCATCACCCCGGCCAACATCCAGCGTTTCGCCGCCTCGGACGTTTGCCACAGGGGCAGGTTGTCGGCGGTGCGCAGGTCCGGCACTGTTTCGGTCATGGCGCAGGACCGGCACAGCCCCTTTGCATTTTCGGCCTGCCAGTTGCAGGCGATGTCAGCGCGGTTGGCGCAGTATTTCCCGCCCGCCTGCATGATTTGCGCATCGGGATCGAAAGACATTTCCTGCCCGCAGGTGCAGGACAGATTGTCGAAATAGACAGGTTTTTGGCAGGTCGGGCAGCGAAAGGTTTGCATTAGGGGGCCTTTTCCGGTGTCGGTCATGGCCAACACATCGGCGCGGGATCAGTTCCTGCGCCCCTTTATGATAGCCGTATTCGGGTCAGCCCGCCACGTCATCCTCCAGAAAATAGCGGAGGTTCTCCTCAAAGTTGGAATCGGCCTCCAGCCCCAGTTTTGCGGCCCTTTCGGGGCGGATATCCATGCGCCAGCCTTTCAGGATATCGTCGATTTCGGGCTGTGGGTTCCAGGTGATCAGTTGGGCCGGTTCCGGCCCGGCCACGGCGGTCATGGCGTCGATCATCTGGCCGATGGTCCAGACGCGGCCCGGCATGATCATGGTAGGGGTCTTGCCCAGATCCTCTTGCGCCAGTTCCGCGCCCTTGATCAGATTTTGCACGCACTTACGAGGACTTAGATAGAAATGCGGGAAATCGCGATCCACGGGGCAATTGGCGGGCTGACCCTGCAAGGGTTCGCGAAAGATCGACGACATGAACCCCGAGGCCGCGCGGTTCGGCTTGCCTGGACGAACCGAGATGGTCGGCAGGCGAAACCCGCGCCCGCGTACGAAGCCGCGTCGGGTATAGTCGTTCAACAGGATCTCGCCGATGGCCTTTTGCGCGCCATAGGAAATTTGCGGGTTCAGCGCCGAATGGTCGGTGAAGGGCTGCGGCACCTCGCCGCCGAACACCGCGATGGAGGAAGTAAAGACCACCACGGGCCGCGTACCAAGCGCGCGGCAGCGTTCCAGCGCGTTGATCGTTCCCTGCATGTTGATCTTGTAGCCAAAGTCGAAATCTTCCTCGGCATGGGCCGAGACGATGGCGGCCAGTAGGTAGATCACGTCCGTATCCGCGTCGATCACGCTGGCGACCGAAGCAGGGTCGGAAATATCGCAGCGTATCCGCGTGACCGCGAAGGGCGCGGCCACATCCGCCGGATCGTTCACATCGGCCAGCACCAATTCGTCGATCGGCGCGCCGCGCAGGGTGCCGCGTTTGGCAAGCGATTTGGCCAGTTTCTGGCCGATCAAGCCGCCGCCGCCAAGGATCAGGACTTTCATGGGGTTCCTCCGTTTTCGAGTATATCAGGCGCAAGCGCGCCGCGTCTTTGTATCACAGCGCCGGCCAGCTTCGCCGCGCGGTCCACGGCCAGCCCGATGCCGCCGCCGGTGGCCAGCGTTGCAAGGAACCCCGCGCCGAAGCTGTCATTGAATACCCGCAGGAACGGCCTGATGGCGCAGCTTGCATTGTTGTACTTGGCCTTGCCCAGCAGCAGGGCGGACCGCCCTTCGACATCGCGCAGGTTCACGTCATTGCCAAGCGCCGCGCCAATAGTGCGGCCTGCGCTGGTGATGACCAGCATGACTTCCGGTTCGGGATTGTTCCATGTGGATATGGGGTGCAGGCCCACCGATGCGCCATGGCCGATCGCGCGCATCGGCTGCGACTTGGTGAACACCTCGGCATCGGGGCCGATGCCTTCGCGCCAGATACGGCCCACCAGAAGGGCGTTTTCGTCTTTGGTTGCAGTCATGTATCAGCCTTTGAATGCGGGTCCATCGGGCAGCATCTTGTTTGGGCTCAGGATGTTCTGCGGGTCCCGCGCCCATCGCCTTTTCCTTGGCCGCGCGGTCCACTAAGATTTGGGTGGCGAAATGGCTGATGGTGACGATCACCGGCGCGCGGCCCGCCAAATTTTCAAAGTTCAGCCGCGTCAGTGTTGCTCGCTCGGCATCGGAAATCAGGAACTGTTCGGAAAATTGGCAAGGATGCAGATGTCATCGCCCCCCCTGGTCGATCATCAGGTCCAGCACACGTTTTTAAACGGGGTGTTTGAAACTGGACAGTCACCATAATAATTATGCGTTGCCAATTGGATACCGTTCGTTTTTCATGTGGTTTGCCCACGTATTCCTGCGATTAGCGCCAAGGCGACCACGGCCAGCATGGACGGCTGCCATAAGGTGGTTGATCCGCCGCTGCGCGGCCTCGGACAGGTTCAGACGGTGCAAGCTCGCTCCGGCGAACAACCAGGCCAGATGGATCGGTATCCAGATCGCGTTCAGGATCAGGACTTTGGTCAGCGTTTCGAAAACCAGATTGTCAGGCGCAAAGGGAAAGCCCGCGTAAAGCGTGGTGTTCACCGCATAGGCCTTGGAGTTGATCGCTTGCAGTGCGATACCGGCGATCAGGCCGGGGGCGATGGCTGCCTCGATAAAGGCGATGCGCGATCCGGCGAGGGCGATTTTCGCCGCCAGGTACAGCAGGTAGCAGACCGAAGCGACCATCAGCACTGTGCGCACCACCGGAACCGCCAGTACAATCGCCGCAACGCCGGAAATTACCGCAATCCCCACAAGGTTGTTGCCGATGAACAACCCGGTGACATAGCGCAATCCGGCGCGAAAGCCGAAGGCAGAGCCAATGCCAGCCGTGGACAGCACACCCGGCCCCGGCGTGATGATCAGAAAGAATACGGCGGCGGCAAAGGTCAGCATCCGGCGGAACCCAGTTGCACTTTTATCGCCCTGGTGCGGTTCTGTGCCATGGCGAAGGCATAGGCGAAATCGGTCAGCTTGAAGGAATGCGTGACCTGCTGGGCCGCGTCGGTCAGCCAGTTTTGCATCAACACGATTGCGGTGCGGAATCCCTCGTGGAAACGGAAGAAACCGGTCAGGCTCAGTTTCTTGCCGGTGGCGTGCAGCGCCCGAAGGCATTCCGCGCAGGTGCCGCCCGGCGCGATGGTCACGCGGACCTGGCCGGGGCCGTGGGATTCGACGTCGCAATCCGACGGGCGCAGGTCATGCGATGCATAGGCATAAAGGGCTTTCACCGGTTGTCTCCTCGGATAAGCGGGATGCGCTTGCATCAGTGCTTAAATGGTATACCATTTCCATCAAGAAGGTTTTGCGCCGATTTGTCAACCGGATCAAGGCGCCGAAACGGAGGGAAAATGAACCAGATCGACCTAACGGGGCAACGCTCTCTGATCACCGGTTCTTCTGTGGGGGTCGCGCCCTACACGGCCTCGAAAGGGGCGATTGCCAACTTGACCAAGGGCAGGGCCACCGATTGGGCGCGGCACGGGTTGAACTGCAACGCCATCGCGCCGGGCTATTTCAAAACGCCGCTGCACGCAGCGCTTGTGGCCGATCCGGAATTCACCGCCTGGCTGGAAAAACGAACGCCGCAGGGCCGTTGGGGCAAGGTTGAGGAACTGGTCGGCGCTGACGTATTCCTGCCCGCGCCCGCGCCCGCGTTCGGTTTGGTGAACGGGCATGCGTTGTTCGTCGATGGCGGGATCACCGCCAGTCTGTAAGCATTTCAGGGAGGAAATGACATGAGCAAACCTGTCATAGGGGTTATCGGTGTGGGTTTCATGGGCCACGGTATGGCCAAAAATTTGCGGCTTTCCGGGCACGAATTGTGGGTCAAGGGGCATCGCAACCGCACACCGGTGGAAAGCCTTGTGGGCATGGGCGCGACCGAGGCGGTCAGCCCTGCCGAAATGGCCGCGAACTGCGATATCATCCATATTTGCCTGTCCAATTCGCCCCAGGTCGAAGGGGTCATGCGCGGTGCGAATGGCATTCTGGCCGGCGCGCGCGAAGGGCTGGTGGTGATCGACACCACGACCGCCGATCCCACCTCGACCTTGGCTTTGTCCGAAGAACTGGCCGCGAAAGGCGGTCACATGGTGGACGCGCCCCTGGGCCGCACCCCGAAAGAGGCCGAGGAGGGCACGCTGGATGCCATGGTAGGCTGCGACGACGCCTTGTTCGAACAACTGAAACCGGTGATTTCCTGCTGGGCGGGCAATATCACCCATGTCGGCCCGGTGGGCGCGGGCCACAAGATGAAACTGCTGATGAACTTTATCTCGATGGGCTATGTGTCGCTGTTTGCCGAGGCAGCAGCGGTTGGCGCAAAGGTCGGTATCCCCCCTGCGAAGTTCCGCGAGGTGATCGGCGGCAGCCGGCTGAACAATGGTTTTTTTGATACCTTCATGTGCTACCTCGTGGATCGTGACCTTGAGGTGCATAAATTCACCATCGCCAACGGGTCCAAGGACCTGAAATACCTGAATGCAATGATGGCAGAGGCAGATGTAATGAACGTCATGGCCAGTGCCGCGCGGCAGTATTTCATCCATGCCGAGGCAACCGGCCACGCGCAGGATTACGTGCCCAGCATTTCCGACAGGGTCGGCGCGCTGAACGGGTTGGACATGGCGGCCGAGGCGAAGAAAAGGCTGTAATGCCCGTTTAACAAAGGCCTGCGCGGCGGAGTTTACGTAACCTCCACCGCGCGGCCATCGGTCAGCACCGCGTTCATATCCAGCGGATCGCAGAATCCGGCGGCAACTTTTTCTCTAGCGCGGCGTCCAGCTCGGCAACGTGGCGCAACCGCCCAATCACCGCGTTGATCTGCGCATGGGGCAAAACGACCACGCCGTTGCGGTCGGCCACGATCAGATCGCCGCTGTTGATCTGCAAGCCGCCAAGCAGGACTGTGCGCACGACGCGGGCGGGTCGATCGCTAGGATGCCATCGTAGTCGCGCATCGCGCCATCGGTGAAGAACCTCGCCGCGCCCTTGTTTTTCAACATGCCGCAAAACTGGTCGCCACTGGTGAACCGTTGCGTGTCCCGTGCATCGCCGCGAGTATCAGCCCCAGCAACCATGGTACACATGCGAACGCCAGCGCCACAAGGTGCCGAGAACGCTGTGGTCGGTCGTCATGTCCTCGTTCGTTGGTACGCGATTTGGTCTTGTATTTGGTATACCATTTGCGAAGTCTGTCGAAACGACAAGAGGCGGGATTCGATCGCGCCGCCCCTCAGGGAGGTAAAGCCATGGCTGACACCCGCGCGCACAAGCGGTTCCGCTCGCAAGAATGGTTCGACAATCCGAACAATCCGGGGATGACGGCGCTTTATGTCGAACGCTATCAGAATCAGGAATATACGCAGGAGGAACTGCAAGGCGGCAAGCCGGTGATTGGCATCGCCAACACCGGGTCCGACTTTGCGCCTTGCAACAAGATCCATGTGTTCCTGATGGACCGGATCAAGGGGGGGCATTCGCGCCGCCGGTCGTATACCGATGGAATTTCCGGTGCATCCGATCCAGGAAGCCGGCAAGCGGCCCACGGCGGCCCTGGATCGCAACCTTGCCTATTTGTCTCTGGTCGAGGTGCTGCACGGCTATCCGATTGACGCGGTGGTGCTGGCCACGGGCTGCGACAAGACCACACCGGCCATGCTGATGGGCGCGGCCACGGTGGATATTCCGGCGATTGCGCTGAACGGCGGGCCGATGCTGGAGGGTTGGTGGAAGGGCAAGCGGGCAGGGTCCGGCACAATCGTCTGGGAAACGCGCCGCCTGCTGACCGAGGGCAAGATCGAATATGATGAATTCATGTCCCGTGTCGGTTCGTCAGCCCCATCACTGGGCCATTGCAACACCATGGGCACGACATCGACCATGAACGACATGGCCGGGGCATCGGGCATGTCCCTGACCGGCAATGCCGCCATCCCCGCGCCGTTTCGCGAACGCATGGCCATGGCCTATGAGACCGGCTAGCGCATCTTGGAAATGGCGTACGAAGACCTGAAACCATCCGACATTCTGACGCGCGAGGCGTTCGAGAACGCGATCGTCGTCAACGGGGCCATCGGCGGGTCCACCAACGCGCCGCCGCATTTGCAGGCCATCGCGCGCCATGCTGGCGTGCCGCTGGATGTGAAGGATTGGGAAACTGTCGGCTTTGACGTGCCGCTGCTTTTGAACATGCAGCCCGCGGGCGAATATCTGGGCGAATCCTTTTTCCGCGCGGGCGGCGTGCCCGCCGTGGTGGGCGGCGGATTGGCATATCTTCAAACCGGCGACATGGTGCGGCTGGACCTGAATGCCAGCCGGATGGATGCATTGGTCCCCGAAGATGAATGGCAGGCCCGCAAGGATGCCTGGCAACCGCCCGAGATCGTGAACCAGACCCCGTGGCAGGAGATTTACCGCACCCATGTCGGGCAATTGTCCGATGACGGCTATCTGGAACTGGCCACGGCCTATCAAAAGGTGGCAAAGTCGATGCCACGCGACATTCACTGAACCAAGGGGGCAGGGCATGGCACAAAGCATCATCATCACCGGCGCGGGGCGCGGGATCGGCAAGGCCACGGCGCTTGCTTTTCTTGAAGCGGGCTGGAACGTGGGCCTGATCGGGCGCAACCCAGAGCCCTTGCAGGAGATTGCAAAAGACCACCCGAACGCGCTGCCCTTGCCCTGCGACGTGGCAGACGAAGGACAGGTGGCCGCGGCTTTCGACAAGGCGATCGACACATGGGGCCATCTGGACGTTCTGTTCAACAACGCGGGCGTTGCGGTTCTGGGCACCACCATCGACGAGTTGAGCGTGGACGACTGGCGCGGGCTTATCGACATCAATGTGACCGGCTCATTCATTTGTGCGCGCGAGGCGTTCAAACGGATGCGCGGGCAAGACCCGCAAGGCGGGCGGATCATCAATAACGGTTCGGTTTCGGCCTATGTGCCGCGTTGGGGATCTGCCGCTTATACAACGTCAAAACATGCGATCACGGGGCTGACGCGATCCATCTCGCTTGACGGAAGGGCGTTCAACATTGCCTGCGGGCAGATCGATATCGGCAATGCGCTGACCGACATGGCGCAGGCTATGACCAAGGGCGTGCCGCAGGCAGATGGCTCTATCGCTGTCGAACCTGTGATGGACGTGTCCAACGTGGTGAAATCGGTGCAGCATATGGCGTCGCTGCCACTAGAGGCGAACGTGCAGTTCATGACCGTGATGGCCAGTGCCATGCCCTATATCGGGCGCGGCTGACCCTTTCACACACTCCTTTTCAGGAATATGGAAGGCGGGGCGAAACCCCCGGCTTTTGTTTTTGTATCAACGCCTTATCGGGCGACGCTGCGTTCGCGCTGCCAGATATACAGGCCCGATACGATGATCACCATGCCGCCGCCCAGCGTCCAGACCGTGGGCCATGTGTCGAACACCAACACCCCCACGAATGCCGCCTGGAAAATCTGGATATAGATCACCGGCGCCAGCAGCGACGCATCGGCCCAGCAATGTGCGATGGTGGCGCAGATATGCCCCGCCGCGCCGACCAGGCCGACGGCGATGAACACCGCCCATTGCAGCGGTGCCTCGGGCCATTGCCAGCCCGTGAGCACGAAGCGCATGAGCGCCGCCGCCGCGATCCCCGAGGACCAGATTTGCTGGGTCGAGTTCGCCTCGACCCCGGCCAGCATCCGCGTCATGATCATATAAAGCGATGCCATAAAAAGCGCGCCCAGGGACAGGAACATCGCCGGGTGAAACGCCGCGCCCCATGGCTGGATTGCGATCACCACACCGGAAAACCCCGCCAGCACCGCCATGATCCGGCGCAGCCCGACCTTTTCCTTCAGGATCGGGATCGACAGCAGCGTCACCACCACCGGCCCCGCGAACATGATCGTCGTGGTCACGGTGATGGGCAGGTATTGCAGCGCGGTGAAATTGCACATGGTGCTGCCCATCAGGAAGCAGGACCGAAGCACCTGTTTGACCGCAGCGCACCCGCGCCTTCCTGCGGCAGATACAGCAGGCTGGCGGCGATGAAATGCACCGCGTAGCGTGTGAACACGACCTGAAGCGCGGGCAGGCCACCAAGGATCAGCCACTTGGCCGAGGTGTCGATGCAGGTGAAGAACGTCACCGCCAGCATCATCAGCAGCAGGCCGGCGGTGTCCTTTTCCTCGCGGGGGCGGGCGGTGCCCATGGGTGCAATTCTTAGCCTACGGCCCAGCCCCCGTCGACGACATGGGCCTGACCAGTTGTTCAGGCACTCTCGTCCGAACCAAGGTAGACAGCAAGGTGGGCGATTTCCTCGGTCGTGGCGATGCGGCCTATGGGCTGGTGCGCCTCGAATGCTTTGCGGGTCTTGTCATAATCGCCCATGGCGCGCAGCCAGCCATGCAGCGAGGGGCTGTCCAGCGTGCCGGGGACACATCGCATTTAGCTACTCCGCATTTGTTGGACAGGCCCAAAGCATCCGCGCCGTCGATGATGTCGGTTTCCAGCCCTCAAGATCGTCGGGCCCGGCAATCGGCTAGGACGAGGATAGCGATTCCTGCCCATTTATCCACCAGCCGACCTGTTGCATGGCTTGCGCGTTATACAACTCTCGCGCGGATAGATATGCTTGGTATACCAAAGCGGGTTTGTTTGCTTGGACCCCTGATGTACAGGAAAGCTTCTATAATCTGGCAGGGGGCGTGCTGCCATCGCAGGGCGGGTGTCAGCGAGTGGGGGCGTTGATTTTGTGCAACAAGCACAGCTATTCGCGCGCTGCCTGTGCGCAGTGGCCCATACTTGCTGCGCTGCGGCGGCATTTTGTGGTGACGGGCATGAAACCCGGATGCGGCAGTGCCGGGAACCGGGCATCTGCAGTGTGGTCACAGCCTTATCGACAAGTATACCCCTATCCCTCGAAAACCCGAAGATTTTGATCTGATATGATGCGGAAGTTATCGGTGACCTGATTTCGGAAGTCCTGCCATTTCTTGGGGAT
>JGI24025J20009_10003499_pt1 | contig 10658 bp, 7 predicted proteins | sample Cruoilmetagenom3_FD_20009 | JGI IMG/M metagenome (IMG submission 20009) | reverse complement strand
TTTCCAATACCATAAAATCCTATCTATCCTTTCTTGGTGAAGAAGGGAAGTTAGGAATGTCTTTTTCTGAAGGAAGTGTCTTTTGGAAGAAGAAAGATCTTGATGTGGTGTAAATAAATAGAATGTCCCTTCTCAGCCCCCATGCACACCTGCTTAGAAGTGCACAAAAAGATGAGAAATTTGGGCATGCTGGTAGAGGGAATGCACAGGTATTGTGCGGTAAAATTTTTCTTGACGTAAAAGATGAGCCAAGAGAAATTGTTGGTTTGAGCCTGGATAAAATAATTCCGTCGACCTGAAAAACTACCCGGTAATAGAGCTGAAATAGAGCGAACCGAGCATTGCTTTCAGAGTAACTTTTAGGAAGAAAAACTATACACCTGAAATATCGGAGAAAACTATGGAGAAAATTTTGTCTATTTTAAAAGCAACACCATATATTACCATAAATGAACTGGTGGAAATTGTAGGAATTTCACAAAAAGGAGCAGAATGGCAGATGGCAAAACTCAAAAAAGAAGGTAGGGTAAAGCGCATCGGCCCCGACAAAGGCGGACACTGGGAAGTGATAAAATTAAAGGCGAAAACACAAACATCTTATAACTTTTTAAAAAAAGAAGGATTTTATATAACTTTCGTTGTATTATAATAAAGAAAATACCCTTTATCCGAAGATAAAGCATGCTGATATTCTTCTCCTGGGTATAGAAGAAAAATCATACAAAAAGAAATAAATGAGAGAGAATATTCAAAAGTAAAAGAAAAAGAATTTCTAAAAATTTATTATAATCTAATCTGAAAATATAAAATTTTTCTTAAACAAAAAAATGTTCAGCTTTTCTTGAAAGATAGTATTCACAAACAGTGAGGGACGAAATTAATTTTGTATTTGAACTAATAAAAAAAGTTAGAAATCAACAAACTAAAAAAGTATTAGAAATATTTTAGCATAATTTTTAAATAATATAAATGCATATATACTATTTTTCTCAATTTCGTTAGAGAATTTCTTATTGTTCAAATCAATATTACTTTTTGTTTTATAATTGAACCATTCTCTAATAAAATATTTTTAATAAAGATTTATATCAGATAGACTTAAAAAAATTATTAAAAGATGAATAATTTTGTATTAATAACGGATAATCGTACCCGTTGGTTTACATGAAGGAAAGGGAAGAATTGAAAATAAATAATAGAGTTTTTGACTCAGAGGGTCAAAAACTGCAGAAAAAATTAATAAAAATGAATATAAAAAGCCAAGAAGGTCACCGGAAGAGATTGCGAGAGAAGTTTATAAAATCCGGTGTTTCTGGATTTCATGATTATGAAATAGTTGAATTACTGTTAACCCTTGGAACTCCAAGGAAAGACTGCAAACAACAGGCTAAAGAAGCCATAGTAAAGTTTAAAACTTTTCGAGGCGTTCTCGAGGCTCCAGTGGAAGATCTTCAGGAAATTAAGGGGATTGGGCCTCATAATATTTTTGGCATAAAACTAGTTCAAGAAGTAGCCAGAAAATTTCTTAAAGAGAAGATTTTCGAAAAGGCTGTGTGTAAATCTTCAAAAGAAATTTTCGATTATCTTTATCACTCTATGCGCGATCATAAAAAGGAAGTCTTTAAAGTCATCTTTTTAGATGGCAAAAATCAGATTATAGAGATTGAAGATCTATTTGAAGGCACATTGAATACATCATCGATTTATCCTCGTGAGGTTATAAAAAGTGCCATCAAAAACAATGTCGTCAGTCTTATCTTTGCTCATAACCATCCTTCGGGAAATCCAGAGCCTTCTCAGAGCGATAAAGATGTAACAGAAGATTTAGTTTTTGCTGGCAATCTTATGCAAATCAAAGTCTTGGATCATATTATCATAGGAGATAACAAGTATTTTAGTTTTGCAGATGCAGGATTGATTGAGGAATATAATTTAAATTTCTTGAGTATTAAGAAGGGAGTCAATAGATGAATGAATTAAACAAAGAAGAAATTGAGTTTATCACAAAATGCTTAAAAGAAGGCAACTCTCTACCTGATAATTATAGATATATCATTCCTTTTAAGACAAAGAAGGAATATGAATTAACTTATGAAGGTAAAGAACGGGAGGAGGATATACTTGCTGATACAATGGCAGTTCCTCTGCAACCTGTAAAAACTTTCGGGAATAATGGAGATGGATGGACAAACAAACTGATATTCGGTGATAACCTTCAAGTTCTTAAAGCCCTAATGGATGATCCGGAGGTTTATGATAAAAATACCGGTAGAGGTAAAGTAAGATTGATTTATATCGATCCCCCATTCGCTACAAGACAGGAGTTCAGGGGGAGCCAGGATCAGAAGGCCTATCAGGACAAGATTGTAGGTGCTCAGTTTTTGGAATTTTTACGAAAAAGGCTTGTTTTTTTGAGAGAGCTTTTAGCTGATGATGGAAGTATTTATGTGCATTTGGATTGGAAAAAGGGTCATTATGTAAAGAATTTATTGGATGAAGTTTTTGGGGAACATAGGTTTGTCAATGAAATCGTTTGGTATTACGGAGAGAGACAACTTCCACAAGCAACAAAGTATAATGCAAAGCATGACGTGATATACTATTATTCAAAATCAGATGACTATGTCTTTAATATGCAATTCAAACCTTATTCAAAAGAATATATAGAACACTTCTTTAATAAAATAGATAAAGATGGAAGAAGATATCAATTAAGCGATGGAGGTAGAGAAAAGCCAAGATACAAAAGATATTTAGATAAATGCCTTGGGATTGCTATGGATACGGTTTGGGGTGATATTCCTCATATTGGTAGTCGAAAAAGTGTAGAAACTCAAATATTTCCTACACAAAAAATCGAACCACTTTTAGAAAGAATTATATTGACTTCTTCGAACCCCGGCGACTTTGTCCTCGATGCCTTTGCTGGCTCTGGTACAACTGGTGCAGTGGCAGAAAAACTTGGTAGAAGATGGATAATGATTGATTGTAGTAAACTTGCCATTTACACAATGCAAAAAAGATTACTCAATCTTCGGAAAGAGATTGGGAATAAAGGAAAACCCTTAAAGTCTAAACCTTTTACCCTCTATAATGCTGGCCTATATGATTATAAAATGGTCAAAGACTTGCTTTGGGATAAATATAGGGAATTTGTACTTAAACTCTTCCAATGTCGGGATGAACCCCATAGAATTGCTGGTGTAGAATTGGATGGCTATCTCGGTCGAGATCATGTGATGGTATTTAATTATAAAAAACATAAGGATGTAATTTTAGACAGAGGATTTATTGACGACCTTCATAAAATCTTTGGTGACAAGGTAGGCTATAAATTCTTTATCATTGTTCCTGCCGCAAGCGTTATATTCTTTGAGGATTATATTGAAAAAGGAAAGACAAAATATTTTGTCTTAAGGATTCCATATTCCATAATTGATGAACTCCACCGTAAAGGATTTACGCACATAAAGCAACCAATCAGAGAAGCAGATGTTAACGATACCATTGATGCCGTGGGATTTGATTTTATTCAGATTCCTGATGTAGAATGTGATTATTTTATTGAAAGCAAGAAAGGGCAAATGGAGATGGATAAAAGTAGTAAAGAAGTAGTAATCAAAATCAAAAAACTTAGAAGTAATATTCTATCAAAGAGACCTCTTAAATTTGAGAACAGAGAAACTCTTTCAATGGTAATGGTAGATTACGATTATAATGGGGAAGTATTTGACTTCGATGATGTCTTTTATGCCGAGGACATAAAAAAACAAAAATGGGAAGTCCGTTTTGATGCTGATAAGATAGATGGACAAATTATGATTATCTATATAGATATTTTTGGAAATGAGAAAAGGGAAGTTAAAAAATTTGTTGATTTCCAGAGGAGGGTAAAATGAATATAGAAGAGGTTTTAAAAAAGCCTAACGGAGCAAATTTCCATCTTGCGGATCTGCATACTCATACCCCTGCTGATATCAGTAAAAATTATGCCATGGCGGGTGAGCAAAAGCAGTTACATGATGAGAATTGGTGTAAGCAATATACCAGAAGAATAATTGAGGAGGCTTACAAAAAGAGAATTGAAGTTATGGGAATTACAGACCATAACTCTGCAGACTGGATTGATTATTTTAATGAAGAGATTAAGAATGTAAGTCCTCAAGAAGGGCAAAGTAGAATAGTTATTTTCCCTGGATTTGAAGTAAACACAAATACAGGAAGTGGAGTTCATATTCTCTGCCTATTCAATCCTGGCACATCTAAGGGGAAATTAGATGAATATCTATCAGCTCTATTTGATGCCAGTGATAAATTCGATTCGAATGGATTACCCCTACTAACTAAAAAAAGTTGCAGTGAAGTAGTTAATTTCATCCAGGATAAAGGTGGTATTTGTATTGGGGCACACGCACTATCTGATAATGGGATACTTAAAGAATATGGCAAACAACCAAGAGTGGAAGCTTTTACTAATCCTAAGCTATTGGTTATAGAAATCCCTGGCTTTCGTTCAGAATTAACAGGTTTTGCAAAAAAAGCAATTGAGGGGCGTGACCCAAATTATAAAAGGGAAAGACTAATTGCAACTATAAATTCTTCTGATTCTGACTCCTTAGATAAAATTGGATCTCAATCAACCTACATTAAAATGAGCTCTATTACAATAGAGGGTTTACGCGAGGCTTTCCTTGATTGGGAATCACGCATCCGTTTTAAAGAAGAACTCGAAAGAGAAAAATATGCGGTGATTATAGGAGCAGGATGGGAAGGTGGAGGTTGTTTTCTTAACAACCAGATGGTCCATTTTAATAAGAATTTGAACGCCATCATTGGTGGAAAAGGAACCGGTAAATCAACAATAATTGAAACTCTACGATATGTATTTGATCAAAAGCCCAAATCAACAAATGCTGAAAGGGCATATCAGGCTATTATAAAGGAGGTTTTCAAAAGTGGTTCAACCCTACAAGTCATAATATACTCTCCACAGTTTGATAGGCATTATCTTATTGAAAGGAGCTATCCTGGTCAACCGGTAGTAAAAAGTATTGACGAAGAAATGCTTAAGCAAAAAAATATCATCAAAGAGAAAGAAATTGTTAATTTGTCGGTTGAGAGTTTACTTATCCCTGAGATTTACGGACAAAAAGAGATTTATGATATTTCTGATGACCCAGCTTTTCAGTTAAAGTTGGTTGATAGATTTTTGGATGAGAGATTCACACAATTGAAGGCAGAAGAAAGTAATCTATTAAAACAGCTAAAGATTAACAAAAGAAATCTTATTGGTATACTGGAATCATTAGATAAAATTGAAGAAAATTATAAAGAATTGCTTGAGATAAGGGAAAAGAAACAGAGATATATAAAGTTGAACATTCATGAAAAGCTAAAAATCCAAAGGAATTATGAGAAGGAAAAGTCATTATTAGAAAGGGCTATTGAAAAAGTTGATGATTTAAGAAATAATTTTAGGGAGTTTTTTGATACTTTGGATGTGGATATTGCTTTTCTATCAGATAAGACTATTGAAGGTTTACCCAATAAGGATTTATTAAAGAAAGGAAGAGGAAAATTAGATTCGCTTTTCAGTTTTTTGGGAAGCAGGAGAACTGAAATAAAAGATACTATAACAGAGACTAATAATGAGCTTACTGAAATGAAGAGAGAATGGAAACCCTTGTATAACGAACAGCAACAGAAGTATCAAAAGATTATAGATAACCTGCGAAAAGAAGGTATTCCATTAGATCCGGAAGAATTTATGCAACTCGAACGAAGAGAAAACCTGCTTAAGTCTATAGTAAGTGATAAGGATAAATACATTAAAGCAAAGGATGAGATAGAAGCGAGCAGGAGAGAGTTGCTCGACCAATTAAATAAGGTTCGTCGGGAGCAATTTACAAAGCGAAAAGAAGTTGGAGAAATGATAAACGAGAAATTAAAAGGGATTTTAAAGATAGATGTTAAGTATGCAACTCTTCGTGAGAGGTTTATAAATAGGCTTTTGAATTATAGTTCTCGTGAAAATAGAATTATGAGAGAGCCGATTAAGAGAATGGTTGATGATGATAAGTTTAATGTAAGACTTTTTGTTGATACTTTAAGAAAAGGAGATCAGGCCCTTATTGGCGATTTAGGACTCACTTCAGGTACTGCCGCAAGTCTATATCGAGCAATCCCTATGGAGGATTATTATGATATCGAGACATTAGATTTTGACTCGGAAACCATAATTAGGTTGTATATAGGTCCTCCCAAAGTCCCGATTGCCGAACGAAGTGATGATCTATTTAAAGAAACTGAGCATCTCTCCAAAGGGCAGAAATGCACGGCGATACTTACCCTTGTGCTTTTAGAGTCAGATCGTCCTCTCATAATAGACCAGCCAGAAGATGACCTTGATAATCGTTTCGTAGTTGACGATGTGGTGAAAAAACTTCGGGCTGAAAAAGAAAAGAGGCAATTTGTAATTGCCACACATAATGCAAATATTACCATCTCTGCTGATTCCGAGTTGATTTTAGCCTTAGATGCAAATGACAAATATGGTTGGGAGCAGACATCAGGTTCTATAGATGACCAGAAAGTTAAAGAAGCTGTTGAAAGGATTATCGAGGGCGGTAAAGATGTTTTCCTTCTTAGGAAGGAAAAATACGGATTTTAGGAGGCAATAATGAATAAAATTGAATTATTAGAGATAGTCAAAAAAGGAGAAGACTCCTATACAGAATTTAAAGAAGAAAAAGTTCATTCTGATAATCTGGCAGCAGAGATAGTTGCTTTTGCTAATACAGAAGGAGGGAATTTGATAGTTGGTGTCTCTGATGAGGGAGAGATTATTGGTGTTACAAATTTAGATAAAGAGATGCAAAGGATAGACAATATATGCGCCAATAATTGCGAACCGACCGTTTATGCTACTATAGAAAAGTTAGTCATTGATGATAAAAAAATTCTGATTGTTAAAATACCAAAGGGTACTCAAAGGCCTTATAGAACTAACAGAGGCATTCATTACATCAGGACAGCCAGTGGAAAAAGGATAGCAAGTCCGGGAGAGCTCAGGCTGATACATCAGGCATCTGGGGCAATATATTACGACGAGCTGCCTGTTCCTAATACATCCATTGAAGACACAGACCTTGAATATTTTGAGGAATTCCTAAAAAAATCTCTTGGTGGTGGAATTGAGGACTTTGGAATAAAGACCGTTGATCTTTTGAAAAATATGAAGATATTGACATCTTATGAGAGTGATATGGTGACTACCACCGGAGGGCTACTCTTCTTTGGTAAACATCCAGAACATCATTTACCTTACTGTAAAGTGACGATTGTAAGATTCCCAGGTAATGATATTGGCGAGAAATTTGAGAAAAAGGATATAGAGGGAAAACTTATTAAACAGATTGAGGGAACGGAAAGAGTGTTAAAAGAATATTTAAAATCTGAGACAAGGATAGAGGGATTTGAAAAAGAAGAACCTTTATTTGAAATTCCTGTTGAATCATTAAGAGAAGCAGTAATTAATGCTGTTGCTCATAGAAATTACCAATTACCCTCACAGATTAGAATATTCATTTTTGATAATAGAATAGAGCTAAAAAGCCCGGGTAAACTACCTAATACAGTAACTGTGGAGAATATTAAATTGGGGTTCCCCCTTCATCGAAACCCTCTCATAGTTTCCTTCTTGGCCAAAGAGCATAAAATGACAGAAATTGGAACTGGTATTCCCCGAATGATTAGACTTCTAAAAGAACATACTGGTAGAGAACCTGATTTTGAAGAAAGGGATCAAGAATTTATTGTGAGGATCTGGAGGCCAACTTTATGATAGGAAACAAAAAGGTATTCAAAAATCAGGATCTTGTTCTCAAGGTTTCTCCGAATATTGACCCTGAAAGGTTTGATATAAATAAATATGAAGCTTTTCTGGATGCTCTCTGTGGGGAGAGGGAGTATCAAAAGGAAGCTATAAGGATTACTTTACGGTATCTTCTGGGAGGTCAATATAATAACCTTAAAGAATTAACAGAGGAGAATTATCACCAAAATCCAGTTTTGGAGGAAAGATATGGAGCATTGTCGGATTTTTATATACATCTACAGCTACCTGACAAACTTTCCTGCACAATAGATTTAGCCACTGCTACCGGTAAGAGCTATGTCCTTTATGGAATTGCTCGAATTATGCTTGCTGAGGGAGCAGTGGATCAGGCATTAGTTCTTTGTCCTTCCAATACGATAGAAACCGGTCTTACGATAAAATTCCGTTCATTATCAGCTGACGGGACATTAAAGGATTTACTACCAGATTCTGCAAAGATTCTAAATCCAAGAATAATTAATGCTACGCAAACCATAAGAAAAGGTGATATTTGCATAGAGAATATCCATGCCACTTATGAACGAACTAAATCCGCCATAGAAGATAGTCTTGTAGGCAAAGGTGAAAGAACGCTGGTGTTGAATGATGAGGTTCACCACATGGCTAATCCTCCTGCTCGAGATGTGGCTATAAAGAAGTGGAAAGAGTTTTTGTTGGATGACAAATATAGATTTAGATATATTGTTGGAGATTCAGGGACCTGCTATATTAAAAATGATTATTTTGCCGATGTGATTTATCGTTTCTCTTTGAGGGATTCGATAGAGAATAGATTTGTAAAAACAATCGAGTATGTTGCTGAAGACATTTCTCATTCAAAGGAAGAGAAGTTCCAGAAGATTTACGATAATCATATCCAGAATAAAATGATGAAATATCGATTGATCAAACCTCTTACTATTTTAGTTACTAAAGATATCAGTGCTTGTAAGAGGCTGAGAGAAGATTTAATTGAGTTTATTACGGAAAAGGAGAACATAAGCAAAGAGGCAGCAGAGAGTAAAGTTTTGATTGTAACTTCTGCCAATGAGCACAAAGATAATATACCAAAATTAAAAGGTGTGGATGATAAGGATAATCCCATCGAGTGGATTACATCGGTTAGCATGCTATCCGAAGGATGGGATGTACAGAATGTATGTCAGATTGTTCCCCATGAAGAAAGAGCTTTTAATTCTAAACTGCTTATTGCACAGGTGCTTGGAAGAGGTTTAAGAATACCACCAGAATATAAAGGGGAACAACCTGTTGTGACTGTATTCAATCACGACAGCTGGTCAAGTAGCATCAAGCACCTAGTTAATGAAGTTCTTGAGATAGAGAAAAGGATTCATAGTTATGTTATACCTAAGGATAAAGATTATAATTTTGAGATTTATAATATAGATTACAAAAAATCAGAGGAGATTATAGAAATTCCGAAAGTTACTGAGTATGATTTCAGTAAAGGATTTATTTCTCTGAGCACTCAAAGATCTAGGATAGAAGAAGAAACTACCTATGAGCGAGTGCTAACAAAAGCAAGGCGTATGAAAAGGACTCTAATAGAGTTCAAGATGTACACTGCTGAAGATGTTACTCAAACTGTTTATAACAGATATAAAAGTTGGGATATGGATGAAGGTACTAATTATGCACAGAATTATTCCTTTGATAAAATCTCAACAATAATAAAAAATTCCCTTAGAAAGATAGGCGAAAAAGGAGAGTTGGTTAGTCAGGAAAACAAACAGAAGATATTGCAAGCATTTGGAGTGGTGAGAAGGAAGAAGAGTAAAAGCCTGAGGTATAAAATCGAAGCTGAGAATCTTTTTTTGACTAATACGGCAGGCATTAAGAAAAATACTTTAGGGATTGGATCCTTAAGAAGAGATGGTAGTATTTTTTATGATAATTACTCTTTAAAAATTGGGGAAGATAATGATAAGAAGTTATTGAAAGAGATTATTGAGATGTTTGAAGACGGACAATTGCATAGTGCTTCGTTAATAAAAATCGGAAATATCTTCAATTTTAAGACACCTCTAAATATTGTTCTTGCTTCACATAAACCAGAAAGAGATTTCATTAAAAGATTGATTAGTGAAGAAAATACAAAGAAGATAGATATGTGGATAAAATCTCTTGATGTAGGATTTTATAGTATAGAATATTCTTGGAGAAAAGGAGAGCATCCTAAGCAAGGCAGTTTCAATCCTGACTTTTTTATAAAAATGGGAAGAGATATATTAATAGTAGAAATAAAGGCGGATATTGATATATCTAAAGAAAATAAAGCAAAACTCAAATATGCAAGGCAGCATTTTAATAGATTAAATAAACTACAGTCTGAATATAGATATTATTTCAAATTTCTTTCTCCATTAAGTTATGATCTTTTTTTTCAAGTGTTAAGAGAAGGGAAATATAAAACTTTTAAATCTAAGTTTGAAGCTGAAATAGAAGAGTTTGATTGAGTAGACTAATTTAATAGTAAATATATTCAATTTATCTAGAAAAGTTATTTATAACTTAATAATAGTAAAGAATTCTGATATACGATGAAAATAAAGATGAGAGCTTAGAAGATTTGGAGAATTTACACGCACCGGACATTTTAGCCAGTGTAGGAACAGGGTGCGATTCTCTGTTCCTATTTGCCTTTTTGAAACCCTTTATTTGCAAGGCTTTCAGACCCTCTTTTAGGAATGCCCTAAAAACGCACGTAGAGTGCCTTTAAACGGGTCTCAATTTTCGAAAAATCAGTAAATTCGACGTTTTT
>JGI24025J20009_10003497_pt1 | contig 10661 bp, 20 predicted proteins | sample Cruoilmetagenom3_FD_20009 | JGI IMG/M metagenome (IMG submission 20009) | reverse complement strand
ACGGTTTCCTCTGGTTAGCAACCAGCGACAGAGACCATCCCTGCATCATCTTCCATTGTTTGATTTGGCACCGGCCCACAGAATCGAACTGTGATCTCTGGGTTTGGAAGCCATTGTTCTACCACTGAACTAGACCGGCATTTAGATCTGGTGGGGCGGTGCGGAGTCGAGCCGCTCGCCGTTACGCTCCAGATTTACAGTCCTTCTGTGGATTCCCTCCACTGAACCGCCCCTTATGGGGATTCAATAGAGTTGCCAGCTAAGTCGTAGTAGGGTGTTCATAGTGAAAAGTCCTTTGGTAGAGCCTGCGGGTCTCGAACCCTGCATCTGCCGATTGAAAGTCGGCTATCCTAACCTTTAGACGAAGGCTCCAGTATTAGGAGCGTTCCTCTCGTGACGAAGTTGACAATGAAAGCCAACATAGGGAGCTTAGATAACTGAGCATCGTGTATCTCCCTTTCATCATCTGGAGAGTTTCATTGAGCGGATCTCTAATCCGTCTCTTTTGGTTCGTCAACAGGTTTTTGTGAAATTTTATTTCCAGACCAGTCATCACACGGATCATCAGGCTTACACATGGGGGAGATTCCTTGTTGGTTGCGAGCACGGGAGTTGAACTTGCAGTTCAAAAGCATGAATCCTGTGTGTTACCATTACACCAACTCGCTCGCGCCCCATAAACCAAAGAAAGAGAGAAGACAATGACAAAGAATCAAGAATACAATCAAGTATGGCTTGCCTATGTTGATCAAACAGACGGTGCAGATCGTGAAAGCTGGAGTGTTTTTTATGTGGAGCCTTTTGTAGGCGTCACAGAAGCCTCAGTAAATGCGGCTGCTAAAGCTGAGATCACAAAATGTGCAACCCAAGAATGTTCAGAAAACGGAGACCCTGTTTCGGATATTTCCTTCTATGAGGAAGAATATTCCATCCATATCGTCGGACCTTTGAGCCTTGTACCTCTTGTACCATGAAAATAGGGAAGATCTCCTGCATTTTTACGCTAGAGCGGAACATTCTCCCTTTTACGCTACAGAGTATAGGAAGATCTCCCTGGTTATAGCCTGATCTTGGTATATCTTCCCGTTTCCAAAACTTGACACGACCCCCCTCAAATTTCATACAGCGGAGGTGGGTCGGCCCGGCTCAAGGGGAACAAGGCTTGCCAGAGATATGTCTGTAAACAGACAAAAGGCTCGCGCAGAGGAGCACTCGCAGTCTCGAACATTTAGCGGGCTAAACATTCTCGACAACCCAAGAAGAACACCCAACGGTTATCGAGGTGAAGATCAAATGTTATGACGACGAACAAGTGGATGAGGAGCAAAGCGTAGCTTTGTGACGAAATCCACTTGTGAGGAGGATGAACAATTGGTCAATCCGAGAATATGACTTCCAGATCATAATCGACTTATATGGCCTGAAGCTCATAATTTATATTTTGAAAATGTTGTATGTATCGACAGAGGCAGGTTGTTTTGTACACCTGGGCTACACTCTGAGATTAGCCCCCCCGGTCTCTTTCATCCAGGTTACACTATCCCCCCCCATTCATACGTTACACGCTCTATGGCTACTGTTGCTATCAGCCTGTGGCTGCCCTGGACTTCATCATAACCGTAGGAGGTATACATCATGTCCATCTTTCATAGCGCAGGTCGCTTCATCTCAGGTGCATTCGACACAGGCACAGCCACTGTTGAGACAGTGGGAAAAACCCTCGATATTGCTAACCACTATGTGGAGGAAAACCACAAGCGGATCACCAAAACCACAACCACCGCTGCACAACTCGCAGTAGCGCGATTCAACGAGGACGTTGCAAAAGAACTCAACGCATCCGCGAATCTCAAAGCTCAGTACGACCAAGTCGTAGCCGAGTGGTAAAACATCTGGCGTCTGCCCCTGTGGCAGGCGTCAGTTCCCAAGCAACTGATAGAAACGTCAGTCGTCTCTCAAACCTCACAACTGATAGAAATGGAGCAACTCCAATGGATAACGTAATTCAATTTCCACTGACTTCACAGCGTCAAATCGACCTCGAAGAAAGTTGGTGGAAAGAGCGTTTCACATTCTACGATGCTTACATCTGGGGACCGTGGACACTCAACTACGACAGCTTCCTGACAACTCTTCATGGGTTCTGGTGGAGCCATCATCAACTTCAACTTGGACCACTCGTCATCGAATGGAAACTTCGCAGAAAGGCAATGAACCAATGATCAATCTGACCCGGAAACAGGCCGAAGACATCATCGCTTTGGTCAACAAAAACACCTCAATCTCCAGAGGTGTTGTGACCAACTTCCTTCAAACCAAGTTGGATGAACCAGTTGAGAAACAACCGTATGTGCCTCAACAAAATCCTAACTTCTGCAACTCTGACCGAGTCTGAAAACCACATCAACTAGAAACTTCTTCAGGAGGGTAAACCAATGAGTTTTACCAACATAAACCCGTCAAACGAGATCTTGATCATGTACACCGACAATGACAGCGGAGGTGAAAACATTAAACCTTTTCAAGGTTTTACACCGAAACCGGGCATCCATAACTATGGAATGATGGCTTTAGTAAATGAGTCTACATCCATGATGCACATGATGTGTATGCAAACACATCATCAGTTCTGTGAGCCTATCCCGATACCAAACACCAATGACCAAGAACACATCCGTCAACGTGCAAAAATTGCTTACAGAGCAATCAACCGGCTCAACTGAAGAACTTGGCTGGCGTTACACTCTCAAACGAGACGTGTGCGCTTGCCTCTTCTGTTGTGAAGCCGACTGTGTCGGCTTTGGCAATCCTGCCGTTACCGTGAATCTCGAAAGGATCACATACTATGACTGTTATTACTTCTATAGCTTCCAAATCCCGTCGCAATAACAACACAGAGACCTCCGATGAGTTCGAGGGTCTGTGGCTGAACCCAGGTATCTTCGTCGGCGACGAGGATGACCAGAAGTTCGTCCGTTTGAACCGTGGTGTTGCTGTCAGCGACCTGAAAACCCGGAAGCTCTATGAGTCCATGGACCCTGACTTCGCAGCCGAGCAGCAACTGCTGAACGAGCGTGTTGAAGCCATCCGTGAGCGTGCTCTGGAACTGGACGAAGGCGAGTACGTCGTCATCAACATGCCGATGGTCCTGTACCGTCGTCAGGAAGAAGCAAACGTTGCTCCAACACCGAAGGCAGCGAAGGCGGACATCCGCAAAGAACTGTTCGGCTAAGTTCGAACTTGCCAACCCACCATTGCTGGTGGGTTGGCAACTTTTTTAACCGGATAGCTTACCAGACTGACTCAACGACTGCGTCGTTTTTGCGGTGTTTGCTGTGCAAATCCTGTTGAACTTGTGAAGTTGAACAACGTGAAACTGGAAATTCAACTTTCGGTCACTTTTGACCGTATTTAGACTGGAGACTGACTGTGACAAAATTACCCTCAAAAGAGACCCAAACAGGTCTGGAAGAGTTGTTTTCTAAACATCAATTGTTGCCCGTGCTGAGGGAACAATTTGCTGAGATGGGAGACGACCAAATCGTCGTTGAACCAGCGATGGCAACTGAAGCATTGGCCCAACTCTATCTCCACCGACAGGCTGATGTTCCAACTATGGTGGGCATCCTCTCTCCCAAATATGGAGACCCTCAAGCAGTGGCTGACAAGCTGCTCTTGCTCTGCGAGATCGACTACATGGACTACCAAGAGTCCTCTGACAAATTCATCGTAAAGTTCGATGTGTCTGAGGATGTGCAAGAGATGTTGGATCGTTACCAATATCCTCTGCCAATGGTGGTCCCTCCAAAACAGGTGAGACAGAACCATCACACAGGCTACATGACCATCAATGGGTCAGTGGTGCTGAATGGCTCTGACTATTTCGATGACAAAGACATGTGTCTCGATCACCTGAACCGGGCAAACTCTGTTGCTCTCGCTCTCTCTATGGACGTTATCCACAGTGAGGAGGGAAAATACATCCGTCCAACTCGCAACCCAGGTGAGGACTTCAGCGACTTCCGTAAACGCCAGAAGCAGGCTGACATCTTCTACGCAACCAGTGTTGATGTCATGGAATCAATCGACTCACTCAGTGATGAATTGTATCTTACACATAAATTCGACCGTCGTGGTCGATGCTATGCGTCGGGCTATCACGTCAACACTCAAGGCACAGACTACAACAAGGCTGTGCTCCAACTCGCAAATAAAGAGGTGATCGAATAATGGAATCTCGTCAAGTCACACTCAACAAACTGAGAAATCTCACAGACACCGATTACGTTGCGAACAACAAGATCGGTTGCATCAAAATCCTTTGCGATATTACCGGTGAAGGGTCTCAAAGAAGTTAAAGACTTCTTTGAACAAGAGTGGCAGCCATACGTGAATGGCAACAAAACTCCGATGAAGGCCAACAAATCATCCAACAACTATGGGACTCTGGACCATGTGTCTATTGAACCAGATGAGAAACCTGACACCTTGCCACCTCCGATGTTTCTGGTTGGTCACTCCTACAAACAGCTCGACAAATGCGTTGTGCTGATTCTGGGAGTGAGCAATCCAAACACTTCCTATGAGACTGTCTACACAATGGGCAGCGATGGGAATGTGATCCATCGGTACAACCGCAGAGACTTCGGACGTTGCACAGGCAGCGACCATGAAGACCTTGATCCACGTAATCTGGAGAGAGTCTGATGATCTGGTTCCAAGGACAACTCATCGTCTACGACAAACTTGATGGCGACTCTGAAAAGAAAGTTCATCAGTTCATCGCAAACATTGCACATGTAATGAAACAATCAAAAGGTGAAACAACATGATCCCTCTCAACCCAATGATCTATGACTGGATGGTTGCCCACTTTGGGCCTCTGTCCGTCACCGGATACTTCCGGAACTCTCTCGTCAACTATCAGAAATCAAAATCTGATGGCTGATTATCTCGACAACATGGATGTCCCAGAGGGACACATGTTGGAGTGCAAATCCAATCTGTGTTGCCCAAATATTACAGTCGGAGATGTCTACACAGTCACCTACCGTGAAGGAGTGGCTGGGATCATCAACGACAAAGGTGAGTGGTGCATACCATCAGCCCGTTTCATCTGGGCATTCAAAAGGAGTTGATCTCATGATCACACAAGATGACATCGATGCATTTGAAATGCCTGAATGGGCAAAAGCAAAGGCAGAGGGCGATTACACATTGCCCAATGCACAACTGCCGACTCGTGATGGCAGACGCACAGGGAACGGAGTCACAATCGGACTCAGTGACCGTCAATGGGAGAATACTGCAACCACATACCTCGTGGTCACTGATGCAGGAAATATCCTTCGTCTCACCCAAAATGAGATGAAGGAACTTTTCCACCCACCAGAATATGTGATGACAGATCTTCTGGCAGCACACATCAATGCTTTGAAGGAGCAACACCATGGCTAAATGGACATTTTCCACCCACGAACAAGAACCAATCATGACACTGTACCTGCTGACACGTACCTCACGAGCACCAAGCTACGATGTGGTCCGGTCAATGGTTGTTCGTGCTGAGAATGAAACACAAGCACGCTTCCTTGCCTCACAGAAGGCAATGGATGAGGGCGATTACATGTGGCTCCAGCCTGAACACAGTCACATCGAAGAGATCGAAAACGGTGAGGCTCTCGTCCTGTGTGTGGATGCGGTCAATGGCTGAAGAAAGGCTGCGTGAATGACCGTGTTCGCTTAGTCTTTTGGAATCCATGGAAAGAACACTTCGTTGCTCTGACTCCAGATTTCCTCTTGGAAAATGGAGCACCCTTTGATCCAGATGTTCAGGAATATCTGATCTACAACTCAACCCACTTTGCTCAATGAAAGGACAGTCCCGTGAAGACTCTCAAAATCGACGACAAATTCTCCATCGTTTACGACGAGGAGAACAACGACAGACCACTGTATGTGGAACGTCACGGCTCACGTCACCAGAACATGGACGTGAACATGCCCAATTGGATCATAGCCCTGTTCTACGCTCTCCTTGAACGTGAACAGCAGGCTGATCTGATTGTGGAAGCCAACCAGAAGATCTCTGATCTTCAAAACGAACTGTCTTGGACAGGCCAAATCTGTGAATAAAATCAATTCCGTAGGAGGAAATACGATGCAAACTTTGACTGGTACAAAATATCTCATGGCTGAAATCGCATGCAAGCACGACAAAACCATGGAGAAAGAGACTTGGGACACAAGGATCGCTCACTTCAATGAAATCGACTTCGCCGATCCCAAGACCTTCAAGAAGGCATCAGATCCAATCGGTCTACGGGCAGCCACAGTTGCCCTTCGTGACGCCAAGGCAAAGAAGCCCTCTGGTTACATGATCTCACTGGATGCCTGCTCATCTGGCCTCCAGCTCCTGTCACTCTTGGTTTCATGCCCAAAGTCATTCGACCTTTGTGGTGGTGTACAGGATCAATGTGTGGACTCATACACCACCATCTATGGTGCAATGAACCTCCACGGTGTGCTGACACGTAAACAGGTGAAGAACGCCATCATGACCTTAACAAATTAGGGGTCACTCGTCTGGCAACAGACGATACGCAATTCTGTGAATTCAGGGAACATCTAAACAGTTAGGCTGTAGACAATCCTGAGCGAAGCCGATACACCCGTATAAGCAAACAAGGAAAGCTTATATGGCAAACACTACCACTAAGCTCTCATGGGCTGCCAACAGAGCTAAGGGCGATCTATCATCACATGACTTCGTGATGATGTGTAAGAGAATGGTAGAAGTGTCGGAACGTGCAACGACTATCCCGTAAGGGAGTAGGACCAAGTGGTCCGAAGCGCAGAACCCCTCGTAAGAGGGTGAAGATATAGTCTGGTCTGCATGGAAACATGTAGCAGTCCCAAATTGAACCAATGGGACGGACTGAGGAATAACGAACCTCAGTTGAACACAACGCGTTCTACGGGTCAACGGCCATGCCTGAATACACCTTCGGTGAGCACATCGAACTGTTCTATGACACCATTGCCGACATGGCACCGGGTGCATGGGATCTGAACCTTGGTCTTCAGGAACTCTGGGACGAAGTCAAAGGCTCTGTCTACGAGTGGGTGATGCCAGACAACTTCCATGCTTGCATCGAAACCAAGGACAAAGAGATGGTTCCCTTCAAGTTCTTGGAGGGAGAATACAGCGTGCCAGTGAAGATCGACTCACGTCCTGACTTCCACAAGGGACTGGGTCCAAACATGATCCACTCAGTGGATGGCATGGTTGTACGGGAGATGTTCCGTCGCTGCATGTTCAAACAGACCACTGTTGATCGTGTGGTAGGAGCACTTTGTTCTGCAAATCCAGGCAAAAACGGGAAATCTTCCCAGATTGTCACCGAATTGTGGAATAATTTCCTGCATACAGGCTTTTTGTCGGTACGAATCCTCGACCATCTCTACACTGACACCATCGGATTGGTTGACCCAAAGGTCATCGACGAGCTGATCACCAGCTTGCCAACCAAACCATTCGATCTGGTATCTGTGCATGACTGTTTCCGGTGCCACCCAAACTATGGCAACGACCTCCGGAAGCAATACAACCGGATCATGGCCGACATCAACGACTCCACGATGTTGCAGGACATGGCCAAACAGGTTGCCCACAAAGGCATCAAGACCAAGAAAGTTGGTAAGATCGACAGAGATCTGATCCTGAATGCGAACTATATGCTCGCATGATGTAAGCTAGCTTGACTCCCTGTACCCTTGTGGTATGGGGAGTCATATTTTTTGGAGAACACCATGAACCAACAAGAGAGATACCGCACAATCCCACGAGTCTTCTTTGGAAGAGTCCTACAAAATCAAAAGGGTACGTCTAAAAAGCGTGATCATCCCATGCCTGACTACACACTTGATGAATTGATTGATTGGCTGAAGCTACAACCAAATCTCACTGAGATCTGGCAAGGCTTCCAAAACTCGAACCATGATAGAAACTTTGCACCCTCTCTTGATCGGCTCGATGACTCACTGCCCTACACCTTGAGCAACATACGTCTGGTCACATGGGCTGAGAACATGGCCAAGTCCAAGGTCGATCACCGAAATGGTAAGATCAACAAGGGACACACCAGAGCGAAGCCTGTTCATCAGATGGATCTTGAAGGCAAAATCATTGCCACCTTCAAATCTTCATGGCACGCCCAAGAGGTGACTGGCTATGCAGCAGGCAACATTCGCTCATGTTGTCTTGGCTCACTTAAAACAGCTTACGGATTCAAATGGATGTTGGCATAAGAAGAAAAAGGCTCTATCCCTTACAGGGTAGAGCCAGTTTTTTTTTTTTTTTTTTTTTTTTTTTTTTTTTTTTTTTTTTTTTTTTTTTTTTTTTTTTTTTTTTTTTTTTTTTTTTTTTTTTTTTTTTTTTTTTTCAACAAGGAGACAGCAGATGACCAATCCAAAACCATCCAATAGCCCCACTAAATACTATTTCGTCGATGATGCAACCCTCAGTGTGTTGGTTTGTGACGAATTTGAGGATGGAAGTGGCTACGTTTACCTTGGAACTTCCAACAATCCGAAGCCAAAGATGGCTGTCGCTGCATTCACTCAGCAAGGAAAAGTGACCGAGGGCTACCGTATTCGTGTACTAGACTAATTTTTTCTCTCTGGTTTTATCGCTCACTTGCATCCTGCAACTGGACCAACTGGAGAAAGAAAATGAAAGCCCTATCCCCATCTCAAACAAAGACATTTGTCACTAACCACTTGATGATCAAGGAGATTCCTTATATCTCCGGTCCTCCCGGTATTGGCAAATCTGATCTGGTCTTCCAGATCGGGGACGAATGGAACCTGAAAGTGTTGGACATTCGTCTGAGCCAGATGCTCCCTGAAGACCTGACCGGTCTACCCAGTCTCGATGAAGATGCAGGCAAGGCCCATTACAACCCGTTCGACACCTTCCCAATGGAAGGCGATGCTCTGCCCAAGGGCAAGGACGGTTGGTTGATCTTCCTCGACGAACTCTCATCTGCCACTGAAGAAGTCATGGCAGCCATCTATTCCCTGCTTCTGGGACACCGTGTTGGTGGGAAGAAAGTTCACCCCAAAGCTCTGATCGTGGCAGCCGGGAACCGGTCCACAGACAGTGCAATCGCACGTCCTCTGCCTGACACTCTGATCACTCGGATGTCACCAGTCGAGATGAAAGTCTCTTCGAAAGACTGGTTGAAGTGGGCAAAGACTGCTGAAGCCAAAAGCCATGATTCAGTGGTGTCCTTCATCCAGAAGTACCCTGACATGTTGATTGGGACCATCGACCCTGCAAAGCGTGATGAACTGGAGTCATACCAGACACCTCGTGGTTGGGGGAAAACCTTCAAGATCATGAAATTGCACGAGAAACAGGCGAGCAAGAACCAGATCACGAAGAAGGATGCCTCCGGTATCCCGATGCTTACAAGCCAAGGTGCAACGATCACACCGGCCATTCAGGCCATGTTGTTCAGTGCAGTGGGGACCATTGCTGGTCAGTCGTTCAAGGAATTCTACGACGAAACCATGCAACTCCCATATCCCTGGGAAGTGGCCCAGTCACCAAGCTCTATCAAAATCCCCTCTACCACAGCAGGTAAGGCAGAGCTTACTTCAAGTCTGGCCGACTTCTTCATCGAAACCAGTGAGCAAAGCCGTGACAGCCTTCTCCAGTTCATGAACCGGATGGATGGTGAGCACAGTGCTCTGTTCGCACAGATCTTGGTCGAGAAACTCGGACAAACTGCATCGGACAAGCGTCTGGTGGACGAAGTGAAAAAGCGTCTCGATGTCAAAGAGATCGACATCCCTCAACCGGCCACCGATGAGGAACTGAACTCGCTTTTCCTATCGGGCAACCGTCAACGCCCGCAAGCGGGTCGGGTAGTCAAGCAAAACCCGTTTCGGTCGAAGAAGCACAATCTCGACTTGACCGTATAGCTGCGGAAATGAAGGAGTTGGAGAACCAACAGGCTCTCCAACGCCATCGAGACAAGGCTGCAAAAGTCGAGCAGCTTCGTCAGGAAGCAATCAAGGAAGCAGAAGCCAGCCCCAAAAAAGGTGGCCTTACAATCCTCAAATGGTTTTGGAGACCTAAATCATGACCAATGTTATCTTGGTTCCACCATCGGCAGGAGCACTCAGTGCTCCTCCACCCCCAGCATCTCTGACAGAACAGGAAGAGATGCGTCCGTCTGAAGCCATCAAGCTGAAGCAGGCGTTTGAAGAGATCATTGTCAATGATCCACGGTGTGTCGGGCTTGCCCGGTACATCGCCAACGTCCGGATCTTCTGGTCATACAGCATTCCAACTGCCTGTGCTGGCCATGGATTCATCTTCTTCAACCCCAACTTCTACGACTCGATCCCGGAAGAAACCCGGATCACAGTTTGTGTTCACGAGATCTGGCACCTGATCTTGAAGCACTTGGAGCGTGGCAAGGGGTGTGATCCCTACATCCACAACAAGGCTGCTGACCATGTCATCAACAATGCCTTGGAGGATGACAAGTTCACCTTTGATGGGACAGATCCCTGCAAAGATCCCAAGTTCAAGGGTCAATCCACTGAACAGGTCTACAACGAGATCTACGAAGAGCAGAAGAAGAAAA
>JGI24025J20009_10003496_pt1 | contig 10665 bp, 7 predicted proteins | sample Cruoilmetagenom3_FD_20009 | JGI IMG/M metagenome (IMG submission 20009) | reverse complement strand
TGGGCGGGGCCAAGGTAAAGGCAGATGTCGGAGCGTCTCATCCGCCGACCATGGCACAGTGGGACGTGCCTGGGAATCCCATGTCAGGCGCGGAACACTAGGTGAGGTCGTCATCGCGATCAACGGTCGAAAATACTGGCTCTGGCGAGCGATCGACGCGAAGGGCGACGTGCTTGATATCCTCGTTCAGCCACAGCGCAACGCCAAAGCGGCAAGGCGTTTCCTTGCAAGGCTGATCGACCGGTTTGGTGAACCTCGTGTCGTGGTCACCGATAAACTGCGCAGCTATTTCAAGCCAATCTGTGACCTGGCGCCGGGCGCAGATCACTGCGCGCACAAGGGCTTGAACAACCGGATCGAAGGATCGCACAGGCCAACACGAAAACGCGAGAAGTTAATGGGGCGGTTCAAATCGCCCCGGCAGGCACAGAGATTTCTGGCCGCACACGATCAGATCAACACCGTTTTTCGCCCACGCCGATATCAAATCTCAGCCATCTCATACCGCCATGCCAGGGCCGATGCTTTCGACCTCTGGAGAAGCTATGCTGCTGAAATGACCGTCTGACAGGCAGAGGCCTCGCTCCTCTCAAGTAGTCGAAAATAAGTTGGCAATCCCGTCTGGACTTTTGTGCGCTCTGAGGATTTGTTGCCACCACCATTCCGCAAGCTGAACCAAACTTGCGGACAAATTGAATCACGAGGAGGCGACACATGGACAGACGTAAATTTTTGACCCGATCAGCAATGGCAGGCACGGGAGTCGCGGCACTTGCATCACCGGCCGTGGCACAGGGCAACATCACATGGCGGATGGTTACGACCTGGCCCAAGAATTTCCCCGGACTTGGCGTCGGCGCGCAACGTCTGGCGGACCGGATTACTGCCGCGTCAGGTGGACGTCTGACCGTGCAGGTCTATTCGGCTGGCGAACTCGTGCCTCCGCTTCAATCTCTTGACGCCGTCATCGACGGTTCCGCCGAGATGAGCCATGGCGCGGCCTATTATTGGCAAAACAAATCCACTGCGTTGTCATTCTTTACCGGCGTGCCATTTGGTATGACGTCGCGCGAACTGACAGGCTGGGTTCGCCACATGGGCGGCCAGGAGCTTTGGGACGAAATCTATGACCAGTTCGGCGTGCAGGGCTTCCTTTCGGGTGATACCGGAACGCAAGCTGGCGGCTGGTTCCGCAATGAACTGACCGGCGTTGCCGATTTGCAGGGCCTGCGGTTCCGCACACCCGGCCTTGGTGGACAGGTTTGGGAAAAGCTGGGCGCAAGTGTCACGAACATGGCGGCTGGCGAAATCTTTCAGGCACTGCAATCGGGCACACTCGATGCGGCAGAATTTGTCGGACCGTATAACGACCTCGCGCTTGGGTTCTATCAGGTCGCGAAGAACTACTACTTCCCGTCATTCGTGGAACCGGGTCTGGCGACAGAACTTGTGGTGGACAAGGCCAAGTATCAGGCCCTGCCAGAGGATCTGCAGGCACTGGTCCGCCACATCTGTCAGGCTGAATACGATCAGGTTGCGTCCGATTTTGCAGCCAACGATCCGCGCGCGTTGCAGACGCTGGTCAACGATCACGGCGTCAATGTATTGCAGTTCCCTGACGAGATCATTCAGGCAGGTGCAGAAGCCGCCAAAGAAGTGCTGACAGGCCTGCGGGAGTCGAGCGACGATTTGACCAAGCGCACCGCCGAGAGCTTTATCGAGGCGCTCAATATCATGCGCGTCCGTACCGAAGACACTGACGGTGCCTTTGTCGAAGCACGGCGGAAATACTTCACCATCTGATCCGAAAGTGGATCTGTTTCAGGGGCGGCCTTCGGGTCGCCCCTTTTCGTTTGCGGCTAAAGGTGCAAATAGCCGCCGCTCAGATCTATCCGCGCGGTAGCCACAGGACGATCTGCGGGAAGACGAACAGCAGAATGATCGCGATGAACTGCAATATCACGAACGGAATAATGCCACGATAAATGGCGCTGGTCGGCAGACTGTCCGGGGCAACGCCACGCAGATAGAACAGCGCGAACCCGAAAGGGGGCGTCAGGAACGAGGTTTGCAGGTTCACCCCGACCATCACCCCAAGCCAAATAGGGTCGATATCCAACGCGAGCAGGACCGGTGCCGTGATCGGGATTACGATGAAAATGATTTCAAACGAGTCGAGAATGAACCCCAGCACGAACATCATTAGCATGACGACGACCATTGCCGTCATTGCGCCGCCGGGCAGGCTCGTCAGCACGGCATGCACCAGGTTGTCGCCCCCCATCAGTCGGAACACGATCGAAAAAACGCTTGCGCCGAACAGGATGATGAACACCATTGAAGTGATCGTCGCGGTGGCAACGACGGTCTGAGTGAGAATGCTAAAAGACATTCGCCAGCGCAGGGCCGCGAGCACCATCGCGCCGACAGCACCTACCGAAGCAGCCTCTGTCGGGGTGGCGATGCCGCCCAGGATCGAGCCAAGCACCGCCAGGATCAGCAGTAAAGGCGGAATAAGGGCCACGGCTACCTCGCGCAGCAACCCACTGCGTTCTTCAGGCGGGACAGGCGTGGCCGGACAGCTTGCCGGATCGGTGATCGCCTTGAAGATAACATAACTGGCATAAAGGCCGACAAGCAAAAGCCCGGGCAACAATGCCCCGGTAAAAAGATCGCCGACCGAAACCGGGACGGGAGCGAAATTGCCCTTTTCCATCTGCACCTGCGCGTTGATGCCCGACAGCATGTCCCCCATGAAGATCAGCACCGTCGAGGGCGGAATGATTTGTCCCAACGTTCCCGACGCCGAGATTACACCTGTGGCGAGTTTCGGATCATACCCGGCCCGCAGCATCGCAGGCAGCGATATCAGGCCCATCGTCACGACTGTGGCACCGACCACGCCCGTCGACGCGGCGAGCATCGCACCCACCAGAACAACCGAAAGCCCCAGTCCGCCACGCAAATTGCCAAACAACTTCGACATCGTCAGCAGCAGTTGTTCGGCAATGCCGGATTTCTCCAGCATTACACCCATGAAAATGAACAACGGTACGGCGACCAACACCTCGTTGGACATAAATCCGATATAGCGGTTGGGTAAACTGCCAAAGTTCGATGGATCAAAAACTCCGAGCCCCCACCCCAACAGCCCAAACAGCAACGACACGCCGGCCAACGTGAAGGCAACAGGAAAGCCCAACATCAAAAAGCCGATGATACCAAAGAACATGAGACTGGAGAGCAGTTCTCCAAGCAGAACCAGATCCATCAGAGAGTTCCTTCTTGGCCGGTCTCACCGGGTGTGTGCACCGCTGCGGCGACGTTTGGCGGATAGCGCAGGTGTTCGGGCAGCAAATGTTCACGATCGGCCAAAACCAGAACCGCGCGCAAAGCCATTGCGATCCCCTGCAAAGCGACCAGCACGGAGAATACGATGATAAACGATTTCAGGACAAACAGGCCCGGCATTCCGCCAACGTTCGAAGACCCCTCCCAGTAGGACCAGGATCGCGTGACGAAAGGCCATGAATAAACCACGACAACGACCATGAACGGCAAAAGGAAAACCAGCACACCGAACAGGTCGATCACAGCTTTTCGGCGCACGCTTGCAGGGCGGTAAAAGATATCTACACGGACATGATCGCCGCGCGCCAGCGCAAAGCCTGCAACCCCAGTGAACATCGCACCATTCAGCCAGATATAGAGATCACGCAGCCACAGATAGCTGACCCCAAACAGATAGCGCTGCACGACCACGGTAAAGCAGGCAATCACGATGCCGAGGGCAAGCCAGGACATCACGCGACCGATCACCGCATTCAACGCGCCGATAACGCGTACAATAGCCGCCATAGCGTGCATGGACCTCTCCTCCTGTCGCCACCGAATAATCGTTTTTCACATATTTCGGTGTTTAACAACTTAGCTTATTGTAAATAACGTCAGATCACGCGTCTGAATGTCGCTCTATTGGAACGCAACAAGACGAGAACGCGGTTAAGCTCTCCCCGAAAATCGGATGCTGACACAAGCTGCGAATCGTCATCTTTTGATGTTCAAACCGAAAGAGGTAGGACGGCCATCGCCAGTATCAGAAAATAAGGACTGTTGAATTTGCCGTTTTCTGTTTGGGACTGAGGCTGTGAGAAAAGCCCCGTCATGCCAGTCGGTTGTGTCTCGAAAGTGGTGGAAATTTTCCGACGGCGTCCTCCGAGTGGTTTGATTTGCGCCTGATCAGGCGGCGAGGTCAAGGGTCATGGACTCGATCGGCTGTGCGAGGGTCTGCCATCCATCGACTTTACGCATCTGGATCTGGCCGGATGCCAGAAGCGCCCAGAGTAACATCGGCACGGTCTCTGGGCAGGGCATCACGGTTTGCGTCTGATCCGGCGACGGAACTTCTCGTTCAGGCGCTCTATGGCGTTGGTCGTCCGGGCAGACTTCCATTGGGCTGGGTGAAGGCGAACAGGCGGTCCCCAGCTTCCTCTAGGCTGTCGGCGACGGCGCGGCACTTCAGCTGCCATTTCCGCAGGAAAGCTTTGCGTTTCATCTCCACCTCTGCGGCCGTCTTGGCATAGACCATGTCTCGATAACCCGACAGACGGGCATCCGGTGTTCGCGTCGCGGCTGCGCAAACCGTTGCGGCAGGGCGCGAAGCTGATTGTGGTGGACCCGCGTCGCATCGACCTCTTGGAAACGCCGCATATGGGCGAGGCGCATCACCTCGCTCTGCGCCCCGGCACCAATGTGGCCGTGGTGTCGGCCATTGCGCATGTGATCGTAACCGAGGGGCTCTATGACCAGTCGTTTATTGCGGAGCGCTGCGATCTGGACGCCTGGGAAGATTATAAAGCCTTCATCTCGGATGAGCGCCATGCGCCCGAAGCGACCGAAGCGCTCACCGGCGTGCCCGCCGCAACCCTGCGCGAGGCGGCGCGGGTCTTTGCGGCAGGAGGCAATGGCGCGATCTACTACGGCCTCGGCGTCACGGAACATTCGCAAGGCTCCACCACTGTGATGGCCATCGCCAACCTCGCGATGATGACCGGCAATATCGGGCGCGCGGGCGTGGGGGTGAACCCGCTCAGAGGTCAGAACAATGTGCAGGGGTCCTGTGATATGGGGTCTTTCCCGCATGAGCTGCCGGGGTATCGCCATGTCAAACTGCCCGACGTGCGCAAAATCTTTGAGGACACATGGGGCGTGGCGATCGATCCGGAACCCGGTCTGCGTATCCCCAATATGCTGGACGCGGCGGTCGACGGGACGTTCAAGGGGCTCTATTGTCAGGGCGAAGACATCCTGCAATCCGACCCGGACACCAAACATGTGGCGGCGGGCTTGGCGGCGATGGAATGTGTCATCGTGCACGATCTGTTTCTCAATGAGACCGCAAATTACGCACATGTTTTCCTACCTGGATCGAGCTTTTTGGAAAAAGAAGGCACATTTACCAATGCGGAACGCCGGATCAACCGGGTGCGCAAAGTGATGGCACCGAAGAATGGTTATGCCGATTGGGAGGTGACACAGAGGCTTGCCAATGCCGTGTTGAAAGAGACCGGTGGCAAGCCCTGGACCTACACCCATCCGGCGGAGATCATGGCGGAGATTGCCGCGACCACCCCGTCTTTCGCGGGGGTGGATTATGCGCTTCTCGAAGAGAAAGGTTCGGTGCAATGGCCCTGCAATGAGGACCACCCCGAGGGCACGCCGCTCATGCATGTGGACGGCTTCGTGCGGGGCAAGGGGCGGTTTATCGTCACGGAATATATCGCCACGGGCGAAAAGTCCGGGCCGCGTTTTCCGCTTTTGCTGACCACGGGGCGGATTCTGAGCCAATACAATGTGGGGGCGCAAACCCGGCGGACGCTGAACTCCGTCTGGCACGATCAGGATGTGTTGGAAATCCACCCGCATGATGCCGAAAATCGGGGGCTCAGGGACGGCGACTGGGTGCGGCTGGCGTCGCGCTCGGGCGAGACGTCGCTGCGCGCGAAGATCACCGATCGGGTCAGCCCGGGTGTGGTTTACACGACCTTCCACCACCCGAACACACAGGCCAATGTCATCACCACGGATTACTCCGACTGGGCGACCAATTGCCCGGAATACAAGGTGACGGCGGTGCAGGTCAGCCCGTCGAATGGCCCGTCCGAGTGGCAGGAGAATTACAACGCGCAGGCGTCGAGGTCGCGGCGGATCGAGGCTGCCGAATGAGTGATCCCGCACCAATTTCTTTGGGTGTCTTGCCGGAGGAAGCCCCCGTCGCGCTGGTGTATAATGGCTCGACGGCGGCGGTGATGATGGCGTCGCCCTTTGATTTGCCTGAGTTTCTGACCGGCTTCGCGGTTTCCGAAGGACTCGTCGAGGACCCGTCCGACGTGACGGAGGTCACCGCGATCAAACACGCCCATGGGTATGAGGTGCGCGGGCGCATTCCCGAAGACCGCTCCAGTGCGATGGATGCTCGTCGGCGGGCCTCTGTCGGGCCGATGGGATGTGGGTTGTGCGGGATTGAAAGCCTTGAGGAGGCCACAGCTTTTCCGGGTATGGTTGCGCCGATGATCGGCGGGTTGGAGCGCTATGCCCGTGCGGCACAGGAGGCTTTGAACGCCGGGCAGAAACGTCGCGATCAGGTGGGCGCGATGCATGCCGCAGGGTTCTTTGATGGCTCTGGTTTGATCGCGTTGCGCGAAGATGTCGGACGACACAATGCGTTGGATAAATTGATCGGGGCGCTCGCCGGACAAGACCTGAGCCAAGGCGCGGCACTGATCACGTCGCGTCTGTCCGTCGATCTGGTGCAGAAATGCGCGCGGGCGGGGATTTCGGGGCTGTTCGCCTTGTCCTCGCCGACACGGGCGGCGGTGGAACTGGCGCGCGCAACCGGGATGACCGTGATGGTGCTGCGCCGGGAGGCGGTGGTGGCCTACACAGATAAGAAGGAGGCCTGCGCATGACCGATGCGAAAATGGTGCTGATGGCCAATCAGATCGCGAGCTTTTTCGAAACCCAGCCCGGGGGAGATCAGGCGGCGGGTGTGGCGGCGCATCTCAAGGATTTCTGGGAGCCGCGGATGATTTCCCAGCTTAAGGCCTATTTGGGTGAGGGCGGCGAGGGGCTGCATGCTTTGGTGGTCGAAGCCGGCAAGGCGCTTTGAGAAGATCAAACAGGCATTTAAAAACCCCGACATTTGGCGCGGTTTTGTTGTTTTAGGAGCGTGGGCGTTCCTTTTTCGGGTCGTAATGCGGGAAGGTCGCGACGCGCGCCGAATAGCGTTTCAGATGCCCGTCGAGCTGGCCGACTTCGACCTGTGTGCCAACTTCGGCATGGGCCACGTCGATGCGGGCCAGCGCGATCCACTGTCCGGTGCGGGGGCTGCGCATGGCAGAGCAAATCTCGCCCACCTGCGCGCGGCCGATGCGGATGCAATCGCCATGGGAGACGGCGTTCTGGCCGTCGATCTCAAGACCGACGAATTTGCGCGACGGCGTTTCCTTACGGCGTAAAAGCGCGTCGCGCCCGACAAAATCGGCGGTCTTCGATTTGAGCGGCACGGTGAAGCCGACGCCGGCCTCGAACGGATCGGTCTGATCGGAGAAATCGTAACCCGCAAAGACCAGCCCCGCTTCGATCCGCACAAGGTCCAGCGCTTCAAGCCCCATGGGTTTCATGCCGACCTTTTGGCCGGCCTCCCAGACGGCTCTGAAAATCTCCGCGCCGTGTTTCGGATGGCAGAAAATCTCATAGCCCAGCTCGCCGGTGTAGCCGGTGCGGGAGATCACCACGGGGAGGCCCTCGGGGGTGCCCAAGCGGGCAGGTGTGAAACGGAACCAACCCATTTCGGTCAAATCAGGATGGTGTGGGGCGGTCCAGAACAGCTCATTGATCAAACCACGCGACTTCGGCCCCTGAACGGCAAGGTTGTGCATCTGATCGGTGGAGGAGCGGATCATGACGTTGAGGCCCAAGCGCCTGGCCTCTTCGCGCATCCACACACCGCCCTCGTCCGAGCCGCCGATCCAGCGGAAATTATGTTCGCCCAGGCGGAACAAAGTGCCATCGTCGATCATGCCGCCGTGCGGGTAACACATGGCGGAATAAACCACCTGACCTATGGCGAGCTTTTCGACATTGCGGGTCAGGACCCAGTTCATCAGCGCCTCGGCATCCGGGCCGGTGACCTCGAATTTGCGCAGCGCGGAAAGGTCCATGACGACGACATCTTCGCGACAGGCCCAGTAGCTCTCGATCGCGTCACAGTCCGGAAAGCTGTTCGGCAGCCAGAAGCCGTTGTAGTCAGAGAAATCGCGGGTCATCGCTTTGAAGCTGTCATAAAAGGCGCTTTCACGCGTCATGATCGGATCCTCGTCAGGGGTCGGGCGCCAAGCGGTGGCGCGGGAGAAACGTTCCTCGGCCCCATAGGTGCGCAGATGGATGTCGGTGAGATGCCAGCCATTGGCGGCGGAGGTGTCATCGGGGCAGGAGGACGACACGCAGATGAGATCGGTCAGCGCCCGCAAGAGCACGTAATCGCCGGGGCGCGACCATGGTTCATCCGCCAGCATCACGCCGTGTTCGTCGATGCCGGTGTTGAAAAAGAAATTCGCCGCCATCCAGCCGGGGCGGGCGGGGATGCCGTAGGGGTCAAGAGCCGCATTGAAATTGTCGGAACAGTTGACGTGACCGGGATAGCCGATGTCGTCGTAATATTTGGCGTTGCAGGCCAGACCAAAGGCGTCGTGGCGGCCACAGGTGTCTTGGACCACTTCGATCAGCGGCGTCAAATCGTGGTCGAAATATTTCGCGTGAAGACCCGGCATCGGATAGGCGTGGCCCTGAATGGTGCGGGTGGTGGTGACGTCGAGCGGGTGGAAAATGCCGCAATCCACCTTGCGCGCGTCGAAACATTGGAAATCGGTGCATTGCCGCCCGTCCACATCCATGATCTGGATGAATTCGCCCTTTTGGACGCGGTAGGCCCGCGCCGTGGCGGAGGCGATGCGGATGTCTTGCACAGGGTCCGCCAGAGGATCGGGCAGAGCGAAAGACCCGGCTTGGCGGGGCTCGGCACGGGTGAGGGAGACAGTGAGCGGGGTGGCGGTGGTCTGCGCCTCGAAATCCGGCTCCGGCGCGGGGGCGGTGATCAACACCCAGCCGGGCGTTTGTACGGTGAAGCTGACGCCTTCGCCCGCGGCACTTGCCCCGGAGAACAACCCGATGGTTTTCGCGCTTGCGATATCGATCTTCCGTTTGGCAAGCCCAAGGCGCAGGCGGGCCATGCCGGGAGCCATGCTGTTGAGTGTGCCGCGCAGACCGTTGCCCGGCGCATCCGCCGCCCAGCCCAGAACGCCGGGGTCCACGCGCCCGTCCGTATGGGCGGCCAGCAACTCGCAGCGCTGCCCGCCCTCGGTGTTGGTGAGGGAGATCCGGTCGCCCGGTTTGACCTCCAAAAGCGTGGCGCCGCCGCCTTGAACAGTGTGGCGTTCCTCATTGGCGGCAAGCCGGTAGGCGCTTGCGCGCCGGGGCTGTGAGGGCCGGGGCGGGCCGGAGCGAAAGGGCAGGCCGGAAGGATCTAGGATCAATTGGATCTCCATCGGTCATAAAAAAATCCGGGGGCACACAGGGTCCCCCGGATCAGGGGAGAGGTCAGTTTTGCAGATAGGCGTCCATGCTGTCGTCCAGCGCGTCTTTCCACGGGGTGTGGTGAACCGGGGCCATGGTGCCGGTGATGACGGATTGGTAACTATTGTTGCGAAAGCCCATGATGTCCTCGGATTTGTGCTTTTTCCACGCGAAGAAGGCCTCGCAGGCGCCGTCGATGTTGAAGGAGGGGTAATCGGTGTCTGCCACCAGTTCCTTGACGTAATCGGCCTGATATTTGATCGCGTATTTGACGCTGTCATCGGCCTCTTCTCGCGCCACCCGTTCGGCCACATCCGCATCAAGCACGGCTTTGTCGGAGGGGACGTCAATGCGGCCCAGGATGATGTCGCGCACGTACCAGGCCTGGGCGTCGAACATGTTGAAGGTGAACCACTGGTCCTGCATGCCGAGGTGAAACAGCTTTGGATTGTGGGTGTAGACCACGCCTTTGTAGAGATCGGCGGTGGCCAGACGGTTCGCGGTCTTGAGACGCAGGTCGTCGGGCAGGAAGGGGAAATAGTGCTTGTAGCCCGTGCACAGGATGATCGCGTCCACGTCCCTGGTGGTGCCGTCCTTGAAATGCGCGGTCTTGCCCTCGACCCTCACGAGCGCCGGTTTTTCCTGCCAGTTGTCGGGCCAGTTGAAGCCCATGGGGGCGGAGCGGTAGCAGGTGGTGATCGAATTGGCGCCATATTTCCAGCATTGCGAGCCGATGTCTTCGGCGGAATAGGACGCGCCCATCAGGAGCACGTCCTTACCTTCGAATTCGCGGGCGTCGCGGAAGTCATGGGCGTGGACGATGCGGCCGTTGAACTGGTCGAAGCCGGGGTATTCCGGGACATTCGGGGAAGAGAAGTGACCGGAGGCGACGATGACATTATCGAAACGCTCTTTGTAGACCGTGTCCTTTTCCATGTCGTGCACGGTGACCTCGAAATCGCCTTTTTCCGCGTCATATTCGACCCAGCGGATCACCGAGGAGAAGCGAATCCATTTGCGCACATCGGCTTT
>JGI24025J20009_10003494_pt1 | contig 10678 bp, 4 predicted proteins | sample Cruoilmetagenom3_FD_20009 | JGI IMG/M metagenome (IMG submission 20009) | reverse complement strand
GCTCTCATACCAATATCCACAATCAATCCACCTCTTACTAAATCTATAACCACTCCCTTAATTAACTTGTCTTCTCTATAAGCTTCTTCTATCTTCTCCAAAGCTCTTTGAGCTTCTGCTCTTTTTTTTGAAAGGATTAATCTTCCATCTTGGTCTTCCTTTTGAAGAACCAATACTTCAATGTCATCGTTTACACTTATAATTTCATGAGGTTCCAAATCATATCTTACTGATAACTCTCTTGGTGGGATAACTCCTTCAGATTTATACCCAACATCAACTAAAACTTCATCTTTATTAACCTTCACAACTGTCCCTTTTACAATATCTCCCTCTTCAAAAGATACTATTGTCATTTCATAGTTGGGTACAATTTCACCTTTCTCATTGACAGTCAAATACTGTTTTTCTTCCTCAGATAAGCTATTTAATATTTTATTTTTCTCCACTAATAATTCCTCCTAAAAAATTTTTCTATAATATACTACTAACTATAAAAAAAATGCAAGTATTATTGCAATTTTTTATGTAAAAAATACTATATTTTACAGGTAATTATATAATAAAAATCTACATATACCAGTTAGTTCCAATTTTTATATCCACTTTTAACCTTACTTTAAGCGGATAAGCATTTTCCATTCTTTCCCTTATAACACTTACAATTTCTTCCTTTTCATCAATCGGTACTTCTAATAGAAGTTCATCATGAACTTGCAATACTATTTTTGATTTATAATTATTATTTATTATTTCATTATATATATCTATCATGCTTATCTTTATAATATCTGCGGCACTACCCTGAATTGGTGTATTAATGGCAAACCTCTCTCCAAGCTGTCTAATTCTAGGATTTCTTGATTTCAATTCTGGGATATATCTCCGTCTACCTAAAATTGTTGTAACATATCCCTTATTCAATGCTCCCTCAATAATATCATCTATATATTCTTTAACTTGTGGATATTGATCAAAATATTGCTCTATATAATTTTCTGCTTCATCCTCCAAGATGTTAAGTCTTTGAGCTAAACCAAATTTTGTCATACCATAAATTATTCCAAAATTTATTGCTTTTGCTGACCTTCTTAGTGCAGGAGTAACCTCATCCATTTTTACATTAAAAAGTGTAGAAGCAGTAAGCCTGTGAAAATCAACATCTCTTTCAAATGCATTAATTAGATTTTCATCTTCAGATAAATGAGCAAGAATTCGAAGCTCAACCTGTGAATAGTCAGCTCCCAATAATATATGATTCTTGTTAACCGTAAATGCTTTTCTTATCTCCCTACCCAGATCAGTTCTTATAGGAATATTCTGAAGATTGGGATCGCTACTTGATAATCTACCAGTGACAGTACCTGTCTGATGAAATGTTGTATGAATTCTTCCATCAAGATTATCAACCAATNATGGTAAAGCATNTATATATGTCGATTTTAATTTTGATAATTCCCTGTAATCTATTATTTCTTTTATTATTGGATGTTTATCCTCTAATTTTTTTAAGATTGAGAAACCTGTTGCATAGCCAGTTTTTGTTTTTTTAAATGGTGTGAGCTTTAGTTTTTCAAAGAGAATTTTCCCTAATTGTTGAGGAGAATTTATATTAAAATTTTGACTAGCAAGCTTATAAATTTCTCCAGAAACTTTTGATATCTTTACCTGGTAACTATTTGTTAACTTATTTAGATAACTAACATCAACTTTAATACCCCATAATTCCAATCTTGCTAAAACCTCTATTAAAGGAATTTCAACTTCGTAGAAAAGTTTCTCAATATCTTTAGAAATAAGTGTAATCTCTAATATTTTTTTTAAATCAAGTAATGCACTTGTTCTTCTTCCCTCCACATCTGATACCCTTTGAATCCAATCTTTATCCTGAACTAATCCTAATTGACCAGAAGTTTCTACTCTTTCAAAATCGGATGCACTATAACCCAGATATCTTTGAATAATCTCTGAAAGTTTATGCTCTTTATAATGAGGATTTAATAGATAAGATGCAATATAGCTATCAAAAATGAGCCCCTGTAATCTGATATCTTTTTTAAATAGTGTTTTTAATTGGTACTTAGCATTATGCATTATCTTTTTAATACTTTTATTTATCAAAATCGGTTTTAATAAATAAAAAAATCTATCCTCTTTTTGCTTACTATCAAAATTAATATAAAAGGACATATCTGGTTTAATGGAGATAGACATTCCAGTACAGCCATTATTGGTACTTAAAAATTGAATTGAAATTTCTTTTAGTTTTTTTATCTTCTCAATTAAATGTATAAGTTCATCTTCTTCAACTATAAGTTTAGTACTACTTTGAAACTTATTTTCATCCTTTAATGATTTTTTCATTAAATTCATTTTTTTAATTTTCTCCCATAATTTTCTAAACTCAAGATACTCAAAAAGTTCATAAACTTCTTTTTCGTCAAATTTTTTTAGCTTACATTTTTCAATATCCATTCTAACAGGGCTATTACAATCTATTGTTGCTAAATTCTTACTTAAAATAGCTATTTCAGAATCTTGTTTCAATCTTTCCTTAATTTTCTCAGTTCTTATTTCATCTACTCTGTCTAATATCTCTTCTAAAAAACCAAATTTATTTATAAGCTTGGCTGCACTCTTTTTTCCAATACCGTAGATACCTGGAATATTATCTATTTTATCACCAATTAAGCCAAAAAAATCTGTAATATATTCTGGGCCAATAGCATATTTATCAATTACTTCCTCAGGACCATAAATTTTTACATCCGAAATTCCTTTAACAGTAAATATTACCTTTACATTCTCAGATACTAATTGAAGTGCATCTTTATCACCAGTTACTATTAAAACCTCGATTCCTTTATCCTTAGCTTGTGTAGCTAAAGTACCCAATAAATCATCTGCTTCATAACCCTCTACTTGATATTTAGGAATATTAAAAACCTCTAATACTCTATATATTAAATCAAACTGATTGATTAAATCCTCTGGCATTTTTTCCCTATCAGATTTATAGTCTTTAAATATCTTATGTCTGAATGTTGGTTTTTTACTATCAAAAGCAACTGCCAACATAGTAGGTTCATTATCATTTATTATCTTAAGTAACATATTCGTAAAACCATAAACTGAATTAGTTATAATACCAGATGTTGTAATAATGCTTTCAGGAAGAGCAAAAAAGGCTCTATATGCTAAACTATTTCCATCTATAATTATAAATTTATCTTTCTTTTTCATAAATGTAAAAATAATTGCTTGATAATTGTTTTTCTACTGTATAAAATTTAATTAATGTAAAAAGCTAATAAAGCCGAAGTGGCGGAATTGGTAGACGCGCTGGATTCAAAATCCAGTGAGTTTTAATACTCATGTGGGTTCGATTCCCACCTTCGGCACCACATTATTTAACTATTTCTTTTATTATGTTAAGACCTTGCACTTTTAATTTATATAATATTACAAGACTTCACCCTATATGTTTATGCTCGCTTTGCGGTATACTTTCGCAGGCATCTTAAGCCAAGAAAATATACCCAAAGCTTTTATTCAAGATCATTTAATAAGATTCTTCAGTCGTTATCGCTCCTTCAGAATGACAATATATTTTAACTTACAGTTAAATTTATTTCTTTAGCTTTGTGGTATGTTTTCGAAGACATTTTCAGTCAAGAAAGTATACCCAAAGCTTTTATTCAAGATCTTTTAATAAGATTCTTCAGTCGCTATCGCTCCTTCAGAATGACAATATATTTTAACTTACAGTTAAATTTATTTCTTTAGCTTTGTGGTATGTTTTCGAAGACATTTTCAGTCGAGANAAAATATACCCAAAGCTTTTATTCAAGATCTTTTAATAAGATTCTTCAGTCGCTATCGCTCCTTCAGAATGACAATATATTTTAACTTACATTTAAATTTATTTCTTTAGCTTTGTGGTATACTTTCGCAGGCATCTTAAGCCAAGAAAGTATACCCAAAGCTAATATGTCTTACATTAAAAACCAGTACTTAAAAAAGAAAGTATATCTAAAGCTAATATGTTATATTGCAAGACCTGACCCCTTTAACTGACCCCTTTAACTAGCTTTCTATTTTAATAGTTCCCTTTTCATCCAAAAAGTCTCTAATTTCATCAAAAAATTCTTCAGACTGTATCACACTTAGAGAACTACCTAATTTAAAGGTTTTTAAAGATTTATCAGATTTTAATCTTATAATAACATTAGATGGACCTGGATTATTTAATAGAATCCTTCTGAGCCTATGTAAAAAATTATCATTTATACTATTTAAATCCAACTCTATAACCAAATTATGATTGACCTTTTTGGATGCAGGTTTTTTCTGCTTTAACTCTATTTCTTTAATTTCACTTGCTATTAACTTTACACGATCCTCTTTTATATCAATTCTACCCTTGATTCCTATTATCATATCTTCCTTAAGAAATTGATGAAATTTTTTAAGCAAAGAGGGAAAAATTATAACTTCTGTGGAGTTGCTAATATCTTCTAAGGTTAGAAAGAGCATTATCTCTCCTTTTTTAGTTGTAATTCTCTTAATCTTAGAAACAACTCCTGCAATTTTTATTAAACTTTTATCTGAAAATTTCTTAATTTCACTGATACGACAATCACTGTATTTATCCAATTGATGCTCATAACCAATTAATGGATGATCTGAAACATATAATCCCAACATCTCTTTCTCATATGCTAACAACTTCTTCCGAGGAAACTCAGTTCTTTCCTCAGGTAAGGCTGTAATTAGCTCATCCTTAAGAGTCGTATCAGTATCAAAAAGAGAAAATTGACCTATTTCCCTATTACTCCTTACTGTAAGAATATGAGATACGATTCTTTTATAATTTTTCATAAGTGATTGTCTTGTTAATCCCAAAGAGTCAAAAGCTCCAGATTTAATCAAGCTTTCCAATGTTTTTTTGTTAAGTACTACAGGATCAACCATGTTACAAAAATCATCAAAGGACTTAAACTTTCCTTTATCTTTCCTATTAGAAACTATATTTTTAATCACATTATCCCCTACATTTTTTACTGCAGATAATCCAAATCTTATCTTATTCCCTATTACTGTAAAGTTAGCAAAACTTTCATTCACATCAGGTGGTAATATTTCAATTCCAAGTCTTCTACATTCATTAACATACTGAGCTACTTTATCCCGATCTTCCATTCTGACAGTAAGTAATGCAGCCATAAATACAACAGGGAAATTTGCCTTTAGATATGCAGTCTGATAGGAGATTAAAGCATAAGCAGCTGAGTGTGATTTATTAAATCCATACTCTGCAAACAACAGCAACAAATCAAAAATTTTCTGAGCTACTCCCCTGCTTATCCCATTTTCCAAAGCTCCATCAAGAAATTTATCTCTCTGTTTGGATAATACTCTTCTCTTCTTTTTACTTATAGCACCTCTTAGAATATCGGCTTCTGCCATAGTAAAATTTGCCATTTTTGATGCAATTTCCATAACCTGTTCTTGATAAACAATAATTCCGTAAGTTGTATCAAGGATAGATTCTAATGATGGGTGTGGGTATTTTATTTTTGTTTTTCCCTTTTTTGCTTCTACAAAATCTTTAACCATTCCACTCTGCAGTGGACCAGGTCTATAAAGTGCAAGTAATGCAATCAAGTCTTCAATACAGTTTGGTTGTAAATCTATCATCAGATTTCTCATTCCTGAACTTTCAAGTTGAAAAATACCAATTGTCTCTCCATGACCTATCATTGAAAACGTCTTTTTATCCTTTAAATCAATCTCATTTAAGTTAATTTCTATCCCTTTAGTATGCTTTATTATTTCAAGGGTTTTATCAATCAGGGTTAAAGTTCTTAATCCCAAAAAATCCATTTTTAAGAGTCCAATTCTCTGAACATCATCCATCTTGTATTGAGTAACAACTTCACCGTTTCCTTTTCTTTGTAAAGGAGTATACTCAGTCAAATCCTTATCAGATATAACCACACCAGCTGCATGAATAGAATCCTGTCTTGAAAGTCCCTCTAAAGCCATAGCTGTATCCAGTATCTTCTTAACTTCTTCATCTTTTTGATAAGAATCTCTTAATTCTGGAACAGTATTAATAGATTTATCAATAGTTGTTCCTATTCCCATAGGAATCATTTTTGCCACTTTATCAACCTTTCCATATGGAACTCCGAAGACTCTACCTGCATCGCGAGTTGCTGCTCTTGCAGCCATTGTCCCAAAAGTTATAAGCTGGGCCACTTTATTTCTTCCATACTTGCTAACGACATAATCAATGACTTCATTTCTTCTTTCATAACAGAAATCTATATCAATGTCTGGAAGACTTTTTCTATACGGATTCAAGAATCGTTCAAAAAGCAAGCTGTATTCTATTGGATCGATATCAGTTATTCCTAAACTATATGAAACTATACTTCCAGCAGCTGATCCTCTTCCGGGTCCAACCCTTATACCCTTTCTTTTAGCGTAGTTTACAAAGTCCCAAACAATTAAAAAATATCCAGAATATCCCATATCTTTTATTACATTAAGTTCTAGTTCCAATCTATCTTTTATCTCATCTGTAGGATTAGAATATCTCTTATTAAATCCTTCTCTACAGATTTCTTCCAGGTAACTATTTAAACTATAATTCTCTGGTACTTTATAAGCTGGCAATAAATCCAAATTTAAAGGTATTTCTAAATTACATTTTTCTGAAATCTCAATACTATTTTTTAGAACCTCGGGAATATCCTTAAAAATATCGAACATCTCTTCTTTGGATTTAAAATAAAATTCGGGAGTCGAAAAACGAAGTCTTTTTTTATCATCTAAAGTGGTTCTTGTTTGAATACAGAGCAAAACATCATGAGCAGTATGATCTTCTTTGTTTAAATAGTGAGCATCGTTAGTTGCTACTAAAGGAATGTTTAATTTCTCTGATATCTTAATTAATTTTGGGTTTAAGATTTTTTGTTCCTCTAAACCTTGGTCTTGAATTTCTAAATAAAAATTTTCTTTACCAAATATTTCACGAAATTTTAAAGCAGAGTCTATTGCATCGTCAATTCTATTTTTTAAAATTAACTTTGGAATCTTGCCTGAAATACAACCAGATAGGGCAATAAGTCCTGAATTATACTCATTTAGAAGTTCGTAATCAATTCGAGGTTTGTAATAATATCCTTCAAAATAACTCTTGGTAATAAGCTTCATAAGGTTTTTATAACCCTGAATATCTTTAGCTAAAAGAGTTAGATGATCAGACTTTTCCTCTCTTTTAGATTTATTAAATCTGGAATTTATTGCAACATAAAATTCACATCCAATTATAGGCTTAATATTTACCTCTTTTGCTAAGTTATAAAATTCTATAGCACCATACATGTTGCCATGGTCAGTCATAGCTACCGAGTGCATATTAAGCTCTTTGGCTTTTGAAATTAAATTCGGTATCTTTATTGCTCCATCCAGTAAAGAGAATTCTGTATGAGTATGAAGATGAACAAAATCTGGAATATTTTTTACCAATTTAAGCACCTTTTTTAAAATCTAAATTGAAAATCTCGCTTTTAAATTTAGCTAAGTTATAAATTATTTAAAAATCAAAATACATTCAAGAATTAAATTATTACAATATTTTCTTAATAATAACACAATAAAAAAAGCATTTATTAGAATTTTTAAATATCCACCCTTCCCCTACCCCCTTACTTTAAGGGAGGGGAATTATAAAAGAAGTTCTTATCAGCTTTGTCTTAAACGGAGGCTCATAAGAGAAGTTCTCATTACCTTTCTTATAAGTGCAGAGTAATCAATTAAAAATATAAATTTTTTTAGATCTTATTTATCAGTGTATTTTTTACAAAAATCTATACTTCTTTTAAGTCTATCTTTAACTCTTCTTTTACTCCAAATATTAAGTGCTATAGGAGAAATTTCTAAAGTTAAAAAATTATTATAACCATTTTTTATAATAAATTTTAAAAATTCTTTTAGTGGTATTTTTCCCAAATATGGTGGCTCATGTTTTCTTCTTCTTGTATTACTTAAATGAATGTTTATGACTCTGGATTTAAGGATATCATAACTGTCCTCAATACTATATTTTCTTAACCCATGATGTGTTGTATCGAAAGTTATGAATAAATTCTGTTTTAAAACATAGTCTATTAGAACTTTTGGATCAGCAAAATGTCTCTTTCCTAAATTAACTTTTCTATCTAAAACAGTTTCAAGTGCAATCTTGGGTTTTAAATTACTATTTAGAAAATGTTCATTTGAATTATCGCTTTTAATTAGAGTTTTTAGAGCTTTAGCTGATCCTTTAAATGATACATTTCTTATCTCAGAAATCGCTTTAAGAAATTGCCTTGAATAATTGTCCCTTAGTGGATTTGAATTATCAGGTATCAAGAAAAGTGGTATATGAATTGTAACTAATTCAGATTGAAGCTTTCTTGCAACATCAAAGGATAATTTTATAGCTCTTTTGACTCCAAGCCTTCTAAAAAATATAAAAAGAGGTTGATGAACTGTATAGATTGGTAAATTATAATGATTTATGAGATTATTAAGTTTAAAAATTCCTTTATCTATACCACCTTTTAAGCAGTTGCTGTCTATAACCAACTCTAATCCATCAAATCCAACATCCTTCGCTATAGAAAAAACTTTTTTATGCGAAAGTAGATATAATGAAGCTGTTGATAGAAGAATTTTTATCATAATTAATAATTTATTTTAATTTAAATTTAATATTTTTAAAATTTTAGTGTTCTATTAGCTTTGTGGTATGTTTTCGAAGACATTTTCAGTCGAGAAAATATACCCAAAGCTTATATTCAAGATTATTAATGAGATTTTTCACTCGCTTTGCTTCATTCAGAATGACAATATACTTTAACTTATAGTTTAAATTTATTTTCTAGCTTTACGGTATACTTTCGCAGGCATCTTAAGCCAAGAAAGTATACCTAAAGTTTATAATCTTCATTTTTTAAATATAATTTAGTATTTTTCGAAGACATATCATTCAAGAAACTATGCCCAAAGCTTATAATACTTTTTTAATAAGAATTTTATTTTAATTTTTTCTTCAGTAATTCATTAACTAATTTTGGGTTTGCTTTGCCTTTTGTTTTTTTCATAACCTGACCTACAAGAAAGGTAAATACCTGCATTTTTCCTGATAAGTATTGTGCAACTATTTCCGGATTCTCTTTCAAAACTTGATCAATAATGTCTGATAGTTCATCAATATCACTTATTTGTTTAAGCCCTTTCTGTTCTACAATTTCTTCTGGCATCTTTCCTGTTTTAAACATTTCTTCAAAAATTGATTTAGCAATTTTACCACTAATTTTTCCTGCTTCTATCATTTTTAACATCTCAACTAAGTGCTTTGGACTTATCTTGCAATTCTCTATCTGAATTTGCTTTTGATTTAGTAAGTATAAAAGATCTCTTATAATCCAATTGCTAATTATCTTTGGATAATGATAGATCTTTGCACAGGATTCAAAAAAGTCAACCATGCTTTTGGTAGAAGTTATAACTTCTACATCATTATCAGAGATATTGTACTGCTTTTTAATTCTATTTGCTCTTTTATCTGGAAGTTCAGGAACTGTCTTTTTTACTTCATCCACCCATTCTCTGCTTATTTCTATTGGAACCAGATCAGGCTCTGGAAAATACCTATAATCCTGTGCTTCTTCTTTTATCCTCATTGGTTTTGTTGTCATTGTTTTTGAATCAAAATGTCTTGTTTCCAGATATAACTTTCCACCCTTATTAAGAATTTCCTTCTGTCTTTTAATCTCATAACTCAATCCTTTTTCTAAAAATTTAAATGAATTGAGATTTTTGAGTTCTGTTCTTGCTTCTGAATATTTTTCTTCAATTTTTCTTACTGAAATATTAGTATCAATTCGAAATTTGCCCTCTTCCATATTACAATCGCTTACTTCAAGATATTCTAATATCTTCTTTAGAAGAGTTATATAAACCTTTGCCTCCATTACATCTTTTATGTCAGGAGCAGAAACAATCTCTAAAAGCGGGATCCCGCATCTATTAAAATCAAGTCCACTTCCAGTTGCTTCACTTATTCTACCTGTCTCTCCAAAATGTAATAATTTAGCTGTGTCTTCTTCCATATGAACTCTACTTATTCTTATCCTTTTTACTTTACTATCTAATTTGATATCAAGATATCCATTTTTACCTACTGGAAAGTCATATTGTGATATTTGATATCCTTTAGGTAAATCTGGATAGAAGTAGTTTTTTCGATGGAACTGAGTAAAATCAGCAATTTCGCAATTCAGTGCTGATGCTACTTTTATTGTATAATCAAATGCTTTTTTGTTTATAACTGGAAGAGTTCCTGGATGACCAAGGCATATTGGGCAAGTTTGAGTATTTGGTAGGGCACCAAATTTCGTACTACATCCGCAGAACATCTTAGAATCTGTTAATAATTCAACATGAGTTTCCAATCCAATTCTGATATCAAATTCCATATTCATTCCTCAAATTTCTTATTAAGAGATACTAATTAAAAATTATTTTTTAAAATTTATATGTCTTTCGTATTTTTACTTACTTTATTAATAACGCTTTTCAACCCTTAGCTATTGTAAAGGAACTTCTCAACTATTAAGTC
>JGI24025J20009_10003493_pt1 | contig 10678 bp, 9 predicted proteins | sample Cruoilmetagenom3_FD_20009 | JGI IMG/M metagenome (IMG submission 20009) | reverse complement strand
CTCCTACCGTGAATAAACCATGGTCAAAGCTCAAACCAGCGGTGTCTTGAAGCCAGGTATCGTAATTAGTGCGGGTTACCTCCGCCTCCAGCACATCCAGGACCCCTCTCCAAACATCAGAAACCTTATTCGTCAGGTCCCCCCCTCCCAGCTCTGAATATAACCTTCCTGCTCCGGAGTTAGATGGTCAATCTCTACCCCCATAGAGGATAGCTTCAACCTCCCTATCTCACAGTCAACCTCATAGGGTACAGAATAAACTCCCGGGGAAAGCCTCTCACCTCTTTTGACCAGGTATTCAGCGCATAGAAGGTGATTGGCAAAACTCATATCCATAACGCTGGCGGGATGACCCTCAGCACAAGCCAGGTTCACCAGCCGACCTTCGGCCAGGAGAAATATAGATCTACCATTGGAGAAGAAGTATTGCACTGCGCCAGGGCGAACTTCTTTTGTGCTCGTCTTCATTTCCTCTAGAGCAGCCAGGTTGATCTCACAATCAAAGTGGCCAGAATTGGCCATAATGGCTCCATCCTTCATAACCTCCAGATGTTCCTTATTGATGGCATTTACTCCGCCGGTAACCGTGATAAAGATATCTCCTAGCCTGGCTGCTTTCAGAGCGGGCATGACCTCCAGGCCATCCATGGCTGCCTCTAAAGCTTTTATGGGGTCAACCTCGGTTACGATCACCTGCGAACCCATCCCTCTGGCTCTCATGGCTACCCCCCGACCACACCACCCATAGCCGCAGACCACTACCTTTTTCCCTGCCCACAAGATGTTAGTAGCCCGGGTGATACCATCGATGGTGCTCTGACCCGAACCATAGCGGTTATCAAACAGATGCTTGGTCTGAGCCTCATTCACCGCGAACAGGGGATAGCGAAGTATGCCCTCCTTCTCCATTTGCCTTTCCCGCACCACTCCGGTGGTGGTCATCTCCGTACCTCCCAGGATGTCACCTGCCAGGTCGAGATAGCGCTTATGGATGGCAGTAATCAGGTCTCCCCCATCGTCCAGGGTGATATGGGGCCTGTGAGCTAAAGTAAGGTTGATGTGGCGATAGTAGGTCTCATTGTCCTCCCCCTTTATCCCATAGACGTTAACACCTTCCTCTACCAGGTAAGCAGTCACATCATCCTGGGTAGATAAAGGATTGGAAGCACACAGGACGATGTCTCCTCCTCCTGCCTTAAGGGCTAGGGCAGCATTGGCAGTCTCAGTAGTGAGATGTAAACACCCAGAGATACGTATCCCCCGGAACGGTTTCTCCTTCCCAAACCTCTCCGTAAGGCGCGAAACCACAGGCATTTCCCGGGATGCCCACTCAATACGCAACTTTCCCTCTCCACTGCGGAGAGGATCTTTTATCTCACTCATACAGAACAGGAACACCCCAAGACTCCTCCGGTCACATATTTCTTCGGTGAAACCCAGGGCTAAAGCAATAAAGTAACCTTAATTCTACGCCTTTCTCCTCTTTTTTTCAAATCTATGAACTATACCCAGCCATTTGAAGTAGCTATACTGGAATGCAGGGGGAGAAAGGCTGACTCTGGTTGAGGCAGAGACGAAAAATCAGTCTCAGGGGTGAACAAAAACTCCTGTTCCACCCCGTGGAGGGGTGTCCGAGTGGTCTAAGGAGGTGGTCTTGAAAACCACTACTTGAGCAATTGAGTCGTGGGTTCGAATCCCACCCCCTCCGCAAAGCCCGCGTTGGGCAGTATATCCAGGCTTAAGTCAGACCGCCTTCCTTCCCGAAGGTTAAAGTATCCACAGCAGGCGATCATGGCCGCGTTGTCGGTACACAAGCTTGGGGGAGGAAGGCACACCGGAATTTTCGAGCGGCGCATAAACTCCTGACGAAGGGAACCATTGGCCGCCACACCTCCGGCAAGGAGTATCTGCTTGGGTTCTATCTCCTTGGCTGCCTCCAGAGTTTTGGTCACCAGAATATCCACCACTGTAGCCTGGAAGCTGGCAGCAACATCAAACGGTGATAGTCCCTCCCTCCCTCCCCAAAGGTGGAGGACGGCTGTCTTAAGTCCACTGAAGCTAAAATCATGACTCCCCCTAAGGAGAGCATGGGGAAGGGCAAAGGATGAGGGATCACCCCTAATGGCTGCTCTCTCTATGGCTGGGCCACCTGGATACCCCAACCCCAGTATGCGGGCTACCTTATCGAAGGCTTCACCACAGGCATCATCCCGGGTTCGACCCAGAAGGAGGAAATCGCCATGCCCTCTCATGAGCACCAGCTCAGTATGCCCCCCGGAGACAATGAGGCATAAACAAGGAAGCAGGGGTGAAGATTCCCTAAGCCAGTTGGCATAGATGTGACCCTCCAGGTGGTTTATCCCCACCAAGGGTAAGTCCAGGGCCAGGCAGAGAGATTTGGCCAGACTTACCCCCACCAAAAGTGATCCTGCTAAGCCTGGCCCAAAGGTCACGGCTACCGCAGATAGATCCTTAAGATCGGTATTTGCCTCCTGAAGCGCCTGGCGGAGAAGGGGAATGATGGTGAGCAGATGCTGGCGAGAAGCTACTTCAGGAATAACCCCCCCATACCGGGCATGAATATCTACCTGAGAGGAAACCAGGTTAGATAGTATTCGGTTTCCATCCTCTACTATAGAGACAGCAGTATCATCGCAGGAGGTCTCAACACCTAAAATTTTAGTCACTTGACAAAATCCTCCTCCGAGAATAAGGAGATAAAGTCATATCCCTTTTGCTTTAAACTATCGCTGCCGCCACCATGACGATCGAGTATGGTGATGACTCTGACTACCTCCACTCCCTCTGCTTCCACCGCCTCTATAGAACGAAATAGAGAGGAGCCTGTAGTAATAACGTCATCTACCATGGACACCTTCCCCCCTCTCGGCGGCAGGTGTCCCTCAATAACCTTATACCTTCCATGGGCTTTAGGACTATCCCGGACTATGAATGAAGGTATCGGCCTACCCTCCCAAAAACCCACTACCGCCGTTGCCGCAACCATGGGGATAGCGCTAATCGCCGGCCCCCCAATAGCCATCGCTCCAGAGGCTAAGGTCAGGACCTCCTTTCCCACCAGGTATGCTCCCTCAGGGAAGAGAGTAACCATCCGCAGGTCAAAGTAATAAGAAGCCTTCCTCCCGCTGGACAGGATGAAGTCCCCGCTCACTAGGCCCATATCCTTCACCAGTTCAAACAATCTCTCTCTATCCCCCACGATAAAGCCCCTGTTCCCTGATATACTCCTCCACCCTAAGAGGGATAAGATAACGCACAGACAGACCCTGAGCTATTCGCTGTCTTACATCACTGGAGCTTACTCCTACTTCAGGGGTGAGAAGGGGTAGTAGACTATCTCTGATGCCAGGTATCTCCGCCTGCAGGGTCTCAATATCGGGAGGAGGATATCCTGGACGCCCCACCACCACCAAACGACACATCTTGACCAACCTCCGAGGATCCTTCCAGCGATGGAGGCCAGCCACAGCATCCCAACCCAGGATGAAGAATATCTCCCCCCCCTCACCCAGCGTTTCTCTGAGGGAAGAAATGGTATCCACACTGTAGGAGGGACCAGGGCAATCAATCTCAAGAGAGGAGGACAAAAAGTAAGGGTTATTCTCAATCGCCTTCTCTACCATACTCACTCGATGGTATGCTGAAGAGATGACTTCGTCCTTGAGCCAGGGGTTTCCCGCAGTGATGAATAAAACTTTCTCCAATTTTAACTTTGTTCTTGCCTCCTCAGCTACAATCAGATGCCCCAGGTGGACAGGGTCAAACGTTCCTCCCAAAACTCCTATTTTCTCACGCCCCATTTTAGCTAGTTATCGACATCTTAGCTAACTTATCGACAGCAGATGAGGAGTTATCGACAGTGTGTGCTTTATATACATGTTTACTTCTTATTACTCCAGTCTATACCTTAGTATATCTTATTTATTAACTAATATGGTGGTAATAATAAGGAGCGTAGATAAGTTGATGCAGGCGTGAGGGTGACTGCCTAACGTTCATGTAGAGAACCTCACCATAGTTATCTTCATTGATCGTCATAAAGTTTTGCTTGAGACGATGTGGCATGTTATGTTATAAAGTTTAAAACTAGGCGGTGAGTCATCAAGCTAATAGGATCCTGAACTTACCCCATACACCCCTTAGCTATATAGAACTACTGAAGCCTAAGGAGACAAGCCTGATTTGTCTCATAAGCATGTGCGCGGCTATAACTGCTGCAGGGGGAAACCCCGAAGTAGGTGCTCTCCTGGTCACCTTAGCAGCGATAGCTCTAGGTAGCGGGGGGTGCAATGGGCTTACTAACTACCTCGACCGCGAGGTGGATGCCAGAATGGAAAGGACAAAGCATCGACCATTGCCGGCTAAAATGATTGACCCNCCCAAGAAGGCCTTGTGGTGGAGCTTGAGCCTGATAGTTATTGGTCTGATACTGGCCTGGTCGATCCACCCTTTTTGCTTTATCGCCGGCCTTTTGGGAAGTACAGCCTCTGCGGTATGGAGGAAGAGAGTGGTGTGTCCCCTATTGGGGGCTATAGCTAGCTCAGCCCCTATAGCCATTGGCTGGTTTGCCTTTTCCCCCCAGGTTAGTCCTTCACTGATCTCCCTATGTGGGCTTATTTGGGTATGGGTGCCTCTACATGTCTGGAGTGTGATGATCGCTCACCGGGATGACTATCTGAGAGGGGGCATAAGTTATTTCCCCTTATCCTGGGAGAACAAGGATGTGGTAAAGGTATTACTGAGCCTCTCCTTACTCCTTTACGCCACCTCTATTATTCTTTATTTTGTAGCTGACCTTGGTTCTCTCTACGTAGGGGTAGCCAGCGGGATAGGGTTGTTAATGATCGGGGCCAACGTTAACCTGGTGGTCTCGCCCTGTTCATTAAATGCCTTCAGGGTATATAGGCTGACTGCCTTCCCTTACCTGGGGATTATCTTTCTGATCATATGCGTTGATGTCCTTCTGACTTGACCCATCTTTACCATTGCCACGAACAAAACCCCCGTTTATGGACACTACATATTTTCATGTCCTCAGCCATTTAGTGCGCAGAGGCTTTGGAGGTAGGCCCAAAGCCCTGTGGATCTCATAATGAAAAGGCTCTGGGTCAGTTGTCTGCCGGATATGGATGCGCTGACCTCTCTCAGAGGTCAGCGAAGTTGTTATCCGCACTTGGGTGGCCAACTGGGTTCTTATGGTTTCCCACCGATGGTTTAGTCCTTTCTGCTTGAGTTCCCTCAGAATGGCTGCCATAAGGTGGTAGGCTAAAACGCTTATGAAGAGATGGCCTTCCTATAACGCTCGTTCTTCTGGTGGTAAACTGGTCTGAGCCCCAACTCACTTTTGAGGCAGCGAAAGGCATCCTCTACCTGGGTAAGCATGGTATAGAGTGACCAGAGGTCTTTGTCTGAAAGTTCCTGGCGATTGGTACGGATGTAGTAAGAACCGGAGAAACGAATTTCAGCTTTCCCTTGATTGAAGGACCAGGTAATTGTTTTTACTTTACCGCCCTCTGGTTGAACCTCTATCCGGTAGAATTGGGATATACTAGGGTACTTCTCCCGAAGACGACCCAGGCGTTCCATGACCTTGTGGTATTTCTTGATGCCTCCCTTTTTGGTGAGGGAGGAAGTTATTGACTCCAGCCCCTTCTCAAACCGCCTTTGGAATAGGCTCATCATGGCTTGTTCCTTCTCGGCCCTGCCCGAGCTTCGGCAATACAGGAGGACTTCCCCATCTCCATCTAGACGCTTAGCCTCGATACATGGTCTCCCTTCTTTTATGGTTGATAGGCCATCTTCGGGAATCTCTGAAGGACAGTTTCTGGCTACGCAGATGTAATTATACCCTGCCTCAGTTATGAGCTTGAGGTTGTCCTCGGTGGCAATGCCCGCATCCACAACTACAGTGGGTTTATCTCCAGGTAACGGAAGTTGATCTGGGAGCTCCTTTTTTAGCTCTCTAAGGATTGTCCGCAAGGTTTGGGGCTCACTCACATTCCCAGGAAAAATCTGACTTCCTTTAGGGAAGCCATCTTCATCCAAAACTAGAGCCAGGGTAAGCAAGGGGCAACCGCGTCTCTTCTCCTTGGAGAGACCACGGCGAGCCCTATAACTTTTATACGATCTCCCGGTCAGATAGGTGTTGGTGAGATCATAAAGGATGATTGTCTCATTCAGTGAATACAATCTCCTCTCTTGTTCTGCCAAGGATACTTCGATCTCCTTCTTGTACTTCCGGAGAAGGTCTGAGGTACGGTATAGAGCATTGTGGGAGAGATGCTGGAAATTGGTATCCAGTATCTCGGCAAGACCGCTTATCTTTCTAGCCCAAAGGGTTGCCCCCCTCTCACTTCCTGGATACAGCAGCCTTCCTATAACCAGGAGAGCTGCCTGGTGAATCTGTTTTTCACTAAACCCCAGCTTGGATAGAGTTGCCGGGAGGTGGAGCTTTGAGAAGGTATGATAAGCTACCGCTTCTCCTCCTATGGTGCGGCATTCCGAGTTGGATACAGAGTTCAGGTCTACCTTTTCCCAGTCTTTCTCCTCTTTTGGTGATACCGGGGCATGATTGACTTCCTTTCTGATAAGAAGCTGAGCATAGTGCTGGGCCAGCTCCTCAATGTGCTTGGGCGGTAGAATGAGCCATTTCTTACCCGCTACGATGTCCTCGATACAATTGGCCAGAATCTTCCATTCCTCTTAAAGTTATAGGGCTCGCCGTGGTCGCTCCGCGGCAGGTCGAGCCTTCCCAGGTCAAGCAAGAGCCTTTGCCGGGGTCCCCGGGGAGTCCTGACTGATTCCTATAGANCGATGATAGACAAAGACCCTTTCATACCCGGGGTTCTTCTTTTTAACCTCATGTATAAACACGAGGATAGGATAGCACAATTCAGCCTGAATGCCAAATCACAATATCCCTATGGGTCACTACAATGGAAATCTTTTCCTCCACAGGCACAGAACCATCCCATACCAGAGCTGATCGCTTCCTGTCTTCAACTTTCTTGGTGGAGAACTTGGTAAAGATGGGTTAGGTGGCAGACAACCTTTGTCATACCGCTATATGTGTAGTGTGGCTGTGCTGGTTGTAAACTGAGGCAGTATTGCCTCAAGCCAAATGAGAATAAGCGGGTGTTGGTGGTAAATAAAGATCAGATTCTTCGTGCTGAGATGAAGGCAGTGAGATTCATAGCTGTCCTGAGGAAATTAAGGGCAACGGAAGTACTGGTTGGGATAACTTAGCGGAGAACATTCTCGTTTAGGAGAGGAATTCCCAGGTATAGTAGGGTAATTCTCGCAGATAAATGACAAGAGTTAGCAGATTGCCATTAGAATAGTGAGGATGGCGATACGTAATCAGGTTTGTCGATCACCGGTGACCCAAGCTCCTAGAGGCTATTATTTTTGCCAAGGTGGGTTCACTTTGGATTAGCACAAGTAGGTTCATTTTCAGTTGACATTCACATCAGGGCAAAGCCTTGAAATTCACCACCATTGAAGGCAACCCTGGGCTTCTCAAGGCACTCAAAGAGATTTACTCCTTCCTCAAGGGCAAAGGTGTATTGTCCACAAGCTAAGAAATGTGGCTGCCAAGCTGAAGAGAGTGCGGCTCAAGCACTGCTGAGCTTAAGCTAAAGATATCTTTAACGCCAGCCATAGGGAAGCCATAAAGCGATTTAAGGCTATAGGAAGGAGAAGTGGCAGGTAGAGGAGGAAAGAGCAGTTAGGTGTATGGAAAAGGATCTCTATCACTGCCTTCACTACTATTCCTTTCCCCAGGAACTTTGGAAGAAAGTCCGTACCACCAACATGTTGGAACGAGAATTTCGGGAGGTAAGAAAACGAACTAGACCCACGGGCTTCCTCCCCAATGAGGGGAGTGCTCAGAGAACATTCTATGGAGTGACCAATGGCATCCACCAGAACGGGCATCATCCTCTACCTACAATTTCAGCAGAGATCTTGACATGACCATAAATTACCAGACATTAAATGATAAAATAAGATTTGTTATCCCCATAATGTTAGATAGAGTACCTATTCGACTGAATTCCTGGTGTGGATACAATGTCTCGGCCCAGAACCGAAATGTCAAAAGTCAGGTTCAATTTACAGCTCGACGTTCACAGAATGTCACCTAACTCTGGGTAAAAGCACATCGTACCATACCTTTCTCTCCCTTTTTTGCACGAGATCAATATGAATATGCTTAAGCTTGGTGTATTCAGAAAGGCCGTAAAGGCCGAGCTCTCTTCCTATCCCACTCTGTTTATACCCCCCAAAAGGGGCGTTGTAATTAAGAAGATGATGATCATTGACCCAGATTGTCCCGGCCTGGATCTTTTTGGCAATCTCCACCGCCCGGGGAAGGTTGGAGGACCAAACTGCTCCGGCTAACCCATAGATTACATCATTAGCCAGCTGGACTGCCTCTTCTTCATTGTGATAGCGAATCACCGAGAGAACCGGCCCGAATATCTCTTCCTGAGCAATCTTCATCTGATTATTCACCCTGGTAAAGATGGTAGGCTCAATAAAAAAGCCCTTAGCTAATTCTGGGTCTTCTGGACGCTTTCCGCCCAAAACCAGGCGAGCCCCTTCTTTCAAACCAACCTGAATGTAGTCCTTCACCCTGTTTAGCTGAGTGAGGGAGACCAGGGGCCCCATTCCAGAGTTGTAGTCCAGTGTATCACCGAGCTTGATCTGACGGGCACGGTTAATTAGCCTTTCAACGAATTCATCGTGGATAGACTCCGGGAGGATGAGACGGGTTCCAGCCGTACAGATTTGGCCCTGGTGATAAAAGACCCCAAAGAGGATTCCATCGATTGCCTCCTCCGGCTCAACGTCGTCAAGAACGATCACCGGCGACTTTCCGCCGAGTTCAAGTGTAACCTTCTTTAACGTTCGGGAGGAAAGCTCCGCAATTCGCCGCCCTACCTCAGTTGAGCCAGTAAAGGTAATCTTATCAACCTTGGGGCTTATAGCTAATTCTTCTGCGATATTCCCTCGGCAGGGAACCACATTAACCACCCCGGGGGGAAGCCTACATTCATCAATAATCTTAGCCAACTCTAACGCGGAAAGTGGGGTTTCAGAGGAGGATTTTAAAACTACTGTATTACCAGCAACCAGCGCCGGCGCAATCTTCCACACCGCCATCATGAAAGGGAAGTTCCAGGGGATGATCTGCCCGCAGACCCCAATTGGCTCCCTCAGGACAAAGTTATAGCTGATAAAAAGACTCCCTTCAGAGGGAAGTGGCTCATAAGGGGACCGCTCGGCCATCCGGGAGTAGTAGCGGAAGGTATGAGCTCCTAAGCTTACATCGGCCAGGGTTTTGCGGATTACCGCGCCCGAATCCTGAGCCTCAACCTTAGCGATCTCCCGAGCCTTTTCCTGGATCTTCTGGCTGATCTTAAATAAGAACTCAGCCCGCTGGGCTGGCTTGAGATCTGGCCAGGCTCCCCGGTCAAAGGCCTCTCGGGCGGCGTCAACAGCCCGAAGGAGATCAGCCCGGCTGGCGCGGGGCAACCGACCCACCGGCTGTTGATTACAAGGATTGATAGATTCATAAATCTCTCCTGATTCAGATCCTTGCCATTCACCATTGATATAGAGTTGATATTCTTTCATTACCATGCCTCTTTCAGCACCTTTTCAAGTTCGACAGGATCGATAATCCGGACCGGATTAGTAAGGATACTGGAATCGGTCAGCGCTTCAGCCGCCAAACTAGGGATAGCTTCAAGAGGAACACCGACTTCCCGAAGTCTTTGCGGCAAAGGAAGCTGACGAACCAGACTTCTTACCCATTCGATAACCTGCTGAGCCAAATCCAAATCCGACCTCCCAGCAGGTTGCTGAATTCCAACCGCCCGGGCGATCAAGGTATAACGTCCAGCGGCAGCTTTCAGGTTATAACACAAGGAAGGAGCAAGAAGGATAGCGCTAGCAGTTCCATGTGGAACATCAAAGTATGCCCCTACTGCATGAGCCAAGGCATGGCCCATTCCAGTAAAGGCATTAGAAAAGGCAATCCCGGCCAAGGTAGAGGCCAGAAGCTGTTGTCCTCGGGCTTTAAGGTTTTTACCATCTTCAACGCAGATTAAAAGATTCTCAGCGACCAGACGGATGGACTGAGTTGCTAAGGCATCCGTAACTGGGTTGGAGCGGAGGGAACAAATAGCCTCGACAGCATGACAGAGGGCATCTATCCCCGTGGCAGCGGTAATCTCAGATGGGAGCCTTAAGGTCAGAGTGGGGTCAAGAATGGCAGTATTAGGATGGAGATGATCATCGGTTAAAAGAAGCTTCTTTTTAGCAGTTCGATCCTTAATCGTAGCCACGAAGCTAACCTCCGACCCGGTCCCAGCGGTGGTAGGGATGGCCAGGTGGGGCACCATTGGCTTGCCCACAGCTTGAAGGCGCAGAAATGAGGAGATATCCTCCTGGTTCAAAGTGAGAAGGGCAGCCACCCCCTTAGCTGTATCAATTGAGCTCCCTCCTCCCAAGCTTACGACCCCGTCTACCTTTAGCTTTCGGGCCAGGGCCGCTCCTTGGTTCACCAGCTCTATCCCCAATCGGGCTGGACTTCCCCGAAGATTCCGGCCCCGCGAGGACCGATTGCCCTACGGATTAGTTCTGGAATATC
>JGI24025J20009_10003488_pt1 | contig 10681 bp, 12 predicted proteins | sample Cruoilmetagenom3_FD_20009 | JGI IMG/M metagenome (IMG submission 20009) | reverse complement strand
GAAGAGAATCCGAAAGAGGTTCGAGCAGTGAATGCCCGATATGTGGTTCAAAGCGGATACTGAAAAGAGGCAGGCTGTTCAAATGTATGGACTGCAAAGTAGAAGCACATAGGGATGCAGTAGGGAGTGTAAATATAGGGCTCGCTCATGGAGAAGTTCTCCCTGCGGGAGTCATAAACAGGGCGGTGGCACGCCCTTCGCTCATAAGCATAGAAGCGTAGAACCCCACGGCTTCAGTCGTGGGAGTATGTCAGTTGTATTTGGGGTATAATCAAAACTTATAACTTCCTACATTCAATACACTTCCCTTCTTTTCCTTATGGAATACCTGCCTGCATCTCAGTTGCTTTTTTCTAGATTATCACAGTATGGGCACCTCGTTTTTATTATGTTGAGAGCATCCTTAAGGGATGGATTGATGAAACAAAAGCTCTATATATGATAATAAATATTGTTATAATATGTTGGTACTATGATTACAAGCCTTTCATACTCAAAAACTATTAGGAAAACGGGGGGCATGTTAATTATACCAATTCCAAAGGAGATTGTAGATAAGATGCAACTCAAAGAGAAGGAATTAATTGAGGCAAGAATAACCAAGCTGGAAAAAGAGTAGAGGTGAGAACTCTTGATAACTATTTACTTTGATGGCCTTTGTGAAAGTGCCTATCTTGGCGGTCCACGAAATCCAGGTGGGGTAGCAACCTATGGCTATGTTATCTATCAGAATGGGAATACAATCAAAAGGGGATATAGAGCCATCGGTGAAGGTGCAGGGATGACAAATAATGTTGCAGAGTTTGGCGCATTGAAAAGGGCATTGGAATGGTTCGATGAGCAGGGAATAGAAGATGAAATAGTAATAAAAGGAGATTCGATGCTTGTAATAAATCAGATAAAAGGAATTTGGCAAGTGAGATCACAAACTTCTCGAAAATATGTTCCCGAAATAAAGAGGCTGTTGCGTGGAAAAAGGGTTCGACTTGAGTGGGTGAAGAGAGAGAACAATGCAGAAGCAGATTCATTGAGTAGAATAGCATACAGGAACTATATGAATGAAAAGATGGAGCGAAGAAAAGGTAATAAATGAGTTAAAACAACTAGCAGAAAGAAGGCACCCATACAGATTCTATTCTATAAATCAGTTGCTTTCCAGGAACCCCACCTAGGGTAACATTTCTGCACTTATATTCGTCACGTGGTCTTTTCTCCCACTCGATATACTTATCAAAATCAAAATCGCTCTTTATAGTCGGTAAAAGAATATAGAAAGATTTTCCCTCTGGCCCTTCGAAGGTTATATCTACTCTTCCCCCATAAGTTCTCCAGGTGGCTGGATACTTTATCCTGAGACCTCATTCCTTGTTCTCATACCGTTTCCATTCCGAGACAGGAATTCTCATTTTTTTCCTAGAAACTTTTTCCTTTTCATCCTTTTTAGACTCTTTTAATCAACCACAAGAACTAAGCAAGAAAACTCCAATTAGAAATATGCTGAGTGGGCAAATTGCTCTTTTTTTCATTTTCTTTTTTTGAATTTAAAGAGGTAAAGGTTGATTGAGGAATTAGTAACATCAAGAGAATAATGAGCGATAGAAAACCTTTATAGTTTTTTTTCATAATTTTAAAGTCTTTTAATAAATTTAAATTTAACCCTAGATAGAAAAATCAAAAAATGTCTAAAGATCGGATATTTATCAATGATTCAAAACTTATCGGATCGACGTAGAAATCTCTCTGCTAGACCAAAGAAGGTTTAGGTGCCAAAACTTCTCTCGGTGTACTTTGATATTAGATCTAATGAGATAAGGAACTAAACAAAAGAATAATAAAGAGAGATAAAGAAATCCCAAGGTTATTGCCTTTAGAATTGGTCCAAAAAGAATTGTCTACAGTTTTCCCTCTCTGTATCTCTGCCACTTCTGGTCAACAATCTCTTTAAACTTGTTGATTCTTTCTTCGTCTCTTTTGGGTTTAAACAAATGTGCAAATCTTCCTTGCTCTGAGAGCCAATCCTCGACAGGTTTTGGCTTTATCTTGCCCTCTAGAATCGCCTTGCTCCTTCCGTTAAAGGTTATGTTTCCCTCCTCAACCTCTAGCAAGGCCCATACCCCCGTTGCAATGGATAATTTACTCATCTCAACGGTTTTGCTCATGTCGTATCTCCATCCCGGTGGACAAGGGCTCAAGATTTCAATGTACTTTGGCCCGGGGATGGATTTTGCCTTTTGAACTTTCCTGTGCAAATCTTCAGGATATCCTATGGTTGCAGTTGCTATGTAAGGCAGACGATGAGCCATGGCAATCGCTATCATATCTTTTTCAGATTCTTCCTTTCCTTTCCAGGTGGTGGTGGTCCATGCTCCGAAGGGAGTTGCCCCTGAACGCTGTATTCCCGTGTTGGAATACATTTGATTGTTGTAACAGATGTAGAGAAAGTCTGTTTCTCTCTCCCATGCACCAGAAAGAGATGCAACCCCTATATCATAGGTTGCTCCGTCTCCAGCCCAAACAACAACCTGCGTTTCTTTCCCCTGACGCCTCAACCCTGCTCTGATGCCAGACGCACAGGCGGCTGAGGCCGCAAATGCGATGTTCATCACGGGAATTCCAAACGAGGTGTTAGGATAGGAAGACTCGATGACCGAGGTGCAGCAAGCAGGAACAGTAAAAATTGTATCCTTACCAAGTGCTTTCAACGCAATCCTTAAAGCTATCCCGTCACCGCACCCCGCACACGCTGCGCTTCCGGGAAGATAGAGTTCCTCCTTAGATAAATCCCGTAATGGCACCTTTACCTCCTTTTTGCCAATTGACCGGTTTTGCTTTTCCATCCTTAACTGCCTTAACCATCTGAACTAGATCCTGCCAGCTCACGTCCTTTCCTCCCAGGCCTGCAATCCAACCAAAGATTTCGTTTTTTCTCCCATACAATGCGGATTTTACCTCGCTGTAGAGCACCCCCTCCCCTCCAAAGGAAAGGGCCTTGTCGACAACCACGAGCTTAGTCTCTTCCGAAAGTTTTTTAATCTCATCGATTGGAAACGGCCTAAACGACCTTATTCTAAATACCCCTGCTTTTATTCTTTCCTTTCTCAGCCTGTCGACTGCTACCTTTGCTTCTGACCCCAGGGTTCCCATTGCCAACACCACAAGATCGGCATCCTCGACCCTGTATTCCTCTACCGTTCCTCCGTGCCAGAAACCCGTTAGTTTCTTCCACTCCTCGGCTGTGGTTCTTATTAAATCCCTTGCCTTATCTTGAGATTCCTGCATCGACTTCCTAATTTCCAGATAGGGGTCAGGTGGGATTATGTTTCCGTGGGTTAGGGGATCGGAGGAGTCGAGCTTCCAAACTGGTTTCCTTTTTGGCAAAAATTTGTCTATCACAGGCTGGTCTGGAATTGAAACCGGCATCGAGGTGTGGGAAAGAATAAAGGCATCGAAGTTTACCATTATAGGCAGTTGGATCTCTTCGGCCTCAGCTATCTTATAGGATTGGATGACTGTGTCAAAAACCTCTTGATTTGATCCACAATGAAACTGGAGCCAGCCCGTGTCTCTTTGAGCCATTGAATCTTGATGGTCTGCCCAGATGTTCCAGCCAGGACCAATTGTTCGGTTAATGTTTACCATAACTATTGGTAACCTCGCCAACGCTGCCCAATGCAGCATCTCGTGCATGTACAACAATCCGTGAGAGGAGGTTGCGGTGAAGGTCCTTACTCCAGTTGCGCTCGCCCCAATTGTAGCTGCCATTGCCGAATGTTCGGATTCGACGCAGATAAAATCCGCATCGAACTCACCATTCGAGATTAACTTCTGGATGTACTCGACGACTGTAGTCTGAGGAGTTATCGGATAGGCAGCTACAACCTCTGCTCTTGCAGCTTTTGCTGCCTCTCCAGCGATATGATTTGCGGTATCCATAACCAACTTCATTCCTCTCTCACCATCCTTATTGCCTTTACAGGGCACTCATTCGCACAGATTCCACAACCTTTGCAGTATTCCAGGTTTATTTCGACCGATTCATCTTCATTTCGCTGGATTGCTCCATCTGGACAGAGTATCCAGCACCTCAAGCATCTGGTGCATTTCTTTTTATCAAGCAGGGGTTTAAATGTTCTCCATTGCCCGGTCTTTTCCGTCGCTCCTTTTACGGGGCGAGAAATGGTCGTGAAGATCTCTCTCATGGACTCACCTCAGTCATCCCGAATGCGTCTCGGGCCGCTTTGGCATTTTTGTCTCCACTTTCTCCAGGGAACCTTCCCTTGATTACCTCTATTATCTTTTCAATCTTTATTGCTGAGGTCACTTTAGGAATGGCCCCGAGAATTGCAGTATTCACAACTGGGATCCCTCCAACCTTAATCTCGTACTTGAGAGCGAGTCCTGTCGCATCAACTGTCGCAACTCTAATTGTGTTTGGAAAATAGGATACTATTTCAGCTGGCCTTTTTTTCGTGTTGATTAGCAGCGTGCCACCTTTCTTTAACCCTTCAGTGACATCAACGAGGTCCAATAGATGCTGATCAAGAACGATCACCAAGTCAGGGTTATAAATCTGAGATCTTAGATTGATCTCCTCGCTTGATATTCTTGCGAATGCTTTTACGGGCGCACCTCTCCTCTCCGCTCCAAAGAAGGGGGATGCCTGAGCGTCTTTATTGCCAGATTTAAGAGCGGCTACTGCGAGCAAGTTTGCAGCCGTAACAGCTCCTTGACCCCCTCTCCCATGGAGTCTAATTTCTAATAAAAACGCCATAAAACCCTCACCACAGAGTAGTATTAAATTTGGGGTTTATAACTCTTGCTCTCTTTCAAATTTTCAAATGAAGAGGCGAGGTCTGGGGTTGAAGCAAATGGATTTAAGAGGTTTGGAATATTGTGGTTTGGCTAGAATTTTGAAGGTTCTGCACTTTTTTCCCTGAGAATTTGGGAATTGCAAGACCCTGTAGGTATTTGCCCCTCCTAAAGCTGTTCTTTATCTTCCCCAGAGCACTGAGAAGTTAACAAAAATTTGACCAATAACACCTGAGCGATTTAGGGAGAATTGACTGGGGTCCTCTTCTCGCTTTTCATCCTTCTTGCTTGCTTAACTGCTTCTCTCACAAGAATGCAGGCTAAGCCAACCAACACTACACCAATCGCGCTGAGCTGAGGGTTTCCTTGAGAAAGATTAGTGGGTATTTGCCAGAGTAGAGCCCCTATGGTAGTGCACAACATGAATATGCATGGAATCAGTGTATAGAGCGTCGTTCTCTTTAAGCTTGCTAACCATGAGGATATTACAAGCAAGGTCAAAGCAGCAACTAACTGATTGGCTGAACCAAACAGGGGCCACACCCATTCATATGCCGAGGTGAACCCAAGATAATAAGCTACTGAAATGGGGATGAGAGTTATAACCCATTTGTTCCTTAGTATGGGGAATCTCTTGCCCACCATCTCAGTTCCTATGTACCTTTCTAGTCTTGTGCAAGTGTCGAGAGAGGTTATGACAAATTGTTGGACAGTCAAGATTCCTAGTGTGATTCCTAGGGCAAGTGGTATGCCTAGCGCTTCAAGAAATCTGCCGTAACCCGTACCAAAAGCAGCTATCCAGCCTCCACCTCCAGACTCCATGAAATAGGGAAAGCTGAACTCTTCCATTCCCGAGGGGGCTTTCCAGTATAAACCTGCTGTCACAGCAAGCAATGCTAGGATGGCCAAAATTGATTCTAAAATCATGGAGCCAAAACCGATTGGCTTAGCATCGCTTTCTTTGTTTAGTTGTTTGGAAGTGGTTCCTCCTGCACAAATAGAATGAAAGCCAGATATGGCGCCACAAGCAATGGTTATGCAAAGCATTGGCCATATCGGGCCATGAGTTGCACTTTTAAACCCAGCATATGCAGGGGCTGAGATTGGAGCATGGGAAGCAAAAAGACCCGCATAACCGAGTACTAAACATGCAAAAAGCATGTAGATGCTAAGATAATCCCTAGGTCGAAGTAAGAGCCATACGGGTAGGACAGATGCAAACAGACTGTAGATCATAAGGACTGTGAACCAAATTAGAATGGCTTGACCAGGACCCACGGGAAGAGAAATTGGAAAGAAGAGCCCGAGAACGAGAGCGCCAACCATGAGGGACAGAGCTATGAGAGTTGCCAGCCAAAAATTCATCTTTACTTTATTCTCAAGCAAACCAAAAAGGATTGCAATGGGGATTAAGCAGAGTACTGGGATAACCACCTGGGGAGTGGAAGTTAAGGCACTAGCAGCAGTTCTACCAAAGACTGCAATCACAAGCACCAAGGTAATCCAAACAAATGCTAAAAAAAGGTATCTTGACATTGGACTCAGTACTTCTCCAGAAATGTCAGGCAGGGATCTTCCTTTATGCCTTGTAGAAATCATCAGGGCAAGATAGTCATGCACTGCCCCAATAAGTATTCCCCCTAGCACAATCCAAATCCAACAACCAGCCCATCCAAAAGCTATTACAGCAGCCACTGGACCAAGGATGGGACCTGCACCAGCGATTGAAGAAAAGTGATGGCCAAAGAGGGCTATGCGCTTTGCTGGGGAGTAATCCAACCCGTCTTCTAGCTTATGGGCAGGAGTGGCGTTGCGATCATCCGGTTTAGCTATTCGTCTCTCGATAAATCTTCCATAAAAAAAGTAACCGAGCAGCAACGCCGATATTCCAACAAGAGCAACCCATATAGAATTCATTCTTTTACAGCAAAAATATCTATATGGTTAAAGAGTAAAAAAACGTTTTGTCAATGCGGGTTCTCGTGTTTTTTGGTTGTTCTCATAATCTTAATTACTTCAAAACTTTGCTTTTCTCTTTCCTCATTGCTCAAATTTTCCTCTTCTTTCCTCTTGCCAACTTTATAAAATCCATTTCTGCTTCTGCCGGACCTTTTGCTAGTAAAACGTCTCCTTTTTCTATCTGAAAGTCTCCCTTTGGCCCGCATACCCACTCTTTTTCTCTTCTTATCGCAATGACCATCATACCAGTTTTGCTAGCCAATCTGAGCTCTGACAGCTTTCTTCCAGCAAAGACAGAGGAGCTGTTTACTGTAACCCTAGTGAAGGTCGTGTCTGACTCTCTGACGCTCTCCTTTATTATGGGATGGAGTTCCACGTCTCTCAACTCAACATCTGCAAGTTCAAGCGCACCATCAGCAATGGCTTCGGTTGAACGAGCTAACCTCGAAAGAACGAGAGCTTTATCGGTATCTATTTCCCTTCTTTCAATTTCTTTCATTATGGTTTTTTGTATTTCCTTGTTTTTTTCATCTATAAACTCTTCGAGCTCATAAACTTCCTTAGCGAGCTTGACGTTGTCGTATATTATGGCCGAATAGGCCAGATCGACCATGAGTTCTGTTTTTTCCTTTAATTCGAGCAAGCCCTCTTCGCTTTTCATTCAAGCAGCTCCTTCTCTCCCTTCAAGAATAACCTCAATTTCTTTAATCCTTCCTTGGGGCCTACAACCAGCAAGGAGTCTTTTTCCAATATTTTTGTGGTTTCGTCTGGGTCGTAAATCCAAGTTTCCCCTCTCCGTATTGCGATGGCTTTGCAACCTGTCTTAAGCTCTATTTCCAGCTCGTCTAGAGAAATGCCGCAGGCCTTTGAGTTGGGACTGACTATCATTCGGCCTATCTTTTCTATTGATCTTTCCATTATATAAGAAAAGACGGGTTCGGTGGCCTCAGTGGAATAGACTAGAGAAGCAATATCACCTGCCGCATTTGAGATCGATTCGGCGGCCTCTGCTATTTGCAAAACTCCAGCCAGTTGCTCTGCATCTTGAGGATCCCTCGCCGCCAACATGGCAATCATTCTTATCTGGTAGTTCAGCTTGTCCATTCTCACTTCTAGGTATTTGACTTCTTCTGCGATCTCTCTGTTCTTGTATAAAGCGGCTGAATATGCAAGATCAACTATGATTTCGCTTATGTCCTTCATCTCGGTTAACAACGCCTTGACGTTGGTTGGAACGTATCGAACGGCTTCGAATTCTGCCTTTTTCCATCTTGGAAGCCGTTTCTTTAGCCTTGCTATTCCTTTTATCATAGACCAATCACCCCCATGGCAAGGATCAGACAAGAAATTCCGGCCAAATCGGTCACGGACGTAACCAGGGGGAGCACAGTGTTGTCGGGATCGAGACCCTTCTTGAAGGATACAAAAGCGGTGGATAGGACCAGCAAAACTACTAAACAGACCAGCAGTCCTCCAGCAAACAACAAAACTCCGCTAAACTTCATGAAGGATAGATCAGTTCTAATTCCAAGCAAGGGGATCCCTACCCAAATAAATATGCTGATTGTTGTATAAGTAATTATGCCTAGTAAAAAGTAAACCAAAATGTTTTGCTTAAGTTCCTTTCCTTTTAGTTTTGGTTGGATTGTGCCGAGATGTAAACCAGATGAGACTCTTGCTCCGAGTACGCACCCTAAATTTCCACCGACCCCATTTATTACAGGTACAAACACCAGGAATACAGGGATGAGTGATAAGTGTTCTAACCTTGCATTCAGCAGTTGCCCACCAACTGTCCCGAGAATTAGACAGATGGAGAGGAGGGGGATTGACTCCTTTAGTATTCTCTTTAGGGTGGGGTGCATTCTTACATACCTCCAATCAGCAGAGCACTGCCAAAAATACAAAGCATTGTAAATATATCTCCAAGAGTCGAGAGAGCAGGACCTGTGATGTTGTCAGGGTCCCATCCTCGTTTGAAGGAGAAAGAAACAATGAACAGAGTTAGAAAGGCCAACAGAACTCCGGAAGTGGTTCCCGCGAGCAAGGCTATGCCTACGAGCTTTAAAATTCCTGCTGACTGCAAGCCAAGCATCAAGGTTGTTGAGTGGGCCAGCACGCCAGCAAATACGGACATTAGGAAACTCAAGATTAGGGAAGATTTTATGTTTTCTTTTAACTCATCGTTACCCAAGGTTTTGAAGTCTATTAATCCCATATGGGCTGCGGAAGTCAGCCGGGATCCAAGCGTTGCGTTTATGTTTCCTCTAAGTCCGATTATGGGAGGTATTAGCACAATCAGGGAGGGTATCGATTCCATGAAGGAATGCATACTTCCAAAAATGCTTCCCGCAAAAATCTCCCCGAGCCCGCAGAGAATGAGGAACGGAAGAGATTCTTTCACAGCATTTTTTATTTGCATGGTTCCTCCTTCTTAATTCTTAAGTTTTTATTTTTTAACCCATCTTTGTTTTCACCCTTTTAGTGAAGTGCCTTAAGAGGTAAAGACTGTAGGTGTTTTAAAATCCTTGTGATTTAAAAAGCTATATTGAATATCTTTAAAAATAATACAGCAACATGACTGTAAGGCTGGGATGAGAGTTTTCAAATCTGATAACCAATTTGGAGAGTACACCATTAAACATTAGGTACAACAAAAACCCAAACACAAAAATTTGTTATAGATATCCTTGCCATCTGAACTTTCTCTTGTCTCATGTTGAGCCTTTAGAAAAGAAGGGAGGGTTGCTCGCCCTTGGGTCGCTGAATATACGTTACGTCGTGGTCTATACAGATAGGCCGAAGGGTCTCTGTTACCTCACTTGCAATTCACGTGACTATGCCGATAATTGCTGAATGTTCCGCAACCAACACTACAAAGAAGATTCTTTTGTCTTTGGGCGTTCTGCATGCACACTGGCAGGCTCAATTACTCCAGTCCATAAAGCCATCCAAAATATGTATCAGTGCATAAATAGTATAAAAGGGAGGTGTTTGAATTATACTAATGTGCTAGCTACAAGCTAGAAGGTATTTGTTGCAACCAAACCAAAGGATATTTTCCTAGATTCTTTGGCCTCAATAGAATGCGAAATGATATCCTACACCCATTGCACTTTGCATTACCGCCGTCGAGATTTGGCCAACTACCCACATAACGACGATGAACACTATGAGGGATACTACTAGATATGCGATTTTTCTATTCTCAGGCGTCTCCATAAGCACCGGTAAGCCCAGATACATAATGTACACTCCATAGAGTCCTGCCAAGAGAACTAGAAAAGAAATTGGCGGAAATATGAAGAGAATTCCAGCCACTAGCCATGGCGTTGCGGTGTAAACAGCAAGCTTTGTTGCCTGAATTTGATCCTTCTTTGACGAAAAGCTTGGCGCCAGTGCATTTACAACATAAGCAAAGATTATGATGCCAATGATCGAGAAAATATATTGAAAGAGCGCCCATCCAACGGCCCATCCAATTGGCATTCTGGCATATACCCTAAACGTTCCATAACCTACCAGACCGTAACCGACTAGGATGCCTATCAACGTAGGCACTGCAACTATTGCAAGATACACGATCAAGTCCTTCATGGCTGGACGAACATCTCTTGCTTCTGCCAAAGCATCCTTCGGTTTCATCAGAAGGTTTTTAACTTGATTTATAAGACCTTTTATATCTATTCCTTTCATTTTCACTACCTATCCAAAATTAATCCGGTAAAAAGAAATATCTATTCCTTAATAAAGCTTTTGGTGTCACTTTACCTTTGGCGATTAGGCGGCGATTAAAGCTTTGCCGTTTCTAAGCTTTAATTGCCTGTTTTTCGTACTTACGCCTCGTTCAATAGTTAAATAGTTAAGCCATTCGAAGTATTTAAGTCTTGCTAGTGTAACAGTATCTCCGAAA
>JGI24025J20009_10003487_pt1 | contig 10682 bp, 13 predicted proteins | sample Cruoilmetagenom3_FD_20009 | JGI IMG/M metagenome (IMG submission 20009) | reverse complement strand
GCTTTCTGTCCAAGTCCATTGGGATCCGGCGGAGTATGTCGATTGGGCCAGTAAAAGCTAGTGGGTTGATGTTGAGGAAAGTTTTCACTGGAAAATCAGTGTTTATGGTGCTGAAGGGGAGGATCGAACTCCCGACCTCGTCATTACCAATGTGTTTTCTAATCTGTTGGACTGGGTTGGACGTGAGGTGCCAAAGTTATATCAGGTAGCATAACTGATTGCTGTATATCGACTTTTTCCGGAATTTGTTTTGCATGGTGTCGCATGTGGCCAGTCCCGGTTGTACTCCGCTCCCCTACTAATCCCCTACTAGTGACCCCGCCCCATCGACGGGTGTCGAGACAGGCGGCCCAACTGCGTGTCCCGCTCCGAAGGAGTTGGCGAGCGATACTTCAGCCTCGGGCCGTCAAACCAGAGCGCGCGCCGATGTTCTTTAGAAATCGTCGAGCTCCAAGGCTTCCAACTCCTCTAAAGATACCTCGTTGTTCTCTAAAAATTCTTGAAGTTTCTCCAGCGCTTCTGGATCAACTGGGCGAGGGTCTTGTGCAATAAATCCGGGTACGTCCGACCAATCAGCACCACCGACGAGCACTGCTTTATACATGACCCAAGCTTTTACTTGGGAAACACCGGACTCCAGCATGCCATCCAAGAACAATCGATGCACGTACTCAGACGTCGCTATACGCTCGCACGCTAGGTAATCATGAATGACGGTTGCGTTGCGAAACTTGCCCGACCATGGGCCTCCAATGATACTCCATGCCGCTTGTGGGATCGAGCCACCATTAACGACGTACCCGGCAGGAACCGTCCAAACTTTGCCGTCTGGACCTTTATACCAATAGTGAGCCAACAGTTTAAAATCTGTATGCCCAGGATCGGCGCAACCGTGATCGACATGTGAGGCAGCCACATCTTCAAGAATGAGCCGCTCAGCATATTCCGCTTGAGCAGAGGTTGCGAGCAGTAGTAGACTCAATAGCGAGCGATAATACATTTTTGAGATATCCTCGATGAAAATGATAGACCTATTTTTGCGTAGCATTTTGGCAATTGTGCTTCAAGTTACCTTACAGGTGAGTGTCGCACAATCTGCGCCGACTGGATTTGAAACCCTAGCCGTCGACGTGGGTCCGGACGGCAAGCCAAAAGCCTGCGGGTTCGTGAATGTAGTCGGCCAAGTTTATATCTCAGAAAAGGCAACGCCAGAAATTCAAGCAATTGTGGACCGTGTGAAAGAGCCATTCCCGCCCAACTTGGTTGCAACAAAAAAGGTGCACGTATTTCAAGGGAGAGTTCAGGTTGCAGCGGCTTTTATTTACAACAATGATGCTTTCTTGGTCTATAATCCCGCGCAAATCCAAGACTTAATTACCAAACGTGGCGAATTTGCAGTTTGGGCCATATTTGCCCATGAACTGTCGCACATCTTTTTTGATGACTGGGAAAACACCACGCCGCGAAAAGATCGTGAACGAGCAGCAGATCAAAATGCAGGGCGATTTATTCAATTTCTTGGCGTTCCGCGGAACGCTGCGGCATCCGCAATTGACGAGTTCGCAGATGACAACAGCTCGCCTGAATATGAAGACAAGAACGCACGAAAACTCGATGTGCTTTCCGGGTGGGATGAATACTGCAGAATTCGCAAATGTGACAATCAATTAGAATTGAACGATGAGCAGCGGCGCCAAGCTGCAAACAACATTGTAATCAATCCGTACGATGTCTATCCCTCCGCAAATAATGGGGAATTTGCCCGTCCGATGCAAAAGCTGGGTAAAGCGCTCAGATTGCTGACCCGGCAATACACGTCCCAAACTGATTTGCCCAGCATTGACCTAGAATTGCGAAATGTGGGATTTGTGACTGCCCCGCTCGGCCCATCCGTCGATGTCGCCAACCCAGCGACCGTTTTCGAAAAAGGAACTGAACTAGAAGCGCTTGGGATAATTATGGGGGAAGCATATTTCCAAGACAGCAGAGACACGGTGAGCTTGCAATCATCTTTCTTTGTTCAAGGAAATGCGGGCCACCTGTCCCATGAGCATCCTGTTACTTCTGAATTCCCCAAAGGTGATGTGCCGCCCTTCGTCATCGCGAATAAGCATCTAGAGGAGAGCTGGCCAAAACTCGTTGTAATCTCGCGAATCGCGCGCCTTCTGACGGAGCATGAAGAAACACAGGATGACGCCAAGAGGGATATCGCGCTAAGACTGTCGACGCGCCTTAAATCTAACTTGGCTGCTAATGATCCATTAATTCCGCTCGTTGAAAGATATATCGATGAAGCGCAAAGGTGACATGAATTGAGCGTCCGGTTGAAGCTACTTCTGTCGGGTATCATCGCCATTCTGTGCGGCCCCGCGGCATCAGAAAGCCTGACTGAGGTTGCGATGCGGTGCCTGCAGGATTTGGGTGTTAGCGCATGCATACAGCCCGTCCGTCCGGAACGAAGCTTCAAAACGCTGGTTCTTGAATACATCGACACGGAGGCCAACACGATTGGTCATACGTTAAGTAGGTTTACATATCGCGAAATCCGGGAGTTCACGACGGACGTCGGAGACTCCGTTGTGATTATCGCGCATAATCAAACGAATAACGGCGTGTCGACCAGCAGTAATCCAATCCTCACCGCAGACTTTCAACAGTATTTCGCGGAGGCGTTAACCTCTGAGATGTTGCGGTTAGAGGGTCATCATGCGGCCGCAGCAATTGGCGCGGCGATGACGGCGGAGGTTGTCTCTTGGGGCACAGCGATCGATCTGCATGATTCGGTCTATGTTCAACCTTCTTTGACGCTTGTGGATACAAATAGTCCGTGGAGAAACATCAAATATTCAGGTGAAGCGGCAACGTTTGAGTACTCTTTACCTCCAATGCGCATGAATTTTGGCGCGACTGAAGTGCCCAAGTCTTTTCTTTTTGAACGTGAATTTCTCATCCGATGCAATCGCGACAATCAGTGTCCCGATGGAATACCTGTCTTTGACACGCCCTCGCGGAAAGCCGAGCCGGTCTTTTTCCTGAAAAAAGGCGAGCGAGTTCAGGCAAACGGTGCGGTAAATCAATTCATTCGGTTTATGCGTGACGAGCAGGAAGCTTATTTGAACATCTACTATGTGGAGCTTAACCCACCGACGGTCTTCATTGATGAAAGAGACTTTACATTGTACGACGCGCCAAACGGGAATGCTGCAAAAAACTATTCCGGGCCGCTTTTGGGTGAGTATGAGGTCATGTCTGTTGCGAAAGATGCCCAGCATGCCGATGATGAACATATTCGCCATAATTGGTATGAAATAGATACGCCCGAAGCGACGGGATGGTTCCAAACTGGTCGTAGTTTCTATGGAGCTGCGCAGCCAAAAAACCTAGTAAATGCGAGCTTCTACCGCCTGTTTTCGCGAGAGGCGCAGATCGCAGAGGACTTGCTTGAGCGCTATTTGGCATTGGCGGAGTCGACTGCGCCCGCATCAACACTGGCACAGCTCAGGCAGCTTTACGCCTTTGCAAATTTGTCGGTTGCTAGCAATGAAGGGCGCAGATTTGAAAGCGCGGGCCAGAGGGCATTGGAGAACCTTGACGTGGCGTTGAGTCTGACTCCGTTTAACCCGCAGCCTATATTGCTGAGAGCTCTCATTCTTTTGGCCGATGGCAAAACGGAAGACGGTTTGGACGCCTTAAGGCAGATTGCAGATTTGGGTTATGGGGCGTCAATTCCAATAGATGTCGGCGGCAGACAAATCTGCTTTGATGCGGCGCTGCGACTCGATGACAGAACCATCCCGGGATGTATTGAGATCAGCGAGCTGATTGAGGTGGTTTCGCCCTAGACCTGTGCAGAATTGCCCGTTTGTGGGGCGTGCGTATGCGCGCCACGAAACCTCATTTGTCTACAGGGGCCAGCACCTGGAGGCGGAAATCGGCACGATCTTCCAAAGCCTGGGTGGCCGAGAGAAGTAATCAAGCGGACCGATAGGGTCCATTATGTTAAATATTGCTGCCTGAACCGATGGTCTCAAACTTGAGGTAGCCGCGCGGGACGGCGGGTTCACCGAGGCTGAGGTGAGTAGGCCTCTCTGGGGCAAAGGGGACTCGTTAGAACGATCTGCGTATGCGCTAATCATCACTCACCGTCATTGGTCGGACCAAAGGCCAAAAACCTAAAGAAGACACGCATCCATCGAACAATACGAACCTCCCAAAGTAAAGCCGCGATTTATACTAGACCGAGAACTCCACCTTTCGTTTGAGCTTAGCAAGCGGTGTTTTCTGAGGAATAATATCCTCATGTTGAAGGCGCGCTAGAAGCAAACCGGGCGCGACGCGTTTTCGATCTGCGAAATCTTTAAATGCTTTTTGGGTGATACGGGTGACCCTCGGGCCATAGGACGCTTTAAACTCATCCACGATCATCCCAGGAATAATCGTCTCTGCCGAGAACCGGTCCGCTTCCTTCTCTATATCGCGACCGCCAGTTCCAGTGTCTTTCTCATCTAAAAAGACAGCCTTCTTGCTGTGCTCAAGGATATGACAAGCTTCGTGAAAGAACGAGAACCAGACGTTGGCTTCGCGTTTTAAGCGATCACTTACGACGATAACCGCCTTGTCTTTGGTCGCCCAGTATGCGGCTCCTCGCAGACCAGTTTTTGCAACCGATGGCACAAGCGCCACAGCTACACCTACGTCCGCGCACGACGAAATGAGATCGTGTGAAATCTCGTCCCACGGTCTCAAGGTGAGCTCGCGGATGTCAGAAAGCAACGATCTAAATTTAACTTCTGAGTACGGGAACGTCTCAATTCGATCAGCAGTAACTTCAGCACACCTAAGCCATACGGCAACCCCAAGCGGGTCAATCTTATGGTGGTTCTGCTGCTTGAAGCGAGACAGGTCCAGACGCTCCTGCCAATGATGCTCCCAAGCAGAAATACTGCTTACACCAAACGCTCTGAGAATACGATCAACCCTTTCGGTTGCCGACGGCCTCCTGTCCAACAGCTTTAGCCTTAGCATTTCCCCAATTGGAAACCTGTCCGCCCACGTGACCGCCGAGTCTTTGGAGTCTGCTTTTTCTTCACGCGAGCGGGCCATGGATAGCTGATGCTTGGCTTCAAGCGCGAGCCAGAGGCCAGCCCCTTCACCCAGCGCCCTCTCGAATTGCATCGCCGTTTCAGGCGTAATTGCGACCTTCCCGGATATGATCTCGCTTATGGCTTTGGTTGGGCGACCGGTTCTGCGTGCAAAGTCTACAATCTTGATCCCACGCTCATTCAGAATCCGGCGCAAGTATTCGCCCGGAAGCCTTGGTTTATAGTCAGGACGAAATTGATTGTGCTGTGTTGTCATCACACTGTTCCTCCCACGGAAATGACGCTTATGCTGTCGATATCGTGCAACGGCTGTCCATCGTAAAAGGAATGAGGACGAAAGAGCACCTGTCCGTTTCCAGCTTTTCCAACCGAGAATGACGGCGGCAGATCCGTGGCCATCTGCCTTCGCAAAACCGGCGGAGATTCACTCAAGGCAGCAAGCGTTGGCGCGGCATCCAAAAAGAAGAGTAAATCCTTCACCCGATCTGCCGATTCGGCGCCCAGAGCTTTGATGAGCTGCCGTCCACTGTTGCACAGAGCCCCAATAATGGGCGTCTCGAACCCGACCTGCATGTTGCATCCTCATCACAGTTGGCGCTTGACCGCCTTATTTTCATAACGGGAACCGTACTCATTTCCATCAAGCTTGTCAAAAAATAAAACATAACGATACGTGTTGCTAAAAATTCTTGACCGGAGCGCGCGCGATATCTTAAAAAGATAACACGCTGTATATCTAAAAAGGAAACGATATGTCAAAACGCATCCATGTAGTACCGCACGCATCTGGCTGGGCAACAAGACGAGAAGGCTCTACCCGCGCTGGCTCGACCCACACCACGCAAGGTGCAGCAATCGGAGCGGCACGTGCGACTGCAATCCGCGAACAAGGCGAAGTCATCATCCACCGGCCGAACGGGAAAATCCGTGACGCCAATACCTACGGGAAAGACCCGTACCCACCTGAAGGCTGAGAAAGGAATCAAGAATGCCCAAGGATCATCAAGAAAAACAGCTATTGACCATCATCGTGAACGGTCGTGAGAAAACTGTAGAGAAAGGTGCAATGACGACAGAAGAAATCGTTCAGCTTGCATTCGAAAACCCGCCCACCGGCGAGTTCGTATGCTTCACCATCACCTATCGCCGAGGTCAGGGGAACAAGCCTGAAGGCACGCTCGAAGAGGGTGGCTCGGTCAAAGTGAAGAAGGGAATGATCTTCAATGTCACGGCGACTGATAAATCTTAACAACGACCTGAAGGCGTTGGAGAAAGACGGCTACGAGGTGGCGATCAAAGGCGACCACCTCGTAGTCTCGAATGTGCCTTACCTCCGGGCCACAATGGGCACATATGGAATATGTGGCGCGGTTTCGCATTGACCCCAAAACCGGGGGACTGGAGCAAACTGAAAGCGCATATTCTCGATAACATCTGCGGCGGCAATCAAGACTACAACAACTGGATATTGAACTGGATGGCGCTGGGCGTTCAGCAGCCTTCTCAGGTTATCGGAACTGCCCCTGTGCTCAAAGGCCTGCCCGGAACGGGGAAAGGTGTCCTGGCCAATGCCTATGGTCACATATGGAAGCCGCACTTTGTGTCGATCACAAAAGACGACCATGTAAGGGGCCGCTTTAATCAACATCTCGAAGGGCGGAGGTTTGTTTATGTAGATGAAGCCATGTTTGGCGGGGATCGCAAAAACGCCGGGGTCATCAAAACAATGTTGACCGAGCCGCAAATCATGATCGAGCGGAAGGGGGTTGATCCGATCTGGCTCGATAATCATATGATTTTCATGATCACATCGAACGAACGTTCTGTTGTGCCTGCTGATATCCGCGACCGCCGTTGGCAGGTCTTTGAGGTGTCTGATGGCAAGCGCGAAGATAAATCGTACTTCTCGGAAATCATGACCCAAATGAAATCTGGTGGCTACGAGGCGATGTTGTACGAACTACTAGAACGAGACATTTCCAAGGGTCCCGACCCACGGAAAACGATACGGACACCGGAATTGTTTGATCAGATTATTCAGGCTCAAGGACCGGTAGAAAAGTACATCTACCAGTTTCTTGATACAGGCACACTGCCTCAGCCAGAAGCCTCCGGAAACGGCCCCGGCATCACAACTATCGCGGCCATGTTTTCGGAAATGAAGCGAAACCAACCGAACGCCCAGTATGTTCATGAAACCCTGTTTGGCCGCGATCTGGGCAAGGTTTTCACAGGCATCAAAAAGGTTCAAAGTGGGAAGTTCATAACGGGTTACGGCAAACACGGCGAACCGGTGGTCGTGCGTTCAATGCGCTACCATTTTCCTCCTTTGCCAGATTGTCGACGGATGTTCGAAGACTTCATTGGTCAACCAATCCCTTGGTCAGAGGAAACGGAAGAGTGGTTGGGTGATATCGATCCCGTCCATGACTACAGTGGTCTCGAGGGCGGTGGCGGAACGCCATTTTGATATAGGTGAAATAGGCAAACGGGGCGGCTTTGTGCCGCCCTTTTTTGTGCCGTGGCGGTGCTCACCAATTTTGTCAATACACCCTATACTACCTATATAAGCACCTTTTTTTCTCCCTGCACAAAAGAAGAACGAATTATGCGGCCTGAGCAGCAGCGGTTTTGTGTAAATGGTGGGTGATACCTCCGGGTGGGACACCAAGGCCGCTCGACGGACGCCAGAGGACGTGTGCTGGTACCGTGTGCCCATTTGCTATCCCTGCACATCCAGCGTCAGTGTCCGCCAGCTACCGCGTTCTGGGAAATACTCGGTCGTGCCGGTGAATGTGCCACGTATCATCGCGCCAAATCCATTTTTAGCATCGAATTGGCCATACACCTGATAAATGCAGTTTCCCATGTTCCGCGTTCCAGCACCGAAGCGACCCGGAAACTCCGCTGTCGACGGCGCACGCAATGCCCGGCGCACATCTTCTTGGATCATGACATAGGCAAGAGCGGTTTTTTTGTCCGTGCATTCGGCAAGGCGGTCGGCAAGGGCTTGTTCGGCGCGTCTTGTCGCTTCTGCTGCGTGGGCATCCGGGGCGAGTTCGCGTAGCTCGGTAAACCATCTTTCCACATCCACTTCGCGCAATTCTGTGAGATACGCGGCGGGGTCGGCTTCGCGAAGTTCGGCCCAGCGCATTTCACGTTGCTCGTTAAACATCACCGCTCCTTGCAGCGAGAAAAACACGGCGACAATCAGAAACAGCAGTGCTTTGCCGCGATGACGAAAGTGCGGAAAGCCTTTGCCTGTGATCAGGGTAAAGGTGAACACACAGATCAGAAGTATTGCTACCAGTGTCTGGACGGTCACGTTGTTTTGTTGGAGAAAATCGAGGGCAATTCCAAAGGCGAATAGTTCCAAAATCACAATCTGGGAACGCGCAAAAGCTCCGACGATGGTTGTTCCTTGCTTTTTCAAATCACTGTTGTCCATAACGACTCCTATACTAATGAAATCGGCCACCAGAGTTTCCTCTGGCAGCCGGGGAGTTCGTAAGCCGCCGCTAGACGACTGCGCTGGCCTTTAGGCCGGAGCCCTGGACATACGCCAGTGCCTCCCCGACCATAAGGTTCGAGGAGGTGTCATTACGGTCGACACCGACCGCTAGCGGAGGGGTTACGACACCCCGGGATTGGTAGTTTTACCAATCCTGAACGCAGCCTAGCTCGGAAGTCTGAAAATCGAAAGCGCAATCGTCGCCTTGCGGACTTACCAAGGGCGTTGTTTTCAGTGCTAAAATCTATGGGGAAGGTGGAGAAGGGTGGTGCCGCTGAAGGGACACGAATCCCCGCCCAATCACTCACGAAGCGATTGCTCCAAAAGCTGAGCTACAGTGGCATCGCTCTCTTGCCGCCACAAAGTTGGATAGCCTTTCATTCTACCCGACGCAGTACTCTGCGATCTCATAAACATCAGAAAAGTCGAGCTTTTTCTAGAAATGTGCTTATACTGAGTTGTGGCCATAAGGAGGTCACGATGCCAAACTTACGTCTTACCCGCCGCAGTGTTGATGACATAGCGCACCCCGAACGTGGACAAGCTATCTATCGAGATACGATGTTGCCGGGTTTTGGTGTACGCGTCGGTGCAAAATCAAAAACATACATTGTCGAGGGACAGGTTAATCGTCGTACCAGACGAGTTACAATCGGGCGGGCTGACCTCTTTCCGCCGGAAACAGCGCGGCGCAAAGCACTCGTCGTTTTGGGTGATATGGCAGACGGCGTTGATCCAACGGCAGAGAAGCGCAAAGAGTCCGTAAAAAAGATGACGGTTGAAAAAGCTTTCCATAAGTTCTTTGAAGCCCGACCGGATCTGGCAAAGGCCACGGTAGAGAACTACTCGCGCACCGGGAACAAATACCTTAGATCGTGGGCGAAAAAGCCAATTAATGAGATAACACGACAAATGGTGCTGAAAAAACACCAAGAGATGTCGCGCAGTAGTGGAAAGATCGCTGCAAATGACTCGTTCCGTCATTTTCGCTCAGTCTACAATTTCACCGCCGCAACGGAGGACAACCTCCCGCCAAATCCAGTAAGCATTCTTAGCCAAGCACGAGCTTGGAACAAGGAGCGGAGACGGCAAACAATTATCGAGGCCAAACAGCTTCCCGTATGGTGGGCCGCTGTGATGGAAGAGCCTGAATACTCGCGCGACTTCCTCCTCCTCGCGCTGTTCACCGGGATGCGCCGCAACGAGATCGCAGGCCTGCGATGGGAGAACATCGATCTTGACGAGCGCAAGCTGCACTTGCCGACAACCAAGAATGGCGATCCACTTTTACTTCCACTTTCTGACTATCTGTTCAATTTGCTTCGGGAGAGAAAAGAAAGCGCAGGGACATCCCCATGGGTGTTTCCCGGTAAGGGACCCGCAGGTCACATTGTGGAGCCGAAGAAGTTCTCTCAACGGGTGGCTGCTGCCTCAGGCGTAGCTTTCACCCTTCACGACTTGCGTAGAACTTACATCACGATTGCTGAAAGCCTCGACATCCCGCACTACGCGCTCAAGCGGCTTCTGAACCACCGCTCATCCGCTGACGTGACTGGCGGATATATCATCATCAACGTCGATAGGTTGCGTGGCCCCGTTGAACTCATTTCCGAACGCATCCTGGAAATGAAAGAACCTAAAGACTGATCGCAAGCCTTCATCGACGGTGATCGGCGGCAGTCTAGGCAGAAAGCGCTCCCGATTCACGTCCACTGGGACGGGGCGGAGCATGTTTGATGAGGCAGTCAAAAATTCGTGCGCCGAGGTTGGAGAAAGGTTTCATTGGAAAATCAGTGTTTTATGGTGCTGAAGGGGAGGATCGAACTCCCGACCTCGTCATTACCAATGACGCGCTCTACCACTGAGCTACTCCAGCCTATAAATTTCAGGGCATCAGGGCATATGCCTTACTAATACCCTACTAGTTTTTTCGTCTACCAGCTAACTCACAGCTTTAACACATCTTTTTGGAATGGACCTACCCATTACCAAGGGAGTGCTCTACCTCTGAGTTACAGCAGCACTGTGCGCGGGTGATTAGACGCAAATCCACAGTCGTGCAAGGGCAA
>JGI24025J20009_10003486_pt1 | contig 10684 bp, 12 predicted proteins | sample Cruoilmetagenom3_FD_20009 | JGI IMG/M metagenome (IMG submission 20009) | reverse complement strand
CCATCTCAAGTATCATGTCGTATTTAATAAAATCAGCAACCCACTTCTTACTAATATACCCAGGTAAACTACTCCATTAATATTTCTTTGCATACTGCCACTGCCTTTGATAATCCAAGGAATGTAACCTTCTTGCCCGGACACTATTTAAGTGAAGGTAACGGGAAACCTCAAGTAAGTAACTATCTGCATCTATCAAGAAAGCCTTGTATCTTCCCTGATAGAGATGGCCACAACGATTATGCCGATAATTGAACCAACCAGTATAAGAAACATTGAAACGACGCATGAACTCTGATAGATTAGCTCGCTCGGTCTGCACCAACAGATGAAAATGATTATTCATTAAGATATAAGCATTGAGAATAACCCGATAGATTTTTAATGACTCTTCAAGCATAATAAGAAACCTCTGTCGATCTCCATCATCAAAAAAGATCTTTGCACGTCCATTACCACGGCACGTCACGTGGTAAAAAGCACCTGGATATTCTATTCTTAATTGTCTTGCCATAATATTATTATAACAAGAATTGATTATTTGTCAAGTTTCGAGATTTGACCCCATGGTTTTCTCACATTATACCACTTTCCTTTCTTATATCTCCTCTACCAGTTCTACAAATCGGTGATATGGTATTGCCGTCCAGCTCTCTGCCTTAACAGCACCCAGTGAGAGGGATATCATAGATACCTTAGCCGCTACCTCCTCGTTTGGCGCCTCGTATACATCCAGAAAGTCATACGGACCAAGAAGTGCATAGTGCGATACGAACTTCACTTCCGGACATTTCTCCTTTACGAGTCTTCTCCACTCCTCACCTATCTTTGCCCTCTCCTTCATCCTCTTCGTGATCTCGGAAGAGAGCTTTGTCATAAGTATATATGTCGCCATAACGCCTCCAGGTTGATAGATAAATGATATGGGATTAAATCTAAATACTACTATAAATATAGCACAAAACTGCCACTTTGTCAAGAAAAAAATCACCACGATAACTACATTTAACCACGGAGTAACACGGATAACCACGGAGAAAGAATTAGAAATAAGAGAATTACTTTGTAAGGAATTCGTTGATAAAAAAACATCCGTGTAATTCCGTGAGGTTCCGTGGTAAGCTGTCGAAAAAATCAGCGGATTAAGTGGATTAAGTGAATATGAAGCGTAAGGTGTAAGCGGGAAGGAGGCCCGAGTTAGGGAATATCCAACTATAAGAGAACCTCTTCAGTAAAGGAAATCTATGGAGCGGGATATCCCTTGGTACACAGGCATAAAAGCTCCGGACATATAAAGATTATGTGGCGAGTTGATAGTGAGTGGAGGGGACCCCTGGCTCGGCGGGGTGGAGTCACAAGGTAAAAAATGGTATTTTTTTGCGGAAGGCAGGAATTGAGTAGTTTGGAGGTGAGGGGATTCGAACCCCTGGCCTCTAGAGTGCGATTCTAGCGCTCTCCCATCTGAGCTACACCCCCTTATACCGCCACCACTTTTTTGACCTGTGGAATCTCCTGCTTTATAATGCGTTCAACGGTACTCTTCAGGGTAATGGTCGCCAGAGGACAGCCCGCACAGGCACCTGTCAGTCTGATTTTGACCGTTTCACCATCAGTGGAGACAAATTTTATATCCCCTCCATCCCTCTGTAGAGCAGGTCTTATCTTCGATATGACACTTTTTACTTTATCCTCGTCCATAACACCTCTGAATTAACAATAAGATAATACGACACACATAGTTCAATGCGAAGACCATTATACCCCATATTTCCTGAAAAGTCAAGAAAAAATTTAACGGCGCTGTTGAGGTCACCCTTTCCATCGGATCCTTCGGACAGGGTGACGAAAGCACGTTCAGCGAAGTAGCTGTCTGCAGGAGGGGAGGCCTCTCGTTGCATCTTCCACGGCAAGCTGTGCCTCAAAGTATAAAGGATGGCTAATCGCGTTCGCTATCAACTTCTCCACGAGTTGCATGCCGAGCAATTTTCCCTCGCCGAAAAGGCATCCCTTGACCTCGCCCCACACTCCCTTCTCTTTTTTCTCCTCTTTCTCGTCTTTAATAACATTAATTTCTTCTTTGAATGCTCTCCCGGTATCACTCCAAAAGGGAACGGTGTCGGATGCCGCCAAAAGGGAAACCTTCAACTCCACTTCCTTTTTCAGATAAACCCCGAGGGTTATATAGTCCGCCTTCATAACCTCACCGTATGCAAGGAGGTCTGCATTAAGTGTATCCGATAACTCACCCGGCAAAACTGCCGAAAGCTGCCCACCATCGCTTATCCCAATACGAAGTAGTCTTGCATCCACCGTATCCCGTGGGATAATTTTGTATCCCCTTTCTACGAGGCGACGGGTGAACAAGGTGCGTAAGACCCCTCCAATCTCGAGGTCGTTGGTGTTATTTGCAAATGGGAGAACGGCAACCCATATATCACAACTAACGGGATGTCTTTCCTTCACCCAGCAGCTGGCGAGAAGGAATAGAAGCAGGATAAAGCTATACCGTGTGATGCGCATCATACCTATTTCCACATTAACAAAGCTAAGTATGTTTTTGAAATTCCCTATCTACGGTAGGCAGGCAAGCATCAAACACCAAACATAGTTAAGCACCAAGAATGTCATCGCGAGGGATGTCATTGCGAGGAATGTCATTGCGAGCCCGTATGGGCGAAGCAACCCCCGAAGCAATCTCATATTGAGTGTCAATAAAGAGATTGCCACGGGCTTTGTCCTCGCAATGACAGCTTCACTGTCAGTTTTTGAATTTTGGTCATTAAATGAAATTTAACTCGGCACTATTCTATTCTGTATTTAGAGAGTAGGGCGTCATTCAATACACCGGGAGTCACATAACCTTTTTTTCTACCTCTTTTATAATGGACTCTATTTGTGTGCGCATACCTCGCCATTATTGCTGCTGCCTGTTCTCGGTCTTTTCCATTTATTAGGAGACCCACAATGTTCCCTGCTTCAAACAAGGTATGCCCGGGGGTTGCAAATTCGCACAGTTTTTCTTTTTCCTCTTTCGTGCGACTTACCACGAGCCTCTCGCCGGACGGCAGTCTAAAATGTCTTCCCACAGAAAGCAATTCCATAAATCGAGATGATACCTCTTCGTGTTCTATGGATTCCCTGAGCCTCAGTGAAAATACGGGGTCGGTGAGTAGACAACCACCGGCGGGAGTGGGAATGAGCTCAATACCGAGAAGATTTGCAAGTTCAATATGGGGTTTTCTCGACCTCCCGCTGATATTACACAATCTCATTCTATCTACAACATTCTCCTTCTCGGCAATTGTCGGTGGGAGTAATTTTGCCGACAGTGGTCTCAGAACCATTTCCCCGCATCCCGCATTCTTCTCCATACGCAACAGAACTGTCTTACTCTGAGACATCGGTCTCTCTCCAACCACCTCACCCGTTATAAAAAATTTCGCTCCCACCTCCTCGCAGTATTCTTTAGCCTTTCTATACATAAAGAGCTTGCAGTCTATGCAGGGGTTCATGTTCTTGCCGTATCCATATTTCGGAGAGAGGATGACATCCATATAATCATCCCCTGTGTGAATTACCTTGAGTGGGATTCTGAGGTAATCGGCAGCGCTTTCTGCACTTTCTTCACCGGAAGAGTTAAACGGAGTGAGTATATAAATGCCATACACATCTATATTCTGCAACTGCACAAGCTTCACAGACAGTATACTGTCCAGTCCTCCCGAGAAAAGCGAAACCGCACGCATACTTTTATAACCACAGAGAACACAGAGATTTTAGATTATACCAATGACCATTGACGATTGAAAATTGAAGATTGACCAATGACTAAATGACCAATGACCATTGACGATTGAAAATTGAAGATTGACCAATGACCTAATAACCTAATTACATAATAACTTAATTACGATATCTTTATTCTGTGATTATCCGTGTTCATCTGTGGTTAGTCTTTTTTTATGACATAAGGGCGGCAAGGGCTATCGAAAAGAACTTTGATTCGTCAGTATCTCCCCTCGAGGTTAACACACAGGGACAGGTTGCACCCGTCACGACTGCCGCAAGTTTGCCGTTTGCGAGTTGCGTGAGTGATTTATAGAATACATTTGCAGTCTCTATGTTGGGCAAGATAAATATATCTGCGTCGCCTGCCACATCACTTTCAAGATGCTTAATCTCCGCACACTCCTTCGATACGGCGACATCGAGGGCAAGTGGACCATCAACTATCACACCCTTTATCTGTCCCCTGTCTGCCATCTTTGACAGAATGGCGGCGTCAAGGGTTGCCGGCATCTTCGGGTTCACCTTTTCCACGGCGCAGATAATCGCCGCCTTCGGTGTTTCGATGCCGAGCTTGTGGGCTATCTCCGTACAATACCCTATCATCTTTACCTTATCCTTTAGCGTTGGGGCAAGCAGTACGGCAACATCGGAGAGTATGAGAAGTTTTGGATAGGTGGGAATCTCTATTACGGTTACATGCGAAAGCAGGGCACCTTTCTCCATCAGCCCCTCTTCCTTGTCCAATATTGCCCTCATATAAGTAGAGGTTCCACATAAGCCCTTCATAAGGAAGTGTGCCCTTCCACTCTTTACCAGTCTAACTGCCTCTTTAGCGGCGGATTTCTCATCGGGTATGTCTATGATCGTAAAAATGGACGGGTCAACGCCCTTATCACTTGCAACTTTCTCTATCCTCCCTTTATGCCCCGTTATTATCGCATCTACCATATTTTCATTAACAGCGCCTGCTATCGCCCCTATGGTATGTGGGTCCTCGCCATACGCGACGGAGAGTACGCGTTTTTGTCTTGCCTTGCATAAATCGGCTATTTCCGAAAGATGTCTAATGGGTTCCATATAACCCCCATAGTAATATCAAATATCAAAAAATAAATACTAAAAATCAAAATGTTTCTCCTTGAATCTTATTCCCTCTTTCCCGAGTTCCTCAAGCACTGGCTTATATATACCTTCCACGGTGGGGATGTGAACGCCCTTCATGTCAATCTTACCATCGAGGATTAATTTTGAAGAGACCGCTGCCGGTAATCCGACCGTCCTTGACATAGAAGAAAAACCATGGGGAATCCCATAATCCACAAGTGTAGATTCTATCTTCTCGGCGCGGGATTTATACTCTACATCGAATTCGTGATGTAATATAATCATATCCCTCTCACCCTCCTCATACTGTAGCTTTTCCTTTAGCTTACCCGTCAGTATATCCAGGATGGACATCCCACTCTCGGGAATTTTTTCGTCACTGAGAAGTCCCAGCCATTCGAATCTCTCAATTACACCCGAGTCCTCATCTATGTTTAGAAATCTGGCGAGTGCCTCTTTGAGAGACGAAGTCCCTTTATGCCCGATGAGCGATGCCATAACTTCTCCGTATGTCTTCCCCTCGAAACTCCCTTTCCCATCACCCAGGTAACCGAGTTTTCCTATACAATACCAGGCATCACACCATCCTAAATTTCGCAGGGTTCCCCTGTACATATCTTTTATTCCCGTTATACCATATTTCTCTATATAGGGTATAGAATCTCTGTTGGGATAGGCCTCGAATTTCCCGATGTCTTCTATCTCTACCATCCAGTAATGTTTGAATAGCTCGGTATTTGGCACCCTTATTTCCTTCCCATCTTTCAGGTATCTTGCATTGTTTTTTGCCGCAAGCACAACACCCTCCGGACTCCACGAGAACTTGTATCCCCAGGGATTTGTATTTGCATCGGGCGCGGGAAGCCCACCGCAGTATGAATGGAAACCCCTGACTCTGCCACCTTCTGCCCTCACTCCATTTATTATCTCCATCGCAGACATGTGGTCTATCCCGGGGTCGAGCCCGACTTCGTTCAGTATGATTATACCAGCTTTTCTCGCCTTCCCATCCAGCATTTCCATCTTTTTACTCACATAAGATGTGGTGACCATATTTTTCTTAAAATTTATGCACATTTCGGCTATCTTTGTATGATAGACATAGGGCAGAAGACTTACAACGAGGTCCGCCTCCTTTACCAGCGGAACGGGGTCGTGCTTTTCTATATTGAATTCTCTTGCTATTCCGTTCTTTCGACCTTCCACAAGTTTCCCTGCCTTGCTCAATGTTCTGGATGCAACAGTAACCTTTACCCCGTTGTCGAGCAGATACCTTACAAGGGGTCCGGCGACGAGTCCGGCTCCGAATACAAGGACATCTTTCATATCTCCTCCATAGTTGAAAAGTCATCAACAAAGAGAATACAGATTGTAATATTGTTCACCACAAAGACACTAAGGAACAAAGATTGTAGATTACAGTAAAGGATAAAGGTCAAAGGATAAAGGTCAAAGGATAAATTACTCAATGACCAATAACAATTGACGATTGAAAATTGAAAATTTACCCAATCGCTTGATAGCCCGATAGCTTAATAGCCCAATATGACTACCTTTCCACAAACTGCTCAAGATACTTATAGTCTGGTGTCAATTTCCCCTTATGAAGAATCAGCGCCCTCTTTATCTCACCGGGGAGCTCGATTTTTTCAAAACTCGCACTATAATCTGCTTTCATAATTGCCGGAACGAATTTCTTCACTACCCCGCTGAAATCTGCAGATGATTCCCTTGGGAGTTCACAGGGAAGGTTGTCAACCGCCATAATGACAACCCCATTTTCCTCAAACCCGAAAGATGTGGCGTCCCTCCGTGGGTCATATGTAAAGACGGGCATACCCGGGTCCGTGCTATGCGATGTTGCCTCGATTGCGCCCTCTATGTCACAGGATATATCACCTATGACCTTCAATCTCGGTCCTGGTTCACCAAAAAGGCGCTTAAGGTCGTCCTTCTTGACGAGTCTCGGATATTTTGCGTCCCAGTATATGCAGTTCATCAGTATCGACAGATAAGGCAGGTACCTCTTAAATCTCGACCTGTATTTTTCGGGATGTTCGTAATAGTCGTTCAAATCGAACTCATCATCCTGAGAGACGGGTTCAACCATATCATCTTCTCTGAAGACAACCTTGTACAACTTTTTTCCTCCACCAGTTATCTTTCCGATCTCCTCCGGCGTGACCTCTTCTATCGGTAGGATGTCGAGTATCTCCTGTACCCCCTTTGATACATGTCCATATCCCGCAATACCGATGATACAGGGTGTAATGGATGGGGGAAGTCCGCCTTTCATTATTTTATCCCCGATATTTTCAATTGCCCCCTTCGCCTTCTCCAAACTGTCATATTCGTGGGTTTTCTTTATCTCGCTGAACGGGTTTTTAACCCCATCAAGCGAGAGTCTCTGTCCAAATGCCCAGAGTGTATCAATTATTCCGGCAAGCCCTGCAAACCTTCCAAAGAAGACGAGCCGCCTGCCTTTCTCGTCAAGAATTCTCTCGTAATCTATCAGGTTACATCCAAGTTCCATCATTCTCTTGAGCATCGGCATATTGTATTTCTGTCCTTTTATGACATGTGCAAAGAATATGTATGTTCCTCCATCTTTAAAGAATTTTGCGGGCATCTCCTTGACGCCTAATATAACGGGACAGGGAGAGAGGTCTTCCTCTATGTGTGCTCCAATTTCCTCAAACTCATCTTCCCCAAATGCGCGTATCTTTGATGGCTGTATGTAGAATTCTATTTCCTCCTTTATAAGTTCTTCCATATCAGATGGAACAATGGGCACCCTTGCCTCCCATCTGTTTTTGTCCTCCCTGCGAATACCACAAAGTCTCTTCATTTCTCTCCCCCGAGTTTCCTCATCGTCTTCTTTATCTTCTCGACACACCCTTTTGGGGTTTCATTAATCTCTCTGCCAGAAAATCGTAGAATAGACCAGCCGTAACTTGTAAGTTCGTTGTTCCTCTTTCTGTCCTTTTCGTGTGCATCTTCTCCCGAGTGGAATTCTTTCCCATCACATTCAACATCTATCTTTCGTCTCTTGCAAAATACGCCAAAATCGAGACAGTAGGTGTTTCCCACCTCTTTCACATAGAATTGTCTCTCGGGCAGGATTCCTTTCCTTTTCATCTCCCCATACAACACATCTTCTATCGGACTGGATTTATATAGATCATTTATCTCTTTAGCATTGCATAGCCTTTCAAGTGTGGTTGGTATAAAAACTATCCTTCGCCACCGCAGACTTGGTACCGGGTTCTTCAACTTTATAAGGTCATCCACGAATATCTGATAATAATCCTTATCTCTGTTTTTATGTGCAATCTGGTCGGGATAAAGCTCTATTCTCTTTTTTATGGTATATCCAAGCACGCGAGCATAGTAGTTAACAGCCCATTTCTCATCGCCAAATACTCCTGGCTGATAAAATGCCAGGTATTTAGCAAGAGTAGTAATCTCCGGTGCACTCATTAAGGGTATATGATACCAGTGCTCCTTCACCAGTATATCCCAGTCTCCCAATCTTGGGACTATACATACAAGTACTATCTCTTCCATTTTTATGGGTTTATATCGGTGCGGATTTATTATAACACAAAAATTCCAAAAATGCAAGTTTTTTCTTTTTTAACAGGGACTCTTACGAGACTTGTCCATATCCATACGGCACTATGGCTCGTATGAGATCCTGTGGACGAATCCTTTGGATAGGAGAACTTGAGAGACTTATTTAACAGGGACCCTTACGAGACTTGTACGAGATTTAAAAGATTTATTTAACAGGGACTCTTACAAGACTCACACGAGAATTCAAAGAATCTCCAGAACTGTGACTGTTTTTTTTCTTGACTTTTCCCTGCTTTTATATTATAATAGAATTGGGTCAAATGACCCCTACTGGTGTAGATTATGATATATTTTCAAATGACAGGGAGGGGTCATGGATCAGATGGCGACAGAACGGGTCTGCTTGAAGAGACCCGAACAGGCACTCTACAGAGAGCTTCAGGATGATTACGGTCTTTCCAAGATTGAGAGCAGGGCTTTGACAGAAAGGGTTCTTGATTGGAGCAGAGAAAATTATAAGGGAGAGAGAGCCTATCTACCTGTCGGCAGACAGGTAATCAGATAGTAAGACAGGTAGTAAGAAGGGGAGAAAAGTCGGGCAAGAGAATATCAGAATGCAGGTTAGTGTCCGTGGTATTGACACTGGACTGTGCCGAGGATGTGAAAATTGCCGAGGATCGAGGGATTCAACAAGCGAGAGAGACGAAGATCCACAGGATAGCATGGGAGGCATTCAACCAGGGCGGAACATTGAGTCAGGAAGACATCTCCGACTTGCTTCTTATATCACCAAAGACTGTCAAGAGGGCTTGTATAAGACTCAAGGAGAGGGGACTCTATCTTCCAACCAGGGGAAACATAGATGATATTGGTCCCGGGATAAGTCACAAGTCAAAGATTATTGAACTCTTAATCAAGGGATACACATATTCAGAGATAGTTGCCTACACAGGACACTGTATAGAGAGCATCAGGAGATACGAAGACGGATTTGTGAAGGCCGTCTATTATCATATTCAGAAGAAACCACTTAATACTATTAGGATACTTACAAACCTATCGGAGAAGGTGATAAAGGAGTATACTGCTCTTTACCATAAGTATGACACCGACGAGTATCGCTCTTCCCTCGTAAAAATGCTTGCAAGGTTTCACAGATTTATGACGGAAGGGGAAAAAAAGGGGGGGAGCGATGATAAATAACTGCCACAATAATGCCGCCCAGCACTACGAGCCGGTGAAGAAGCAGACCTATCACACCCGCCTGAAGCAGCTACTCAAAGAGGAACTGAACATTTATGGTAAACCGAAGGTGTTGGACTTATTGGCAGAAGTGATAGAGAGGCTTAATGAGGAGAACTATCCGAAGAATGAGTACATGCGTCTTGGGCAGGTAAGGGTGGTGGTTCCCAGTCTTCGTGATAGGCCTTCGTTTGGGCAAAAGATAGAGGACACGGAGCTTGTAACGGTGACACTGGATATTCTCACGTCGGAGGACATGGAGAGATACGCCAGGGGGGGAGCTCATGTTAAGATTCAGCAGGAAAGGTTGGCCAGGATAGCCAATCAGGCAAAGGCACAGGGTGGACTTCTCTCCCAGCCGATGGCAGGTCATTTGTTGGGTGTAAGGCAGGACTGTGTATCCAAATACGCTGTGGGATATCGAAAGAGAACAGGAAAGGTCATCCCTTTGAGAGGAGTGGTGCATGATATAGGTAGAAGCACTACGCACAAGGAATGGATAATCAATTTGTATCAGAGGGGTTATACAGAGGCGGAAATAGTATGGATTACCGGACATACGATTCAAAGCATAGGGAAGTATCTCAAGAGATATAAGCAAATGGAGGTGTTGATAGAGGAGATCGGAGAGATTCCCATTATTGACAAGGCTGCGAGGTTACTAAATATAAGTAAATGGTCTGCAAGGGAGTATCTCATACTCTATCGCAGATACCACAACGTTGTTAAGCAAAAGGGTAAGTTCTTCATAAGGCTCCCTACTGTATACGAGCAACATTTTTGCAATCAAGGAAGGCCTGTTCGTATCAGCAAGGTCGTGGATAGCGTGATGAGAGAGTTACAATAGAGAGCAAATTCTCTTGACATTTATAAAAGGGTATGTTATAATAAAAAGCTAACGCTTTTTGACACACAGCAGAAAAAACTAATATAGGACGGCAATTGACCCAGTATGGGTCAAATGACCCTATAT
>JGI24025J20009_10003485_pt1 | contig 10684 bp, 8 predicted proteins | sample Cruoilmetagenom3_FD_20009 | JGI IMG/M metagenome (IMG submission 20009) | reverse complement strand
ATCAGATTAATATTAAAGAAGAACGGAAAAAACGGGTTAAAAATTGAAAATTAATTAAGGTGTATGTCCAACAAATTTGTCTCTCGTCCTCCAATAGTGACTTTGATGGGCCACATTGACCACGGCAAAACTTCTCTTTTGGATAAAATTCGTCAATCTCATCAATTAAAAAAAGAAGCAGGAGGAATCACTCAGCATATTGGTGCGTATCAAGCTTCTTGGCAAGGGAAGAAGATTACTCTTATTGATACTCCTGGCCATAAAGCTTTTGCTAAAATGCGGGCTCGCGGGGTGAAGATAACTGATTTAGTGGTTTTGGTAATTGCTGTTGATGAGGGAGTAATGCCTCAAACAGAAGAGTCATTGCAATACATTAAAAAGGCAAAGGTGCCTTTCCTAATTGCTTTAAACAAAATTGATTTGCCTCAGGCTCAACAAGAGAAAGTCTTGAATCAGTTGACCAAATTGGGAGTTTTAGTGGAGAAAATGGGGGGAGATATAGTTTTGGTACCTGTTTCTGCCAAGACCGGTGAGGGAATTGATACTCTTTTGGAAATGATTTTGCTTTTGGCGGAAATGAGTGAAATAAGGGTTAAGGTGGGCGCTTCTTTTGAGGGAGTAGTGGTGGAGTCAATACTAAACCGGCGCCGAGGAACAGAGGTAACAGTAATTGTCCAAAAAGGAAAACTAAGGGTGGGCGATAATGTTGCTTGTGATGATCAGGAAGTTCGCATAAGAGCGATGCTTAATGACCAAGGTAAACCTTGCCAAGAGGCAGTAGTTAGCCAACCGGTTTTGGTTTTGGGTTTTAGCTCGCCACCGTTAGTAGGAAGTAAGATTTGTCTTCAAAAAGAGGGTGAAAAAAAAGCAAAAGCAAAGGATAATATTAGTAAAAAAGACAAAATGGAAAAGAAATTGGTCAAGGATTCTTTTAGTTTAATTTTGAAAGCTGATGCCTTGGGGACAAGAGAAGCGGTTTTAGATGCTTTGCCGCAAGAGAATTTGACTGTTTTGCAAAGCGGTGTGGGTGATATTAATGAATCGGATGTTCTTTTGGCTTCTTCTTTTGGAGCCAAAATTTTTGGCTTTAATGTTCGGGTTAGCAGTGTGGTTCGGGGTTTGGCTAAGCATGAAAAGGTAGAGATTAAGACATTTAAAGTTATTTATAAGCTTTTAGAAGAGTTAGAAAAGGAAGTAGCTGAATTCTCTCAAAAGAAAGAGGAGAAAAAGATTTTAGGCGAAGCAGAGATAGTAGCTGTTTTTAATATTGCCGACCGGAAAGTGGCTGGCTGTCGGGTTCAGAAGGGTGTAGTTAACCTTGGAGCAACAGCCCAAATTTGGCGTAAAGATAAGCTCTTGAAGGAGACAAAGATAAGCTCGCTTCGGCAAGGCAAAAAAGATGTTGACTCTGTTAAAAAAGATGGGGAATTTGGGGCAATTTTTTCTCCTCATCTTGATTTTTTGATTGGTGACGTGGTAAAATTAGTAAAATCCGATAGTAATAATTCTAAGGACTAAAATGAATAAAAAAAGTTATCCCTTTTCCGAACTAAATCTTTGGTTAGCTAAAGTAGGGGAAATTTATATTCTTTTGCCTGAAAAACCAAGCTTGGATTTGGTTGCCTCTGGTTGCAGTATGTCGTCTTCGCTCAAAAAGGGAGGTAAAAAAACAGTATTAGTTTGTCCTGAAGAAGTGAAAGTGAAATTTGGCCAGGTTGACGGAGTGAATGAAATAAGGAATAAAATTGCCGAGCGTAGTTTTGTTATTAGTATTAACTATAATTTAGAGGATGTAGAAAAGGTAGCCTGGGATGATAAAGAGCAGAAGGTAAATCTTATCGTTCAACCCAAGGAGGAAGCACCGATAATTCGCGAGGATATGGTTGGCTTTTCCTCGAGAGGGGGAAAAGTAAGTAATATTATTACCTTAGGGTTTCGGTCTTCCCAGGAGTTGCAAGCTGGCTTGAATAAATTAGGTCAAAACAGCAATCTTTTGGACCAAATAGAGATTGTGAATATTGGTATTGGTATTGAATGGGAAAAAGAAAGCTTTGGCCAGATAAAGATTATTGACTCTCAGGCTTCCTCTTTTTCCGAAATTATTGCTGCCTTGATTGAAGGGTTGTCGTTGCCTATTGATAAGATAGAGGCGAGCAATCTTTTACTGGGTCTCCGCGCCGCGACCAATTCTTTTTCTGCTGCCAATTTGGGAGCAGATGCCTTTGAAGCGGCGGCATTTTGTTTGCGGGCGGGGGGTAAGTTAACGGAAGCGGCTCCTCAAAGAACGACAGTTAATTTTGGTAAACCCAAAATTTATCAGGGAACACAACAATAGCGAAAAGTAACTTGTGTTTTTTAATTGATTGGTATAAACTACATAACAGATAAGATAATATAAAGAAAATATTTTAAAAGTAAGACTTCGTAACGGGAAAAACTGTTGTGGTTATTTACTTTTTACCTTTTATTTTTTAAATTTTAAATTGGAACGTGGCTCTGGCTAAAGAAGAAAAAGCAAAAATCATTAAAAAGTTTGCCGTTGATAAGGGAGATACGGGCTCTTCGGGAGTACAAATTGCTCTTCTAAGCACGCGCATTAAAAAGTTGGCAAAACATCTTGATAAGAATAAAGGAGATGTCCACTCCCGGCGCGGTCTTTTATCGATGGTGGCCAAGAGACGGCGATTATTGAATTATTTAGCTGATAGAGACAAGGGGCGATATCAGAAGCTCTTAAAAATACTGAAACTCAAGAAATAATAATAAGTAATGAAAATTGTAAGTAATCAAATAGAGGTTGGGGGAAGGACCTTAAAACTAACAGTAGGTCAAGTGGCAGAGCAGGCAAATATGGCGGTTTTGGCAAGTTATGGTGAAACTTGTGTTTTGGTGACTGTGGTTGCTTCCCAGCCTCGTCCTGATTTAGGATATTTTCCTTTAGACGTTGAGTACATGGAAAAGCTTTATGCTGGCGGTCGGATAAAGGGCAGCCGTTGGGTTAAGAGGGAAGGGCGGCCATCTGATGAAGCTATTTTAGCCGGGCGCTTAATTGACCGTTCTATTCGTCCTCTTTTTCCCAAAGGTTATAATAACGAAGTTCAAGTAACGATTACGGTTTTGTCGGTCGATGGAGAAAATGATCCTGTAGCTTTAGCTTCTTTGGCCACTTCGGCAGCGTTGACTTTCTCTGATATTCCCTGGCAGGGTCCAATTGCTACGGTAGCGGTGGGTTTAAAAGATGACCATTATTCTATAAATCCTGTTTCTTTAGAAAAAGAAATTTCAGATTTAGATTTAGTGGTTTCAGGGACAAGTGAGCGAGTGGTAATGATTGATGCTAAGGCTAATCAAGTGAATGAAGATAAGATGGCGGGAGCAATTGATTTTGCCCAAAAAGAAATAGGAAAGTTAATTGAGTTTATTGAGAAAATGGCTAAGCAGGTAGGAAAAAAGAAGGCTGTTTTTGAATATAAAGGAGATGCAGAGTTAGCAGATAAGATTTGTAAATTAGCGAAAAAATCAATTGAAGATTCTCTTGATGGCGGGGGAGATAATTTTAAAGAGTTGGAAAAAGCTATTGTCGAACAATTAGCTGATGAGAGCGAGAAGGCGGTTAAAGAGGCTTTTAATACTCTTTTTAAGAAGGTAATTAAAGAACGATTATTGGTAGGGAAAAGGCCGGACGGAAGGAAAATTAGCGAGGTTAGGCCCTTAAATATTGAAGTAGGAGTTTTACCGCGGACGCATGGGAGCGCTATTTTTAGCCGAGGGAAAACACAGGCTTTAACTATTGCCACTCTGGGTCCATTGTCCCTGGAGCAGTGGATTGAAAACGCAGAGGGAGAAGAGACTAAGCGCTATATGCATCATTATTCAATGCTGCCTTTTTCTTTAGGTGAGACTGGTTTTATTCGCGGACCAGGCAGGCGGGAAATTGGTCACGGGGCTTTAGCAGAAAAGGCCTTAGGGTCGGTTTTGCCTACAGAGAAAGATTTTCCATACGCTATTCGGGTAGTTTCAGAGATGATGTCTTCAAATGGTTCTACTTCAATGGCTTCAGTTTGCGGTTCAACTCTTTCTTTAATGGATGCTGGTGTGCCTATCAGTGCGCCGGTGGCTGGAATTGCGATAGGATTAGTGACGGGAGATAAAAAACATGTTCTTTTAACCGATATTGCTGGTATTGAGGATTTTAATGGCGAGATGGACTTTAAAGTAGCCGGGACAGAAAAAGGAATTACCGCTATTCAGTTGGATGTTAAAAATGATGGCTTGATTCCAGAAATTATTAAGGAGACTTTGCAGAGAGCTCGCGAAGCACGGATTTTTATTTTAGATCAAATGATTAAGGTATTGCCTGAAGCAAGGAAAGAGATTTCTCAATATGCGCCTAAAGTGCAATTGGTTCAAATTGATAAAGATAAAATTGGCGATGTTATTGGTCCGGGAGGCAAGATTATTCGCCAAATTATTGGAAAAACGGGCTGTGAGGTTAATGTTGAAGATGATGGTCAAGTAACTGTTTCTGGTCTTAAAAAAGAGGATGTTCAGAAAGCGGTTGATTGGGTGAAGAGTTTGGTGCGGGAAGTGAAAGAAGGGGAAATTTTTGAAGGAATAGTGAAGCGGATTCAACCTTTTGGCGCTTTTGTGGAAATCTTACCCCAGAAAGAGGGACTGGTTCATGTTTCTCAAATGGCTGATCGTTTTATTGGTGATCCTAATGAAGTAGTTTCTTTAGGAGATAAAGTTAAAGTAAAGGTAAGAGAAGTTGATGAACGAGGCCGGATTAATTTAACTATGCTTTTGGATGGTAAGAAAAGATCTCCAGTTAACCAGCCGCGTCCGCGTAGTCGTGATAATCGTTATAGTAATCGTCGCAATTCTTCTTCAAGCCGTTTTTCCCATTTTCGCTCTCCCTCTAACAGAAGCAGGAGTCGTTAAGGTATAGTTTTCTTTAGTTTTTGTTTTTCAGTTTTGTGGTAAGATTATTTTAATATGGCTACAGTAGATGTTCAGAAAGAAGTCAAGCAGTTGAAAGAAAAAGTTTTAGCGGCTAAATTGCCGGCTGATTTACAGGAAAAAGCTTTATTACTGGTTAAAAGAATAACTGTTTCCCTCCAGTTTGGTAATTTTTCTCAAGAATATGAAGGCGTATCTCATTATATTGATTGGATAACTGATTTGCCTTGGAAGAAGGGGAGTAAAGATATTTTAGATTTGGAGAAAGCACGGGTGGTTTTAGATAATCATCATTATGGGTTAGAGGAAATTAAAGAGCGGGTTTTAGAATATATGGCGGTGATGAAGTTAAAAAAAGAAGCAGGTGAGAAACCGAGAGCGCCGATTCTTTGTTTGGTGGGTTTAGTGGGGACGGGAAAAACTACTTTAGCTGGTTCTATTGCCGAGGCGATGGGAAAAGAGTTGGTGCGGGTTCCTTTTGGTGGAATTGAAGAACCTTTTTATTTGCGAGGCCGTTCGCGGATTTTCCCTCAATCTGAGCCGGGGCAGATTATTAAAGGTATCAGGCGGGTAGGTGTGGCTAATCCGGTGATTCTTTTGGATGAAATTGATCGGGTGGGTGAGGAATCGCGCAGTTCCATTATGGGAGTGTTGGTAGAGCTTTTGGATCCTGAGCAGAATAGTACTTTCGTTGATTATTTTATTGACTATCCCTTTGATTTATCAGAAGCATTTTTTATCGCTACTTGCAATAATACTGCGGGGATCTCTCAAGCAGTTTTAGACCGTCTGGAGATTATTTCTATGCCTTCTTATACTGATGAAGAGAAAACTATTATTGGTGAGAAGTATATTTTACCTCAAGCTCGGCAGGCTGCTGGCTTAAAAAAGGAGAGCTTGGTAATTGCTGATGAGGTTTGGCCTAAAATCGTTCGACCCTTAGGGTATGATGCCGGAGTAAGAACTCTTAAGCGGAATATTGAAAGTATTTGCCGCCGGGTGGCCAAGAAAATTGTTAAAGGAGAAGGAAAAAGATTTGAGATTACCGGTAAGAATGTGAAAGAATATGTGCCGATGTGGTGATATGGATAAACAAGAAGAGTTAATTAAAATTGCCGAGGAGGTTAAGAAATGCCGAAAGTGCAGTTTATGGCAAGGGGCAATACAATCTGTGCCTGGAGAGGGTAGTTTTGATGCGGAAGTGGTATTTGTGGGCGAGGCGCCTGGGTTTCATGAAGACCAGAGGGGAATCCCCTTTTGTGGCGCCGCAGGGAAGTTATTAGATAAGCTTTTGGCTTTGGCAAAACTCAGAAGAGATGAGGTCTTTATTACCAATGTTTTGAAACATCGGCCGCCCGGCAATCGTGATCCTCTGCCCTCAGAGATTGAAGCTTGCCGGCCTTTTTTGGATCGCCAGATTGGAATAATCGAGCCTAAAATTATTGCTACTTTGGGCCGGTTTTCAATGGCTAAGTTTTTACCTAATGTGTTGATTTCTCAAGTTCATGGCCAGCCTCGTTTTGTTCAACGGGGAGAGAGAGAATTAATCGTTGTTCCTATGTATCATCCCGCCGCTGCCTTGCGAAATGGTAAAATAATGGTGGCAGAGCAAGAAGACTTTATGAAATTAGGGAAGTTTCTTGAAAAACTTAATGGTGGCGAAGAGGTTGAAGTGGAAAAAGAAAAGGAAAAAGAGGAGCAACTGAAGCTGATATGACGATGAAAAAGCAGAATAATAACCTTAAAATAATTTCCCTTGGTGGTTTTGGACACGTGACTAAGAATATGTTTGTCTATGAGACACCGCGGGACATTTTAATTGTTGATTGCGGGATAGGTTTTCCTGCTGAGGAAATGTTGGGAGTAGATTTGGTCATTCCCGATATTACTTATTTGAAAAACAAATACCAAAAAATTCGCGGCATAATTTTAACTCATGGGCACGAGGATCATATTGGCGCTCTTCCCTATCTTTTGCCTAAATTACCCAAGGTTCCCATTTTTGGTTCTCGTCTTACTCTTGCTTTAGTTCAGGAGAAGCTGAAAGAGAATAAGTTAATGGCTGATTTACGAGAAGTCAATCGGCAAAAGAAGCTTTCCTTGAGCGGTGATTTTAAAATTAATTTTATCCAAGTTACTCACTCAATTCCGGAAACTCTTCATCTTCTTATCCAAACTCCCTATGGCAATGTTTATCATGGTACTGATTTTAAATTTGATTGGACGCCTATTGATGGCACGAGGGTAGAGGTAGAGAAAATGGTTGAAGCCAGCCAACAGGGAGTTTTGTTGCTTTTATCCGATTGTTTGCGATCTGAGAGAAAAGGCCATACTCTTTCAGAGCATAATTTGATAGATATTTTCGAGCGGGAAATTAAGAAGGCGCGGGGTCGTTTTATTGTTACCACCATATCTTCTAATATTAGCCGCTTAAAAACAGCCATTGATGTTTCCCGAAAATTTGGGCGTCGGGTGGTTTTAGTGGGCAGGTCAATTAAAAGAGTGGTAAAGATAGGCAGGCGGTTGGGTTATATTAATTTTCCCGAAAACTTAGAGTTGAAAGTAGATAAGGTCAAGAATTATCCTCCTCAGCAAGTGACTCTTTTAGTGGCTGGTAGTCAGGCTCAAACCGGTTCAGCTTTGGATAGAATTGCCTCCGGTGAGCATCGACACATTAAGATTCAGCCCGGTGACACGGTTGTTTTTTCTTCAGATTATATTCCCGGCAATGAATCTTCAATACAATTATTGATTGATCTTTTGATGAGAAGAGGAGCAGAGGTATCTTATATGGATATTACCGAAGATCTTCATGTTTCCGGTCATGGCGCTCAGGATGATTTATCTTTGTTAATCAGTTTGATTAGACCCCAGTTTTTACTGCCTATTGGTGGTGGTTTTCGACAAATGAAGCAATATGCGCTGATGGCGCAGAGGATGGGTTATAAAAAAGAAGTGGTTCTCTTGCCCCAGCCGAGTGATATTGTTTGTGTGGGGAAAGGAAGGGTAAACATAGGTGGTCAGATAGAGACGCGAGAGGTAATGGTAGATGGTTTGGGAGTAGGTGATGTGGGTAATGTTATTCTTCGTGACCGTGATGTCTTGGCTAAAGAAGGAGTAGCAGTAGTAATTTTAGGAATAGATCAGAATAATTCCTCTTTAGTTTTTGGGCCGGAGATAGTCAGCCGCGGGTTTGTCTATGGACAAATAAAAGATGGTCGGGAGATTTTAGCTTTGGCCAAGAAAGAAGCTAAGGCGGTATTATTGGATGTCAGAAATAAACCAGCTAATTTGAAGATTATTCGAGAAAAAGTTCAAAATAGATTAGAAAAGTTTTTTAATAAAACCACTGGCCGCTGGCCGATGGTTTTAGTGGTCGCCATTAAAGTTTAATTAAGGTTATGCTCTATTCAAAGTTATTTGGTAGGACTGATAAAAGTACTCCTCGAGGAGCAAAAGCGATTAGCCATAAATTGTTAATGCAGGGTGGTTATATTGATAGAGCTTTGGCGCCCGGAGTTTATTCATTTCTTCCTTTAGGATTGCGGACTTTTCGAAAAATAGAAAATATTATTCGGCGGGAGATGAATAATATCGGTGGCCAGGAGGTTTTGCTGCCCGCCCTACAACCAAAGACGTTGTGGGAAGAAACTGACCGTTGGGACAATATGGATCCACCATTATTTAAATTGCGTGATCGGCACAAAAAAGAATTAGCTTTAGGGCCTACGCATGAAGAAGTAATTACCGACTTGATACGTAAATTTATTCATTCCTATCGTGACTTACCAATCTATCTTTATCAAATTCAAAATAAGTTTCGTAATGAAATGCGGTCTACCGGTGGCTTGTTGCGAACGCGGGAATTTATGATGAAGGATTTATATAGTTTTCATAAGAACGGAAAAGACTTAGATAGCTATTTCTCTCAGGTAGAAGCTGCTTATTTTCGGATTTTTTCTCGCTGCGGTTTGTCAGTGGTAGAAGTTGAAGCTTCAGGGGGTACTATTGGTGGATCACAAACCAATGAGTTTATAGCTATTTCTGAGACAGGCGAGGACAAAATAGTTTTTTGCTCTCATTGTCATTGGGGAGTAAATTTAGAGAAGGGCAACAAATATCATCACTGTCCTCATTGTCAAGGAAAAATAGAAGAGGAAAAGGGAATAGAAGTAGGGCATATCTTTAAATTGGGAACGTGCTATTCTGGCAAGATGAAAGCTAATTTTATTGATAAAGACGGTAAAAGAAAACCTTTTTATATGGGTTGTTATGGTATTGGCTTAGGTCGGCTAATGGCTACTGTTGTTGAGACTCATCATGATGAAAAGGGAATTATTTGGCCGCAGGAAGCAGCTCCTTTTGATGTTCACTTGGTAAGTCTAAAGGGGACCAATCAAAAGGCTAAGAAAATTTATCAGCAGTTAATTGATGATGGTTTTGAAGTTTTATATGATGATAGAGTTGATGTTTCAGCAGGTGAAAAATTTGCCGATGCTGATTTGATCGGTGTTCCTGTTCGGTTGGTGGTTTCAAAAAGAACCGGTGATACAATAGAGTGGAAGTATCGCCAAAGCGATGAAGTTGATTTACTTCAATATAATGAAGTAGTGAAAAGACTTAAATCCTAAATTCTAATATCTAAATCCTAAACAATATCTAATGTTCTAAATACAAATGTTCTAAATATATNATGTTTTGNNTTTTGGTCATTTGTGCTTTGAATTTGTTTAGAGTTTAGTATTTAGTGCTTAGGATTTGTTTGTAAGATTAAGAATTAATTAAGATATGGCTAAAAGAGGGAGACCCAAAAAAAGGAAGCTTAGATTTCAACTGAAGAAGAAAACATTTTTTTCCGTCGTTGCGGTTGTTTTAGGCTTGTTAGCTTTTTTAATTATTCTTTCTTTTTTAAAGCAAGCAGTGATTTTGGTGCAGTTGAATCAATGGTTATTTAATGCTTTGGGTTGGGAGATTTTTCTTTTTCCTTTTCTCCTGATTGTTTTGAGTTTAGTGTTTTCTGGATTAAAAACTCCCTTGACGCGAGGAAATGTTTTAATCGGCGCTCTTCTACTTTTCTTTTCTCTTGCCGGTATTAGTCAGGCAGGCATATGGGGGCAATTTATCAGCAGGAAGGTTGTCTCGTCTTTAAGTAAAACAGGAGCAATTTTATTATTTTTAGCGGGAAGCATTTCTGGCTTAGTGGTTTTATTCGATACTTCAATTGAGCAGATAGTTCGCTTTTTAGGGATTTTTTTTCGTACCATTAAGAGATATTTGTTTGCTCCTCAAAAAAAGGAGGAGGAAAAGAAAGATACCTATATCAAAAAAATAAATTTGCCGGTGGAAGAGGAGGATAAGAAGAAGAAGATTGAAGAAATAGATTCTTTGATTAAGGGCGGTGAGATAGCCGGTATTCCTGGAGCCAGAAAAGGAGTTTGGCGTTATCCTCCTTTGAATCTTTTAAATAAGCAAGGCGCTGTCAAGGCGGATAGAGGTGACATTAAGGAAAACGCTGCTACTATTGAAGAAACATTAGGTTCTTTTGGAATTACTGCTCGAGTAGTGGAAGTTAATCCTGGACCTGCGGTTACCCAATATGCGATTGAGGTAGCCTTAGGAACTAAATTGTCCAAGATTACTGGTTTAGCTAATGACTTGGCGCTGGCGCTGGCAGCTCCCACTGGGCAAATTCGTATCGAAGCGCCTATACCGGGTCGCTCATTAG